>Ga0137358_10000018_pt1 | contig 45987 bp, 58 predicted proteins | sample Mad1_20_16metaG_FD_105551 | JGI IMG/M metagenome (GOLD analysis project Ga0137358, IMG submission 105551) | Vadose zone soil microbial communities from Angelo Coast Range Reserve, California, USA - Mad1_20_16 metaG | ecosystem: Environmental > Terrestrial > Soil > Vadose zone | place: USA... | reverse complement strand
TGCTCGAGCGCGAGCGCATAGAGGCAGACCCCTACGCACAACTCATCCCCTCGAACTCCAATGAGTCCCCCATTGCTAGCACAGCCGCAGATAAGCCATCAATGGTGGCCGATACCCGCACTCAAGGCCAAGCTACGATTCACGGACGCAACGCTTCCTACTCGCATGCTCGCAGCAAACGCCCAGGTCATCCTACCTCGCATCACCATCCGCACTCACATTCACACTCGCACCCGCCGCGTGCCACGTCGACCACATCTTTTCCCCCTCCCGCCGTGGCATCCACATCGAGTACTACGGCGGCGTCTACGTCGCCCCGGAACCAACCGCACTCCACTCGCGGTACTGGCACTGGGAAGGGATCGGTCCCGCGGAGAAAATCGTCGCCCCCGCCCCATACACAAGCGGAAAAATCTGCACTTTCCCTTAGTGCGCGACCTTTTGAACCTGCATCCATCAAAGGCAAGAATCATTCGCGCGGAGGAGCCAATTAGCCCATAATGGTGAATGTTCTGAGACGGGGTCATTGAAAGAGCCTTTTTTTTTTTTCCTTCTTTCTCGCTAGCAGATGCAATACTTATTTATGTGCTTCGAATACTCACCTTTGTACTGTCTATTTCACTCCGCTGTGATGTAGCATATTAAACATAATAGATTACTTTTTGGCCCCGATATTCAAGCCTGCATATGTCTAAAGGCATTTTTACTCCCACTCCTCATACCACGCCTACGCTGCGTCCGTCCGTGTCGTTCCTGCTCGCTCAACACCCGCATATTAGGATCCTCACCTCCCTTCTGCATCCCCACGCCAAACCTCTCCACGCCCTTGTGTGTGTCTTTCAAAGCACGCTTCTGCCTGCGTTGCTGTCTCCCGACGAGACCGTCTTCGTCTTCTCCTTCTTCTCCCTCTGCGGGCACGTTCGACCTGCTGGATTTGAGGGCGGGAACCCAGGAAACTTCCATGGACCCATCGCTTTTGCGGAGGATGTGCTCGTCTTCGTGATCATGTTGATCGTGCCGTTGTTGTCGTTGCTGTTGTTGTCGAGCTGAGGCGGATCGACGGTGGCCGAAGGAAGAGGGAACATCCCTGCTCGCTGCTGCGATACGGCCGGAAGCCGCTGTCGATGCCTGGGCGTGAAGAGGGACGAAGCGCACATTGGCGACCGTTGAGCGACGACGTGCGGATGGCGGCAGTTTCCGGGGTACGATGTCTAAGGGAGCGTTCCGTTCATTGGAGGTTCAAGGTGAATACGAGTAATAAAAGTAAGAGCATACCTCCAGCTTCGCTGCTATCTTCGCTCTCTGCCCCTTGCTCGTTCACGTCTTCACTACCCGAGCTCTCACTACTGCTGTCGCTCATATCGTCCGAAGAGACTTTGTCGCTCTCCTCGTCCTCGTCCTCAACGGCCGTCTTGCCACGTCCCCAGCCTTTGCCATCCGCCTCGGGCATGCGGCCCTTCTTCTGTGCCACAGCAGACGGGTTGAGCAGCGCATATTCACGACTTTCTTCATCGACCTCGAAATCAGGGTCCTCAAACAGCGCCGCGAACCTGGGATCGGAGAGAAGGCTGGTCTTCTGCTCCGCAGCAGGGACCTTGTCGACGTCGACGTCCATAACGGCATCGCCGTCTTCCAAAACCTTTTTTCGCTTCCTCTCTTCTCGTTTCTTTGCTCGCTCTCCTTCTTGTGTGATCTTCTCTGCAAGAGCCTTGTTGACCTTAACCTTCACCTGGTCCTTACGCGTTCGTATGCGTCCCTCGGCGAGCTTGTCCAGCTTTTCTTGGACCACCTTCGCGCGGTGCTCCTCGTACACGTAAGGATTGGCGATAACACGCGCGGCATCGTACAACTTGAGAGAAAGGAAGTAACCATGCATATATGGCTTTAATGCGGGCGTGCCGACAAGATGATCCAGGCCCAAACTGAATGCAGAAGAAAGCGGCGAGTTTGTAAGAGTGAAAGTGGACGATGTATACGCATACATACATTGCAAGCTCTGAACGGGATACGAATTTGTAATCCTCGTAGACAGATCGTGCACCACCGGCGGTGTCCTCCAGTTCCTCCGTGATATTCTCTAGGAAAGAACACCATCGGGGAGCCGGCCCAAGCTCAGGAATGAAATACGTTGTCATTTGAATACCTTCATTTGCCGTCATCAGAAGTCCGCTCCCGGGTACATGGTAAACGTCGTTCAGGTCAGTTGCAGGGGTCAACGACGTGAAGTTTTCTGATGGCTGAAGCACATAATTTATGGAACTGCCCAGGGGAGGAAAGAAAGACGACACGCACACTATTCCGATCCCAAACCTTGATGACCTTCTTATCCGCGCTGACAATCAAGCCATCACCGGAGATCTTCGGGCCACCTTCTATCCAAGACACCCGCTTGACGGGCAGTCCGTATCCCTGGTCCTTTATTGCAAAAGGCTGTCGCGACCGGATGTCGTAGAGCAAAGTGTGACCCGTGGAAGTGCCAATCGCGTACGACAGTCCATCGGACCGCGAAGCCAAGGCAGTGACAGATAGCCCTGGGTTGTCATCTCCGTCGACGCCAGGAAGCACCGTCTTTCCGACCGTTCCGAGAGGGATGAGGCGCGAACGAGGCAACGCGAGGACCCCCAGGCCACTCCGAGATCTTGGATCCCAAAACTCGACCGTCCCATTCCCGTCGATCCCAAATGCCCACAGTCCGTGGGCCGGATTGATATCTATTGCATTCACACCGGCGACGGTGTTCGCACCACCATCGGCTCCCTCGCCGAGAACAAGGGGGTTCAGGAAACGCCCTTGTTCCAGGTTTAGACGGTACACCTCGTTTCCAGATGCACCAAAGAGCGCATCGCAACTTGGGAAATGGTATGCGAGGGACCGGCCGAAGCGGGGTATCCGCGTGCGATAATGAAAGCCGCCCTGGGTGTGAAGCTCGATGGTGCGATCCGCTTGGAGAAGCAAGGTCTTTGTCCAGTCGTCGGAAAGGATCTGTGAAAGACGCGTCCGATGTTGGTCGGGCAGTGTAAGTAATATAAAAGAAAAAGGCGGAGGGAAACAACTTACGATAAAGTCGACGTTCTCGATATCTGCATGCCGCTCGAATTTGAGGGCCAGTTGGTCAAGGTCCCACACACGCATTTGGGGCTTGTATGTCCCGGTAGCGATGGCATGATGACCGTCGCGCGTGGTCTTGATACGGATGCTTGCCTCGGGAAATTCAAAGTGTTGTACGAGCTCTATGGTGCCCTCTATGTGTTCGCGGATTGCGCGCTTTCCCTTGGCCTTGGCTGCACGCTTGCGCACGAGCCAATCTGGTGGGGATGAGGCGGATCCAGCAGCTGCGCCATTGACTGTGTACACCTTGACCATCACAGAAAATCACTTTGTTTTATTTCAATATTTCATTCCACACTTAATGTCACGTGAACAGTGAATACAACACTCTTTAGTAGTTATCGCAACTGTAAATATAACACTTTCCAGAAAAGAAAAAATAGCTTTCATATCGGAGCGATAGATCAGTAGGACGATACAGTAATCTCATGCGTAGAATATACATCGAAATGCAGACAAATAAGTCAAAATGCGAGCACTGTCGCAAGCAAACTAGCCAACGACATGCAGAGTACAGTCTCATGAGAAGCGAGTGCGACGCCAGCGTTCGCACTGCTTGACTGGGTAACCGACGGTAAGGCTGGGGATGGGTCTAACACCGATCCGCCCTGCCCAGGATCGGCTCCCAGCTGTGGCTTCACGGGAATAGGTGTTGAGGCGGCTGTGGCCGTTTCTAATGCCACTGGAGAAGGTGTCCATGTGCCGACCGCAACGGGCACAGGCTATTTAAAGCGTTTCAGTGAATATCACGGGGCTGGTACATTCTGAAGGGTACTCACGTCACCATCAATTCTACAAGCGTCAAACATACAGTATCGCTTGTACATCCCATTTGAAGCCAAGGGCGAAGCGAACGTCAGGGGCACTAAAGAGCATCATCTTTGGTCAGTGAGCTGGTTCCAGGCAGGTCCAAAGGAGAGTAACTTGCATATATGTCCCACGATAAGTAACAAAGCGAGAAGGAATGAAGGAGTACACATGAAATACACTAACAGAGAGTGGGGAATTGGAACGACCGGATGGGAGAAAGTGGAATGTATGTCCTCAATGCAGGGGTATAAGTACTCCGACGCAGACAAGGGACTGCAGGAAGCCAGGACACACAAGAAGACACAAGAAAATCAAGCATTCTTCCAGGAATTTTTTTTACCTGTCACGGTGATGTGGCGAGAAACAAAGAGAAGACTGGACTACAAGAACGAACAAAGCGTGCGGGGTGTCCACAATGTGTCAGCGTCTGTTCGACCTGTGTCTGCTGCGTCCATCGATACGGATAACAAGGCACGCTGTATCAACTAAGTTCCGCCTAGTTATAATTGCTAGAACAGGCCCAATAAGGCCGAGCTCAGCAACTTGACGAGAGTCCAGAGAAAAGGAGTAAACAGGTAAACTCAACATGGCAGTTCCAAAATGGGATTAAATAAATCTGCCCGATATGGCCCACGGCTCCACTAGCACGGCCGCACGGGCCGGTGGCGCCTCATCCAAATTCGGAAACTTTACAAAGTGACCATGACAATGAGGTAGAACAAGGTTGGTACGGGTATTATGCGGGGACAAGCAGACCATGAGGTGGTGTTTCCGCACGAATTCTATCGTTTTATCTCTCACAACGAGCGTGCGCAGGATCGGACGACCCCCGTGCCGACACTGCAATGCAGATGTCTCTAAGGCACGTTGAAATACTGTTGAAATCAGCAAAGCGAGTGGGAAAACCCGGGTGTACCAGCACATCGCCCGCTGCTCTTCTGCAGACACTGCCTGCGTAAGGAGTCCTGCGGCCTGCCTGGGCCATCATACCAGTAACGACCACTGGCAGAAACTCACTGAAGACTTTGGTAACACATTCTTGAATCTGCCACCGGCGTGGCCCTCGTGAAGTTCATTAGACCAGGAAAAGGACCAGGAAAAGGTGAATGAGTGCCGCAGAGACCTTATTGCAGCGAGATGCATAGGAGGTTACCGATGCACCCCCGGCCATCAGAGCCATTACAATACATGGGTTTCATCATTCACTGGCAAAAGTACTGGCATAGATTATACGGATAGCCACCATGACAGAGGGAATTACAGTATACAGGGTGAACAAATTTTTCATCATATAGTCTTTCACCACGCACGATCGCTTTCCGCCGCCGCCGCAGGGATCTCGCGTTGGCAATCCCGCGATAACGATTCAGTCGCGTGCAAATCGCACTGTAGTCCCATGTTCTACCGTAGAATATTTGCTGTATGTATCACAAATGACAAACTGAACCACTGGCAGCCAGCGCCCGTGACAATCCCCGGACGGAGCGACTCGGAGAACGACGCCAGCCTGAGCTACGTTCGAACAGCTCAACTGAAAACCCGTCGTGCCCACTTAGGCCGTTACGAGCGTAGTAGGTGGTGGTGAGGCGGCCGTAGCTGTCTCTGATACCTTACATACGGTACTGGAGAGGGCGGGCATCCAGGTGCCTTGCCAGACTAGCGGATCCGATTTCAAGATACCCCTTAGTACTGTCCGAGCCATGGGAATGGCACACTCTGAACAGGAGGAACTCACGGCGTCTCATCGTTTTCACATCCCCAAAAACTCACAGCGGCCCCGTGGACGACTTCCTTCTTCTTCTGGTGCATACCTGAAGTCAATGTGGATGCAAAAGTCAGAGACACAGGTAGCAACACCTTTAATTGGTCAGTGTTTTAGTAGTTGAAGGCGAGTCCACAGGAGAGTAGCTCGCAAAGGATGTCCCAGAGAATGGGGGAATCGGGAATTGAAACAAACGAAAGCGGGGGAAATAGTGTACGTACTGGAACGTGAGGCCGAAGCAGAGATTCAAGTGCTTTAATGCAGACAACAGAAACACGAGGGACACAAGCCTGAGAGACAAGATAGTCGAGCATTCTTAGAGGATCCTTACTTGATATGTGACGAGATTAACAAGCCCATGGAGCCCAAGTTTCTCAAGCGACGAGGCGTCTAGAATCACTAGAGGAGAGAATTAACGTTCAAACAAATAGTTTATTTCGTCTCATCTAAATTAGGAAAAAAATTTAACACATGCGACTATCGTTGTCATCATGGTAATCAGGTAGAACAGGGTCGACCTACGGGATACTGTGCAGGGGGCCAGAGACGAGCAGAGACCGGGAGGTGGCTGATCCGCAAATACTATCGTTCTCCCTCCCACAACGAGCGTGCCCGAGACCAGACTTTCAAAACTCCTGTACCGATACTACGATGTGTCTAAATCAGCAAGGCGAGTGGGTAAAGGCCATGACACCCGCACTCACTTGGTCTTTTCAACGTCATCAAGGAGAATCCACATCGACATGACTTTAGGGGGGCCTGCCACCTTTGTCTTTTTAGCACTCGACGCTAAAGACGATCGCTTCGCGAGTTCTGGCGGACTAGAGCCACCACCTTCCAGAACGACCCACTGGACATGATAAGTCTTGCGGATATGTGAAAAGACGTGTAAAACATCTCCTGCGCGCTCAATCTTGACGAGTCGAGGGGCCCCAGACTGCGCTGTATCCGCAACTTTCGCGTGTGAACCAAGAAGTGGGGACTTGATGAGACAAGACAGTAAGGTCATGGCAGTCTCTCTCTCCTCCGAGGTAGATATGGAAGCAGGTACTTCAGGTGAGGTAGGGAATTCGTGGAGGCCCGCGAGAAGTCCTATCTAAGAGTGTCAACAATGCCTTAATAAGTTGCTGCATGACAAACCTCCCTCGGGTCGTCGAGTCAGTAGAAACCAGCGTTCACCGCCATTGCGCCATTCGACGACGCTTACAATGTTGAGTTCCTCTCTTTGTCTCTTGCGTTCCATCTTCATGGGGTATGATGTTACTGGTGGTGCATCAAAGCCATCTGAGACAGGTATTAGGTCACAGAGGGTACAGAGGTCTTCAATATCCCCCGTCTCGCCCTTGATGGGAGTCAACACCGCATCAGATGGTAAACAAGTCGGTTATGGTCACCTCAGCAACCTGATACGCGTGGCACCATCGTTGCATTGGACAGCCGTTACAGTCCGGATCCCGGGGTTTGCATACAGTGCTCCCGAGTTCAATGAGTGCCTGATTCACATCACCAGCGCAGCTTGCTCCCTTAACCATGGTTTGGGCGCCCTGCCACAGAAGGTCGAGGGAGGCTTTGCTCTTGGGAGGTGTATGCATCGCAAGTAGCCGGCTAATCAAACGACTAACATTTCCATCTAGCTGAGAAACCACGTTAAGATTATAGTTCACTGAGACATGCTACGGTTATCTTAGCTGACCACGGGGACTTGCTCGTTGAAAGCGATGGAGCATATCGCTCCGGCGGTGTAGCGTCCAACACCCGGTATTAAGGTTTCCATATCCTTGGCGTTATCCGGAAGGTGACCACCTAACTCTTCGACAACCTTCTTTGCACCAGAGAGGAGGCGGGCAGCTCTTGAATAATAGCCAAGGCCCTTCCAAAGTCCATTAACAGTGTCTATATCGGAAGCGGCCTTCGAGGACACGATGTCAATAATGGAGATAGAGAGAGTTCCCAGTCTAAAGGGGGATGCATACCAGGTCCTTTATTGTTGGGAAACTGCCGGGTCTTCACGATGTCATCCGAGCAGAAGTAATTGGCGCACTCACTTGTTCATCCACCTGTTGTAATATGGAATTACAGTAACGACTTGTGTCTGCTGAAGCATAATCTCCGAGATCCAAACCTTCAGCACAGACACGGGACTGAATAGACATCACTCGGTAGATGACTTTTCAACGCACTTCGTATGCTCGCTGGGCGCGCGCATCTGCATCCAAGGAGGGATCAAATGGTTTCCTCCATGGCATCCCGCGCACATCGTGCACGCCAGAGTACCACTTGAGCAGAGAGGGTCTCATCAGATCAGGCGAGGGTATCAAGTGCTGCGACCGGGGATGAGGTGTCACATAGTAGGTGTCCGACGTAGACTCGTCTGCACGTTCTTCGGTAGAAACCTTACGCGCCGTCATTGAGCGCCGCTTACGCAGTGACGCTGCAGATCTCTTGACGGATATGATCTCAAAATCCGATGCACTGTCCTCGCTCAGGCTGGAATAGTCCATGTCCTTCTTCCTCTTTGTCATGGCCCAGCAGCAGCAACGCAAAGCACAACCGGTCGGCGGTCAGAGAGCGGGTTCTGAGGGCGAAAGAGAAGGTGGGACGGTTGAGAGATAACTTGCGTCGAGGTGGAGAGAGAAGAGATTCACTTTCAAGTTGCCTGCGCGAGCGTGACAAAGTCGCGATCGGTCACGCTCAGGTATAAAAGCCGGCGGCTGCGGCTCTGGCCTTTTTTCTCCAACTCAACGGACGCGCATTATTGTCCCCCTGCGCTGCAACAATTCACCTTTCGCGTAGGAGCCTACAGCATGTCCAAGAGAAAGTCCGTCCCCAGCTGGAGTATCTCCCTGCTTTTGAGCACCAATGATGGATGGGATGATGTTCCTTACCAGGGATGATACAACGATGACTGGCCTTTCTTTCTCTCTGGAACTGCCGTTATCACGCAGGTTGTAGTGCTCTGTTACACCTGTATATATCTCATCCACTGTATCATACTTCAGCTTTTAGTAAGCACAAATTTTCATGTACACCCGACTTTAGAGGTATAGAAAGGAATATTTATATCTATGAAGGCATTCGACTCGTAGCGTGCTATACGATACTTGAGAAACGTATATGAGCACAGGGAAAGAAATGAGATGCGAGAATATAAGGGCATCTTCACCGTCCAAGTACAGTACTATTTGGATTTCAGGCAAACACGAAACCTTCTAATTTCGAGCACCTTGTATTAATAACAAGATACAATACTACAAAGATCTACCGTGTAAACGACTTCTGCAGCGTGATCCATCGGAGTCAACAATCCCAAATCATAGTTGTGCACTTTTTCTGATGGTCATCTTCGTCCATGATTGCCATTGCCCTGCCTTCCAGGACCTTCAAGACTACTCATTTCTGAAGCTAAGCGCCATTCAAACCGACCCAACCCTTCCGGTCTCCGTACTATCTCATTTACACTGCGTAACAAATCACCGTTTTCGGAGATGATCCATTTATGATCCTTGCCTTTGGCCTCCTCGCGGCCCTCGCGTTTCTACCGGCGACTCTTTACCTCCCCTCTTACCCAAACCTACTTCGTACCATTCACTCTCCAGTGGGTTCCCATCACCTTGCTCGTCTCGCACACCGCTGTCACACCCATGCCATCCGACTGGCTGCGCGCATCTGGGGAACTATCGTTCTGCATCATCATTCAACCACCTCCGAGTCGAAGTTGGGCGCTGGAATAAGAGTCAGTCGGGTGGCATTACTGCACGACTCTAACCTCTCCCTGCCACCTCACCTCCAGTGCTTGCTGCACTTATAATTTTCTACGCCTGACAATTTTCACACAATTGCTATACCATCTTATTACATTTCTGACTATCACTCACAGTTCCTGCTACGACCTCGCTCCTATCGAGTTACTGCTAGCACTATTTACTCTATACGAGCCAACGAGGTGACGTAGTCATACGTTTACCTGAGCTATGTAATAGAATGCCAACATACTACATTTCTATGTATCTACTAGAAATGTATCTACTTCTACCCCGATCTACCGTGGCTGTCATGGTTGTCACCGTCCCTTTCCGATCCGAGCGTGAATTCGAGGTAGACCCTACAGCCTATGAAGGCGCACCTCAAATTCCTAACTCTGTTCCTCAATGTGAAACCTGGATTCCGTCCAGGTTATGCCACCCACCAGTCGAGTGAGTCGGAATTAAAGTGGGCCTTCTTTCTACAATCATGATTTCTTTGGGGCACCAGTCCTTTTCCCTGGAACGAAGAACCAACTAAGCGCAATGAGGACACGTAACCCTGTGCCGATGCCCAACGACGCCGGAGAACCAATCGCTTGTAAGATTGCACGACTGCAAAATCCTCCGACAAAGAGGGAGGAGACGGCAATTATTTTACGATCGCGCGATGCCACGCGACGTGGTGCGAATAGCTTGGGGTCCGCCATGAGCTCACACCAGACCGTCGTTAGCACAACTTTAAAATGGTTATCCGTTAAACCCAGCGAGAAAAGGGAGGAAAGGGAGAGACGCACTTGTCGTCGCAAATTGAGTGTTCACTCGCTTACCCATGATACCCTGCAAGCCCATGCTCGCGCTCATCAGGCCCAAACATGCATACGTGCCCGCGTTGGTCCACGCTGGCTCCGAGCGAAATGAGGCAACGCTGCCTTGCCCGCTCTTCCAAAGCGAGATCGCGGCGGCCATAGTAAAGATCGCCTGGATGAACGTGCCAATGAATAACCATAGGCGGGTCTTCGCACCGACCCGGTCACCAATGCGGCCGATAAATGCGCCGAAAAGAAAGGTGGTCAGAGAGGTGAGGGCCTGCTTGTCCGCGATGTGGAACGAGTTGTCGCGGTGTCCAGGAGAACCCTGGAAGAGGCGGGCAAGCGCAAGGGCCAGCTAGACGGACGCTGGGCGTGTGGGCGAGAGACGTAGAAAGGACGATGCACCCTCACCTGCACCGAGTTGCCAGTTTGGAACGCGCACCAAACGAATATGGCGGAGAAGGACACCGCGTCGCTGTGGGATATCATGATACGAAAGTGAGCGATCGGGAGACAGATAAGGAGGCGGGTAAAAGAGCGGCACACACATCCATCCCGTCATGAAACAATACGCGGCGAGTGGAATCGTTGAGAGCTCCGGATCGACTTCGGACTTGAGGAAACCATAGAGGCCATCGTGTATGGGCGAAGACACAGGCGTGGGGAGGACGGCCTCGGCTATCTTGTCCGGAGTGGGCGGTGGTGGAACGCCGAACATGGTTCACTGATACGGAGGAGGGAGAGGCGGCGAGTGGGAGATAAAGAAAATTGACATCGTTGGCGGTGGGAGCGGATGACCGCACGCCAAGACCTCGGCTTCCCTTCCTCTGCCGCCTTTTCTCCCACCACCACAACTAAATTTTTCTTCAGAAAGAAAACTCAGCCAGAGTCTTCCGTTTTTGATACTGATATTGGCTATACGAGTCACCGCGATTCATTTTCGTGATCTCGGACACTTGCAGACGGACAACATGTCTTTGCAGTTCGTGTTGATGCCGTGGTCGTTGTCCGTACATAAATATTGGGAACACCCTCCCCACCTGCATTGAGGCTTCGTACGCTTCGTGTACCTAGTCATTTCTTGGTGGGGAATATTCCACACCATCTTATCGTCAGATTTACTGTCATAACAGTCCGGCGAAAGGAGTGATAGATTAAACGAAGGGACGGTATAGGCTGAAACTAGAACACATATACCACAAAAGAGTAGGTAACAGAACATTGAGTGATAATTGTCTGGGTCCAAAGAATCCTTAAATGCAGTCCATAGACTTCCAAGGCCAAGAATGAATGAAACAGAACACATGGGGCAGCGCATAATGTCTCTGTCCCGATGCAAAGGTGTTCCGCTCATATAAACGTTCGGGTGCTCAAAGCATGCCAATGACAGCACCAACGGCAGCCAGCACACCAGCGGCAGGGACCTTGAGAGACCCAAAAGCACCATTTGACTTTTTGGGAGCGCTTGTGGCGGAACTGCTGCTACCAGTGCCTGAGGCATTACTACCAGTGGCGGTCTTCGAGGTGGAAGAAGATTCGCTCGGCGTAGCAGACGACGGGGGATAAGTCGCGCCCAACGCCTTGATCTCGAAGGGCTGCGAAACGGCATAAATCTGTCAATAAAATGATATTAGAAACCAGTCAAGGAGGCGGGAAAAAGCGTGTAGCATTCCTTGGTCTGGTCGGTAGGATCAGCAAAGATGAGGCTATATCCTGTTCCCGGAGTTAAATTGGCCTGTTGGGTTGTGATTGTATGGGAACAGTCCGCATTGGGAACCTGTGCGACGATGGCTTCCGCCGCCGTTAAAACGGTGGGGTTCGTGTTGTTCAGCCTGCGATAAATTATGAATGGGTTCTACAGCTGAGAAAATTCGAAAGGCAAGGCGCACAAGAGTTGGTATGCACTCCCGGTGGAAGACGGGACATCCGTATGACAAGACCACACGATAGTATTCTCAGATTGTGCAACTGGGCAATGTTGCGCATGACATTAGGGGAGAAGAACACTGCTTGGCGGCCACGTACGTACCCCACCAAAGATTGGGCCCACTGGGGCTGAGAATCTGGAAGGTTGCCACCGCAGAGCTGGCAAGGGTGCTGATGAGGGCGAAGGAGGCGAGCCGAGAGCTGAACATTTTTTACGTCTTGAAAATGAAAGATGGGAAAGCCACAAGGAAGGGAGCCGTGGGTAGTAAGAAGAGTACAACACGCGACGGTGGGTATAAAATGAGTCTGGTGAAGCCGCGGCGACAAGTTAAACACGGTCCACCGGCATCGGCCGATGTCGTTTAATTTTGGTTTCCATGCACCATGCATCGACTCGGAGGCGCCGGCTTGGCTGCCCTTCACCGGCAGCAGGAGTCTCAAAAGTCCTTCGATGCCCTCTCCAATCAGCTCTCCACCGCACAAGTAGAAAACCTCCATGCACAGCTCGACCAGTTCCGCGCCGCACTCACCCATTTTGCGACCCATCACCGTGCGGACATACGCGGTGATCCTCGCTTTCGCCGTGCCTTTCAACAAATGTGCGCTTCCATCGGCGTCGACCCCCTTGCCGGACCACGTCGCGGTGGCTGGTGGGAAGAGGCCCTTGGACTAGGTGATTGGCAGAGCGAACTTGGCGTGCAGATCGTGGATGTCTGCGTGAGCACCCGCGAGCGAAACGGTGGACTCATCGAACTTGCCGGGCTCGTCCGCATCCTTACCCGTCTGCGTGGCCTCGAAGGTGGCAGCAATAGCAGCAGTGGCAGCGGTGGCGCTATCACAGAGGAAGATGTGGTACGCAGCATCCAGGCGCTCAAGGCGCTCGGCGCAGGTTGGGAGGTCCTCGAGTTTGGCGATGGTCACGGCGGTCGGAAGATGGTGCGCAGCGTACCGAAGGAACTTGACGCGGACCAGATGGTCGTCCTTGCTGTTGCTGCAGAGCAGAGGGGGAGGGTAGATGAGGCGTTGCTGGTTCGGAGAAATGCTTGGACTGCAGAACGCGCAAGGGCCGTATTGCAAAACATGCTTCTCAGGGATGGGACTTGCTGGCTGGATGAGCAAGATGGCCCTGATGGCATGGGGCGTGCATACTGGATACCCGCTGCGATGCGGTGGGATGACTGATTGTATTTTGCACATAACTGTACTATATGTAGTCGTAGTCGCAGTAGCAAATTAAGCTAGCCTGGATGACAAAGCAGACGCGCGACTATTCCTTCAACCTCTATGTATGTCCGGACGTAGATTGACGACTATACCTTCATTCCTGAGATATGCAGTATATTCCATCAAATTACCGCAGCGAAGCTACACCCAGCCCTCGTCCCCAATAGAATACCAGAAGCGCTTCAGTCGCGGTGGTCGGAATCTTTCTGAACGATTTCTAATACTAGAGAAGACGTCCCGGAAGAAACACGACCTGGGCCAGACCATCACAGACGCTCCGCGGCCTTTGACACCGATTCCTCCACCTACTCTGCAGCGGCCGTCTACTGTCAAACCTTTTAAAGGGCTTGTCATACCAGAGGTCCCCAAAGCGCCCGAGCCAGATGGTGCGTCATTCATGTTCTTGGCGAGTGCCTTCGTTCTCACAACCTTGTAGAATGCTGCATGTCTGGCTGTGCCATATGCGTGCACGATTTATACCAAGAATCTCTAGATGATTACAATGCATCCGTGGCGGCAGTCCGCGTCTCCCTCACCAGTATGAAAGTTCCCGAAGAAGAGTGGCCAGAGACCATTCGGCCCGGGGCAGAGAAGCGAATGTCTCTTCCCGTGGCTAACCCCAGCTTCAGCGCATTTCAAGAGATGGAACGTGCGCTCAAGGCGCGGCGTGAAGCCCAGGCGCAGAGTTAGTGGTTGGCTCGCTCGCAGGCATCTGATCTGCTGCTGACGGTGGGATTTCGTATACGATGTGTAGTTGAGGGCGTACACCTAGCCCATGTTGAAAAGCCGGTCACTCGGAGGAGGCGGCGTTGGAAGGGATTAGATTTGGGTACTTTGTACGAGGCTGTTCAATGGGTTCTCTTCAGCAATAGATAAATAACCCAGCTCAGCTCGAATCAGACGGCACGTGACTATGGGAGTGGTAAAGGGAACGTTGAGGGGACCTTGGACCTAACTAGTATGGCTTCATCATCATCTGATACGGCCTTGAAGACATTCTCGCTAGCAAATGACATCAAAGAAATACCTCCGCAGGATGAGATTTACAAGTACGATCCAGAGGCAAATAGACGGCTGATCCGGGAGCAGCCATGGACAAGCGAGTAAGCTCCTGTTCTTACTGGTACTTTTACTTGAGTAGCACACCGACGACGTCGCACAGTCCTCATCATTTCAAACAGTGCAAGATATCGGCAGTTGCATTGATAAAAATGGTGCATTTTGATTGCCCAATCTTCAATGCGGACATGTGTATACTGATCAGTAGCACTTTTCTTCCAGGTCATACATGCGCGCTCGGGTGTGCCGTGGGAGATCATGGGGCTTATGCAAGGAAAGGTTGTCGGGCATTCCATTGTGATCATGGATTCGTTTGCGCTTCCCGTACAGGGCACGGAGACGCGCGTCAACGCGCAAAACGAAGCAAACGAGTACATGGTCCAATATATGCAGGAGTCTGAAAAAGTATGCAACCCTGCTTCTCATTCGGACGCCATTCGACAATAAACTAATATGCTCTTGATTCAACTTACAGGTGGGACGGCTAGAGAACGCGATCGGCTGGTACCACTCTCATCCTGGGTACGGTTGTTGGCTCTCGGGCATAGATGTCAACACACAAATGAACAACCAGAAATTCCAAGATCCGTTTGTCGCGGTTGTGGTGCGTCGCTACCCTCCAAACTACATTGTACGACCCTAATGACGGGTGGTAAAAGATTGACCCCAATCGTACGATCTCTGCTGGGCGAGTAGACATCGGTGCCTTTCGTACCTACCCTGCAGGGTATTCACCGCCCAATGCATCGGCATCTGAATACCAGAGCATCCCACTCAACAAGATTGAAGACTTTGGTGTTCACGCAAATCAATACTACCCGTTGGAGGTGCAGATCTTCAAGTCGAGCTTGGACACGGAACTCCTTGGTTTGCTGTGGAACAAGTATTGGGTCAATACCCTCAGTCAAAGCCCATTGATCTCTGTACGATTTTTCTCGTGCATTCTCCATCTCGACCAAGGAGCTTACACATTTTTTCATTCAGAATAGGGCATATGCCGCGTCCCAGCTGACTGATTTACACCAAAAGCTGACAAAGGCGGCGAGCAATGTCCCTCAGACAAAACCTATAGTGCCACCTCTGCCTCCGGGTGAAAAAGGTAGTTCATCGAGCAAGGTAAAGCAACTGCTTCTGCTTGATGCATGGCGCCGAATCTGATACTTTTTGGCTAACTCAGAAATCCGATTCAAAGAAAGATGTTGAAAATCAGCTCGCGAAGACTGTAAAGGATAGGTTTGTGCCTTCTTTCTTGTGAGGGGCGTTAGCTAACAGTTATCATATACCAGTACCAAGATTGCCATGGAAGCGCAGCATGGACTCATCGCGCAGGTCATCAAGGACATCCTATTCTCCAGTCGGCCAGGACAGGCACCTTCGCAGCCGGTTGCATCTATAGAGGAGACAGTCGAAATGGCCATTGGTTAGTCGTGTCAATGTCGTAGATTTTCCTGTAATTGTAACATACATAATCTTCCAACTTGTATTCATAAACAAATGTTGAGTCTGGGCTGGGCTACTGTAATATTCGGACTCAGCCACACGAGGGAGTACCACAATAGACCTAAACACATCCACTAAACCTTACGACCTCATCGTCCTCTACGGCGCCCAAACACCAAATCTCTGCAAGTCGTCGCGGTAAGTGTGGTCTTCGAAGCATCAAAACACGTTGCCATCGCATTTTTCATATCGTCCTTGTCGACGTTTTACGTGGAATGCGATGGATTGGCACTATCGCAGTGGGATGTCACGGCTAACTCATTCCCCATCCAGATGGGCCTCATTGAATATCAAGTCGTCGGTCGTCATCTCCCCACGGAGAGTGAACACAATCCCAAGATATACCGCATGCGCATCTTCGCACCCAATGAGGTCGTTGCCAAGTCGCGATTCTGGTATTTCCTGCGGTGCGCCCGATAAACTTGCCGCTGCCCGGACAGGATCGCCGTTACTCACAGACGTTATAGAAAGCTGAAGAAGGTCAAGAAGGCTAATGGAGAGATCATCGGGGTGAACGTTGTTAGTACCTATCCGTGTTGTCCCATGCAGCCCTCAAGAGGCAGGCGGACGGGAATGCTGACCATTACCCATTGCCATCGCACGCGACTCCCACGTCTACTTTACGCGTCTGTGGTGCTGTGCGATCTTTTTATTCTTCTAGATTCACGAGAAGAAACCTTTGAAGGTGAAGAACTTTGGTATATGGCTTCGCTACGACTCGCGATCTGGCACGCACAACATGTACAAGGAATTCCGTGAGCTCACTCGCGCGAATGCCGTCAAGTCACTTTATCAGGACATGGCCGCTCGCCATCGTGCTCGTTTCCGGTCAATTCACGTTCGTACCTTTTTAATTTATTTTGGTGTGGGGATTGGCCTGTTTAAGCGGTGATCATACTTCATACAGATTCTTCGCGTCGTGGAGATTGAAAAGACGGAGGATGTCCGACGGCCATACATTAAACAGCTCATTGAGCCCAACCTTCGCTTCCCGCTTCCCCACCGTGTTGGCAAGGCCCGTTCTACCTTTGTCGCAAATCGGCCGAGGACGTTCTGAACGTTCTTCGGCTGAGGACAAAAGGATATCGTCTGCTTGCTCTCCTGAGCATGGGGCCTTTATCATAGTCATAGGCACAATGTACTACTGTATAGAGATGCGCCTTGCTTAGTGTAAACGCAAAATGGCTTGTCCACATGGTCTATGTCTATGTCTGATGGTGATGTTCGAGAAGTTGGTGCATGTTAGGTAAGCTGGTCCCTGAGGTACCGTTAGTCTGCCATATTGACTGGCCCGCAATATATCAACTGCCGGAGATAATAAATCGATGATTAGCTGTCTCAAGTCTGGGTGAGAAGGGAAGCCTTGTCCACCACCTGGCGCACTGACCAGAAGCGGCGGACTTACGGCACTATGACAGCTGCACAATTGATGCCCGGTCGCCCATAGATTTCGACTTCCATTGCCATATTCTCGACCGTGACCGGCATATCTCACTAACCTATAGCTAAACATCGGCTTGGCGTAAGACGGTACTAGGAAATAATCCTGCAACATCCCGCGGCCTGTACAATCAATTCTGTACTGTTGTACGAATTTGACGAGGGTGGGCGCTTAATATATGCTCTGGCCACGCTCTGGTCACTAATTGTGAAATTACAATCTGTCCAGATCCTTCCGACGTTTCGTCTCGATCAGTATAAAGGCTGGTCCTATCTGGCCGCCGCCCGACCGCCACATCGCGCCCTCGCGGTGCTTGCACAAATACAAACTAACCCAAGTCGTAAGTTGTGCTAGCTGGCCTGGTCCCCCCTTTCCTTCTTTGCGCGGAAGCAGTTGCATCGTCATCCGGCTCCACTTCCCCCATCACTCACGGCGCGCGCGCATCAGTCACTGACACTTGACACCCGCTTGGGCCCTCCGCCTTTCGCCGCCCTGATAATAATTCACTAGTAACCTCGTGGGAGTGCGCTTAAAGGCCGTACTAGTAGCCTTAGTTACTTCCCACTAGCCATTACACCTCTCTCAACCCGCGAGTCCCGTCCCCCCTTTTTTTCCTCTCACACAACCCGTTCCCTGCCCCGCACCACCATGGACGACACACCTCCCCAACCCAATCCCCCGCACCCGAAGCCTTCCCTCCCTGCGTTCGCCAGATCCATTCCAGTCGAGATCGCGGCTCTGCCCGCGAGCACGCGGACCTCGTTCACTCGTGTCGACAATACACGGCCCGGAACTGCCGTCGATGATAGTGATTCTGCTCTCCCCGACGAGCCAGTCCCTGGCCCCGACGACAGCAATGGCATCGGCGGCGGCAGCGGCGCTGATGCACGCGGTGCACCACCGCATGAGGATGGGCAGGGGGGAGAAGAAACAGGGGCGGTGGTATCGCAGGTGCCGCAGACACTTGTGCAGTTCTTGCTCGTTTCGGGACGTCGAAGATCGATGGCATTTGATCCTGAGACGACCGTGGGTCGCGTAAAAGAGCTCGTGTGGAACACCTGGCCCAACGGTATGTTGCCCTTTCCCTCCCCATCGCCTCGCCTCTCCCAGCCACGCACACATACACATGTGGCGCGCGCCTGCCTACGCCATATGGTCCACAAATCGTGCGGGCAACCCGTTGCCGCGGCGACCCGACCCGGCTCCATTCTCAACTTCATTTTCACTATTTATTCATTTTTATTGGGGACCTCAATTTACCATTTTCTGTTCTTATCCCCCTGATTGACGGTCCCGTGCCCACCACAGATTGGCAAGACGAACATCCTCCAGGACCCTCTTATCTGCGTGTCCTATATTTGGGAAGAATTCTTCAAGATGACGAAACGCTTGCCCGTACGTGTATGTATAAAGGGAAGAAAATCATTGACCTGACCTTATCGCGCACAGAGCTCAAGTTCCCATCTTATACCCCGCCAGAACCCGCAACGCCCACGGTTGTGCATCTCTCCATACGCTCGTTTGTGCCCCGAGAAGACACGTCTCTGAAGAAGAAGCGTCGGATGTCCCGATTGGGTTCCGACGCAAATCAGACGGGGACGGGTACGTCACAAGACGAGCATGGGACAGGTTGCTGTTGCGTTATCTGTTAGCGCCACCGCTCGCTCGCTGTTCTGTATTTTCACCGAACCAAAAGGACTCGAACGCTCCCGGACTCAATGGTCTCGTAGGCTGCCTTGCCGAATCACCCTGGCAACTTATTTAATCTCCACTTTTCAACTTGCTCTCGCACTTCCCGATAACCCGCGAGCAAACCTTTCCTCACAAGCCAAATACGCTACCTGTATAACTATTCTCGCATGGTGGGGCCGATACGCCATATACCTGCTGCATTTCCCACTCCTTCCTCATGATGCTCGTACCTCTGGTCCTCTGCATAATTCCACGTTTCTTTTTGACGATGACTTTCACGAGATGTACTTTCTTAGTTCTTGGTCGGTTGACACGGTCATAATCTTAGGCTGTTGGAAATGTGGCAATTACCGTCCTGCCACCCCGGACCCGAAGTTTTATATTGTCAAAGGTGCCTGGTATCGCCTGCTCGTCAAATACTTCTCGCCTTCCGATCCGAAGAAAGTCGGCAGATATGCGAGAATATTCCTCCAACCCGGAGTTCAGGGTGGCGTGATACAATAACGCAAAGGAGTTGATTCTTATACTCCTTGGGGTGTATCATGAAACAGATGTTTATACAACGGGACGGTAGGAGTTAGGAGTTCGGATTTTCTAGCGATTACTCCGAAGCACTGATTGAGAAATGGCAGTGAGGCAGGTCAGACCGTGTTGGTCATGTTCGCACCTTTTTACTGTAATTAGATGCAAACATTACTGTTGCCTAGATGAATAAATGATCGGTGTGCTCGTCACCGTGGCACGGTTCCATACCAATGCAAAGTCATGTGCAAAGTCGCAAGTTGCGGCACGGAATCCGAAACCTGTCGTACATTGTCATACAAAAAAGCGCGTACAAGGGTTGGAATGACGGGCTTTAGGATGGGGCTGTGAAAATTCCGTTGGAGAAGGATCGAATGGTTCGGGCCGTTGAACAAGAGAGGTATCCAGGCAATCCGACGGGCCTAAATACGAGAGTCCGTCACTGACGGAGGTCCTCGGACACGCGGGGGTGCATGCGTTAACCATTCCGAGAAGCTCGGTTTGATCGAACAGAAAGGTGGAGAATCTATAATTGTACTGTCACGAATAACCGAGGGGGGCAGGGGGGCGTTACGCATACGCCGAAGTGGGTACATTGTGAATCCTGATTGGTTATAAGGTTGCGCGCCTGATGTGATGATCACGATAAGTTGTTGAGCGCTGTTGTCATTGGTCGGGGAAAGGGGGGAGGGGAAAGGAGCAGAAATGCGAGATGAGAATGAGAGAGGACGTCGAGGAGTTACTAAATACGCGAAAGAATTATGAAAGGGAAAAATGGGACGATATAGAGGATTGAGAGGCGAGATGGGAGCGAGAGTGGAGCGAGACAGGTTCTGAAGGGCGTGTGAACTTTGGGGGATTTACTGAGATCAAAAGATGCTCTGTTCTCAGGGCCGCCCAATAAAAAGCCCGTCCAAATATCTCCTCAGTCTTCGGCTTTCCTTCCCCTTTTTCTATCCAGTAGGGTTCTTCCTTTCCTAGACTCTAGTCATGTCTTCCAAAGGTACACCGTCGATCCCGCATCATCCTCACCCACATATACTCACTCACTGTCAAACTTCTATAGCCATTCGCGAATATGATGCAAAATTACTACTCGCATATTGGCTTGAACGCGCTCCTCCCGTAGACTCCTCAGCCAAAATTACCACCAACTTCACGTTCCCTTCGCCAAAGGTTGCTCAGATCTCCTGGGACCCTGAAACCAAAGCTATCACTCCCGACTCCAAGCTCCCTGCCTGGGTCTTCTCATCTAAACTCGTCGCGAAACCCGATCAATTGATCAAGCGTCGCGGTAAGGCGGGTTTGCTCGCGCTCAACAAAACTTGGGACGAGGCTAAGGAATGGATAACGGCCCGTGCTGGAAAGCCCCAAAAGGCGAGTGATATCTTCTGTGCGCTCTACGTTGTATCGGCATTCCGTGAATGGGGTTAGCATAAGGCCGAGACACTACAAATTGTGTAACGAGTGTCACCCTCTCGGAGTTCTACCTCTCAGCCGCGTTATCAGTGCCATCAACGATGTGCCATTCCTGGGCGTTAATATGCTAGGATGGCTAGTCCGTGTATTAGAGTTTCGCGCAAGTATGTGACCCCAGATTGGGGGTCGCGTCAGTCCAGGGTTTGGCTTTTGACGCGTATGCGCACGTGACATTCTCCCACTTGATATCCCGATCTCCCAAATATCTGAACTAATAGCGATCTATCCATCAGGTCTCTTCCGTGACTGGCACACTCTCCAACTTCATTGTCGAGCCCTTCCTCCCCCACCCACCGACTGCAGAATATTATGTCTGCATAACATCCCAGCGCGAGGGTGACTGCATCCTCTTCACCCACGAAGGTGGCGTTGATATTGGTGATGTCGACGCCAAGGCCCTCAAGTTGGACATCCTCGTTCACAAGCCTTTCCCAAACCGCGATAAGATCACTGCCACTCTTCTTAAGCATGTCCCTCCTGAGAAGCAAGATACTCTCGTTGACTTCCTCTTACGCCTCTACTCCGTATATGTCGATCTCCACTTCGCCTACCTCGAGATTAACCCTCTAGTCTGCCTCGATGGTGTCGATGGTGGTCAACCCACGATCCACTACCTCGATATGGCAGCTAAGCTTGATCAGACCGCGGATTCAATCTGTGGTCCCAAGTGGGCAATTGCGCGTGATCTCTCTATTTACGAGCCTGCTGCTGCCACCCAGAGCAAGGGTATCTCTGCTGACCGTGGACCCCCTATGGTGAGCCTTAACACAGCGCTTAGCATAATTCAGTAGCTTAGGAGGATATGACCCCAGGTCTGGCCAGCGCCATTCGGTCGTGACCTCACAAAGGAGGAGGCTTACATACAGAAGCTCGACGGTTCGACAGGTGCTTCGCTTAAGCTCACCGTTCTCAATCCCGAGGGTCGGATATGGACAATGGTCGCTGGTGGTGGTGCTTCAGTCGTCTACTCTGACGCCATCGCAGCCCACGGTCATGCTCATGAGCTTGCGAACTACGGAGAATACTCTGGTGCTCCTACGGAAGGTCAAACATATGAGTATGCAAAGACTATTAGTGAGTGTTTTTCTCCCTATTTTATAATCATGTGTCTTACAAAATCTCAGTCGACCTGATTACTCGCGGCCAGCCAAATCCCAAGGGCAAGATCCTTATCATCGGTGGCGGCATTGCAAACTTCACCAATGTTGCTGCGACTTTCAAGGGCATCATTCGCGCTCTTCAGGAGTACAAGACACCCCTGATCAACCATCAAGTCCGCATCTACGTCCGTCGCGGTGGTCCTAACTACCAGGAAGGTCTGAAGGCGATGCGCTTGCTTGGAGAGTCACTTGGCGTCCCCATCAAGGTTTACGGTCCAGAGACGCATATTACCGAGATTGTCCCCCTTGCTCTTGGTGTGAAGCGCGACACCACGCCCCCCGCGCCCTCTGTCCCTTCCACCTCGCCACCTTCTCCCGATCCTTCCAAAGAAGCCTCTTCCGACTCTACTGCGGTAGGCGCCATTCAACCCGATGGCGGTCGTTCACAGCCCAACGATCAAATTGTGCGGTTCGAGACTAGCTCTAATCAGAGCCGTCCCTCGTATCGCCCCTTCGACGCTTCGACTCGCTCGTTCGTGTACGGCCTCCAACCTCGTGCCATTCAAGGCATGCTCGACTTCGATTACTCTTGTGGACGCGAGACCCCTTCGGTTGCCGCTATGATCTATCCTTTTGGTGGCCACCATATTCAAAAGTTCTACTGGGGTACCAAGGAGACCCTCCTTCCCGTGTATACGTCCGTGGGCGAGGCTGTGAAGAAACATCCCGACGTTGATGTTGTGGTCAACTTCGCCTCTTCGCGCTCTGTCTATTCTAGTACACTCGAAATCCTCACCTATGCCCAGATCAAGGCCATCGCCATTATTGCAGAGGGTGTTCCAGAGCGCCATGCCCGCGAGATCCTCCATCTTGCGAACTCCAAGAGCGTTCATATTATTGGTCCTGCCACGGTCGGTGGAATCAAGCCTGGCTGTTTCAAGATCGGCAACTCAGGAGGGATGATGGATAACATTATTGCGTCTAAGCTTTACCGCCCAGGCTCCGTCGGCTATGTTTCAAAATCTGGTGGCATGTCGAACGAGCTGAACAATATCCTCTCTTTGTACACCAATGGTACTTACGAGGGTATTGCCATCGGTGGTGATCGCTACCCTGGATCCACGTTCATCGATCACTTGCGCCGCTACGAGCAAGATCCGGAGTGCAAGTTGCTCGTCCTTCTCGGCGAGGTCGGTGGAATCGAGGAATACCGTGTTATCGAGGCAGTCAAGGAGGGCAAGATCACGAAGCCTATTATCGCTTGGGCTATTGGCACCTGCGCAAAGATGTTCGCGACAGAGGTTCAATTCGGTCATGCTGGCTCACTTGCGAACTCGGATATGGAAACCGCCGATGCAAAGAACCGTGCCATGCGTGATGCAGGCTTCATCGTACCTGAGACATTTGAGGACCTACCTAAAGTACTGAAGGAGACGTATGACGGGCTCGTGGGCAAGGGCGTCATCAAGTCCACCCCTGAGAGAGACCCACCCGTCATACCCATGGACTACAAGTGGGCGCAAGAGCTTGGCCTCATCCGTAAACCCGCTGCATTCATATCAACTATCTCGGATGAGCGTGGTCAAGAGCTTATCTACGCTGGCATGCGTATCTCGGACGTATTCAAGGAGGATATCGGTCTCGGAGGAGTCGTCAGCTTGCTCTGGTTCAAGCGCCGCCTTCCACGATGGGCAACGAAATTCATTGAAATGGTGCTTATGCTGACGGCTGACCATGGTCCCGCGGTCTCTGGGTGAGGCGAGCTCGATCTGTACTTTTGCCTGTGTTAACACACTCCACAGCGCTATGAATACTATTGTCGCGAGTCGCGCTGGCAAAGACCTTATTTCTTCCCTCGCGTCTGGCCTCCTCACCATCGGTAGCCGCTTTGGTGGTGCTCTCGACGAGGCTGCTAGCATGTTCTCCGGCGCCCGGGACACCGGTCTCACACCCCGCGAGTTTGTCGACCAATCAAGGAAAGCGAACAAACTAAGTGAGTTCGTCCACTACATGGACATTCTACTCGTGTACTGACGAAATCCTGTAGTTTCTGGTATTGGCCACAAAATCAAGAGTGTCAACAACCCTGATCTGCGCGTCGAGCTTGTGAAGGAGTATGTACGAAAGCATTTCCCCAGCCACTCATTGCTCGACTACGCACTTGCGGTTGAAAAAGTGACCACATCAAAGAAGGACACCCTCATCCTCAATGTCGATGGATGTATTGCAGTTTGCTTTGTCGACCTGTTGCGTGACTCTGGCGCGTTCACCCGTGAGGAAGCAGACGAATATATCAAGATCGGAACTCTCAACGGACTCTTCGTTCTGGGCCGTTCAATCGGCTTCATCGGTCACCACCTTGACCAGAAGCGCCTCCGCGCGCCATTATACCGCCACCCTGCCGACGATATCTTCATTAACATTGCAGACGTGTCGCAGCCGCGGGTGTTGGGTCGCATCTGAGCGTCAGGAAGTACTAAAACTATGTCGTTGTATTGGTAGTAAACGGACTTATTGGCAAAAGAAATGCAGTCTTATGCAACCGTTGTTGTCTGTAATGGTGCGATACAATATACACGCCCGTCATGAACTATCTTTTACTCTCCCGATCCAATTTCTCGTCGCCCCGTTGATCGAATCGCTGGAAAGCGTGAGACTTGGCCTGAGTAAGTTTTTGCCGGTGGTCATTTTCCGATATATCCGTCTGATGTTATTGACCAGAATGGATGTACACTGCTGTTACAGGTCCGTATATATACAGTTTACGTTACAGGAAAATTTGTATGCTGCTAGCTTCATAGACTATAATTCTAATGATGTGTCCGATGCCCTTTTGGCAATGCTGTTTTGACTGTTGTTTATCGGCAAGAGTTACCTCCCGCCGGACTCTACTGCGCTGCGATTATCATAATCATCATCTATGGGAATGTCAAGTTCGACGCGCGTGGTGAGGACTCCGATTGTCATCGGTTCGGTGGAAGACTCCGAGTCCGTACTAGTACTGTCTGGCGTTGCAACCTCGTATAGGTTAAAAACGAGCCGTGAACATAAAGTCGATGCAATGCTTATTATTCAAAAATGCGCAATGTTAGTTTTCAAAGATTCGAGGGAGCTGGAAAGATACGGACCAGCCAGCGGGCGTAGAGAAGGCGCCTCTGCTTGGAGACTGATGGGTTCAGGGAGTATAATTAGAATATGACAAGCAAGTACGATGCGGCGTCTGGTTCTTACCGCGTTAAACTGTTGTAGACAAAGGTCAGGAAACAGTAAAGGAAATGAAAAGTAAGCTCACGTAGAGAGAGAATATATTTGCGAGATTTGCAAGTGCCATGATGCTGCCATGTCCGAGTCAGAGATTAGGTGATTGGACGACGCACTCCCCGTGGGCATAACAAACTTACATGAAATAAAATGCGCCTGGTTGGACATTGAGTGATCAATCTCCCTCGATGCGTACGGCCTGGCTTACTTACCATCACGGAGGATCAAATCCAAAAGTCCCGCAATGGAGCTATTTGCCATGTTGTGTGTTTTACGCATCTTGAGAGTCCTCGTGAATGTCAGAACAGAGATAAATACGTCGAATAGCGCTGATGCCTCCCATGCGACAGCAAGATCTGGACATAGAACAACCATTTTATAAGTTTGAACCACAACGCGGAGAACGTGAAGCGTACAGATGGCGCTGTTACGCAAAACATGTGAGAAGGTGAGAAAAGTGGGGTTATCATGATGATAACCACGCTGATGGCTGATGAACGTACGATTCTTTTGATATATGGTAACGACAGCCAGGTGCACCGTGTATAAACGCGTACCGCATGGTGTGCTGGCCAGCCACTAGAGCCCACTTTGCACACGCACGCTAACGATTAAACCAGAGAAAAATTTACATCAAACAAGGGAGAGCTCACGCAGGTGATACCAACCAGCAGAGACGCGAAGCCCAGGACCACGATAATGATGGCGCGAGATCTACCATATATTGCGATGGTGCGTGTAGCGAGAGTTGCTATCAAATAGAATTAGCTGTTCTGATGAGGTCTCCTGGGAACAAACAAAAGACGCACTAGCAACGACCATTTGGCCGAGGACTAGAAGTGTCTCGCGAGTACGAATGACTCTCAAACAACTATAAACATCAAGTTCTTAGTTCCGCATTGACGACTAATTGTTGGAATAGAACGGACCTCTGTAAGGGAAACGAATTCAGATTGCGGCATGAGTAGAGTCACGAGTCTGATCATCAACTTACCTCCGTTGAACCACCGAGGGGAGCGAAATATACGACGGCAGCCGCGATGGTACCGCAGAACGACACATAACGATTACAATAAAACAAGAAGGTATTCACGGAGATTGGTTGAGGCCAGATGTGGGATACTTCCGCAGCGAAAGTCAAGCTGTAATCGTAGTAGAAAAATGCTACAGCCGCGTAACTTATTCGTCAAGGACACAGCAAATACGGCACGGAACCGTCGACTTACTTATGGCAGCAGCTTGTATATAGAAATTTGGGAAGCTGTCAGAAGCTTCTATCAGCATACTCATCCGCAGACATAATGGTGTATCACCAGGATGTTCGTACATGGTTTTACTCAATTCGTTTGAGTCCATTAGCAGCCGTTTAAAAAAAAAACTCCTGTCGACCGCCAGCGAGCAGGAAGCATACAGATGGGGGAGGTTGAGCAAGAACCATGTGCATTTGGTTGATGCTTTGTACAGTATGCACTAGGCACTTTTCAACATGACAATCTGACCATCAGTAGTTTTGCACAGGCATGGCATGATCTGGTCCGGGCCTATCTATTGTTGACATCTCTTGATGGTAGAAAAGAAGCTCCACAATGGAATATATATATGACGCGATTTGACTACACGAGTGATAGCAGGTGGCGTTTCCGGTCGGAGTTCGTTGGTCACTGGCAACGAGGGACAACAAGTACCGGTTTGAGGAGCATCAGCTGTCCTCTTCATCAAGCAACCATGGTGATTTCTGTCGAGAGGGAGACGACGTGGTTGTGTTGGCACCTGGGGATCACTGGCGCTGAATGCACCCCGGATTAGGGGTGGGCAGATGACGTCATCGGAAGGTCCAGAACGGTGATACGAAATCTGAATAGAATTATCTCTCCGATTCGGTAAAAGCCGGGGGTGCTTATATGCCGTGCTCCTCACCACTTGAACCAACTACCATCTTTTGATCAAAACTGCCAGAGCAACCATGGCCAACAACAACGTCTACGTACTTCCGTTTCCTGCACGTCAACGCCTGTTGCATGCTTGCTCATATTTTGCTTCTTGGCACCCTAGTTTGACATCCATATCGACAGTGCTCCTGCCGGTCGGATCGTCTTCAAACTGTACGACGCAGTCGTCCCCAAAACCACAAGAAACTTCCGAGAGCTTGCGACTGGCCAGAACGGTTATGGCTATAAAGGTTCCTCCTTTCACCGTGTGATCCCGCAATTCATGCTTCAGGGCGGTGATTTCACCCGCCACAACGGTACTGGTGGCAAGTCCATCTATGGCGAGAAATTTGCAGGTCGGTACCCTCGATGCTCCACTTTTGCCCTGCAATAATTCTTTCCCCCTTCTTCCCAGATGAGAACTTCCAGCTGAAGCACACGAAGCCTGGCCTCCTTTCTATGGCCAACGCCGGGCCCAACACCAACGGATCCCAATTCTTCATCACCACGGTGGTGACTTCTTGGCTCGATGGCAAACACGTCGTTTTCGGTATGCTTTGAACTTCATGTTTTGACCGGATAGTACATCTGACTCGTTGCTTATCAGGCGAAGTTATTGAAGGCTTGGAAGTCGTAAAGCTGGTCGAACAACATGGCAGTCAAGGTGGTACGACCAAGAAGAAGATTACGATTGCGGATTCGGGCACTTGCTAAATCAGTCCGAGCCCCTTTTTACTCAGTGCTTGTGGGTAACTTAGCCAGTTGGTTGTGTAGGCGGAAAGCGGAAAGAAAGAATTGCAGAAGTTTACTAGTGTTGTAACTTACGAATACGTATCTGGCCCCTGCCGAAAATACGCAACCGTTTGATATGATCTTATCGATGGCATCGACGTCAAGGGTGCTGATTGAGATACCTCGGCTTGGCGACACGCGTTCAGGGTCCCAAACCTTGTCTTGGACGTTATGTGGAGTGACGAGCCCGAAACTCGGCGATGTATTACTACAACGGAGCATAATTCTCTCAGGAATAAAGCCGTTTAAGGAGCTTTGAGAAGGGACAAGATCACATGATAGCGTCTAACGGCGAGGGCGCTAGAATCCCATTGCCTTGAAGAGTGAGCTGAGGACCCTTGGTCCTTTTGTGCTACTCACATCTTCGTCATCATATGATACTCTTATAGACCCGTTCTTCGACGAGGCGATAAGCCCATCGACTTCATCACCGTCTTCACTGTCGCCGGTGTGCCACTTCCCAGTGCTCGGTCGCTCGCCAACAAAGTATATGTGTGTCCCGTTGAGGGCAGACAGCGACGCGGCGCGGGGAGCAAGCGTAGGTGAGAGGTGCACTCGGCCGTTGTCAGTATGAAGCGTCATTTGTCCGCGGAAGGATCGCGGAATCGTGACCGTTATTGTGCCATTGTGTGCCCTGACTTCGATGTTGAGGAACGGGCGAGGCTCTACCGTCCGCGGATGAAGATGCTGCCGAACAAAAATAAAGCACAAATAATCAGTAAGGAGAGGGCGCGAATTTTGCATTATGGCCAGACCACACACCACTAGGGCTTTGACGGCACCATTGTGACTGCGGAAGTGTAGATGCACGCGTTCCCGTGCAGACTTACGGTCATCGTCAGACGCAGTATCTTCGTGATTTGCACGGAGCAGCCAAACTTCCCCGTAGACCGCGCCGTTGTGCGAATCGAGAATGAGATGCGGAGTGTCCTCGCCCTGTGCTCCAACTGGTATCGCAGAAGCCGGCGGCCGAGGAATGCTCAAATCGAGGAGGATTTTTTGTTTCACGAAATTATCCTTCTCCTTGACATGGATATAGTTCGTCGGGGCAAGGTCTGGTGGGAGGTTCGGAGGCGGTGGAGGCTTTGTGGATGAGCCTTGGGGAAGGGGGCTATATGGGGGTGGGCTCTGCGCGGCGTATAAGTTGAAAGAAATGAAGTTTGAAAAGATTCAAGATCAATCATGTTGGTCTGACCTGGTCTAGAGGGATACCCTCGTCTCGTGGAGGCGATTTGACGGTGGGAGATTTTTTCTCGGATTCTGGGATAATCATGGTAGGAATGAAAAGTTGTCTGTAAGGGAATGTCCTCGTTAAGAATGAGAAATAGAGCGGGGGCACATGTCTGCTGCGCTGCGTTCGCTTTGTGTGGTTCTCCGGCAGACCTCGGAAGCGCAGCAGGCACCCCTCCCCAAGTGCCACCGCGGAAGTGTGTGTGGCTTCCGGCGCTCATTGTCATGCTGCGAGCGCAGTCCACACGCGAACAGTGCCACGATGCTGTATATTTTGAGCTGGCCCCAATGCCCGAAGAGTACCCCTCCTCGTGCCCCATTTATGGTAGCACCGCTAAATTGTACCAGATGGTGACCAAATGTGACCGGGAGGCTCACTAAAAAGCCGAAGGCTCTCATGGTTTACACTGGAGAATGTGGCAGTGCTGCATGCCTGCATCCACATACTCTCTGTGATATGAGCTGCGCAAATGACAGGTGCTGTCACGATAGTCCAAGAATTCAGAGACAAGACACTGACTCGGATAGACCAGACCCGCCGGGCCCAAGGATAGGCTATTTAAGCTTAATGGAGGAACGGTTCATCCCGCTCAGGCAAGACCGCCCAAGTGACCGCCCAAGCCCGCCCAAGTTATCATCGGCTATCTCGGGGCAATATTGTGTTACGCATTTCCCACCCAGAGCAACTCCATGCCTTAACCTTGGGTGTTCTCACAAGAACTGGTCCTACATCGCCTGATCAGGAAGCATTTAAATGGCCCTCCCTCGGATCCGAAGAGCATCCAAATGCCGGCGCGGGTGCCGGGAGCTGCCATATAAATCCATCGTGATAAACTCCAAATTACTGGTAATATGCCTCTGTCTTTGGCTGAGCGGCGTCTAGAATGTTCCGACAGACTGATGCAGTACTTGCAAGGGAAATAACTCAGATTCCTCGAGGCCAAGGAGGTGAAATTCGATCAATATGGGCGTGGCGCTGCAAGTACGACTCTGCAGGGAAATAGGACCTCACATAACTGTCTCTGGCGGCTCGCTCCGAGGCCCAACGCCGCCCAGTACACCTGGGAGCTGAAACCGGTATAGAATGCGACTTGTGGAGGCGATTGGCTCAGTACTGTAGTGCAGGTCTAGGCACTGAACGCATTCATGGGATCGACTTCGCCTTTTGAGGTGATCACATGTCCAACTGGCGAAATCTTGAAGACCAGGCGATCGACACATTTCGGAAGTTTTCCGAGAGTCCGTCAAAGTATTGAGGCGTCACTGATGCTGATGGGCTTCGATGCCAAACAATAATGCTCTACTGTGTTCGCAAGCTGACCTAGTGAACTTGAAAGGGTAACCCAGTGGCGTACAATTGCTTTGCGCGAGCCCCGCAGGGATTAAATTCTCGCAATTCAGTAGCCATGGCCGGTCACACGCAAATCCGAGTCCACCCGCACAAAAGCTGTCGACTCGCGAAACAATTCAAGCATGGCCGTAGCCCCATAACCTCTGCTCGTGCTTCAATAGATCGGATGCGGATGCACCGAGAAAACTCTTGACTCAAACCTGAGCCCTATTACGGAACAATAATATACTTGTTATAGTTTTGACTCCCGTAATAGTTATTCATTATGCAGCCAGAGTAGCACTGGCGCATAAGAACCCCAGCCAAGACTCTAGCAGTGGTTAGAGTGATAACAGCGGGCCGGGCCATACAGCAGTAAACATTGATATGCTAAAGCTGAAGTGCATGTCTTCTTGGCATCATCTACTGAATCAAAGCCAGAGCCGCAGCTTCAACTTGAATTGGTCGGCGTTTCAATGTCTCCGATTCCACCTGTCACAGATGTCAGTCCTGTTTGATCCTGCGTTCCTGCAAGGTTCTCCTGAATGACCCCGCACCGGAAACAGTTCCCGTTAACTACCAAAAAAGGGTGAATCTTAACTCTGGGTATTGTGCAAACATGTGAGGATTATGTTTGAGATGCGAGTGAAACAATAGCGGTGTGATGGGACGTGATATCGTGTGACAATTTGTGACCGGAAATCACGATCACACGTGGTCCGAGATGAGGTAGTAAGTATATAGTTCCTTCCCCTCCACGTGCGGAACGTTCCCAGTGCGTCTGGCTAGAGCAGATTGTGCCTAAAGCGTACATCCCTCATTCGTTACCTCACCTCTGGGTTGTAAATCTGTCACAAGGGTTTCCACTTGGCGAGAAATGGCAGTCCTCGTGTGTATCTGTGGGCGCTGTCCTCAGATCCGGCATATAAAGGTCAGACACGGGATCAGGCGCGATCTTTGTCTTCCCGGACTCTTACGCCGCTCCCCCCAACATGACACCAGAGAAGAAGCTTGAACCAGTCACTTCTCAACCGAAGGTGCGTGTATTCGCTCTGTCCCCTCGAGGTCCGGAGCCATTGGATTGCATAACCACGTGTCTTTTTGTTTTTGTTTTTAAAGCCTACCGGTCCGATGAAAGCGGGTGGGGCGAAAAATGCGCTAAATCGCCCACAAGGACTGGACGGGAAGCGTGACTGGAGCTTTGGTTTGTTCGACTGCTTCCCCCGGTGTCGACTATGTAAAAGAGCCAACTAAATCTACTCACTATTTCGCATGCTAACCCTATCGTTAGGTATATGTGCCACGTTTTGTCCTTGCGTTGTTTACGGGCAGAACCGACAGCGATTACGCCATTTACAGAGGCGAGGCCGTCCTCTCCCAGGTGGAGGTGATAACTTTAACCACGACTGTCGTGTTTATTGCTGCATGGCTGTGCCTTGCTTTTATTGGGCCTTTCAGGTATGTGGCCGGGGGATAGCGATAAGATTCATGTAGATCTCTTACGCAGCACTCAGATGGGTAGTCGCTCAGACACCCGCAACCGCTATGACATCCGCGGAGAGGGCATTGGAGATTGTCTCAGCTCCTTGTTTTGTCGCCCGTGTGCGCTCACACAGGAACGCCGGGAGCTCGAGCTGGAGGAGGGGAGTTTCTCGTAAGGGCTACCGGTTCGTTCTGAGAACATATCGAACCTCCTCTCTCTGCTGTATCGCTTTCCCCTCATTGTAAGATTCCAACCCTTGCGTTTTTTTACAGGTTTAGTAGGTACTGTATAGTCTTCGTTGGTGTTTTGGGGTGTATCACAGTCAAGGGTAGTAGATTGGGCGATGGGCTTATCTAAGCGCCCTAAAGTTCCCACGATATGCGGAATTCAGTAATCCGACTTGATGCACTATGACTTCTTTAGAAGAACACAGCATGTTGGAGCCTCAATAAATCTACTAGTACTTGTACATGGCCTGATAGAAACAGTGGGCATAAGGCCCGCCGTTCACACCAATTTTGATCAGACCTTCTTGCTGAAATCAGAAACGCGAGCAGAGGGGCACGATGACACACGAGGAGAGGGATGAGGACGGCCACGCGTGGCAGCCACGGACGACCAGGAGCAGGGGCGAGAGGGAGAGGGCACGCGGAAGGGGATTTAGAGGGCACAGGATATGGATAGATCAATATTCAGCAGGGTACATCTCGTGCTACTTAAGTACCTAGACTTGTACAGTACATCTCAGCTAATATAACTATATCAACGAGTGGATCAGGGGGTCACTAAGAGATATATGAGACACAGGACATGTGAGGATGTAAGTAATGAGTGATCGGACAATGTGAGGTGCTATGGCAGTCGCGCTTGCTTATGAGATAGCCTCAAAGGGCCCAAAATCCAACACTTCTATCATAGTTTCGGGATGACAGGTGTGGGGTATGCTCTAAATCCACACTTGGATTGGAGCAGAACAGCCATATCGGAGTGCCCGTCAACCATGTGTCGACTTGTTCATTTTTTCATCACCTCTTGTCCATCATCCCCTCTCGAGGGACTATTCTCATTGCACTGTGCACACTTTGCATGCTGCATATGCTCTGCTGATCATCAATTTGACCAACATCATATTTTTATTTGTCATTGTACAGTATGCTAACTAACTACACTAACTGACTACTGTGAGTACTACAATATGATTGTAATTAGATCAATTCCGAGAATTCCGTGATGTACGTAATGAGTGTAAGTAGGGAATGTGCAGACAAGAAAGTATTTGAATAAATGTTAGATGCGTAAAGATCTGCCGGGAGCCTGAAATAGGGCACAAAGACGCCGGGTTATACCTTCGAGTGATCGAAGAAGGAGAAAAATACGGCGGTCGCGAATAACGCAACTGTCAAAACGACGGCGATGACAGTCGCGTAGAGGTTGTGACCGTCCACCGTCCTGCGAGTGGTAATGGGGTCGCTCCCACTTATTGGGGGTATCGGAGGTGGATATGTGTACGCCGGCGGCGTATCATCGGGGCATGGTAATAGGCTGGGTGTAGGTGGGTCATCGTGTCTGGAAAGGACCAATCCACGGTTAACGGTGAGGCCGGTGAGGATTGGGACCGGGACTGGGATTGTGCTCCAGGCACATTGAGGCTGAGCCTCGAGACCACGGTCAACACTGGTAGGCATAGGGGAGCTCGAAACGCGTCGATTGTACAAGGAATGTGTAGTTTGGGGTGAATAGAAGTGTTCCCGACAGACAAGTCATGACTTTTATACGAGAGCGACGACGTCCCAGGGGGAGGCGATACTGTACTGGTGTGGCGTACTGTGCCACGAGGACCTACGATCGAGGACCTACGATCGGAGGAAGAGATAACATGGACCAACGAAAACACAGTGCGTAAATATGGACCCACAATGAATATTCCTTAAGAGGATGTGCACGAGCGCTTGACGGAAGTAATATCCTGCCATTACAGTATGGGACGACTCATTCACGTGTTCGTTCCAATTCGGTCTCAACATCAGAGAAGACGATCTGGCATATGACTCGCAGACTGTCAACCAAATCGCGTCAAGCCTGGAAGGGAGGATGTTGACCATGTCGACTCGCATCAGCATCCCCGTCATCGGATCCTTTCCGAACGTCGGGAGGATCACCCCACCGTGGAGACATTGAGAGGCTGACCGTCCCTACTAATAACTACTGTGCTCTGTGCTCGGAGGTGGCGAATATGGTCGTGTTGCTCGGGCCACCGATGCACATCGGCATAGGCAGACGATCAAAGTCCGGTGCTTCCTTTATGAATAAAGACCGAGGTGGTAAGCAGATAGCCTTTTCCAACATTTTTATTTGACATGAAACGTGCTTCTGTTGAAGCGAGAGTTCACCAGAAGTGGATCAAGCATCCGAAAATGAGTTTTTGTGATAACACATGTTTCGACGTCCACGGACCCTGTAATGTAACCGCATCGTCGCCCTTCGCCTCGCCCATTATAAGTACCAATGGACTCCCGAGATGTGTACCCTCCCTTCCCTTCCATCTCCCACTTTGCCTCTGCCCACATCCGCAGCATATATTCCTATTCTCTCCACATCCTCCAGCATTCTTGTCCCCCCAATCTCGCGCGCTACACCCTTCTAGGACCCATAGATCGACCGTTCTACTTCCTATCCCCACTATGGAGCCTTCAACACCCTCAACCCCTACGTCTGACTCGCATCCTTCTATCCCCGTCTCTCACCCGCGTTCCTCTCCTCGCTCTATCCCCTCTTCCACCCCACCTCAGCCTCCCATTTCGCCCCCGAGATCTTCCGGCGTGACTACTACTGCTACACTACCGACATCGTCTGCTTTTCCCGTGGCCAGTCTTCCAGAGGCCGCAGCGCCACCGACGCCACCGGCCACTCTATCCGACTCGGTTCCCAGGGCTCAAGTTGACCCCGAACCACCCTGTGTACAAACGACAACCGTGACTAAAGCTGACCCTAGCGAGCAGCGCGTTCCTAATGTCTACATTAACGGCCTTCCACCCAATTTCCCGGAAGAGCAGCTTTATGCGCTCACAAAGGACTTTGGCGGCGTTGTCAGTGTTAGGACATTTACCCGCCACGTCAGCGATCGCCCCTCGTACGTGAACTTTTAAGTTATGACTGTTATATTCACTCATTATGCCCTTCTCGTATTAAGCGGTTACGGCTTCGTTCTGTGCGTATAATTGATTGAACGCTTCCGCGTAGCTCTTATGCCCTTTAATCAGGTTCGAAACGATCGAGAGTGCCGAGAAGTGTATTGAGAGTCTTAGGCGGTACCGAAACCTCCACCCGTCCTTCTGCAAGGCAGGCAATTGTTCTCCGTGTTACATCAGTTGTTGATCACAACGCGCTTTAGAACTTCCATCCCATTCCAGGCACTCGTTTTGCATCTCTCACTTCTTCTGGTGCACAGCTTCCCCAGTCTCCATCGTCTGGGGCAGATGGGGACACTTTCAAGTCGCGAATGGAGCGACTCAAGGATGAGTCAAGTACAAATCTGTATATTGAAGGGCTCCCGCTGAGCATTGATGAGCCTGTGAGTGTCTAAGAATGCCCATTTCACTCTCATCATAAAATGTATACTCTTGCAAAACTTTAGACCATGGCTGCTTTAGTTGCCCCTAATGCGATCAAAAGTAGCCGATTCTTCCAGACAAGGCTCAGTCATCCACCCAGGACCATCGCATTTGTTAGGTTTGCCGACCTCGCGTCCAAGCTGAGGTTTTCCAACTTATTATCGTGTTAGGCTAGAGTCGCGTGCTACGTGTGAGGAGATAATCAAACGTCTTCATGGACGTATGGTCAGAGGACGGAATGATCCAGGAAGCCGAATTTCGGTGCGTTTTGCAGACTCGGCCGAGCAACGAGAATTGCGCGTACGTATTTATGTCACTACAGCTACAACTTCATATGTATCAATATTACAGCGCACCGAACGATCGGGTCGTGGAGACGACTCCTCACCCGCCCGTCTTACGATGGCTCAAGCTGCCTTGCTCAATTTGCGGGGCCAGCAAACGCAAGGTCGCCTTCGAGTGTCACAGCATCTTACTACTATGTCTGATCAGCGTCGCCTCCTGTCCGCTCAGTCCCCGGTTGGTGTCAGTGACCTTCCCAACTTACATCACCCTCACCACAGTCGGCTTCCTCCTCATCCCATTATATCCCAGGGCCAGTCGGATCCCGAGAACATGTTGACGACCTCGCATTCCGCTCCTGCTCGTCTTCACGGGCACAATGACTTGACTCCTGGTGGGCTCCCGAATGCTTTCGGAAGTGACATCGATCTTTCCGTGCTCTCACGTACCGCTGGCGCAAATGGATTTACTCCACTGGAGCAACAGCTCATTCTGCAAGCACGCCTGCAAGCGGAAATCGACACGTGCCAGCGGGCCCTCTACGGCTCCCAAAACAACAATACATTAGGAGGTCCCATCCAGACATTGTCTCTTATCTCCGAGCAGAGTGATGAGCTCTCGCGGTCCATGAATAATGTCAGCCTTCGATCTGCGCACATTGCCAAGGAATTTGTTCCTCGTGGGCTAGCGTCTAGGCTTCATCAGCCCCCTACGTATGGTTCAACGCTCTCCCATCTATCGACGGATTTGTTGCCCCCCGAAGTTGCCGACGACTACCACGCGAGCAAGTCACACAACTCTCAGCAACCTCGATCCTTACCGTTTACTTCTTGTCAACAACAACAACACGGCAACGCCAATGCCATCAAACCTAGGGTTCTTAGTCTCGCATCTGAAGATATTAGCCTGAAGAACAATAACAGCTCAAATATGAGCGGCGATAAGAACTGCACAGTTCGCTCGCCTAATCCGCTTGATTTAGTTGCTGATAACCCTGACCGCCGAGTGTCTACTCAGCGCGAGGAACAGCAGAATCTCGCGGCTCACATGCGCTCAACTACTCTACCTCCCCACTTTACGGTCAGCAGTTCGAACACTATTCAGAACATGGGAGTTGTTAGCTTGCAGTTGAATGGCATCCTTTCTCCCAATCTTCTCTCTGGCGCTAGAGTCGGCGTTCGTGGTCAAATAGGGAAGCCTGGCGTCGGGGTCCCTTCGGGCAAGCTGCCTATCAAAAGCCAAATAGATGCACTTCCTACCGACACTAAGCTAACACATTCGCATAATTCTGTCGCCGATTCGCCGTTCCTCATTCCTTCTCCGGCGCTTACGTATAACTCCTCGTCGTCCGCGTCCTCACGCACACCGTCCACACTAAGCCCTTCTACACCCTTTTTCGGATCATTTCCTCATCCCAGTGACAGTTACGGCGCATACAATGGAGAAGAACATGGGAACGACAAGACCGATGCTGCGATGGCCCACGACGTGACCGCGTTTGACATCGGTACCAAAATCCGCTCTGGAAGCGGATGAACATTCTGAATCGTCCCATCGCCCCGGTTTGGTCTGCCCTCGCATTTGGTTTTTCGCTTACTTGCACATTCATCGTGTCGTTGTAACGTGTCATACTGAGTTTCACCGAATGGCCTCTAGCTCGCGCGTCCAAAGCTTTGTAAATGTTGTAATTGTTTACATGTACTGTTCTTCGTCGAGAGCACCTGTCTCTCTCAAGCGTCATCCACACGGATCCTATTAGCACCAAGATTAGCATCGTACGTCATACGACTACTTTTTCTACTATCAAACACCTCATCTCGACACACCTCATTTCCTTGCCTGGTAGTCGCTTGCCCGTAGTTCTCTTCCCTCCTGTATCGGTTCGCTTGCATACAACTATGAGTTTGTCTAGGTAGTTTTGACATAGTTGGTGTTACATATGTTCACGTGTGACGAAGTCTGGATGCCGCAGCTCCCAAGTTGACGCGATCGATTTGAAGCCTCTGTGCTCGCCTGCTGTACCCGAATACTTGCAAAGCGCTTGTATTCAAGGTGGTTCCTTACAAGATAACGTCTATCCGCATCTTCTCTCCTTTCTCGGACACAGTACCCGAGTAGTCTGGGATGTGTACAGGTCTCATATGTGAATGTCACAGTAAAATTTACATTGAACTTCATTTTACCTGTGCTTACTGTTACTGGATAGGCTCATGAATTCAGAACATTAGTAATGCACGAACCATTATGTTCAGATTGCCATTGAAGGACTTGGCCGCGTACTTTTCAAGGAATACTTTGCTCACGAGGGTCCAAATCACCAAGCTGTCATCATGTCATCTTGGCCGCCTTGCCTGTGCCTTCAAGCCTTGCCCATTGACACATGAGGGCTACATCCCCATTGTAGCCTTGCCATTACCACCATTCTTACTCACTGCCTACCCACAAATGGGGCCGAATACTTGTAGAGAATTCGCCATTGTCGACTCATCGACCTCCGTCGCCGTTAACTCGCTCGCCCCCAGAGCCGAACACATGGACCCGAGCCTGATGCTGGCGCTCCGATTGTGACAACGTTGTCACCTGTCACCGCCGCCTCTACTGTACGCCGCCTCTACAGTAAGGGGCCAAATCCCATCCACGACCGTTGTCTGCCGCTACTGGACGGCCAAGATGCTGAAGTGGTGTGCTCACAGCTGGCTGAATGCTCTTACAGCACAGTAGTGCGAAAACGGATGAACGCCCATATTCAAACTCAAGCTACGCCAGGTACACGTGCACTGGCAGGGCAATTTGATTTTTGTTGGTCCCGCGCGCGACAACCTAACCTTTACGAAAATTTGCATCAGCCATGCGTTCGCTACCAATTCAAGGCTCGGCTTCGCGTGAATTGAACCGATCTAGGTGTCGATTGACGTAGTTTGCCTTGACTGTCTACGCCAATATGTGGGGAGGGTACATTTTCTCAGTATTGCAATTTGCCTTTAGTTCGGCTCCCGATCGGAAAGAGTCTTGAAGGGGATAGAGTTCCATTCGAATGAACTCGGCCCCAGGTAAGGTGTCGTAATTCATACAGCCCCATAAAATGCACCAACGTATGGGAGACACAGCCTGTCTTTCCAACTTTCCCCCCATGGGCAGCGCCACATCAAATATTTCCCCTGAGCGAGACCTGCTCGACTTGCACGGCCGCGTGGCTATCGTCACTGGTGCAAAGTGAGTCATCCCCAGGATCGGCACCGTCCTCATTTTTGTGCTGATCAGGTTGCTACGATCTACTTTTCGGGAATAAAGCTCGGGTATCGGTCTGTACATCGCACTTCACCTAGTAAGACGTGGTGCAAAGGTGTACCTCGCCGCGAGGAGCGAGGAGAAGGCGGAGCATGCGATCGGACGGATAGAAAAGGAAGGGATGGGAGAGCGCAAGGGTGAACTCGTCTGGCTCCCAATTGACCTGACGGACCCGCATAGGGCTAAGGCTGCCGCGGAGTGGTTCGTCAAGAGGGAGAGCCGGCTAGACATACTTGGTATGTGAGATGTTGGTCTCGGATTGTTGACCGATTAACCTTTTGTGTTGTCTCATGCAAAGTAAATAATGCTGCCAAGTGCGTCGGTTCTGAGTTTCAGCTTTTCGTGGTGAATCTGAGTCTGATACTGTTTGTTTCAGAATCTTGAGCGCGTACGGAAGAACGGCCGACGATATTTCGGACAGTATGGTCATCAAGTGCGCCGGCGCCTTACTTTGTATCGTGTTGTGCTCCTCTTAACCTGCCCTTGTTGACATTTAATCGCTTAGCCATATTAGCCCTTTCTTGTTCACGAGGACCCTCTTGCCTGTCATGGAGAAGACTGCGTTGAAGCCCGGATCAGATGTGCGGATTGTGAATGTATGTGCGATGTATATGGGCGACGGAATACCTCAACTCACAAGGACAGGTATCCTCGCTGACGCACCGGTGGGTACCGAATCCGCGGTATGACAGCCTGGAAGCGTTCAACAACGACTTTTCGAACACATATAAGCCAAAAATGAATGTTTATGGTAAGAGCGCGTTTTCTTGGCTTGCACGAGTAAATCGCTCAGGGAATGGGTCCGGGCAGCGTACACAAAGCTTGCCAATGTTCTGTGGACGGCCGAGTTGCAACGCCAGTTTGACGCAGAGAATATCCCCATCACGGCTATGTCTGTACACCCAGGCAGTGTCATGTCAGGTACGTTGCGGGCTCTCTTTCGTATCCGAAGAGTGCGAGCATTGATTATCATTGTGCTGTTCGCGGATGAAACAGAGGGAAACGTCAAGCTCTTTACGTCCCTGACCTTTGGTAGACTAATCAATTGGGGCTTCTCACTCTTCTTCATCTCCCCACACGACGGGGGATATACGCCTGCATGGGCAGCGGCCTCTCGCCAGGTCATTGAGGAGCGTGACAAGTACAAAGGTAAGTACTTGGTACCATATGGTGTCCTTGAAGATGCGAGCGAGGATGCGAGGAGGGAGGACTTGGCGAAGGAGCTCTGGGATACCACTGTGAGAATTTTGAAGGATTTTAAATGGCTGTAATGAATGTCTCTATCCTAATAACTCGGAAGACCGGAACGAGTAGAATCGTCTGCGTAGATCAGTTTCCGTCGCACTCATTACGAACATGGTATGGGGTCCTCCAAGTGGTACTTTCATTCCATCATCAAACTAGGGGGAGATGCAGTCGGCCGCCCCAAGTAGCTGGAGACTGCATTTACACTTAAAACGATCACTGCCTCCCACTCTTCTCCGGCTTGCTCGGCGCTCAGCTGCATCTGGCAGCATTTAGGGGATTAGTAAACCACATCACTAAGCACACAGCCCCCGTTCCAATCCACACATGCAGGCACCCCTCTTCTCTCTGATCTTTTACTACTTGACATGAGAATCATCAACGTCGGTCGTCAGCCGTATCAACTGGGTACAAACCTAAATTTAGATCATGGGCCGGACGCACTAGTGGCTAGATTATCCTGTTATATTTTGTCAGGGCACTTTTGAAACATTGCCCGTATCGAGGTGAGGAATGGATTAGTGAATTCGAAGAGCAAAAGGGCCTAAGCCTGTTATATGTTAGAGCCTTCCCCGGGCACGCGCCTAGCCTCGCGACCAGTCTTGGCTACGTTCCTACAATACTTACGGTGAGCCTTCACTTCATAACCTTTTAGCACCTCAGTTCTGAGACAAAAATATTTCGTGCAAAGACAGAGGTAAGGCACGGTTTGTTACGTCACTACTACCTGGCTTGTATTCACTTACTCGCCTCGAGGACGAAACATTTACCTTGGCAAGGGAACATTTCACTCTGGAGAACCCAATTTAATCACATAATTCTTCCAGGCACTCCCGAATTTGTGCCGTGACAACCCGTGGAAGGTTTGATGCGTTGAACTGCACTGAATCGCTCTCGGCACCATTCTCGGACCCGTGTATAACAAGTATAGGGAAACGCACCAAGTTCCGCCCGATCAAATGTTGTCTGTTTCGTGCCTAGTTGGCACAAATCGCAGCCGGTGAGCGTAGATCTTGTATACGTAGGCACTTAGCCAATGGCACAAATGCAAAAGTCTGGTTGCTGCTGACAAACCGTGGTTTTTGCAATACCGGCACCACAATTTTAGGGCCACAACACCTAGAAGCTGTCATCCTTGGTTCATCGTAACGAACGTACCTGATGCCGACGCATGCCCTTGGGATATCAGAACAGCAACCACACTGCCAGTCCGTCTGCCCCAAATATAGAACCCGTCATGATCATCCCAATGCGACATCCCACAACCTCACTCCCTTCAACAGTGTCATTATATTTCGCCCGCTCGTTTCTCGCTCATGGGCGAAACATCTTGCAGGTCATATTAGTACGTGCAGCCTACTAGTTGTTCGATATCAATGCGCTTAACTCGCACGCCGTGCTCACTAGTCGTTTCTCGAGCGGCGACGCTTCTGCTTTCTCGGCTTACGGTCCGTCTATCCTCATATCAAGGAATCCGTCTGATTCGTCGATCAAGTCATTCTTTTTTATGATTACTTCCTCACGTTGTCTATGGAAGTCGACCGGTACTGGTGCGCGGGATCGCATACATGGGCCTCCACTCTGTTTCTGGCCATCCGCTACGTAGCTCTGCTGGGCTATGTGCCGCTTCTCTATCGCATGTTCGGGAACCCTTGCGAAGTAGACGTAGGTCAGAATTTGCATGCCTCCCGGTTATCTCTCATTCTCCCTTCTGCAAGCGCTTGTTAGTCTTTGACTCTAAACAGCCGCCCCGTCTGCTAACCCCTTACAGAGCACCTCTCATAGCCTCGTACCATGACATACTGGTATTTTTTCTGACCGTTCTGACCTCGGGTGTGTTCTATTTAATGGCTTCGAACCTGAGCTTACCTACCCGCGTTTCAGTACTTCTCGCCATGAGAGTTTACGCACTGTATCTCCGCAGCAGGTGGATCCTGTATATTGTAACCCTCGAATTAATTGCTGGATTCGTAACCGCATGCGTAAGTGCTACTGTCTATGACGGGAAATACCTGTGTGCTGATTTCGCCAGTGGGTTTTTACTAAATTGTTGCCCGCAGCAGCAAATATAGAGAGGCGGTCAGTACCCTCCTTCCATTCTGGTACCAGATATCATATTTATTGTCATCCGAACGCTGCTGTCACCAGGGCTCGTCGTATGTGTTCGTTCCATGAAGTCGTACAATATGTCAATGATCCATTTTGTCAGTTCAAGGAGTGGCATTTTCGGCGCTCCTGATCTTTGACTTCACCGTCTTCGTTCTTACAATGGCCCGTTCGATAAAGCTGTGGACGCACAAAGAGCCGTTTCTCCACCGGATTTTTATAGACGGTACGTTCATGACATTCGGATACTATTTGTCGGGTTGACATCCCGAGATCATATAGGCCTTCTCTATTACGGGTATGGAGCGGCTCAACTCTTTTGGGGAGCGCTGTTGGCTGACTGACTCGGTAGTGTGATATGGAATCTGAACCTTGTCAATGTTATAGTCCTGTTTGTGCGTCACTTCCTGCCTGCACTTTGTTCCATTACTCTTAGCCTGTTTTGTCCTGTTCCACCTTCAGGCGACAACCACAAATGTAAGCCCCTTTCAAACATACAAAACCTCGTTAACGATGACCAAAATTCTAGCACGCTTTCAATTTATCGACCCCAGTCTTCACAAATGTGTATGTAGTCGGAACCGCACACCTCCGTTGACACTGATGAGTTCGGTGCTCCATATAGGCTATCAGTAGTGATGATTACGCGGCTCATGATCAACTTGCGTGACCCAACCATACACAGCCCGATTGATCGCGATGGGACTGTCATTACGTCGCACGTCGGATATGTTTCCACGTTGGTGCTGGACTAAATCAAATCCGTCACCATATGCTGCTTGGTCTGTAGTATTCAATTGGTTACATTCCTATCACGTTGATCTGGTCTTATAGATGGTGAATTGGGTGGGTAAAAGAAGGCGGCGAGGAGGACTGATTCGCGAGTGCCCCTCAACGGAAACTTCCAAACAAAATTTGTAACGTGTGATGAACGGGGATAACGTATCGACGTAACTGAGCGATTTGACCATGATGCAGCTTATCGAACTAAATGGAACGGCGTGCGGCGTGCCTGGGTCTCACGTCTGGTCTCGGTGGACATAGTATTCAGGAGAAAAGGCCGTGCTTCGGGGAACGTAGCCTAGCCTCGTGTGCGGTGATGGTGGCGCGAGCGGTGTGAACTGCTCTTGATGAAAAGCGTTGTACGATCGTGGCATGTCATGATACTTGATAGAAAACGCTGGACTCCCGACACGGAGCACGTTCCCATGGGCGACCAATTCTCCAACAATTCTGGCATGGCATTCCTTCTGATGGATTAAATGATCGCATCGCAATGTTGGTGCCTAACCACGTGATCACTCTGACATTCACTGTGATCGCGAATTCGCGTCACAGTCACGCCAGACATGCTATCCTGTTTCGACGAGGGACCCCGCACGCCCTCTTCATCGTCTAAATATCGCCCGCACACCTCCTCTCCGCTCTCCGAGTCCTTCTCTCCCCCTTCTTCTTCAGCCGCTGCAAAACTCCAGTCACGGCGTCTCGCGCAGTACAAGTCGATCACGACACCCGCGACGCGACGCGTCTCGAGCGCGTACCATTCGCGTCCGAAATACCCAGCGGTGAGCGATGAACCGAATTTTGGCGTCCGCCTTTTTTGTTCGGTGCCCGCTTCTCCCGGTAACGTGGAGAATAATACCCGTGACGCTCTTCTCCGCGATCGACTGAGGCAACGCTGTGCGCATGGGGCACAACAAGTGCGTACAAAACGCGTTCAAAGAGGGCGAAGAAGAAATGGGTTGAGCTCGAGTGATGGTGAAGAGATGGGTATGGAGAGCGATGACGAGGGGAACGAGGAAGATATTGGGCTCAATGATGAGGTATGTGTTGCTTTACTGCATGCTTACACGCCCAAGTTGTTTGGTTCTCTGAGGCATAAGTTTCATTCCTTCTAGCTGTTCCGGAGGATAATTGACAGCGTGAAGCACAAACAAAAACACTCTTACCGGCTCTCGTTTCAAAACGAGTTTGGCTCCTCGATTGATCCTGACATGGAAGATGTCGCCGAGTGGGAACGGAATCTACAAGGTGCAGTTACTTGCTACCATCTCATATCTAGGGACAGTAGCTGAAGAAGATATGTCTCCGAAGGTGGTCCGCTTAGCGTTGATGAACCAGACCTCCCTCCTTCTGAATTCGATGAAGAGGAGATTGCTGAACGCGCTGCCGAAGCAGAAGAAGCAGAGTTATGGGCCGATTTCAGTGAAGGCGACGCAATCTTTAGCTTCAACGATATCGATAATGTTGATCTAAGACTCCAGGCGGTACTGGACGAGGATGTCGATATGGCCTGACTTTGTATTATTTCTGTACATGATAGGACAGCCAGATAATGTATAAAGACCGTCATCATACTCAAATAACAGGTTCTACCGAAAGACTAGTGAATGATCAGTAAGAAATAACTTCATGCTTCATTATATCAATGTGGTCGATAGGGGATAGATGAAGAGCAATGAAAGTGTAGAGCTATCACCGTATCACTGGTCCGGGGGAAACTATGAGGCGTGGGTCCGAGTCTCGTCACCCATCAGCGCGGTCTCGCATGGGATAAGTATCACGGTGCCATCGTCTGCAATGATCTTGAAACGCACTGTGCGAAACACATTAGGACCCGGAAAGGGGGAAGATGGTAAATGGGAAACTTCGAAGATCTTGGGTAGAAAACTGCGGAAAGGGAGGGGAATCTGATACGCACAAGTAGTGAATGGTCCTCCACGTTCTCTGCGGATACTCGTAAAGTAGACCATGCCAGCGCCTTTCCCATACCAGACAAACAAGATAAGCCGAGGAGGGACTACGCGAAGAAGGATTAAGCGTACCCTTGTGACCCTTGATGCGGAAGCTGATGTCAATATTCCCCTGTAACATCTTGACCTAAAAATCGCGAGATAAACGACACTTTAACAATTACAGCGTTAAGGCGCCACGTACCGAACCGGACACCCATGGACTGCCATTAAGATACCATGTAGGTTCGGGACACACCGCGTCACCAAGGACTGCGCGCACGTCTTCGCTCTCGCGCAGCTCGCTAAGCACGCGGCGCATCGCGGAGCTGCAAAGGCGCTCTTGGTTGGTCGCATAGGCTAGGAAGGCGGCCCATACTCCAACGCCGCCGATGCAGACCGCGAGAATGCCAGGCCAGGCACGCTATGTATACAGGACAGGGGAGAACGTAAGCAGTCTTCTCGTGTAGAGGAAACCGGGTAGGGAGCAAGTCAGGATGCTCGGCGCGCACACGGTATGGCGG
>Ga0137358_10000017_pt1 | contig 47076 bp, 89 predicted proteins | sample Mad1_20_16metaG_FD_105551 | JGI IMG/M metagenome (GOLD analysis project Ga0137358, IMG submission 105551) | Vadose zone soil microbial communities from Angelo Coast Range Reserve, California, USA - Mad1_20_16 metaG | ecosystem: Environmental > Terrestrial > Soil > Vadose zone | place: USA... | reverse complement strand
TGGTCAATGTGCCCGAACTTGTAAAAATCAATCAGGAACAGGGGGCTGTCCGGGTCGTACACGTAATTGTTAACATAATCAGTGGTCATGTTTTCTCCTAGAATTTGTCACCAAAGATGACATCATGCGCACCTTTGAATGAGAAGTCTGATATGAATAAGCGGTCTTGAAATTGTTCTTCGAGTTTTGCTAGTCCTTGAGAGAAGATTCCGTGAGAGACATAAAGGCTGAGTTCGATATTCGGATTGACCTTGTGAACCTCTTCCGCCAGCCCGATAAAGGTGCCGCCGCCATCGCAGATATCATCGACGATGAGTGCCTTCCGGTATTCTTTCACGACCTCGTCAATTTTGAAACCGGATAGTTTCCCGGTCTTCGAATCGCGAACCTTTTCCGCTGTCAAGACTGGCAACTCGAAAGATTCCAAGTCGTAGCGATATGCCGCGCCCTTGTCCGGCGCAATCAACGCTAGTCTGTCGCGGCCTAGTCTCTCAATGATGGGTCCGAGTTGGTCGTAGTGGAGAATTGGGTCCAAATTCACCAAGTTGGGAATCTCTTGTGCCGCAACCTTAGAGTGAACGTCGAAGGTGTCCACGGTATGGAAGTGGAGAGAATTAATCAAGTTGGCGAACACACGGAGACCGAACGAGTCGCCGGGGACGAAGCGGCGGTCAGCGCGAGCAAATGGGAGGTATGGCAGGTCCAGCCGCGTGTAGTAAAATTTATTTGGCATCGCATCCAGCGCGTCCTTTAACTGCGCGAGTTCCATAAAGTCGGGAATGGGATTCGCGACGATAACATACTCATCTTTCCCGGTGCACGCGAAGATGCCCTCCGGAGTCAAGCGGACTTGAATCTCTCCAGCCGGATACTTGATGACCTGATACAGTTTGTCCCGGTCGCCCGGGATGTTGATAGTTAGTCGCTTCATTTTGAGTCCCTTGGGTCGCCAGTGAATCCTTTGACGCCCTGTTCTGTTTGTTCCTCGTTCGCAAAATCCAACGCCAAGGCTGCAATAGCTGGCCCCAATTTTTCAGCACCCCATTTTTCTTCTATGGCGTTCTTTGCTAGGCAATAAGCTACGTCTCCAAGACCGATTTCCTTGATTGTAGGTCGTGGCTTCATCGTGCCACGGTCAATCATTGCAACTAGTTCACTTATAGGGATTCCGCTCATTGTTTCCTCTTATCGCTTTGAAAAGTATTCGAGTACCACTTCGGCAACCTTCTCGACCGAAGCGAATGGCAGTTCAAATCGAGCATGACTTGATTGTGTCAGCATCAGATTGTAAGGAACCAACAGATTGCCTTCCCCGGAACCTCGAAAGTCTGTTCTAACGAGCACAATCAATTGACCCTTCGCGTAGCCGTAGCCGACTTCCCAGCACGTTCCAGAGTCCGGGTCCGGCCCATCCATGATGGCTACCACGGCATCGGCCCAATCAATGTCTTTCACATCCTTTTCGAATATCAGTTGAGCGGTCAACTCTCTTGGCTCGTGTTCTTGAGGCAACCAGACATGTAGTCCGCCTGCTTCCAACAGTCGGGCCAACTTCACATTCCAAAAACGTTCCGCAGAAGTAAACAGCGGTCCCGCTAAATAAATTTTTGTTTTCATTTCTTCCTCCTGCATTCTGAATTACAGCGTCCCACGCACATGTTTTCCTCGCTGCACATGGCGGCGCACTTCTCTTTCCCGCAATGGCATACCTTGCAAATCACTTTCGGTCGGGGCGGGAGACCCATCATCACAGCCAATGAAATACCGAGGCCGACCACAAAAATTGCCAAACAGCGTCTAAATATCATCTGGCTTTGACCTTTCTTTCATCTGTATTGCTTGCGACTATCCACAACTGGTCCACACTGATGTGCGGGTTCCCGATGGCGCGGTGGTGGTACGTGAACTGCTCCCGAGCCTCGTGCTCTTCTGCTGTCAGCACAGCTTTCAACGCGGTGAAGACAATCTCGCTCCGAGTCGCGTGCTTCGAGATGAACCACTTGCGTCCCTTGTGCAATATCATGGCACCCTTCACGATATCCCGAGCGAGGAACTCCACTTGGATGTACATCTGTCCCCGGTACTGCTTCACGAGGAAGAACCAATCGTCCTTGTAAGCGACTGCCGACATCACTTGTTTCACGTCTGCTAAATTCATGGTTTGTATCCCTCGAATCTCCACACGATTTCCAGCGGCCCGAAGTCGATACCGAAAACCGTGTTATTTGTCGGGTCGGACCAGAATCCGAATGTCCACTTCAACCACTTCCATCCGAAGTCCGGTCGCCATCCTCTAAACTTTTTCTTCATCCGGCCTCCTGTATCCCATCTTGTCCGCAACCTTGCGGCAGTGCTTGCTCACATCCAACAGTGCTTCGTCCGGGTCATAGACACCCATCCAGAAGTCACGGCGGTATTCTCCGTAGTTTGAATCGTATACGACGAAGTAGCCGCGCCCGAATCCTTCCACCTTGACGGCTGCGATGTAAATCTCGTCCCGCCCATTTCGGAGCATCGCGTCAAGTATGTTCATCGCGCCATCCGCTTCCTCGTCGGTGTTCCATTTTGAGAGGTCGTCCCAGTGTCCGTTTTTGTAATCGAAAAGTACTCCACCGATTTCTTTCGTGCTAAATGTTAGAAAGCACGCGGCCCAGTGTCGGAGGAATCGGGGAAGCATCATGGCTTGCGAACCCACACGCCGTGCGCGTCATAACCCCATTCCGGATGCTGAATACCTTCCGGTGGTCGAGTCTCCGTCAGCTTGCGGTATTTCACCGCGAGTCGGTCTTCCCATCTGCGCAATACTTCATGGTGGGCGGCGCAAAGACTGATGACCTTCCCATCCGCCCATTCGCACGCACACGCCTGATACGTTCCCTCATTCGGTTTGCTCATAGCTGAAACCCCAGTCCGGCCTTCTCAGACCACATTTTGCGCTTCTGAATCTCCGCGCCGACTTTCGTGTATCGCTCCGTGACATCGCCCGCCGCATGACCTGCCCAGAACTTCGTGAGTGTGGCCGGAACGTTCTCGCCTTGCAGATGAGTAATGCGGAAGCGGCGAAGAGCATGGAAGCCGAGAATGCCTTGTGCGGCCAGTCGGCGGCGAAGGGTGCGATGAGAGGTAGTGAATAGCAGGCCCGTTTGTGATTCGCGATTCGCGAATTGCGAACGAAGGAAGAATGCAAGACGAGGGTCTAGGTCCACGAACCGGGTGCCTGCCTCGGTCTTTGTGTGGGGCTGAACCTGCCCGTCAACAAGAGTGGTGCGGATAATCAGAGTGCCCGTCTCGGGCAGCCAGAACGAATTGACCCCATCGTCCGGCCCAACCATCAAAGCCAGCGCCTCCCCGATTCTAAGGCCCGTCCCGGCAAGGAGAGCTATGAGACACCTAAGTTCGGCATTCGTGCCTGTAATAGCCTCGGAATGCGAGGAATGGGTATCTAGGATTGTATCTTGGGTTGCCAATTTTGGTCTCCTAATTCATCCCGAATGGCTTGTTTTACAGCTTCTGAGTCCATGTTATAAGGAGTAAAGGACTTACCACTTCGAACCCACTCCAACCACGACATAAAGTGGTCTAATGGATAACAGAATTTTGCCATATTACAGAAGGCACAAGTCAACGCTCTGTTCGATTCAATATTGGGGCCACCAGTTGAAAGCGGAATAACATGGTCTATGTGCCCGCTTCCTGTTGGAAGCCGCACACCGCAATACCAGCAACGCCAGCCGAATCTTTTAGCAAGATTCGCTCGCTCTTTTGCATTAACTTTTGCTTCATGACCCATATTGTAATCTCGCTAAAATCTCAGTGATTTGTTGTCCGGTAGCGATAGGAACCTTCTGGGATTGGGGAGCCACGCGGGGAGCGTCAATAAATCGGGTATTCCAAGTACGGGGGTATAACTGTTCTCCCTCGTCGTTCACGGCGCTCTTGACGACCTGCTTCACAAGGGTGACCGCCAAGTTGATTGTGGCAGGACTCAAGCGGGCCTCGGTCAGACGGCCCACGAGCATCTTGGCGGTCTTATTGTTAACGTCCGCCATTTCTACCCTGCCGATGGCGGGTAAGATGCGGGCGTCAAGAAGGGAACGGTAAACGTGCAGAGTGTTCGAGCGAACGGGGTCGCTCTTGCGGCTGGCAATCTCCGTCATGAACTGCTCTGCTTGTTGTCGAAAGTTCATCGCGTCTCCCATTTAGAGAGTCTCTCACAGTTCTCCCGATTTGTCAAGCACTATTTTCAGAAGCCTTTTCCGGGGTCTCCCCTGCGATGGGAAGGACAGAGTTCTCCAAGTGAGCGAGCGGGAGCCATACAACCACAAGGCAATTCTATTTGTTTGGGAAGTGCGTGTGTTTCCTTCCACTCTTCATATACCGCTCCGAGAAAGCCTCCAATGAACCGCTTATCTCGCTTTGCAATTTTGGAGGCGAATTTGTAAAATTCATCTATGGTAAGTAGTTCTAGTTGTTGGCTCATCGATTCACCTCATCCATCTTCGCGTCGTCGCAGAAACAACATTCGTCGCCATCATACCAGCAGTTACAGTGCTGGCCGTCCAAACTCTCCGGGCACGGTGTCTCTTCGCAGTCCATTAGCTGTACCCCTTTTCTTCTTTAACTATTCCAATAGAACATAAAAACCAAACCACGATTGGAATAATGGCAGGCAGAGAGGCTAGAAATATGGCCATCACTTTGCTTTTTCCACTTCGTAGTCAACCAATTTTACGCCGCCAGCAACCAGAATCGCCTTGCTGGTCTCGAATCCGTATCGCGGGTCCGCCCAACGTTCCGGCTTCATCATGTACACGAGACGTGTGATGCCAACCGCCACGATAGCGCGAGCACAATCAGCGCAAGGAAACCAATTGAGGAACATAGTCGCACCGCGAAGAAGTTCCGGGCTGGGACAATGATAAATAGCAGTACGTTCCGAATGCTCAATCCAGTTATATTTCGCCGGACGGATGGTACGTTCCATTGTCACTTCAATCGGAAACGGAATACGATTCGAACCAACTGCTAGAAATACGTCGCTGTGGTCGAAGATAGCGCATCCGGTTTGTGTATCCGGGTCATGGCTCGATTGAGATGCCCAGATTGCCCGCTTCATTCCTATATCTAGTAGGCACATTACAGCTTCACATACTCCAAAGGTTTTGCAATTCTCTTCCCGTCAATTACCTCCATCGTGCAAATCCACCCATATCCGAGAACGACGTGGTCTTTCACGATGAAGGTTTCCTTCGCGGCGGTACACGAGTTCAAATGTTCTTTTATTGATTCGTCTACAAACAAATCCATGCCGCCAACATGGTAGTTATTGCACGCGGAACAAGACCACGATTTTGTGTCTCGATAACCGTAACCATAAAACAGTGTCTTACTCACTTTCCCCTCCCATATAGATTGTCTCGCCATTTGTGAGGTGTAAATAATGTAAAGAAATACCAGAGCATGAATCTCACTTACCCCTCCCGTTCTGGTTCACGAATGCCACGTCGCTCAAGTGCTTCTTCTTCTTCGCGGCGTCATCTGCCTTGCGTTTCTGTTCTTCTCCGAATCTGCGCAATGACTCAACTTCTCTTTGCTCAGAGATTAAACGTTCCAGTGCGCTAAAAGGCTTTGGTCCGCACATTACGCCCCCTCTTTTATCAGTAGATTCTTCGGGCCTAATAGAAGTTCGTACAAATCACACGCAAAGTCGTACGTGTAGTGACCAGAGAGATAATCATACCAAATAGCAGTCTTGATTCGAATCAGTTGCTCCATTACATTCCCTCCGAATAACCGTCAATGAGGATTTCACGAAATGCGCCAGTCGCGTCTAGTTGTAACATGCAAGTGCGCCACACTTTACCGTGCTCTACCTGCTGACCGGATGAATCAAGTTCTTTATTCCAAATCTTGATATGGCATTGTTCATGAAGCATAGTGAACTCCGCGACACGTCTCGCCAAAACATACTTAAGGTTAAATTTCACTACACACCCCGTGCCGTCATCTTGGCACATGGTGCTTGCCATATCTGTCTCTTCGAAGAGATTGATTTCCGAGTCCTTCGGCAACTTGTTTTGAAAGAGTCCTTCGGCAACTTGTTTTGAAAGAATCTTTCGTTGTCGATTCTGTAAAGGTCTTTCAAATACGCTGTAGTGACCACAGTCTTCGTGAAAATTACGGTGCTTGGTGGAGCGGGAGTATCTTTCGCCCTCGCGCACCCAAACAGGCTCCACATAAGGACCGCTAAAGCAATGGTCAGCAGTATCTTTGTGCGGAGTCGCATTTATCGGCCCTCTAATCTGTTGAATGCTTTCATAATCAACTTCATTTCTTTGTCGATGAAGACCCACGGTGCACGCAGCTTAATCCACTTCTGCACTCTTGCAAGCCTCAAAGAGAGAACTAACTGCGGCGGTCGCAGGTCAAGATTTGGTTTCATCATCGGCTTTCACCTCGTCGAATCGAATGATGTCATTGTGTTCGAATATAGCATCTTCCGAGGAAATTGTCAAGGAAAAATTATCGACCTCCGGCAATCTCGGCTGTGACAGTAGCGGCGAATCCGAAGGCAGAACCGTGAATTTCGGCTTCACCAGAATCCAATTGCGCGGGTTATCCAAGTCTTCTCGATACACAATAGCTTCCGCGACGTTGTATCGGTTAGGAATCAATTCGTCGGGTTTCAAAATGACGCGAGCGTCTCTGACGGAGCCTCCGGGCTGAAAAGCGACAATCATAATTGCCCAGATTTGACGACTTCGAGTTCTGCTTCCGCTGCTTCCGAGCGCTTCAAGAGCGAAGAAGTCGATTCTGCTAGATGCGCAACAGCCGCACGTTCTTTGTCATACTCTTCCAAAAGGGCGTCGATGAAGTCGTACCGATTCACGGCCAGTTTATTCGTACGCTGGAGTCGCAATTCGTGAATTTTCTTTTCGTTCGTGTCAAACGGGTCTTGTTTTACTTCTCCAATTCCGCCCCTCATAGAGGCTGCGGCTGTTTTGCTAACTTTGCTCATGATTTTATCTCCGTCTTGCTGTAAACTTGTTTCGCGACCGACTCGAAAACATCCGCGAGGTATCTCTGCTTCTGTCCTGTTGCGACCACGGTTAACTCGTAGAAGCCGCCTCCCTCGGACTTGACGGCCTCCACGAGAATCCCCGCGACCAAGTATTGCTTGGTCTCGTTCATTACTTCTCTTCCGTCGTCTTCTTGGTATGCGTCGGGGGCTGAATCAGCAAACTCGCTGGATTCGAACCGTTTGCACCGCCAATGTACGTGCTGGGGAAGACGCCATCCCACTTGTCGTGCATCAACTCGATGGTACGGAGTTGTAGCAGTTCCGGTGTGATGTTATCACGCTGCAACTTCTGTGCTTCCGCCTTGGCGCGGGCCACGATTAGAGTAGACTGAGCCTCGCCTGTTGCGCTTGCGATAGCTGCGTCTCCCTTACCCTTGGCTTCCGCTGCGACCTGCTCTGCTTCCACTCGGATACGGACCAAGTCGTTCTTGGCCTTCTCCGCATTCTGTTCCGCTACCTGCTTCGCTTCAATCGACGCCTCATATTGTGCCGAGAACGCGAAGTTGGTGATGGAGGTTGATTCCGCTACGATATGGTATGGAGCGAGACGCAGCTTGACGCGCTCTTCAATGCCGTCGCGCACCTTAGCACGTTGGGTCACGAGTTCACGAACGTCGTATCCAGAGGTTTCCGCCTTGATGGATTCCAAGATGGCAGGAATGATTACGCGATTTTCCGCGTCGTCATTCAACTGCACCAAGATATCCTGTGCGAACTGCTTATCAACGTGATAAGCGAGGGTGACTTCGGTCTTCACAATCTGCAAGTCCTTCGAGGACGCGTCCTCGGAAGTCTTGGTGATGCGGGTCTGGACAGAAACTTCCCGAACCGTGTCACCGATAGGACGAACGAAGTGGAGACCCGGCTGCAATGTGCCAATCGGATTTCCGAAACGCTTCACCACGCCGACGCTGCCCGCATCAACTTGGTAAGCGCCCAAGTAGAGCGAGAAGAATAGCGTAGCTGGAACGAGGCTCAACAAGGCCGGAAGAGGCTTCACGACCAAGTGATTCTCGGTTCCCTTTACTGATTGGACGACGCTGACTCCAATGCCGACCGCCAGCGATGCCAAGAACAACAAAAACAAAAGTACTGTCATATTTTTCTCTCCTAGTCTGATAGTCCCTTGACACAGACAATTTGTTTGAGTTTCAGAATTGGTTCTACCAAGTCTCGCTGCGATTCCATCACAGCGTCGATGTCCTTGTACGCGGCTGGCGTTTCATCGAGCACGCTAGTCGTTTTATCGCAGTAGACTCCCTCGGTCGCTTTCGCGTGATCCTCTACTGTGAATGTCTTCAATGCCTGAGTTCGGCTCATCGCGCGGCCCGCTCCGTGTGAGCAAGACCAGAATGATTGGGGATTGCCTAGTCCCTTTCCGATGTAGGTCTTCGCGCCCATGCTGCCCGGAATGATAACCCAGTTGCCCAGCGATGCGTCCACTGCACCCTTACGAGTCAGATTAACATCAAGATTGCCGATACGGACAGGCACCATGTAGTTGTGGTGCATGTGAATCACTGCTGGCACTTCCAAAATATCATCCAACAGTGTAGGAACAATCTTCGCCCCGATTGCGGTCAACACTCGTTCCATCATGATGATGCGATTGTGCCACGCAAACTTCTGCGCTAGTGTTACCGCGAAAACGTAGTCGTCATACTCTAGCGTGCCGATTGGCAAATAGCCGAGGTCCTTATTAGGCAACTTAATGCCCCACGTCTTGCAGAGGTCGCCCGCCAATTTGGTGAAGTATGTGCCGATGCGATTGCCGAGTCCGCGTGAGCCTGAGTGAATTACGACCCAAAGATTGGAATCCGAGTTGTCGATTTCGGTGCACACTTCGATGAAGTGGTTTCCAGTGCCGAGAGTGCCAAGATGTCGGGCTGCGTTCTTCGAAATTGCACCCGGATGAGACTCTTGCAAGTCGGCAAAATAACCTGCAAATTCTCTGCCCCAAATTTCGAGGATGTCTGCGGGAATGCCATATTCCGGCCAAGCACCGATATCTTTCCCGCCGCCATTGTCAGTGCGACCGTGCGGAACGACACTTGAAATAATATCGAACAACTCGGGGATGTAATGAGATGGGAGATTGTTTTCGTCTCCGCTGTCAATTTGGATGTTAGTGCGGACGGCCATCATGCCGCAGCCGATATCCACGCCGACCGCAGCGGGCATCACAGCGCCCACGGCGGGAATTACAGACCCAACCGTCGCGCCCATGCCCCAGTGACAGTCAGCCATTGCTGCCACGTAAGGCTTCACGAAAGACATCGAAGCAACGTCTTTCAATTGTTGAATTGCTTGGTCTTCAATTTTGACGTGTTTGTTCCAAATCTTAATCGGGACTCCGTTCTCGGAAACAATTACGTTGTAATTTTTCTCAACTAATTTTTCTTTGGGTAGGGCCATCTTAATCCTCTCTTGATTCGGCTTATCGTAGATTGATTGACTCCGAGAAGTTCTGCTAATTCTCTCTGGGACGCTGACGTATGCGTTCTGATGTAATCCACTTGTTCTTTAGTCAACTTTGCGTCGCTCCGCGTTTCACCGTGAGGCGTATTATTTCGTCCTCGTTCTTTACGGTCAATCGCGTTATCCTTAACGTTGCCCGGTATCAGGTGTTTATCATTTATACACAAACGAACGTCGCAGGTATGGCGCACCAAAACGCCTATCGGTAACTCCCCGTGTTTTTCCTCGTAAAGAACGCGGTGCATATTCTCGTTAGTACCGTTTTTCCATAATGTCGGATATCCGTGAGTTCCCGGCGCGTGCGAGGTGCAAATATGGCAACCGTTTACGTCAACTGTGTATGTGATAGTCTTGCGCTTACCCGACACGTTTAATCCTCTCGATGCGTCCTTCTTCGACTGCCTTCAAAAACTTCTCCACGTAGCCCTTGTCGTACCAGAACATGATGTGCTCGTAGTTCTCCAAGGCCCATTCGCGGAACCAGCCGCTGCAAAGTGTCGTGCAAATTCGCATCACGGCCCACTTGTACGCTTCATATGGATTCGCAATTGCTTCTCCCTCAAAGAGCATTGGTATCATGGCGCGTTCCAACGCGATTACGTAGGCTTCCTCTTGTACACATTGACGCTGCTGGGTCTTGGTCAGTGCGAAGAACTTTTCTTTAGAACACGCGACCTTGTCCGGGTCAATCTTGATTTTCTCAAACATCGGACGCTCATCGAATGCCATCACCTCATGAATCTGGTCGTGAATAAAAGTGCGGTTCGAGACTTTGTCGTCAAAGAAGTCCTTGGTGGACTTATTGAGCGACGGTGTCTTTAACTTGTGACGTTCCACGGTCTCTTGGTAGCGCAACTTCGTAACACGCTCGAAAGCATCTTTGCCGCCCAATATCTCACGAAGCAAATTATAATCCTTAACGTGCTTGTGAAATGCGCGCGGCGAGTGGCGGTGTGCCTTCTTCAAACTGAAAAGAATTTCGAGGGGCGCGCGGTCCATTGAAAATCCGTAGAGGCTTATTCGAGGAAGAACAGACATCTTCTCTGCCCAATCGAGATATAGCTCAGAAGATGTTCCGGAATGAGCGATTTCGATTTCGACGTGTCTGCCATCCGGCCCCTTGCATAAGACCTTGTTCGGCGTAATCTTTTCATAAGTGAGTCCCATGAAGTTGACAGCGTTAAACACCTCAGCTTCCCGTGCAAGCACATCGATGTCAGTAGGGACCCTTTCGAGTCCCATACCGATATCTTCCAATCCGACGCGCATCGCTTGGGAGCCTATTACGAGCATTAGTAACTGTCCGAAGACTCGTATGATGGCTCAACGTATGGCTCGCTTGTATCATAAGTCGAGGCATAATTCTCTCGAATTTTGACGAAATCGGCCAACACGTAATCGACCTTGAATGGGATGCCCGCTTTCCCGGCCTTCTCCCTCAAATCGTTCAGTTCGTCCACAGCCTCTTCCGGCGTGGTGACGCCAGCTTCAACCGAGGTGATGATGCCGAGCAGCAATCGCTGTGCTTCCGTGAGCGTAAGTGCCATAGTTCCTCCTAGAATTTGAACAACTCGTAAAGCCTAGCATAATACAATTGAAATGTCAAGCGCAAAATTGAGAGGTCGCATCCGAACACGACCCATGCAATCAGGGCTGGGATTCCATGTTCCGGACAGAAAAGTTCAAACACCGATAGCTCGAATTGGCCCGGTAATCTTGACGGTACCATCCGGAAACTTCTCAGTTATCGTAACCTGCTTCGGTCGCGCAGCATTCTGTGCCTTCCGCTGCTTGTTGAAAAACTCTTTCGAAGCCGGATTCTTGCGCAAATCGTGGCGCTTCTTTGTTGCCGAGAATGATTGTTGTGCCATATTACTCTCCTATCGAGGATATGCGTGCAAGCGTCCGTTCGGGTTAATCTGGTCCGGTCGGGTGCTCTTCTCGACCACGGTGTGCGTGTTGTCGAGAACCGTCAAGAAGATGGAGGCAAGACAGATGTTCAATCCGGCTTGTGGTACTGGCGGCTTTCCCGAGTGCTCTCTCTTAATCAAACGGACGAGTTCTCCCCGTAGTTGACGGTGAGACATCTTTGGCACGGACTTGCCGTAGAGTTCGATGCGCTCCTGTTCAGCCTTCGCTTCCGCGACTTCCTTCTCCCGGGTCGCGAGTGCTGCCGCCTTCTGTTCCGCCGTTAGTGGCAGGGCCTGTTTTTGCAGATGGCGCTTCGGATTCTTGTGCTTTTTCTTGAGAGTATCATTGCTCATGCTTTTAGTCTCCCGTCGTTGATGACTTCTCGAAATTTTCCATCTTTACACTTCCACATCCACTTGTCCGCGTCCTCGAAGTAGACCGCCTTGTGGCGACAGACGTAACACGCGCCGCATCGAGAGCAGAGGAAGACATACTCGCCATCCTTGCTCAACAGGCGGCAGTTATGCTTCGACATGCTCTAAGATAAAGTAGTGCGGATAGTTCTCGTTTTCTCTTCGCACCACCTCCGCTGCCTCTTTCAATGTCTCAAATCTGTTGGGTGACAGTACCGTTGAAGGGAACGAGTTCGTGAAGGCTGAATTATACATGATAGTAAAGACGACCTTTTTCGCGGGCTGTGGCTTCTCGGCGTTGGCGAGAAGTTCTTTCGCCTGTTCGATAACTTCCGTAATCGGTTCGGCGCTGTTCGTATTGATAAGGACCTCTTGCACCGTCTCGCCCGGTTTCACTTCGTCAACGATTTCTTGTGCGAGGGCATAAAGTCGGGATTTCGCAGACCAGCCCGCGCGCTTGTCACGGACGGCTTGGTCTAGGGATAGTTCTTCTCGGATGATGGTACGCAGAACGGTTTCAATGCTCATAAAGCACCTCGCTTTCAATAAACAGCCTAGCACACCTCGGTCGCGTTGTCAAGTACTATTTTCTCGCACCACATACAGATGTTCGGATTATGAAGTTCGAAGGGGAGCAGGGGGGCAGAGCAGATGGAACAGAGGGGTCCTGTCCACGGAAGGCGTACGTATGCGGCATATTCGGTCTTGCAGGGAGGCAGGTCGGACGCGTCGATGTATCCCTTCGCAGGGATGACGAGTGCATTCCCTTCTTGTTCAACAATCTTGAGTTTCTTCTTGAGTTCCTTGTTGTGGGTCGCTAGCTCCGCTTTCAATTTTGCGTTCTTCTCTTCCATCGTCCACAGAGAAGTAAACTGCTCCCGGGCCTCCGGGGTGATAGTGAGTCCAGAAGCCGGACGAGCCTCCCTCAATTTTGTAAGAGGTCCAGCCTTGTATGTGTACCATATCCATTCGGGTGCTCCATCAGTCTTAAATCCCGCCGTCTTAACAGCCACGAGGTCGCCGTGAAAATCCGTGCTGAATTCCGCTTCGAAACGACGATGCGTTCCGTTCCAATTCAGATTCATAGAAATGCGCTTTGCACAATCGACAGCTTGCGCTCCGCTTCCTGCTTTTCCTTAATCAGGTCGTCGAGCGCATTGCTGATGATAGCCCACTGTTCTTGAATCTGGGTCGCAATCAATAGAGCAGTCGGGTCTTCGTTCGCGGTCTCCGATGCCTTATTTAGCAGAGATTCGAACTGGCCGTCGAGCCAACCCTGCGCGAATACTATAGTTCCTAGTTTGCTTCTCATAGTCCCAACCTATCCCGACGTTTCGGGTCCTCGTTGTCTTTCTTTTCTTTCTCGTCAATTTCTTTGAAATAGTTCATGTTCGTCATCACGGGATTCATGTAAAGTGCGTGGAACATGTCATAACACGCGTTACAAACCTTGTGACTGATTGCACCATACATCCTCTTGCAGGCGCATTTCGGGTCATCGCAGACGAAGACGATTTCTCTCACTGCCTTCTCATCGCGCGATATCACGTAGTTGCAAACTTTGCAGCGCGCAATTAATACACTACGAACGCGGTCGTATTCGTAAACATTGACGAAAACGGTACGTGGCGTCTCAGGATGTTTTTCTCCCTTCGTCCATGCTATCAAATAGCGCATCCACTTCTGGCCCGTTTGTATCATGCATTAATCCGACTAATCCACCCGTTGACGAAGACGCCATCATCCGGATTATTGTTCACGACATTGATACAGTGCTGAATGAAAACTGTCTTGTAACGCGGAAGAAAATCCGGTCCCTCTTGATTCATATCCGCCAGTGTTGCTGGTCCAAAGGCCCCATCCGACACGATGCTCATATCTTGCGCGATAGTAATTTGTAGAATTTTGACAGCGGTCCCGACCCCGAAGAGCACACCGAGGTCAAACAGTTTCTCAGCGATGGACTGGTCTACAATTTGTGAATACAGTGGCTTCCAGTAGTGCTCGCTGTAATATTCAATAGCCTGCTCAACCGTCAAATCCTTAATCTCTACGTCCGGCATGTCATGGCAGGTGATTCCGAACTTCGTGCCCTTCAAATGTGCGAGCAGTGCCGGGTCCTTCGAGGCGAGATAGGCATCGCGCGTTGCCTTGCCGCCTACCCAATTTCCCGTATCGTGTACGTTAGCCTGATAGCCGCCTTCGTGGACCAGCGTCTTTTGAACTGCTACTCTAAAATCAGCCATTTTTAGGACCTCTAGCCTGATACTTGTCAGGATGTGATATGAATTTGTTAAATTCGACGGGACCATACCCCGCATATTCGAGCGCGAACAGACGCTGCCACGAGTGTTTCAATCGCTTGGTATAATCTATGCCAAGCAGGTCTTTGTCGCGCTCCAAGCGTTCCGCGCTGTGGAAGCCGTCCCATATATTGTGCAGATGCCCGTGTACATTAAGCGTGCAGCCTTCTGGCAGACCTTCTTCTAAAGCACCAGACTTTATGACCGCATTTGCAGGCTCGTGTGTGAGTAGAACGTTACGAAGAACCATCGAATCACACGCAAAGTGGAAGCCATGTTCCATCCACCAAGTGCATGAATGCGCGCGGTCGTGATTCCCCCTTACAAGAACTTTGCGACCCGGCCACGTTTGTACCATCCACTCCCAATCAGCGTATTTGCCTATTCCAACGTCACCCAAATGTATGAGCGTATCGGTATCCTTCACCGTATTCATTATGTTGCGATGGGTACGCTCCGTGAAGTCGGGCGGACGAAGACAGTACGTCTTCATCGCTTCGTGCTTCAAGTGGGTATCGGATATGAGATATACGTTCATGTTTTCTGTTTCCTCCATCTGGGATAAGACTATCACAGAGAAGGTGTTTTGTCAAGGGCCTTATTCCATTCGGCTACTGGCTTCTCCAACGGCATCGAAAGCATCCCGCCCTGCGCTGCCATCGCCCCCATAATTTGACCAACCCATACATCGTCGTTACTGCCCAAAATGTACTTAGTTACTTTCGGGTAAAGGTCTGCAATTTCAAAAGCGGCACTACGAGAAAGAAAGTAGCCCGGATTCTTGGCCCAAGAGTAACAGCGTTCGATTACTTCCACCACGCCGTTTGGTCCAACAAAACTCTGGGGACCAACATCGCCCCAATTATCAAAATCGCCTGCGTAATCCGCGACCTCGTAATTTTGAACCCAGATACGTTCCGGGTAAATACGAGAATTTACATCAACTATCAAGACGTGGTCGATGGTCTTACTTGCTACATATTGGCAGATGGCGCGAGTCATGAAGACCGCAGCCTCCTTGTGGTCTGGAACATCAACCGCGACTTCATCACTCTTGTATAGATGAGCGGAACGTCCGTCTGTTTCCGCTGCGACGAAGAATTTCAAGACGGCTCTGCCGCGCAGAGCCTGACCCCACGTCCCCCGAATCAAGTCGTGAGCGCCCTCATTCTTTGCTTTGTTATTCGATTTGACGGCAACGAGAAGTTGAAACATTAATTCTCCTTCTTTCTATTCTTTCTGTGATACTGCTGTAAGTCTGCGGGTGCCTCTGAAAGGAACAAACTAACGCGAGCCGTAGCCTCTGAAAATTGGGTATGATTCATAGCAAAGAAATATGCTCCATTGTCTCTCGCGATATCCGGGCCGGGAACCATTCGTAGTCCCATATCGGTGTATATCAATTCCGTGATTTCATGAACTAAGCAAGACAAGACCACCCACCATCTGCCTTCTATTCCTATTGTAATTCTGGCGTTTTTCCCTTTTTCTGGTTGCATTCGAAATTCTGCGTCTGCGCCGCTGCGAACGTATAAATCTACAAAACGCAATCCGGCATCATAAGTACCAAGAAACTTAGCAGCAACGGGATGGTGTCTCATATTTATCTCTCCCTAAAATTAAGTCTACAAGCGCGCGACCTGTTGCGAGTGATAGTTGAAAGCCTGCGGCGCTCTGATGTCCGCCGCCTCCGTAACTCTTCGCGATTGCACTCACGTCCACGTCGCCGCCTTTGGTGCTGCGAAGTGAGAATTGCGTGATGCCGTCGCCGCGCTCAAACCACGCGACACCGATTTCGTAACCTAAATTCACGAGTGCTGCGCCAGCTTCGCTGACCCCAGCATACGGGATGTTGAGGACGGAGACCTTGTAATTGCGCCCGCCAAATACGAGCACGCCATCTTGACGCTCCGCGACAACCGACTTCGTGTAGTATTCGATGTACTGACGAACACCTTCGCCCATCTCTTTCGCGTCATCGGCATCCATGCGAGTGATGACATCCCATGCTCCCACTTCACGCGGCTGTGTCATCAAATATGCGTTGATTACTTGAGAGTCCGGAAGCACCCAATTCCAAAGGTCTTGGTCCTCTGTGTAGTTGACCCACCAAGGACGCGGCCCACCAACGGCTCGTTCGCCCGTAGTAAGATTCAACCAAATGGTATTTGAATCAGAGTCTTTGCCAAACAAGTAATCCCATGCGAGACCTGCGCCGGAACGCTTCATATCGAAGGTCGCATACGACGCACCAGCAAGAACCTCTTGCGCCGACTTGTGGTGGTCTAAGATGCGGAACGACTTGGCGAAAAAGACCAGTTTGTCATTCAACTCACGGGTACGGAGCGAGTAATCCACCATGATTACATCTTTGCCAGTTGCGACTTGAAAAACGAAGTCGAGGTCTTCTGGCTTCAATCCGTGATTGAGCGGGAGAAAGTTGGCCTCTGGATATTTCATGTGGCAAATGTATGCCGCCGCCCAACCGTCCGGACAGTTGTTGTGATAGATAATCAGGTCCATGCGTTTTCCTTACTGGCGAATCAATCTAAGTGCCTGAATGGGAACATCGGCCTTTGCGAGACGGTTCGAGTCATCAAACCACAATACGGTTAAAACAACCGATGTAGTTGATAATGCACTAACCACTGTCATAAAGGCTCCACCACTCTTCAACTGCACCACCGAACCAATCGTGATTGGCTTTACTTCTTTCTGTTTCTTGCTCATGCTATTGCTCCTTGTGTATCTATGTATCGAATTCGAAACGTCTGGGGATTCTTCACGCCAAGTTCACCCGCATAATCGGCAGGCGTGGCGCGGGAAACCGTGATATCGTACGGGACTGGCCCGAAGCGATAATACTTGCCTTCGCGGTAAAAACCCGTTGAAAAAGTGTAGCTGTATGCGACCCGGTCTGTCTCTTCATTCCGATAAAAACCTTTCGGAAATTCCGCGTAGCCTGATTTCGGCTGAACCTCTTTCTCTGGTTCAAACTTCTCAATCCAACCTTCGATGGCTTCTATGGCGACCCGCCCATAGAGTTCGATTATGTCCGGCACGTTCTTCGTTGTTACCTCGTGCAATTCCCAGTTCATGCGCGCACCGTAACCTGCAACCCCTGATTGATGCGGCGGGCTTGGTCTGCGCGGCGGCGTGCTGCGCGGTCGCGTAGTTCACGTTCGCTACGAAATTCTCGGGCAGCTAGAACACGAGCGCGCTCCAAGTTCTCTTGAAACTTCTTATTGAAGTCCGCAGCTTCTTCATTCTCTGCTCGCTCCAATGGGAAGCCAAGTTCCTCGAAAATCTTGCGGGTGCGCTGGATGAACTGCAACTTAATCTTCGACAAGTGCGGATGATAACGCTTCTTAGCGAATGAGGCTGCGCCCACAACCTGCTTTGCGGTCGGTTTCTCTTCCGGTCGCATAGCGGTGCGATAATCAGGAACTAGTTCGCCCGTTTTCTCATCTTCTCGATAAAGTTCGTAGCTTAGACGATTCGCGGCCTTGCTGTTGTCCTCGTCCACGCGGTACGTGAAGACCTGCTCGCACTTGTTTCGAAGCACTAGCACGCTCTTGGTCTTGATTCCGTCGTTGTAGTGCTCCCGATACGTGTTATCGCTCGCACGATGGCGGGTGCCGCACACGCGGCAGTTTATCATCTTGCCCAGTTCCGGATGACGGTCTGCAAATGAGCGACCTTCGATAATTTTCGTAGCATCATCAAGCGCGGCCTGCAATGCCTCAGAAATTTTGAACGGCTCCGGTTCAACCGGGACAACGTTGTAGACGCCGTCGAATGCGCCGCCGCCTGTGATTTTGACTTCGTCAGTCATTAGATTGCTCTCCCGTAATCGTAGTCGCGGCCCTCGCCGCGCAACTGGTTATTCTCAGGCTCCACGCCAATCGCTGGTATCCTGTTCGGTCCAACGAATGCGCGCGCATCCAAAATGAGCATGCCGTACTCTTCAATTCTCTCCGCAGCTTCTTTAACGCCTTCGACGTATGCTCGTTCAATGTGTTCGGATTCGATTGTGGCAACGCGGGGAGTCTTCATCGCGAGAGCCGGACGGTACTTCTTCTCTTTCTCGTCGTGTGAAGCCTGCGATGTGAGGACGATATCCTGAGTATAGGTATCCCAAACGGCGGGAACGGTGACCGCGCCTAATCCGGCACACTTGGCACAGTTCTTGACCTCTGGGTCGCCGCCACACAGGGAGCAGATGATGCTGCGAGTACCGCGCTCCCGCTTAACAACACACCAGCGGGCTTCGCCGTTCTTCACCATTGCGTCAGCCTTCTTGTAAGGAATAAACTTGCGGCAAGTGCACTTCTTTGCTGGTGGTTCTTCAAACTGTTGCGACACCATTTCCTGCGAAATGCAGTGGTGTATTCTCGAAACGCTCATCCGATGGCCCCTTCAACTCATAGGATGTCGGGTAGGGGTCATCTTATTGCTTCTTTGGTCGTCCGCGAGGGCGAATCCAAGGCCCGCTATTATCCGCGCGCCAGCCTTTTGCCACTCTACGAATGGCCTTCAAGACCATCTTTAAGGTGTTCAGATTCATACCCATCTCTTTCGTTACATGGGAGTTAGACATCTGCATGCGATAATAGAGATGGATGACGCGCGCCCAGCGTCCAGCGGCCTTTTGACTAGCCGGATTTGTCTTGAGGTGAGGAAAGGCTCGTGACAGAACCTTTTGAACCTCTTTATCATTCAATACCCACGGAGGAATAATACGCTCCCGAGTGCGAATCTTCTTAATCTGGTGCGCGCCCATGAAGCTATCGTTGCCATCCATGCGAAGGCGCAGCTTGTCCATATCTTTCTTGCGAGTTATCTTCGGGTCTCGTCTACTTGCCATCCGCTTCCTCCATCGTGCCGTTATCGGTCTGCTGCGGTTCCTCCTGTAAGCCTAGTTGCCGTTCACCTAGACCATGTGATTCTAGAACTGTCTCCCAATACGACGGGTCCGTATTATTCACGTCCGGTTTTCGTATCTTCCTCATGTCGCGTCCTCGATGTCGTCGTCCGCGAATAAGTCAATGTCCTCGTCGGACTTCGTGAAATTTGCTTCCCTGTATTGCTTGTTATCTAATACGAATGCTTGGAAGTACGGGTCACTTCTATCGTCGTGCGGATAGCGGACACCGAACGTATTCTCATAGTTCCCCGTGTGCCACGCGTTGACGATATTGATGATTTGTCTTTGCGCAATCTTCCCTGCGTCCTCTGCCGATTCGATGGTAACGAAGCCTGCGTTGAATTGCAGGCGCTGCTTCGTGACACTCTCTTCGCCAGTAAAAGTTGCATTCTCTTCCAACCATGCGGCGCGGCGTTCCTTCGCCACGTTTGTCTGCTCTGTCTTGCCATTCTTCTTGCCTTGCACGCGCTCCATTTCTTCCACCATGAAGTCATTCGGGAGCAGCCAGATTCCCTCGTCCTCCACGAGCGCGACCACGGCCTCTTGTCCGGCCTTCAAGTATCCCGCATCTTCTAGTAGTGTAACCGAGTAACCCTTTTGAATCGTCAGTCCTTTCTTGACGAACCAGAGCAGGGCAACATCTCGTATTCCTGAAAGCCATGAGTAACGTCGAAGCTGAGTATCGTAGGCTGCGATGCCGTATTGTTCTGGAAAGTCGGTCCCTGCTGTCTTGATGTCAACGATAATGGGACGAAGTGCTCCGTACTCTGGTAGCCAGTTAAGTTTTGGTAAAAGCGGATGGTTAGGTTCGACAAAGGAGACGATGTCCAATTTTCCCGCGTCTTCGATTTCTCCATAATTTGGGTCATTGGGAAAAACCTCCTTAGCGTACTCGCGTTGAAAGACTACCGCGCCGCCTAGTGGAATTGGCAGGTGCGGTTGACGAATCGCGTATAGCCTCAACCAATCAGTCGCAATGTGGGCGCACTGTGCCCAGTCCTTCTCGACTCTTGTGTATTGCAGTTCCTTGTTATCCGCAAATGAATGCCACAATGAATTAAAGTGCGCGATAGCTGCCTTCAAGTCGCCGCGATTCTCGTGGTAGTATTGAATCGAGGCTTCGAAGGCACGGCCCAACTCAAAGCGGGCCTTCATGTTCTTCTCTTTCCAGCCGTGAATCTTTTGCAGCTTGTACTTCAACGGGCATTGGTCAAACGTGTTGCCCGCCGAGTAGCTGTGTTTTTTCCAAGGGAGACCCTTGGTATTGATGTATAAGAACGCCATTACTCTTCGTCCTCTTCTCCGAAGTATTCAATTTCTTCTTCGAAGTTATTCAAGAACTGGCTGCGGTTCTTGTAGAAGCTAATCTGCAATTCGTCCGCTGCACGGCTGCATGCTACGAAAAAGATGCGCTGCTCTTCGTTCAAATCGCCTTCTTTGTGCGGCATCACGCCTTGGTCGCAGCCGACCACGAAGACGTACTTCCACTCGCGGCCTTTAGCTTGATGCACCGTGGAGAGCGTTAGAATAGGCTCATTCTTGGTGCGGCGCATGTACGTTATCTTGCGCAACCAGTCCAAGAATTGCAGAACTGTGAGGGGTTTACCAGTCTCGCGGTGCTTCCGACCCGCCATACGCACTATGTCGTTCAAGTTCTCGACAGGGTCCTTCTCCATCGGATTACCCTTCGTGTTCGAATAGCGGTGCACCAAATTGTGCTCCCGAATAAGATTCTGCATCACGGTCGCGGCTGGGCGGGCATCCATCATGCACTCTTTCGTCAAGTCTACTAAATGCTTAACCTCATTCTCCTGCCACACGTTTTTCTTACCGAGGATTTCCGCCTTGATGTTGCGGCTCATGGCGCGGCGCTGAATCAGTTGTAGTTGACGGTTGGTGCGCGCGAGGATGGCCGATTGGTCTACGATGTCCCGCTCGAAGATGTCCGTCAGAACTTCGTTAGCTTCCTCGTCTTCGCTATGGTAGCGAATGAAACGGACCTCGTCTCCCACCGGACGCATCGAGAGCATGTGACTCGCGAGGCCATTGTCTACCGGGATGATAGCCTTGAAAAAGTCTACAAGTTTTTGAGTGCTACGATAGTTCTGGCCCAAATAGAGGGTTTTAGCTCCGGAGAAAGTTTTCGCAAAATTAGACAGATTCCCCCGTTGAGCACTTCTCCATTCGTAGATAAGTTGGTTTTCGTCTCCGACGACAAAGATGTTGCCGTCATAGAGAAGTTGGAGGAGCCTGAATTGCGTAACGTCAGTGTCTTGGCACTCGTCAACAGCGATATACTTTCGTCTGTTTCGATTTCGAACTTCATCGTTAACCTCCAATAGTTTCACAGTCTCTTTCATCAGCGAATCGAAATCAAGCCAGCCTTGTTCCCGCTGTTTCTTTTCATAGTCGCGATACGCGAGCGCATAGAAGTAGCCCATGCCCGCGTTGAATTCTTCGTTCAATGCCTGCTCCGGGCCTACGTTTTCAGCTTTCCATCGAGAAATTCGGTCATTCAATTCGCGGTAGGATGTGATAGGCGGGTAGATTTTCAGTAGGTCTTTCATCAGCATAAACTGTTCGCCGCGAACCGGGATGATGGTCGGACATGTCGGGAATGGAAGAAACGCGCGTTCTTGCTTCGCTAGTTGCAGACAGAACGAATGGAACGTACGGAAAACTTCTGCCGAATTAAGTAGGCCAACGCGCTCCACCATTTCGGTAGCTGCCGCGTTGGTGAAGGTCAGGTTCAGGATGTCGCGGTCAGGGATGCCTCGTGCCCTCATTTTCAGATAACGCTCCACGAGCACGCGGGTCTTCCCGGAACCGGGTCCGGCAATCATTACGAAGTCGCCGTCTACAGCATCCACGCCTAATTGTTGTTCGGGATTGAGAGTTAGACTCACTGGGCCTTGGGTTCGTCGGCTGGAAGAATTACGCCTGCCTCACGGTCTATATAGTACTCTTCATCTTCCAAAGCGGTGACAGAGATTACATCTGAACACGGATATTTCGAATGTAGCGTGTCTTGCTTTATAAGTGTACGTGCAGATTGTCCCCCGGCCTTCACGCGGTCCAGCTTCGAGAGCAGGGTGAGAAGATTGCGACGGGTAAGATAAAGTTGTTGCATTATTTCACCCCGAGAGAGTCGTTAATGTATTTCACCAAACCCTTCACAGCGTTCTTGGCAACAAAGGCTTCGAACCACGACAGAGTCTCTTCCCACTGGTCGGTCGTCATGAACTGAGGGGCCGCGCCGGACATACGGGTGATGAAGGCGCGCATTTTCTGCACACTGCCCATGTTCTCGGAAGACGGTAGCTCTGCGGTGTATACGCCCACGCGCTTGCGATAGTCTCCCATTTGTTCAGCGGTCGGCTTGCCCGGAAACTCCGTACCCTGATTGGGTACAGGCGTACCCGAGACGGGTACAGCAGGATTCGCTTGCGTTGGCGCAGCAACATCCGCTTGTGGCGGCACGACAGGATTAACTTGTGGTGGCACGGGAACCACAGCAGAAAAAGGGGTGGTCGCCGGGACCAAGGGAGCGGCTATTGCTGGCGCTACGGGGCTATTAGAGACGACTTCCGGCTCCGGGCCGTCCAAGGACACCGTCTTCGGGGCCTTACGCGCGCGGCGCGGTTTTATCACTGGCGTGTCCGATTGAATGTCCGGTTGAGAAATGCTCGTAACTAGTGCAACTACAGGGGTTACAAGCCCGAGACTGACAACCGTGTCCGGTTTAGTGTCCGGTTCCGGTCGTAGGACGGACGGCATAGCGGCCAGCGCAGCCGCGCCCTCCGCGTAGACCGCTGGGATGTTGACTTTCTGGTCTACTAGTGATTCTTTCACTGCCGCATCAATGGCGTCATTCAGCACGCGTGCAGGCGGGGTAACATCGCGACCCGGGGCGTTATTCGCTGGGACGGTCGGTGCTGGCGGGAGCACCACGGCGCTGCCTGCGAGCGTTGCGCCCGCTGCCGGATTCGACATGTCGCCAACGACAGCCTTGACTTCGCTCTCATCCAAAATTCCGAGGGAGGTGAACTGCATTGTGAGGCGGCGTAGAGCGCGCGTACTAGCGGTCATGATGGCGTCATCGAGTTGCTTGCCACTAACATTCGAGATATTCTTAGAACCTGTTGCGATTTCCTGTCGGCCCGTCTTATCTTTGCCTGTGGCAGTGAAGACAAGAGAACCTTTGATTTCTTTATCGGTGAGGGAAGAGACCTCGATACCGCGATTGTTGCGGAGAATTTCTGCGGTGCCGCGTCGAGCGTAGACCACCAGCGACTTGCCGGGTCCAGTCTCGTTATCCATCCAAATCGTATCGAGACCATTCAAATCCGGGTCCAACCCGATAAATTCACTTACGTCTCGCAAATACTGCGCGGTCTGCTCCACGCTCAATTTCGAAAGGTCGTGCTGAATTACTAGCTGCTTTTTGCTCATATTTTCCTCACTTTGTATACTGTACCATAGTTCTAGTACTTTGTCAAGCCTTATTTGTCTTCCTCGGGGTCTGGGGCCTTCTTATAATCGAGATAGTTGCTGCCCTCTAATGCGACGGCTGGGTCCGAGTGCTGATTGCCGAGGTCTAGCAAAATTAACACGCGAGCATCCGGCACGCGACGAGTCTGCCAGCCGTGGTCTTGGGCAATACCGCGAAGAATCTCCTGCGTTTGCACCCACGTCTTTCCAGACTGGTAGCCGTGTTCCCCGAGCGCCGCTTGAATCTGCTTCACACGCTTCACGTCCGGCTGCATCTGCTTCGCATTTGCTGCAACCGTCAGTATAAGAAGCAGCAAGAGAATTAGCGGAATCCACCACGGTATGGCGAGATTAATGGCGAGATTACGCCTCATGTGCTGTATCCCGCCACACGTAAGACCTTCTCGCTGTATTCATCCGAAGGGTTGCCGAGACCGTTATAGCGATGCAGTCCCTCTTTCAACCCGTGATGGCGGATGTATACAGATAGAATACGAGCGCCCAACTCCGCGTTCAAATACGGATTGAGCAAATCGGCTCTCTTGTAGTGCCAAACTCTCGGGTTAACCTGAGTTAATCCGACCGCATCTCGGTAAGATACCGCGTTTGCACGGCAAGTGCTCTCAACGTAAACCAACCCAGCCAAGACTCTAACCGGAACGTGATTGTTTACCGCTGCGTGCGCGATTGCCTCAGAAAACTCAGTAGAGCAGCCCACCCGACGAAATACGCGGTCAACTTGGTTCTCTGCCAAGTCATATTGGTGTTGCAACTTCTCCCTTTGCATTTCCGCGCGGATTGAAGCCTCTGTCGGCGGTGTCGGCTTAAATGTGATTTCCGGCGTCGAGAGAGGAATCAACGCCAACAAAATAGCAAATAGAACTAGTCCTGTAGCTGCTAGTCTTCGCATGGTGCCTCCATTCTTAGAAAGTGTATCACAGTCGGTCCTGTTTGTCAAGTCCTCCGTATGCGCACCCGGGGGCGTGGTAGGAGTTGCCTGCCGTCGCCATATCGAGCAGCCAATACTTATCATTCTTGTCCGCGACGAAGTCTACGCTCCACTTTCCTGCGCCCATCGCCTTCGCTGCCGCCGACGCTGCATCCAAGATATCGGTGCGAACCCAGCTTTGCGGCCATCCCCCTTTCCATTCTGGTACCTTTGCGCCGTTGTCCATGTGACCCTCCAATGCATCCTTCGGCCAATATTGATGAGAGCACTGGTATCCAACTTGGTGAGCGAATATACGCCACTCGTTGCCAATTGGCAGGCCGTTGAACGCGGTCACCTCGTGCCTCACGTCGATAAGCGCGCGGACCATGATGGCGCTGGATTTGATTTTCGAATGGTAACTCTTCTTGAACGCGTGGTTCAACGTTTCGAGCAGCGCCACGTTCAAGTCCTCATCGAGATTCTTCACCGTGTACGCGTGCTTGCCGACATGCTTCGCGCTCGTGAGGTCGGTACGAATGAACGCAGGCCCTGCAATCTCGTGTCGAATCGCGGCTTCCACGGCGTAATACAATCGCTCGTACTCATCCGTATGTTGGCCTATCAGAGATTCTGCCAACGCATCCTCGTTGTAATCGAGGAAGACGGTGTTGGGAACCTCCGAACACAGCCACGAGTACGGCCCCGGGGCCAGCAATTTCGGAAACCAGAACTTAGCGGAGTCTTGTGCAATCATCGTTTCCACTCCTTCCATCCATTAATCAGAGTAAACTTGTTCTTACATTCAGGACAGACCCAAAATTCGTCGCCCCACTCCCACTCGTGTTCTGTTTCCGCGTCCTTCGGAATCTCATCCGCATAATGGGGTGCATAAGGACATATCTCTAACGGTACTATGAAACTCTCAAGTACTTCGTGATAAAACCACCGCATTGAGAGACCGTAAATCTTCAATTCTTCCTCTTCTCTCTTCTTGTTGGCCTCCCACTTGATGTTAAACTTTCTGTCGTGCTCTTCCTTTGCGTCTCTCATCCACTTTGGCGAGTCCAAAAAGTGAACCCAGCGAGTAGGATATTGCTTTGTGACCTTCGTGTACGTTTTAGTCTCAGAGTTATATCCGTGGTAACTATATCCCTCTACTCCTGCACGAGCGGCGCTGCCATTCCATTCGTTCAGTATCTCCAAAGCCTTTTCTCTCGGTATACCATCTGGATTGTACGGGATTCCGTATGCTTCGAATAGATGTCTCTTGATGAAGGAGTGCTTTTCTATGAACGGCTTCCCAATGGGGCACTTACATTCATTGCTAGTCCACCAGCGCGTGTTGCAACCATGCAAACACTCGTCGTAGTGGTTAACCATCCAAAATTCTTTAACTAGTTCGCTCATGCATCCTCACTTGTGATAATACAAATCTTCGTAACCGTCCGCGCCCAACAGCAGGCCCGGTGCCCAGTCGATGGGCGTACTCATGATTTTGACCATATCGTGTACAGTCGGTGAAAGAATGTCGTTCTCGACGAGCGTGATGCCTTCGTCGTGGACGTGCCCGATAACTGGCATCTCGCGCGCTTCGAATTGGAGCAGGCAGAACGCGAGGATGTCTCTCGCGATACCTTGCACCAAATTTTCAAATAGCTTTCCGCCGTGAGTCGAGACCCAGATGTCCCACTGCTTTGTCTTCTGGTTTGTCCCGGCGTAGATGAGGCTGTCGCGGTAAACGTCGATTTCGTTCCCATCTTCGTCCTCTCCCTTCCAAGGCATCTTGGTAGGTTCCAGTCGCGCGTCCAAATAATGTAAGTAGCGTCCGCTGGGCAGACGCATGCGCATCATCGCTTCCCGAGTCTTGCGGCCAGTGACTGGGTCTACGAAATTGATGCGGTCAATTAGTACGCAACCGCCCGGGCCGATTGCTCGAACCGTGTTCGGGTGGTCCGGATGCATCACATCCGCAACCGCGTTCTCTAATTGCTTCCAGATACCAGTCTTCGGGTCGCAGATTTCAGGATACGAGTCGCGGAAGATTCGAACGACATCATTCGCTTGGTCTTCTGGCATCTCGATGCCCATGTTGTCAGCATAACCCCACAGCCCGGTCTTGATGCGGTCGCGAACCTCTTCGCAGTGGCAGAACTTTGCGCCAATCTTCTTGCCGTTTGCACCGACTTCTTTCGCGTTGCAGTCGTCGCCGTGGTCCTTGTAAGGTGGACCCCAACCCCAGCCGCCGCCTGACAAGCGGTAGATAGCGCCGAGCACACCCGGCTTCGCAATTTGACGCTTGCGCTTCGCATCGCCCTTGCGGTCCTTGCCGTTCTTGCCTTTGTAGTCAGCGTAAAGCGGGCCATATTCGCAGCCGTACATCTTGCACGCGAACGAGAGGTACGGGTCTCGACCGTTTTTCTGAAACATACCGAACTGGTCAGTGTACGGCTCGAAGACGTTCATCAAGTCGGTACACCCCGCCAGCCACGCACCGACGCGGGTTTCGATTGCATTCAAGTCGCAGACATTGAATCGTGTGCTCATGGCGCGACGAACACCGTGCGAATCAGACTCTTCACGACGAGAAGCACGCTCAGATATTTCTCCTTGATACCGTCGTAGTCTTCCGCGTACACCATCGCACGCGCTTCCATCACTACCTTCTGGTCTTCGAAGTCGTAGCCGGGGCGGATAACTTTCCCAGCATCGTCCTTGATTTCTCCCACAACCATCGGACGTGCCATATTATGTAACTGTACAGCGTTCCCAGACCAGCGCCCACAGCGAGAACTGCCGTAGAAAATAAATTGCCCACATAGCCTCCCGTTTGGTGAAACGGCTTCCAGAATCTTGCCTAGCTTCTGGTAGCTCGTGCTCGCTGCCTCCGCACGCATCTTCAATGCAGCGCGACATGTCGGTGTCAACTTGATTTCTGGGTCCTTCAACACAGAGGTAACCGTATCTTTCTTTAACGTTGAATACGGATAGCCTTGCGTCTTCGCCCACTTCTTTATCTGTGTCGGGGAATTCGCATTCGTAACCCCGGTCATGATTTCGAAATTCTTCTTAGCCTCTTCTTTGGCGCGCACGGCGAGACGATACATCTTGCGTACGAATTCCACGTCCACGGGCATGCCACGGTCGTTCACCAGTTGGTCGAGCAGCCATAGCTTCTGCTCAAACTCCGGGAGCGGGAGCGCACCCAAGATTCGCATTCTACGAAGTAGCTCTCCCTCCGCGACCACGTCCTGTTTGCCGTAGTTCAAAAATTCTTCCCACTCGCGCGGGTGGGTGGTCCAATCGTTGTAATACTCACGCGCCGGATTCTTCTTGGTCGCCTTCACTATAACTTTCTCGCAGAATAGAGTGATTAAATCGTCTCCGCGTTTGTCTTTTGCGAGATGTGCAGGCAGGCCGAGCACGGTACCTTGCACCTCCAAGCTGGCAGGGAGCGATAGGTAGCGCCCGCCGACTTGCGGGTCGATGAATCGGTTGGCAGGAATTTCATAGCCGAGTTTGCGAAGCATGTAACGTTCGAATGCGCTGTTGAACGCGACCAGCATTATCTTCGGGTCGTTCAGCGCCTCATCTAGGTCTTGGGGTACTGGCATGTTCTCCCAGTCGCGGGCCTTAAACTCATCATATTCCCAAATACGCCAGCACTGATAGCCTGCACCGTTGATGTTGTACCAAAGGAATAGCGGCTCCGTGTCCGGGTGGAAGATGTAGTTATGCAGGCCCACATCGGAAGGCGAGACGGGACTGCGCGATTCAAAATCGTTATGTAGCTCTACAATCATTCAGACCCGCTGTCCATGTTACGCAACATGCGGACCACGCGTGGGCTATCCTTGACACCGCGTCCTTCTTCAACGATGTAGCCGTTGTTCACCAATGCGAAATATGCCTTATTCCAGATAGTCAAACCGTACTTGTTCGAATTTAGGGCGCGCTCGATATCGCGCTTCTTCATCACCAAACCGTTCTTCTTGAGTGTGCGAAGCACGCCCTGTTGGATTGCCGATTCGTCGTTCTTCGCTTCAAAGACTTCCAGATAATCCTTGACGGCATACTCGTACTTCACCATTTCGATACCGCGCTCGACGCAGTCTTCGTCAATCTCTTGCAGCCCGAGGTCGATTGCGAAGTACAGCGCCCACTTCTCCGCACGGGCAGCGGCACGGTTGTCGTACAGTTCTAGCGTCTTCATCAGCGGGGTCTTATCGAAGAACTGATAGCTCTTCTTATTGACCGCTACGTCGATAAACTTGCGGGTGACCAGTGCAGCCTCGTGAAAATTTATGACATGCTCTAATCGCTTGCGTGGTAATTCCTTCGGCTCCAAGACCCAAGTGAAGCGGTCATTGAGTCCTGTATCTTCGCCCGCGAGCATTGACCACAATTCTAAAAACTTTTTGTCTGTGGTCGCAGTAATAAGAGTTGCGCAGTAGCTTCCCGGCTCCACATCGAATGCATCTCTCTTGGTCTTCACAGAGTTTGAGAAGTTATTTGAATCATACATCTTCAATAGGGCGCTGTACAAGCTGCTGGTTTCAATGCTGGCCTTCGCGACCAATGCTGATAGTTCGTCGTAGAAGAGCACGACATTCTTGCAATTGATTCGCTGCATGTCGGTACCGAGACCTTCCGCTGACCCAGCTTCCCATACGATAGACTTGCCGTCCGCGTTCTTGACACTCTTTGAATAATGAGAGAGCACACTTGCGTGTTCCAAATATCTCATGCCGTCTTTCATCGACGACGACTTGTTGGTGCTGCCGCGCTTGCCAATGAGCACCACGTAGAATGACGGCTTCCACGACGAGTACGGCACGGTGACCTTAGTGCCGAGATAATTCATCATCATTGCAGCGGTCGGCATCCACATAAAGTAATCGATGCGAGAATTGTGCGCACAGTACGGCTTCGCGAATCCTTCATAGATGCTCGTGCCTTCCATGACCCAGTGCGGGAATATCGGATACTCGATGGTCTCGAAACTCAGTTCCTCTTCCGGCTCTGCGTCCACAGGAACGACAGACGCAATGGCCTGATTGAGTGTGAGCGATTTATTCTCGCCTGCTGGAAAGTTGCAGATGGACTTCGCCATCGTGTCAACCTTGGTCCAATCAATCGGCGGCTGGCAGTTCTTCTCAACCAATTCGCGCAGCGCAATGCGGATAGCCTCTTCACTGAGTCCCATACCACGCAGGCGTCCAGCTTCCGACAGCATGTAGCCGTGAATAGCGCCGTGTGGAACAAGTCCTGATTCATTACGGGGTGCTTCCGCTATAGAGGCACTCGTGCTCGTTACTTGCTTCTGAGTCTTTTGAGATAGCAACCAGCTAATCAGCCAATCTGGTGCTGGTGCAATTGGAGTCGTCCAGTCCAGCGCAGCGTATGGTTGCTTCGTATCCGGGTGAATGCTGCCCGGGCCAACTACGTACTCGCGATTCGTACGAACAGACCAATCCTGTCCCACAACATACGTTTGAGAAATGTTGCCCATCGCAATCGACGCAGGTGTGTGACCAAAATAATAGTGGCCGCGACCCGGGCGTGAACGCACGCGGAAGGTGTCGGGCATGACTTGACCACATTGCCTTTCCAAACGGGGAATTACATCAGCCGAATCAACCTCGAAGAACCAAACCCCACTCTCTTCTGCGCGCGCCACACACGCAGCGTTGCAATCAGAATAAAGAGCGTCCCATGCAGTTAGTTGCGCAAGGTCAGTTGTTGCAGTTGTGGGGAAGTCCGGGAGGAAGGCACGCTTTGTGCCCGGGCGCACTGGCGTCATCGGGACGCCCATCTTTGCTAGCGGTTCAGCTATTGCTTTGAAACCCATTGTCCCTCGATTCGAAAATAAAAGCGCGTGCTCTCCGCGCTGTCAAGCCTTGTTACCCCGGCTTTCGGGTCCGAGGGAAACTTAGAATGATTCGCGGGTTGTTGGTGCTGCGGCTGCGGGTGCGAACGACACGTTATTTGGCTGTGCTGGCGGCTGTGCATACGTCTGCACTGGACGACCTTGCGGGCCTGCCTGAGTCTTTGGCTTGTTAACGGTGCGAACGAAGCCTGCCGGGGCCTGTGGAGGAACAACGCCCGGTGGCAGCGGCGAGATTCCGGCGACGAAGGTTACGAATTGCTTCGGGTCCTTCTGGTCTGGCTCCTGAGTGAGGAACAACTGATTCGAGCGGCCTATCAGCAAACGGGTCAAATCTTCCGTGTTGGTGATGAGCGGCGGTTGTGCTTGCAGAATCTGACGAAGAGCCTTTGTCAAATTGGAGTTGTTCGTCATGGTCGCATTGTAAAAGCCAGCGATTGTAAACGACTGTCCTTCCTTGTCAAGATATGGCGCTCCGTTAATCTGTGAGATAATCCAGAGGACGCGAACCTTGTCCTTCGGCCCGTACTGGGTTGGCTGTTGGGGCATATCAACCACGTCGATGATTGTGCCGAGGTAGGCTCCCCCGTTCGGTCTCTCGAATACTTTTCCTTGTCCAATATTCATGCTTATCTCCTGTGCGCTATGCGCTTCGAGTTTTTACTTAGTGTTGAGATTCAGGAACCAGTTACTACCATATACCCAACCACCGATTACGGCTCCCCTTTCATCTGTGGTCGTTACAAAACCCTTGACATTCTTTTGAAGAATTTTCGCAAACAATTTTCGCATCTGTGCTCCTTAATCGCTGTCTTCCAAATCTTCTGGTTGAAGGTCAAGAACGCGTAGACCAAACTCGTTATTCACTGCACCCGAGAGGTCATTAAGGTCTAACTCTTTCACGGCCTTCCACCAGATTTTATAGTCTGGATTCCAACGAAACTTATGTTTCTTTGCCGCGTTGTTGTTATTGCGGTCTTGAAGTGATTGCACTACAACGGTTGGACTCTTTGCGCGCGTGAGCACGATATCGAAGGGAAACTTACCCATGAGTCGAAGCATTGCGCCAACGTCAGCCCCCGCTTCGTGCGGGTCATAGTAGATGCCCATTTTCGCGCACATCGTGATTAACTCTTGGCCGCGCATGGGCAGGTCGGTGTATGGGTCGATTACAAATTTGTCGGGGAACTGCTTCTGTAGACGCTTCGCCCAATTGTTCATCATGGGGACATCAAATCGCTTGCCGTTGAACGCGACGACGGCTTCTGCGCGGTCCACGAAGTATTGCGCTTCATCGAAGGCTTCCTCCGGAGTGTATCCGAAGTTGTCGCACATACTCTGAGTGATGCCTGTGATTTCTGTGATTTCAGGAGAGACGACGACGCCGTCAGATTGAACCAGAAGTGAGCGGGTATCAAGACTACGATTGAATTTTGTAGTCCACAAGGCCACGCCAACTTCTATTGGGCGGTCCTTGACCTTGTCGAGACCCGTTGATTCTATGTCCAATCCAACGACTATCATTTTTGCTCCAATCCAAGGAAAGCCACATGCATAAGTGCCGTGGTAGGGGTCATAATTACTGTTTCGTTGGCTCCGAGCCATCCGGTAGACGTTCTACGCCGTTCTCGTCCGGTTCCGAAACAGTACCATCCATATTGATTAAGTCCACAGTCATGAGCGCGATGTTGTGAAACGGCACCAACATTCGCTCATGCGCATGAAAGCGCAGGTCGATGATTTTGCCTTGCTCGCGCTGCACGTACATCGCTTGTGAGCGAATGAACGCGCCTTGCTGCTCTTCAATCAGTTTGTTGACCATTCCCAGTTCTACGTCCTGCACAATTAGGAATGCGTAAATGGTATCAGGCAACCCGTTCGCTCGTCCTGCCCACGTAATGTGCCCATTAAAACGAATGACCATCTGCTTCGGTTTCGCTTCCTCATGAACTTGAATGCTGGTCATGATTTATCCTTGGTCGGTCAATTGAACTTTGGTCGGCTGGCCGTCGCGGATTGCCTGTTCAGCAGAGCGTGCTTGCGCTGCGGCGGCTGCGGCTGCGGTGATTGCTGCCGGATTCGCTGCCGTCACGATTTTTGTCGGTTCCGGAATGTTGTGCTTGCCCGTCGCGGTGCCCTTCACTTCGCATGCGTCGGAGCAATACACAATGTTACGTCCGTCTGCGCTTTGTACTACGCGCGTGGACTTCAACCAGATATTCTTCGGGTCCGCGAATGTTTCCTTCTCCACAGTGCGGTCGAACAGAACCTGATTGGTGCAGCCTTCTGCGTCGCACGAAATTGTGCGGATAACACTATCAACGATTGACATTCTTATTCTCCTTAAAGTTGTGGTCCGCCGTAGTACAAGATGTTGTAGAACCTGTCGAGAAACAGTGCTTTGTTCACTCGGAAAGATGTCTCCAAAATTCTCACATCAGCAGCCGTCTTGTCTTTGCTCCACTGATTTTTCCATTCAGTCGCGGGCATGATTTGCGCCTTCTCCGCATACAGCATCTGAGTGTCAACCTCGTGGATTATTTCTGGCTCGATTTCTGATAAGCCAAACTTGTTATAAATCAGCCCTTGGATTCGAGCCTCAACCTTGCGGTACTCGCCTCCTGCTAAAGTGAAGTGCTTCAACGGACGATTCATATCGCCCAAGTACGCTTCCGAAGCGTCATGCAAGAGGAAGCGCATCGCATATTTCGATGGCACGAGATAGCTGCCAAGGCGACTATGCTGACTAACCGGGTACGGAAACTTCGGGTGTCCGGTGAAACGATTGCCTTGACTAAGAGCGTGCGCGATATCCTCGATGCACACCATGTCGGGTGTGGTTTCCAAGATGTCGAAATACAAGCCTGTAGACGTAACAATCGTGGCGTTGCTCATTTGTGTCCTTCCAAACTGCCAGCATACTCAAGACTGACTAGGTCCCAGTAGAGCGCCAGCGTATTTATTTTGAGTTGCTCTAATGTCCCATTGTTGTCTATCGTGTAGTTAGCCATCGCTTGCGTCACAGAGCAAGATGCCGAAGACTCCGGAGCGACGTGTTTACTGCGGTCAACCCAAATGCTGTAGTTGTACAGCCCTTCTTTACGCACAGCTTCCAATTCCGCTACGCTGCGCATGCCCACGTAGATGTCGTTGTCCTTGTAAATCTCGCGAGCGAGCCGAGAGCCATCCGGTGTATTATACGCTTTGATTTGTTCATACCAATCTCCGCGATGATTAACGCGGTCGGCGTAACACTCGTCCAACGTCGCGTACGTGATGCCCTTTGTCGCGAAGAACGGCACCATCACCTTCTCTGCGGCTGCAAAAGAAGACGACGTAAACGTGAGACCAAGGTTGTCTCGTAGAATCTCTGCTGCGGTGTCCTTACCATGTCGAGCATAACCGAGAATCATCAGCTTAAGTGTCATGCTGCCCTCTTGATTGCCTCTCTAGTGTCATTTGGGAAACTGCATACCGGACACTTCACGCTCTTGTGCTCCGGATTCAAGTCCACTACGGTCCACGGAAGCGAGCATCGCTGACATGCTAGCTTGCCCACGACGTAAATAACGTTCTTCACGCCTTGCTGCTTACGACGCTCCGTGCGCTTCTCGGCATTGCCTGCGGCTTGCTCGTTGGTTCTCGGTTTCATGCCTGCACCAGAGTCTTCGGGTCATTGGTGGACTTCTCAGCCCAGCCTAAAGGACCACCCTTTGAGAATCGGATGGCGTAATTGGCGCTATCATCGTCTCCGCGCCACGCGTCGAGGATGGTACCCTCTCCGTACTCACTGTGAGTTACCTTGCTGCCCACTTTGAATTTCATTGTGCCATCTCCACAAGTTGATTGCTCGTCGTCAACTGAAAAGCCTTGGCTCCGATAGTGCGAATGTCTTCTAAAACTTCGCTGTCCACTTTCACGCGGGTAATGAATTCAAGTGTCGGCATTACTCCGTAACGACGTTTGTAAGAATTTTGACCTTGGACTAGTTTACCGAGAGCATCCGCCACAATCCCCTTCGACAATTTCGGCTTATACTCGCGAACGATATGCAGAATCGGGTTAGTAAAGTCTCTCCAATCCTCTTCTTTCTTATCGCCCCCAAGTAGACGATAAAGAATCGCCTCGTCCGACTCATGCTGTTGAATCACGTTTGTCGGCTTTGAGCCTTTGCGAGGCGTGAAGGGTGGTGTTGTAACATCCTCAATTGGCGGCGTGTAGTCTTCGGCTTCACGAGTACTATACCCAAATACTTCCTCACTTGCATTGATTGCCTCTTGTGTGGTGCGAAGGTCTTTCCACTTTTGGCCGGGGTGAGCAGCTTCCCACAGTGTGCGACCCGTGGAATTCACTCGCCCACCGATACGTTCATGAACCCAGTCAAGGGCATTACGATATAACTCTCCGTTGGTTGCCGGGTTATTCACCAAGTTATGTTCTGGATTAGTTTGACTATGACTCTCTTTTTTACATCTCTTACATGCTGGTTGCAAACCATCCTTACTAAAAGAGTACACACCAAAGTCTTCTAGTGGTCGAGCAAAACTCTCAAGAGGAAAATAGGTATGATGTAGTGAACAGTGTTTTGTTTGACTCATTTATGCCCTCCACGCTCCGTTGTAGATGGTCACGATTGTACGCTTGCCGTTCGGATACGTTACGATGTGCGAGTGTGTCCAGTTGCTGGGTCCCTTCGTGTAGTCCCAGCGCAGATTGCTTGAGGTGCCCGCGACATACAGTCCATTCCAGATACCCGTGCTGTGCGTGTGCGCGGTGTTCGCCTTGCGGCCCATCTTCGATAGCTCTGCCGGACTTCCAAACTTCCCAGCAGGACCGAGATGCCCGTGCATACCGTTCTCAATCTTCTTGTTGCATGTCTTGAATGATTCATCAGCCTTCAAGAATCTAATCGGGGTCTTCAATCCACCAACTTCTCGCAGCGCGTATTCAAGCATGTTGATGTCACGCGCCATCTTAGGATTCGCGGTACGTGCGCGCGACTGTTCGTCGGTTACACCGTTGCGAATTTGAGCATATAAGTGCGCTTGCAGCTTCAAGAAGACTTCGGTGTTCGGCGGGTCCTTGCGATAATCGTACTCGCGGAGCCAACGCTTAATCCAAGCGTCGTCGTGGTTTGCATCAACGGCTACGGTCTCAGCAAAAGGACGGTGGTAGCGTTCCAGAACCTTCACGGTGTCAACCACTTCGTTATCAAACTTGTGGTACCCGCGCAGCCAAGTGTGAAATTTCTCGTGGTTCGTGTTGTACTTGCGCTGATGAGGATTGATAGCTGCGCCCTCCAACAGGTCGTGCAAGAACTGATACTTCGGTCGCAGTACGTCCACCATGTCGAGTGATACATCGACAATCTCTGGGTCCGCGAATGTTCCATGCAGGTCGCCGTGTGTAACAGCTTCGACGCGTTCGATGGTTGAGATAACCTGACCATCCTTGACGAGCACGTTCAAGTCTTGCAGCGTCCCGGTGCCTTCGTCTTGATTCAACTGACGAACCCACCAGTTACCGTCGCTGTTCACCTCGACGAGCAGCGCGCCATAAATGTGATGAAACTCTGCAATCACACCCTCGCGTTTCTGGATGTAGTTGCGCTGGGTCACGGTGCCCGTGGTGTAGTTCAGCTTCACGCCCTCGCCCTGCATCGTCGCGATGCTGCGCATCGCTAATTTCGCGTGGGGGAAGATGGCGCTTGCACGCCCGGTGTATGATTCGAGTCCGGCCAGTGGATTCACATTCGTCGGCAGTGCATTGTATTCACCACACCAGACTAAGCCTTTTGCTAATTGAATACGTGTGTCTCGGATGTACTTCGTGATGGCCGGGTCATACCACAGCGTGTGCTGGATAGGCGCTAAGGTGCCGCGCTTGACGCTCAATTTGCCATAGTTGTTCTGATTGTAGGTGTACGTGCCCACGATAATTTCGGCGCTGTAATAGTCCGCGAGTGCTTCCAGATTCGCCAGCAGTTCCGGGTGAACGTGCGTGTTGTTCTGCGCAGAAGTAAGAATGAATCTCTTGACGCCGCCAGAAACGGGCAGCTTCAAGACTTGAATCTTCGTGCCTTCCTTGGTGCCGCCTGCCAACGGTTTCTTAAGCAGGCCGAGCGGTGTCAGCTTGCGGCGCACCGATGAGCGGCTGATGCCGAGAGCCTTCGCAGTAGCGCGAATATTCCCTGACTTCGCGGCGTATACTGACGACACTTCCTCTGGTGACACTCTATCACTCTTTGTTACGTTCATGATTTTCCTCGGATTGGAATTAGAAGCCTGCTAAGAATTTGAAAATGTATTTGAGACCTACGCCAGTAACCACACCAGCAGCATAAGCCTTTAGCTTGCCCTTACGTGCTTTAGCCTTTATGACTTTGATTTCTGCTTCGTAGCTACCTTTCTGTTTGACTAGCTCTTCGTTCTTGCCGACGATGGTTGCATCGCGGTCCCCAACTTGAGTCTTCAAGTCCGCAGTACGTGCTTGCTCCGCAGCTAATTGCTTTTGCGTATCCAAATAATTAGCGGAGCACGCAACAAATTGGTCAAACGTGTTTACGAACGAACGGGCGAGAGGCAGGTCCGCAACAACAGTATCGCCGCTTGCAATAACTTCTCCCGGCTGTGCCTTGTATTGCTCCGAGAGACGCGCAGCGGCTTGCTGTGCGGTGAGTGTGGAATTTTTCTTGATTTGCTGGTCGAGGGCCGCATCGCGACGGGCGATTGTGGCGACCAGTGATTGAATGAGAGCATCACGAGCGGCTTCTCGTTGGGCGACTGCTGCGTCATTCGTGGCTTGGTGCTCTTCTAACTTCTTGACTTGGTCAACAACTACTTGAAGTGCGATGTTCGCTTGCTGCGCTTTTTTCTCGTCGTGCTTCTCGATGAGAGATTCAACTTCCCACACTCCGAGAAACAAGACGCCAATCAGCACACCCACTAAAATAAGGTGATGCGCAATCCATGATAGTTCTTTCTTCACGACGTTTTCGGCATTGGTCACGATGGGTAAATTCATTCGTTTTGGCCTCTGGTGCGTGTCAGAAGGGGTTTGGATGGGGTCATGTTTTTCTTTTCCTTTCGCAGTCGCTTCCGATGAGCCTTTGTTCCGGTTCGGCCACTGTACCCGAAGTGCTGCATTCCCAATGCTTTAGTGGCTGGCGGCTCCGTAACATAGTGAGCCAATCGGAGCAACAACGTAGCCACGTTGAGCGTGAGAACCTTGCCGAGTCCATAACGTTTGTACGCGCGCTCAAACTTGCCTAGAATGGGGTTGCAGCGTGAACATAATAGGCCACGGACCTGCCCCGTGGTATGGTCGTGGTCCACGGACAGGCGACGGCCTTTTACAGGTTCCGACATGCGACAGCCGTAACAAACGCCGCCTTGAAACTCTAAGATGGCGTCATACTGTTCTACAGTCAACTTGTAATTATCCATCAGGCGCTTGGCACGCGCGCGTTCTCTAGTTTGCTCTTTCACGAAGGGAGTCGGGATGGGGTCATCATTTTCCGTCGCGAGCGTACCCCCCGGTTCCAAAACCTGAGACCGAAAAGTCTCACCGACCTTTTCCAATGGCTCAACTATTTTTCAATTCGCACGATGCGTGCACCCATGATTGTTGTGGGATTTTTCTCGATACCCTTGCGACTAAGGCGATACTGATAAGCGAGGACTTGAGAGTGTGCCTCCGGGTCCAGCCGCGAGAGACGCGGCGGGAACCACTTCGCTAACACCTGCTCAACACGCACACCTCGCAGGCGCAATGCTTCCAAGATGCCCGGGTCTTGCAGCGTACGGGCGACCGTATCGTATATGTCGGAAACCATTGTGTGTTCTGCGCGTTCCGCTGCTAGTTCTGCGGGCGCGTGGAATGAAAGAATGACACGCGCGACAAACCACTCTTGTCCATCGTCAGCTGGGTCATACTCGTATACGTGTGCGCAGTTGTGGGTCTCCCAGTAAGAGCGATGCGCCGATGGCACGGGCCAGTGCACGCTAGGCGAGGTGTATTCACCAAAGCGGGCCAACATTTCCTTATCTTCCATTTGTTGCCTCCTGCGGGGCTGCTAGAGCCTCGCGAATGTCGTCTTGTGCCTCTGCCTTGCGCAGGCAGTCAATCGCCGCTTGCGGCGTCTCGTCTGTGCGCTTGCTGCGGGGCTGTTCTCGATACGTTTTGCTCATAACTACCTTCCTCTCGGTATGAATCCCGGCCTGTGGACCGAGTGAAACTCAACTACTCGTGCTCTGAATGCTTTGTTAGACTCCCCATACTTTGCTTCCCAGCGGTGTCCCTGCCAAGGATACGGTGGGCCAATATGAAACTCGCTGAAACAAAAATAGCAATAGCAGCGGGCGGTGCGCGGATGTTTCCGCCAGTCAACTTTTGGTTGTAGGGGAGTTACGCTCATTTAGAATCCGACTGTGGCCGGGTCCTCCTGCGCTATTGCGATTCTGGTTTCTATCTTTGCCATATCAACAGAAACAAATTGCGCAGGTTGCTCGTAAGGCACCCGGGCGCACTCTTCACATGCATCAAGCCATTCGCCTTGCTGGGCATATTTCGCGCGACGTTGATACCCCGCGTTTCTGCCTTCACACTTTTTACTGACCTTCGCCTGACATTTGTCCCGCTCGTATCCAGTAAATTCACTCACGGTCTTCACCTGCTGAACTGTAGAGCGCGAGCCAGACGCAGATTGTGGCGAATAACAAAATACCGAATATGAGCACTTGTACCTCCCGGTACAAATCCGAAGAATGGTACGTTTTTGTACAAGTATTGGCGCATCGGTCATGAGGGACTTCCCTGACATTTTTAAGTTCCTTCCGGTTCCGTCAGGAGTGATGCCCGATGTTTCGATGCGCCTAGCAGTAACGTTAGCGGTCTAGGGGCGTCCCGTTTAGTAGCGGGCCTAGTCTTTGCGAGCGCGGTGCCTTGCCGCGTACGTCATAACGTTACTGCTAGAAGCATCTATAGTCCGAGTGCTCGCTCCACGCTGGCCTAGCGTGTACCATTGTTTAACGTGGCACTCGGTGCACGGCATTGGTGTACCCAGAGGCGTCTTATGCTTGCGCCCAAGTCCAGTTTCCATATACTGGCATACGCGTGCAAGCCGTAGTTCCCCGCTCAAGGCGGGGATAGCCAGTTTCGACCTACTGGCAGGCGCTTGCAGCCGTCTCGTACTTCTAAACTTTTGAGTCGGGCGGGATTCGAACCATCGGGGGTTATCAGCCTACCCGATATCAGACAGGTGAAGGGCGATGAGTCCCAGCCTGCCGACCGCATCCACCGCTGCGCCACATCAGGTACTTCTAGCAGCGTCCGAGGGCCACTTATTGCACCTCGGTTAAGGTGTCCGACTCTGAATACATCCTACTCTCGTTCTGATTTTCCGTCAATAGTACTAAAGTACTGTTTTGGTACTACTGAACTGTAGCGCCAAAACGTCCCACTTGACCACGCACGAAACGGAGGTGCTTGCAATTGCGATTCTTCTTGAACATGTCGAAGAAGAAACTCTCGCAAGAACAAATCCAGCCGCGAAAATTCGGGCGACGGAAGTATGCGAAGTTGTATTCCTTCCCGGAGTCGCCCAACACCTTGCCGTAAACTTTCAACCCGGTCTTATGCGCGCTGCGCTTGACGCTGAGAATTTTCAGCCCGCTTACGAGCGTGAGTTGATTGTACTTGAAACCTCCGGTGATGCCCACACGCGCGCCCGTGGTCATGCGAAGGATGGCAATCTGCTCATCGTCGATTAGGCGAACCACCTCGCCCTCGCCTGTCCAGTATGGATTTACTTCCGGAGAAACAAAAACTTTCTGTCCTATTTGAAATTTGCTCATTTATTACTCCCTTTCTCGACTTAGCGTCGAATCTGAGGGGCGATTTCTCGCCCCCTAGGTTCGCTGCTAGGTTGTTAAGATGCGACTCCGGTCTTGAGTTCCGCAAACTTCGCGGCCAGAGACCAGAGCGCGCGATTCAACTTCGTGTTCTCCGCGATGCCGACCACGGGGCGCGTGCGGTTGCGGCGACCTGTGACTGGGGCATAAGTGCGGAGTCCGCCTTCCACGGTGTTCTCTTGGATGCGGTTAAACGTAGACCAGAGGTCCGCGCCATTGTCAGCGTAGCGACGGGGTTGCAGCAGTTTTTCGGCAGACGGTGCGACTGCGCCATCTTCGAATCGTAGACCGTGTGCTTCCTCTGCGAGAATGCGCTGCTCTGGTTGGGTGAGGTCAATCGTCTTCCACAGCTTGACGGCTTCGGTGACCTTGGGTGCCGCGAGCAGAATGTTGCGCGTGGCCTCAATCACGTTATGAATGATGTTCCCGGTGTGGCGAATTTTCACGATTTCCGTGATGCCTTCCGCGACCATCATGCCGTTCAAACAGGCGAGACGGAACGCGCCGAGGGAAAGTTCATAAGCCGAGGTGCCATCGTGAGAATTGATGAGCACGGCTTCCACAGTCGTGTCGCCCACTTGTGCGAGCGAAACATCCTGCGGACGGAAGCGGAGAATGTGCTTGGTGAAAAACGACTTGTCTGCGATGCGAGACTTGGATTGCAATGCGTTGTAAGGCAGGAAACCCGCTGCACGCATGCCCTCAATCACGTTCGAGGTGGGCACAAACGCGTAACGCGCTGATTGCGCATACCACGGCTGCGTGGCAAACGCTGACGGTGCGAGTTGGTTGATTTCTTCGTTGCTGAGTGGGCGATTCTGGAAGGTGCGTCGGTTCATTTGTTCTCTTTTCCCGATGTTCGTCCCGGCCTTGGTTCGTGCTGACCGAGCGGTTATCGTGAATAATAGTGTCTCATGCTTTTCGAATTCTGTCAACAACAAAAACGTACTAGGACTTTAGTACTAGGTCTATGATGGCTTGTCCGCGTCGGCTGGGTCGCTTGGTCAGGAAGCCGCCGCCTATACCCTTGTGATACGGGTACGGTCTGGTAAACTGCCCTGCTGTGAAGTCTACAATGCGTCCCTCCCGGGTCTTCAACCACCAGTGACATATTCCGTAATGACGCGCCCTCACTGGCACGAGTCCCAACCGCTTGCCGTGCAAGTGATAGAATGCCTCTGAGAGCACATAACAGAGTCCCGCGAGCGGATGTTTTCTATTTGTCACAATCCGTCGCGTTTCGTTCTCGGATTCTTCGGCCTCGGTTCGTATGTCCAACAGAGCCAAAGTCCGACTAATCCAGCCAATAAAGAAATTGCACCGAGTATATCAACCATCTTGGCACTCTCCCTCGCATCCGCGAACTGCGCAGTATGGACACGATTCAAATTCTTCGGTACGCTTGTCCTCGATGCGGCGAGTGGCACCCGGCTTCGCGGCCTTGTCGCGCGCAACGCGGCGCGCATCTTGTCCTTTATCGAATCGCTTCATTAGACGCGCCACAACCATTGGAGCGCCGCTTCTTCTCCGCTGCCACCAAAGTCTTCTACCTTGTGTTTGCCGATGAATCCAACCCAATTGCCGTAGAAATTTTTACCGATACGTTTCCGTCTGCTATTTGGAATTGTGGGCGCAATCTGGTTCTCCGCTTCCCCGATGCAATCCGCTATCGCATCCTTGATTCTGGTATCGTCTTCCAAAAGAAGCGCATCAGCATGGAGCACTTCTGCGCCTTCTTGAAAGTATTCGTTGAGCACTTCTAAAATTTCAATAGCCCTTGCGAGTCTGCTCATTTTTCTTTGCCTCCGTCTTTCGAATTTGTGTGAACGTAATGTCGAGGATGCGCCGCATCGTAGAGCCTTTCTTAGGTCGCGGTATCTTTCGGCGCTCCATCATTGCAGCGGTTCCAAGTTGAATGACTCCATGATGTACTCGTCTTGACCGCACCGAAACATCACATGGTTGCCCTCATTGTGCGGCCTGCACAGCATCAGGGTTTTCTTTTCTATCGGTGCCAGACGCTTCTCCGGGTCCGCTTGCCGCAATCCGAGAATCACGCGCGCCTTTGCTTCTCCGACGATTGTGCCGCTAGGCACTTTGTGGTCATATACCACGAGAATCTGTGGGCGTACGTCGCCTTGTGCCTTCCCGGTGAGCGGGAATAGCAAGCACACGAGGATGAAGGCCAGTACAATGATTGCGGCTCCGATAACAGCAGCACGCATGTACTTATCCATAAACCACCTCACCGAAGAGGCAGAATTGCAGGAACACGTCCGCCGTGATTGCGTCATCGTCCTCTGCGATAAAGTCGCGCCAGTGATGCGCATACTCTTTCGACTCTGCCATCAATTGCAGACCGCGCTTGATGCTGCGATAGTTCAAGCGGCGCTTGACCGATTCACCCTCGTCCGCTCCGTGATAGTCGCTGACCACGAGATAGCCATCCGGGTTCAGGGGATAGTCAACGTGTGAGAAGGTGTGACCTTTCATGCATCGGTATTGATACGTGCTGGGCGCATGGGTCTCTTCAATGCGGTACCAGTAATTACTACCGCCTTCAAATGCGGAGCAAAGTAAGTTGCCCACTTGTTCACGCGTAATTTCGTGCGTGGTCTTGATTTTAAATCCTGCGCTCATTCTGGCACCTGAATTTCTGAGAGCACCGCTTCCAGCATACTCCCGTGATTTTTGATGCTCTCGTCAATATCGCGAATCAATCGTCGCCTCAACGTTACCGAGTCCATGCCTAAGTCTGAGTTGACCAGCGCGTAAACATGACGTTCACGAATTTCTTTGAGGCTATTAACGCGTTCCTCGTACACCCCGCGAATTTTTAGGCGGATGATAATTGCTTGCGCCCGTGTCAATCCTCTCAAATCAGTCATTAGAGCCTCCTAGATTGGAGTATCGTACAGGCTTGTTATAGATTGGTAACTCTATAACCTCGACCGAGACACCGGGGTCATAGCCTAGAATACGCAAAACATGTGCGCGTGCTGCGCACTGGTCCACGACACCTTCGACCGCGTAAGACTTCGGTGTGCCGGGATTATACAATAGTGTCACTAAAAAGTTTGGCATGTGTTTTTCCGTGTCGCCTTCAATCCTTCATTCAGCGCGTCGGCCTCCCGACGCAATTCTTGTGCTTTCACGCGGCCTTGTTCGCTCTGTCTGTCCTCGAAGAGATTAGCTTCTCGGTACAGCATCGAGATTTTCGCCCGCACTTGATAGCGTTCCCCGCGTGTCATTACCTGCTCCTTGCGACCGTGATTAGTCCAGCATCTTCCATTTGCTCAATCGCACCACGCACGTCGTAAACGTCCAGCCCACCCTCGACTTCGCCATTCGCGACCGCGTCCGCGTGCCAGTTCATAATCTTGGCGGCGGTGATGATGCCAGCTTCCGGGTACAGCAAACGGTAGGTCTCGCTCATGATTGCACCTGTAGTGCCGCCATCGCCTCGTTGTATTCCTTCGCGTACGGATTAGACTCGGAGAACGCAACGAAATTGCTCTTCGGGTCCACTTTGTCGTGAGCACACATCTTGTACCAGAGATTCTTAACCACAAAACGCTGAGGGTTGGTTACTTCTGGTTCGCCTGTCTCCGGATTAACCGGGAGGATAGCCGTCTCGCCATTCGAAGCATACAGCACCCGAAACTCGACGCCGAGATATTTCTCTGCAAGGCGGTTCAAGTGGCGCTTGATGACTTGCTGTGTCGGCCTTGTTCCCATCGGTGTTGCCTCCATGTAAGAATGGTCTCACATCCCGGCCAACGTGTCAACAAAATTCGTAAACAAAAACGTACTAGGACTTTGGTACTAGTATCGGAGGGTATGGCAGTGCCCTCAATTCCAATGCCGCATTATGAAGCACTAGAGCCTCGTCTTCGATATAAGCAGCGCGCAGCGGTGCGCCCACAGTTTTGTAATGTGCCGCCTGCTGCTGCAATTCTCCCGCGATGTGGCGCATCAGTTCTTCCGGGGTATAGTGCGAAAGCAATTTTATGACGGTCGCTCGAATCTGCATTGTTCCTCCCTAGTATGCACTAATGTAGGTCGCGGTGATGCCGTTCTCGTTTAACAACACGCCCTGCGCGCCTTTCACATCATTCCCTGATTCAGTTTGAAAGGACGACATCTTGTATGGGTTGTAAACAATCTTCAATCCTAGCGTACGCTTATCGGTCTCGTCGGTGCCGAATGCGGTGCACTTTGGAAGCCTGCACCAATTGCCGACCACGAAGGCGTGGACATTTTTGCGGCCTTCTTGTATCACGCGCCTGCGTCCAGCTTGATTCACCACGAACTTGCACGAGGTGAGCAGCACGCGATGCCTACGCGCGATAACGTGACCGTTGCGCATGATAGAGTACAGCGGTCTCGACTTCCGACCATGTTTCAAATTGCGGTACACTTTGACGGTCATAGGCCCTCCACAAAGTTGACCATCGCAGCGTATGCGAAAGATTCAATGCGGTCCAGCCTAATCACAGTCAGGTCATATTGTGCGCAGGACGCGATGCGCGCGGCTTGAAAGTCTGCGCGGATGAATCCCGCCAGCAAGAGAACAAGTCGCTTGCGCTCGTACTTTTTCATAGGCCCTTCACCAACTCGACGATGTCCTGGGTCCAGCGATACGGGGTCCAGCTTAACGTCTCGTGCTTGTCGGCTGGGTCATTATAATACACGGTGATAATCAGATTAGTTTGCAGTTCCACCACGACGCAGGTGCCTTTCGAATCGCGCACTAGAGCGCGTACAGACGGCGCGCGGTCGTTATGGACTTCGACCACTAAGCCGTTGCGAAGTGCGTCCACCGCCTGCTGTACGCTGAAACTGCGCTCCCCGGCGCGGTCTTGAAAGTGGTTCACGGTCGCATGGTAATCACGCTTAGGGGAACGGAGAAAACCGTGGATGAATGCGGACTCCAGCTTGCTCATTTGTTGGATGTGTTTGCGTGCCATGACCTAATACTCTCATCCTTTCGTTAGCTTGTCAACAACGAAAACATACAAAAACGTACTAGTACGTTGGTACTAGGTCGTGATAATGAGGTACTGCGCCACTATGTCCTTCGCTTTCGGATTGTCGAGAGGCACGATAACGCAATCTTCCGGCCTAGGGTTGGGCAGTGGCAGATAGCCTTCAAAGAAGAATGGCTGCGGGTCGCTTATAAGTAAAAACAAAACAAGTGTAAGCATTATGGCCTCCTTACCGAAAGAGTCTGTACAGCGCGCATTGAAACAACTTGACTAAGGCATACAGCACGATTCGCTTCGGGCTGCTAATTGACATACGCGACCACTTCCCAGTTCCCTGACTCCATACGATGAGCGGAGAGTGACAACCACTTGCCTTCGCCTACCTCTTCGTGCAGCCTGACCTCGCCGCCCGGTTGAAATGTCCATACGCTTGTCGCGCTGAATCCATGCGTAGCGAGCGCGGAGTTTATCGCATGCACGGGTAGCAGGCGGTGATATTCCAGTCCTAGCTGCCACAATTCAGAGTTAACGCGCACCAGTCGTCTCGTGAGACTGGGCAGTGCTGTCTTGCAGTTTTCACAAAGTGTCATGACTTCCTCTCTTTCATTGTCTCCGCGATACGGCCTTCGCCGGGTCGCTTACCAGTGACTTCCAATTTGAGCAGAACAAAAGTTAACTGACCGACCGCGACGGTCTCTTCATATTCGCGGTATGTGATGCCGTTGGATGTGAGAGACCGCACGACACCGTCGCGAAGCACGCGGCCTGCATCAGTATTCGGGAGTGTGTACGTGTCGTTCATGAGACCTTTGCAATCAGTCCGTTCTGCATTGTTACGGATGCGAACCACTTGCGCTGCGTCGGGCTGGGACCTACCACGCAGAATGTGCCATCGGCCTTGTATTCAAGACCGAAGAACGAAGTTTCCACGTATCGCAGTGGTTGTCCGACCGCCGCCTTCAAGTCTTTCTTGCTTTTGTAGCTTGCTCCCATCATTGGTGTTGCCTCCATATTCAGAGTGTACCGTGAATTGAGTTTAGCGTCAATAGTACGAGCGTACTACAACGGCAGTAAGTGCTTACGGGTCAGACCACGAGGCAAGCCACCAGTGTCCGGATTATAATCCCGTTCCACGACACGCGCGCCCTCTGCAATCAGTTTATCGACGCAGGCCTCCTGCGACACGCGTTCTCCCCGAGATTCGAATTGAACGGAGTCAACGCGGCAGTAATACGCTTGGAATGGCGTGCCATCCAAGTCCGCGTATAACTCGCGGGAATTAAACCAGTGACCGCAGGATGCACAACGCAGCTTCGTGGGAATACTGGTCTCGGTGTCTACTGGGATGAGTCGCATATTATTCTCCTATGGTTGGTACTGAGTTGCGTTCGATGTTCCCGGCCAGCGTCGGCAGACTGTTATCGATGCACCAGCGAATCAGCGCCGCGACCGAGTGACCAGAGCTTGCCGCGAGCGTGTCGAGCTTGGCACGCTGGGCTGGGTCGAGTGTGATGATGAGTCGCATGTAGGGAGCATAGCACAAGTGATATCACATGTCAAGCACAAAATGAGGTGCACAAGGTGTACAAGTGATATCACATGTCAAGCACAAAATGAGGTGTACAAGTGATATCACATTGGCAGCGTAAACTGGTCACAAACGCGCGTTCAGGGGGTGTAATCACGCGTAAACCAGTGCTGTCATCGAGAGCGTATGACACTATTTTTCGGGCTTAAGTGTATAGGAACACAAGAGAT
>Ga0137358_10000011_pt1 | contig 52214 bp, 39 predicted proteins | sample Mad1_20_16metaG_FD_105551 | JGI IMG/M metagenome (GOLD analysis project Ga0137358, IMG submission 105551) | Vadose zone soil microbial communities from Angelo Coast Range Reserve, California, USA - Mad1_20_16 metaG | ecosystem: Environmental > Terrestrial > Soil > Vadose zone | place: USA... | reverse complement strand
TCACGGCGTGGCAGACGATGCAAGACCCGAAGCTAGCGGTATATATCTTTCTAGTTATGACCGGCAAGGTCGGGAAATACCGAACTTCATGGGGCTGAGTGATATCTACAATCTAAAATTGTCGGCTGATCTGGTAGTACTTAGCGCGTGTGAGACTGCCCTTGGCAAACAAGTTCCAGGTGAGGGAATCGTTGGACTGACGCGCGGTTTCATGCATGCGGGATCGGCGAGCGTTGTCTCAAGTCTTTGGGAAGCCAATGAATTCCATACCGCACGATTGATGAGAGATTTTTACGATGGAATGTTCGACAAGAAACAATCACCAGCAGCCGCCTTGCGCGCGGCCCAGCGTGAGATGTGGCGACAAAAACTTCCACCCTACTATTGGGCTAGCTTCAACCTCTATGGTGACTGGAGGTTGAAGCAGCCGTTCTAATTACGTAGTGCCTGAAGACAACATAAACGATCTTAATAGCGACGAATTCGCGGAAACCGGCCGCGAAAGGTTTTCAAAGTATCTCGAACTTCTAGATACGAAGTCGGAAGACGCGAAGCTGTGGGCGGAATTCGAGCAGGAAGTTCGGCGAGAGTGTCAAAAGAGACGAACTTTGAGGCGGGATTCGGAGCGATGGGTGCAAGAAACGTTGACAGCTGTTCTGCAGTATCGAGCAACGATTAGGAATCCGCTTGCATACGCTATCGGAGTCTTGGATCACTTGATCAGAAAGGCTATTAGAGAGGAGAAAAGGGCGCGCGCGGAAACTAGTAAAGCTGATAATACGGTCGCTGCTGATGCTTCGGCGGGGAAGCCTCTTATAGGTGATCAGGACACGGATGACGAGGGTTTATCCGCCAAATTAAAAGAGTGTTTTTCTTCGGTAATCTCAGGGATGGCGCCTACAGTCAGGGAGTTGTTCTTTGATTACTATGTATTAGACAAGCATGATCCTCGCGCACGAGAATCTCTTGTCTCAAAACATCAATTGAAGACCTATAACAATCTGCAGGTGAAGATACATAGGGTCACCAAGAAAGTCACGGAATTGGTAATGAAATGCATGGATGAAGGCGATTGGCAATTAAATACGCGTGATGAGAGAGAAATAAGGAAGCTGATTAGGAACTATGTAAGAGAGATGCTGAAGTCCTAGTGGCGCGTATGTGAGGATTCAATACTCGATGCAATCCAGAGCCAACGACAACCAAAGAATCAGACGGTATCTGCTTGGGGATCTGTCAGATGAAGAATTCGTAAATTTCGAGGCCGTCCTGACGAGTGAAACCGTCTTTGATCAAATTGCGGCGGCCGAGCAGCAGTTAATCGAAGAGTATCTCCTGAACACACTTAGCTATGGCGACCGGCAACTGTTCGAAACGAACTACCTCGAAGCTGAGGAGCATGTGGAGAAAGTCGCCGTCACCAAGATGTTCGTTGAAGAGTCGCGGCGCGTCGCCAAGTCACACGAACAGCGCGACACGCAAGCAACGTTGTCTTGGTTTGGCACGCTTCGGAGACTCGTCTTGTCTCCGGCGCGAATTATCAGCTATGCGGTATTAACGTTTCTAGTAGTAGCGTTAGCCATTCTGGTCTTCAGGGAAAGGCAAAGCTTGCGGCGCCAACTAGAGGCAAACGCACGTGATATCCGCAGCCGAGATCAAGAAATCAGCGATCTGCAGAAAGATATCGCGCGTTTGCAACAGGAGCGTGACGAACTCGCTCGACGTGAGAATGATAAGCTTCCGCAAGTCCAACCACCAGAGAAACCGTCCGAATCAATAGTGGCTTTTGAATTGTCTCCGTTTAATAAAAAAGGTCCAGAGGAAGATATTCCCCGGCAACTTCGTACTGACGCACGAGCCGTTAGGTTTGATCTCAAGTTACGGCCGGGACTTTCCTATTCACTGTATCGGATAGTTCTCAATGGGGAGAAGGTGGTGAATGGATTACGGCCCAGACGAGGGGGTTCGGTCATAACTTTTCAAGTTCGGCCGAGTCGCTTGCGCCAGGGCTCCAATGCCATAGAACTCTTGGGATTCAATGACAATAGATACGAGCCGGTGGATGGATATTCCATACAAATCGACAAACGATAGTCTGCCCGTTACCGATCATCGATCAAGTCCGAGCCACTTTTGCCCAGGGCCCGGACTTTAGCGTTTTAGAAACCAACGGCGCTTCCAAAACGGTTCGTTCCTGAAATCCAGCGTTCGGATATTTCAACCTGGACTGCGCTAGACCCTGGTCAGTCACCGCAAGATAAGTGAAGCGAAGAGGAGCGCCTTCGACACAGGCTGCAGAGGATTTCCTGGTTTCAACGACCGGGCTATCCCCTTACTGGTGTTACTCTGGCTGCTTATGCAGACTGTTAATCCAGTTCAGGTGTTAGGAGTCCTTATCTTCATCGAAAAGACGGTCAAACTTGAACATGCTGAGATCGAATGACTTTGACCAGCCTTTTAGCGCAGGATCAGACATGATTCGCCAATAACAGGACAGAACTTAAAATCCATGTCCGGAAGATCCCGCAGCAACTGACACCTGCCCAAGAAACTAGGCGTCAAGTCGGGCCTAGGGCTGAAGTGTGGCGCACCGCAAACGACCCGAAAATCACTACTGTCTGGATGGGTTCTTGCTGCTTTGTATCAGAACCGTCGAAAAGGGTGCCAGATTGTCCGCCTTTACCGTGACGGCAAGGAAGGACAGCGGTCCGGTGACATTGTTGAAAGTCAAAGGGAAATTCGTTTTGCCGCCCGCTTTCAGCGCTGTTCCTCCCGGTACGGTGAGCGGCAGACTCCCGCTATAAACCAAAGGGCTGCCCGTCTGGGATGTCGCCTGAATCGACGTGATTGTCACATTCTTTGCCGTGGCAAAGAGCGACCGGTTGGCCACGGCGATATAGATAGGCGCCGCCGTACGTGTCGCTGTTCGCGCTGATTGGGCGTCGGGTATCGGTAAAGGCGTCGGCGGGATCGGCGGGGTTCCGACTGCGACGGACAACGAGGGCGCCGGCGTGGGAATAGCGGCCGTAGCTGTCGCTTGCGGACCGACGGAGACTGATTTGCTGATTCCGCCGGGGCTTCCCAAGAAAAGGGTGCCAGTTGTTGCGCTGGTGCTGGTTTCACCGGCTGGCAAGTAAAAGCTGAAGCTGCCGTTATTGTGGGAGAAGGACTGATAGGTCTTGCTGCCGATCACTAGCTTCAACGGTTCGTGGGGAACGAGGTCGCCGTCCATGTCGGTGATCGTGCCCTGAAGCACCTTTGCCCGTCCCGTTCCATCGTCCAGGGCAAACAGGAACGTGCCGTAGAGCGTGTCGTAATAGGCCGATACGAAGTAAACCCCCGTCCAATTGATCGAGGTGCAGCCGACCGTCGCCGTCGCGGTTTGGCTGTTGGCGTTCGTCAACGAATGCGATGTCGTGTTCGTCCATGTGAAGGACGTTGTCGATTGCAGATCCAGCGGGACACTCGGGAAGCCGGCAGACAGCGACATCGATGCTTGATACTGTGTCTGCGCCGAAGACGTGTTCGTGGTGGTATTGGAATTCGAAATCGACTGCGTCTGGTCGGCGCAAGAGGAGCCCTGCCATCCGCCGGCCGGGTCGTACGTGAAGTCGGCCGATTGCTGCGCGAAGCGCGACGTTGGAATAAGGATCCGATTGCTTGGGGACGCGTTCCAGAAGAGATCCTGCACGAGGATTTGCTTGTAGTCGTCATAGGTGAGACCCGGCAGCCAACCGTTTGCAGCGCTGGCGTCCGACAGACCCTGCATTTGAAGAAACGGATTCGCCGAGCATGAGCCGGTCGGATCGTAGATGGACGGACCGCCACCGTTACCGGAATTGCCGGGACGGGGACCGATGCCTGCGAGCGCGCACCTCAAGTACGAGACCTGGACACGCTGTATGCGCATGGGCGCTCCGTTCTTGGTCCCGAGAGACCATTGGACGTGGTTTTGGCCACTGACTGGATCGTGCCAACCGCTCATGGCTACCAAAGGATTGAGAAGAATGAAAAACTGGTCGTAGTCGTGATTGATTCCGTCAGGGCCGGCCGGGCCTGGGTTGGGCCACGTCACCGTGTAATTGGAGTCTTTTGAAATCGTGACCGACGATCCCGAGGTGGACGTCTCCGCATAGCTTCCGCTGACGCTCAAGGCGCTGTCGAGCGTCGCCGTCAACGATGTGGAAATTCCGGTCGACTTTTCGATCGAGACCGTCGAGCCCGCCGAGCTTCCGCTCGCATAACTGACGGAACTGCCCGAGCCGCATGTGTATCCAGTCGACGACGTCGAAGGCGTGCAGCCCGGCGGAGTGTAGATGAGCGTAATGATGTAGTAGTTCGGAAACACAGAACCCGAGAGGTTGAAGCAGCTGTGCGGGTAGTTGTAGGCGGCTGGAGTGGTCGCGTGCCCGCTGTCGCGCCAACCAAGACTGCCCAGTTTGTAGTAAATTGTTAGATTGCCGCCGTTTGCCGCCAGGAAGGCGTGGCACATCTGACCTGAATTGTTGAGCCATGAACTCGCCGCTGCCGAAACGTCGGCAACGCATTGGTTCTGGTGATTTTGATTTTCCGGAAAATAATCTGTATAGACCGATACGTAGCCTTGTGAGCCATTGAGATCCGCGACGACGTTGCCGCTAGAGTCCTGGATGTTCCCGAGACAATGAGCGGTCGACTGCAGCCACTGCGCCTCCGCCCGCCTGGAGAACATGACCTGGCACGCCAATATTGCGATCAGGATCGCAAGAGTTCTGCAAGTTGATGAACTATTCCCCCTCGAAGGGTAATTAACCGGAAGCTGCGCGTTGACGGCTCTCTCTTCGTTGTTTGACATGGTGAAGCTCCTCTTACATGGGTGAAGCGTGCGCGGATTGACTTGCCCATCTGGATTCGGCAGGGTGTGATGCTTAAGGCAAAGCTTCGGATTCAGGAGCCAAATTGACATTCCTAAGAATTTTCGTCTGTGCGCTAACACACATATAGTCTTGTATGGTCACCAGTTAGACATGAGGTGCACCTTTACCCAATCGCGAGCTCTTGCGTATCGCCACCGGTCGTCAGGATCCGTCTTCTCAGATTTTGCTGCAGCCGCGCGCGAGTTTTTCTTCGACTTGGCCTGTCGCATGTGAGACCTCCAAAGATTCAAGATTGCGACAGTTAATCACGACCGCGTTAGTCGCGAAAGACTACGCAACGCCCCAGGAAGCCGTCGCCATCAACAAAAGCGTTCCGGATCACGAAACTGATTGACAACTAGATTGAATTGGTTTTCAAAGAACAGTCAATTCGGCTCTTGCTGGATGTTCTACTCTTAGGTATTCGACTCTTTTCGTGACCTTGGAATTGATCAGCTGTTAGTAGCTCCACGAAAACCCTTTCCCAAAAACGTTTAAGAGCATGTATCATTTCTTCTGTTGGTTCCTCATCGACCAACTCAATAACCGTCAATCGCTTCTCTCGCTCGCGTCTTTCAAAATCGAATATGTTGGTTTTCGGAATAATTATTTTCCTTCCGATGCGCCACCAGTCTTTTCCTAATTCGCCACTATGTAGTAAACGCTCGACTGTCGACCGATGAACACTCAGGTATTTAGCAGCACTGTTAATCGAGAAGGTGCCCGCCGGCTCGGAGGTCGTTGTGTTTTGATTCCTGGAGGTCACGGTCTGTCAACGCTCCGGTTTTTAACAATCCGTACTACCTCGTAAGAGGTGCTCGCTGGCCTTTGCGGCCTTCTCAAATAGCTTGCGATATGTCGCCGCAATTCCCGAAGCAGTCCGTTTAGCTAAAAACAATGGATCGGAACTACACGACGAGGTGTTAGGCCGCGAAGTGATTCTCAACACTGGGTGTATTCCTCGCGCAAACAAAAAGGCCGCGATGATCGCGCGCGTCTCGCCTTCCACTTCTTAACTGGGCGGCCTGGTCAGCTACGATCGGATCTGCGACCGCGCTCCGCAGGTAACGGTTTCGTCCGCAGCCGTCAATCCTTGGGCCCGAGACAGGAGTAAGAATGCCTCGTGTGCTTAGCTTGAGGAGTTGTTGCTGACTGATGCCCAAAATCTTTGTGACCTCTAAAGTAGTCACGCTTGAGTTCTTCAGCCTGACAACTTCTTGAACATCCGAATATAGATAGTAAGAGAGGCGTCCATGGTACCGCTGGATCCCAACGCGCTTCAGACGGCCGCAAGCAACCCATCGGCCATGAAAGCAGGGCTCGGTCTCATTTAACATTTTCGCGGCAACGGCACCCGACACAAGATCCACGCGACCGTCACAATCGCGTAAATACCTGTTTATACGATGCCCGCTAAAGTGGCAGCCAGTCTGATGCTGCTGTCGTTTATTTGGGCAGATTGTTGGTCTGAGGAGTCCGTTTGTTACGAGTGTCGCCAAAGTCTCAGGCGTACAACCTAGCAATACGGTAGTTTCGGCTGAAGTGAAAATTTTATGAGGCGTTGAGCGTAGAAGTCTTGCGTTTATCTCGTTAACGATTTGAACCCAGTCAACCGTCTTGAGATCTTCTCTCTTGAAAACGTGTTGTGGTTCGTTACCGCGACATGAAGCTGCAATCGGCTTGATCCCTTTATTTACGAGTATCTCGGTCAACATTTTGCTGTTGGTATCGAGGTCCTTCGCTAAGTCAGCGGAGGATGCGTAATTAGTGGAAAACTCCTCAATCGCTTGTCTTCCGATCCGCCAACCTTTTCGGGCATGACCGCGCGCCTGTTCTGCGGTGATGATGCCCTCGCTGCAAAGAGAGTTTATGGTTCCCGTCTTCAATCGAAGGATCCTGGCGCCTTCCTTGGCGTAAACGGTGTCGCCGTTTCGATTTTCCACGATCTTATTTACCAATCGAGAGATCTCTCGCTTTGGGAAATTCAAATCCGCCAGAGTCTTCTTCTTCGAGTCCCAAGAACACGGCGCGATTTGTCCGTCAATGAGTGCGCGGACGAATCTTCCCGCGTCATATCCAACTCTATGAAGGATCTTTAACGCGTGATGAAATGTGGTCGCCGGCGCGTCTGCAAGTTGGGGAACAATCTGTCGTTTGATTTGACGTCGTAAATCGTCGACGCTTGCTTTCTTGAACCTCCAGGCGGGGTAAGAATCTACGGTCGGCCCGCGAAGTGGCTGGAGGCATTTCTGTTCGATCAAATCAGTGACTGATTGTACGTCGACACCCAATGTTTGGGCTGTTTCTTGCATACCCAAGGCCTCTCTAAACTCGCGCCGCACGGCTTCAACATGGTCGCGTTCGACAAGCACAACGTTTCTATTTGGACCAATCTGCCGACTCATTGTCTTCAGCTTTCCGGTTTCGATTAGGCTATTAACTGTATCCGTCCCCCCTCCAAGCCGATGTTTAGCTTCTGATTTAGTCATGTATTTTCTTTTCTCGGCAGGGATTTTTATAATGCGGCGCCAGTCGGATCGGAAAAGCGGGTTGTCTTGGACATAGTCGTTGAAAACTGAGCGCAAGAAATCAAATTGGGTGGACGGCAATCTTTTAAAAAGGGTCTCATAGAATCCGCCGAAGTCCTTCTTCAATCCCTTCCGGGACACAACATCGCTTTTCTGGTCTCGCAGCCAGCTCAGAAACTCCCAAAATGCATTTGGCCAATCCTCAAAGACCAGGACAGCCTTTGCAACGGAGGGAGACGGATCGATTGTCGATCGACGGGACTCCCATCTTTTTCCAACAATGCTTATGAAACCTTCGTATTGTCCAGCGACAAATAGGACGGCGGATAACAAGTGAGATAAGTCAAGGCTAAGGAGCGGGTTGTCGAGGTCAAAATCAGCCCGAGGGTTCTTGCTCAGAGGAAACTGACAGAGTTGGTGGACGCGCTGCGCGAGTTTGACTTCATGTTCTTCGACGGTAATAGGAATCGATTTTCGCCAGTCAAAGCCACACTTGCAAACACAGAGCTTCTTTCTATTCCAGGAGATTCGCCAGTTGCACCGCAGGCAATTACGTAGCAAAGAGCACATATGTAAAGGGCAAGTAGTCACGGGAAGAAGGTCCCAGACTGCGCGACAATAACCGAATTCCCTGAGACACATGACGCACAGTTTCGGATTCTGGTATCTAATGGTGTAGTGGGGAACCGGATGACCAAAAAACGATAGTGTTAGAAACGTACTGGAGTGGGTCAGAGGAAGGTACATTCGCTTTCGCAGTTCGCCAACGGGCGTGTCCGACAGGTTGGCGAGCGTGCGTAGATCCGCTGTGTTGTCCGATATGAAAGAAGGCGGCGCCGTAATTGGCGGTAACCCAACTAAAGATGTGATCCTAGACGGCGTGTCGTAATAATTCAGATCGCTTAGGCGAAGGATAAAACCAAAGATACTTTCGCCTGGTTCGGGTTGTGCGGGGTTAGGGAGTTTTTCAACCATTTTAGTTCGAAAGGGATCGAGATTTGGATAACTCAGCGATTGCTACTTGCTCGCAAAATAAGAGGTGCTCTCTCGTGGCTGACTCTCCGGCTTGAAGTGCTGGTGTGTTGATAAACCTAGCAACCATATCGCGGGTATTGCAGAATTCTATTTCTTCAAGATTCGAGACGCGCGTTCCTGTCGCGTGCGGCCACGTCCCACGCGATCGAGGTCGGGCATGTATTCTTCGAACGGCACTGCACGTAGTGACTCGATTTCTGTATCGAACGGGTTGACGCGGTTGGGATGTTCAGCCCGTAATCGATCGTTATATGCAGTTCGCAGCATGGTAAGATCTATACGCGTGGCGTCCTCAAGCACTGCGAGTTCGGCCGCTCTGCGAACAAGGTTCATTACCTTTCCAACGCGTCCGTTTGTCGCGCAGAAAATCCGGAACGCAGTTGAGTCCCCCGCCAGGCGCGAACGTTCCCGAAGCGGGAGTTGGCCTTCCAGCATTTTTAGAAAAGCACGAAAGCAGGCGCTCTGTTCTTCTCCTGTCCGCCCGAAGGGAGTTATTTCTAAACGAATTGGGATTCGTCTGCTGAGTTGTTCATTTTCTGATTTCCTCAAAATATTTGCTGCCCACGGCATTCCAGCGAAAACGAAGCCTCTCTTCCACTTAGAGTTATCAATCAAATCCTTTACCCAATCACACTGGTTCTGCAGCACCCGCACGTTGTCTTTATCAACAAATTGTTGGAATTCGTCTATGAAGACCAGTTCTATGCTCAGATCGTCCAAAAGATTGAGCAATCGAGTGGTTTGCACGATCACAGATCCAGATTCCGGACTCGGATCTCCGATACTCTTTAGCATGGCTGATACGAGTTTCTTTTCTGTGCCCCGCGGTGGAGCTCTTACCAACAGGATCCGAATTTTCCTTTGAGAAGCTTCGTCAGCGTAAGACTCAAGTAAAGTTGTTTTGCCACTGCCGGTAAGGCCAGTGACCAGCATACAAAGAGGCTCGGCTGAAATCTTTGAGTGAACTCTGCAGTATTCAATCTGCTTGAGTAGTTCTTTGAAGGTCGGGTAAACAATACGAATGCTCTCAATCTGCGCGATTTTCTCGAGCTTGATTGGATCGTAATTCGACGACGGCAATGTCCATTCCACGCCCGGCGTCGCCAAGTTAAGTGCTTCAGCCGTTGTGGCGCTCTGATGATCAGGTACTTGCATGGTCGGCGTTCTCCCTTCGCGGTGCGAGGCTCGATTTAAAGCCAGTGGTATCCACGTCATCATCGTTATCGTTATCGTTATCGTCATCGGCGGCCGAAAAGCGCGGTTCATCCTGTTTGTGAACGGATGCAGTCGCGGGTTGCTTTTTCGGACGCTTCTTTTGCTTGTCGGCCTTACGCTCAGAGGTATCAATTTCAACGGTTGGCGAGTCGGAATCGTCTGCTGGGTCATTGTGAAGAGATTCGTCATGAGCAATCACGTCTTCATCGAAGTCGGACGAGCCCGCGGATTCTGAATTCGATTTCATCATCTGCGGAATTGCAGAAGGTGTAGCATCTGGCGGTGTCGCGAGCTCGGACGTCGTGTTCTCAAGTTCATCGGCAGTTTCATCCGGCATTTTTAGAACGGAGTGGTAGTCAGGTTGGCGAATACCAACCCAACGTGCGAGTCGGCGTTTCACATCGCCTTTGCCAGACCGGACCCACCCTTCGTTGACGATATCCTGGATTGTCTTCTTAGCTCTTAATAGAGCGGCCGTGTCTTCAGGGTTCACGTTTAATGCCTCCCTTGCATACCTTTTGATCACTTGGTGCTGCCACAGACTCAATCCTTTTGCATAACGCTGATCGAGCGCAGGGACGGTGAGATATCGGTCGTTTCGAGGATCGTGCACAAAAATGACGCCGATGTCCGTCGGATCGTATTTGAACTTTATCGGCATGCTGCCAACATCCATTCTTAGAAACTTCAGTTCTTCGGAGTTGTAGTCGAGGCACTCGAAGGCAATTCCATATTTGGTGATAATTCGCGTCTCAATTCTGCCGAGCAGGACGCGAAGGTCTTGAAGTTTTCGAGGTAAGGCCGGAGGGTAGTTTGTGACACCGAGCGTCCATAGTTTCAATGGAGTATTACGTCGTCTTCTGTTGAGTCGTCTCGCGATAATATCGACTAGTGTCACATGCTTGATTCCCATCCAGGCATTAAACGAAATCACCGCATGTTTCTCCGGATCATAGTCAGCTTTATCAAGAAAATTTGAGAAGGTCGTGCCATCTAGCCTATGTAATCTCGACGCCCAACTTGCATTCAAACTTTCGATATATGGCTTACCGTTCGGATATCGCGGCGGGCTATAATCAATCGTTGTTCCGATTTCATTGCAAGCGTCGGCCAGATCGGCACTGATGTAGCCCGCACCGTTGTCCACGCCGATCTCTTGTGGGACGCCATACACTGGCCAATCACCTTCAACCATGGGATAGAGTTGCTTTAGGTAAGTCTTCGGTTGAATGCCGTGTAGCAGCGCACGCGCAACAGCAAGATAACCGGGACCATCGAAACCGGTGTGACTCGCATAGGGCATGCCGCTGTAGCAATCAACCCCGAGTGTTTCGGTTGCGCGTCCAAGTGGAAGTCCAGTTGTTTCGTCGACCATCAAGAGGTCCGTAGGTGTATCGTCGAACTCGACGCGCTCTAACGGTCTCGTGTACTCCGCGCTTGGCCCATTACTCTGATATTTCTTGTCAGCATAATCCTTACCATATAAGAGCCGATCTTTGTCATAGGGCCGCAACCTATCTACGACATAATGGATAGCTCGCTCGCTTGGTATCGGTAGATGGTCTATGGGCGCTTCCGGTTTATTTTCGTTAACGATCGCCAGTTGCACCGACTCATGAGCCTCCGAAATCGAGACTTTCTTTCCACGCTCAAGAAGTCTCTCGATCTCAGTTCCGATGATATGGTCAACTTCGCGTGCTTTTAGTTTTTCAGTAGTTGAGTAGCAGTCGCCTTTTCGCTTACGGTTTCCTTCGCCGACGCTTTTGGCGCATCTGTTGCCCTGCTTGTGAAACTCGGGTCCGAGTGCGCGGACATCTTTGTTACAGCGCTCCCAAGCAGGTCGATAGACATAGACTACAGTTTTCCAATGCGGTTTTGGCTTCTTGTCGTTCATCTCAGCATGAACTTTGTCGATTATTGGATTTACCGTTTCGGCGCAGAATCGATCTAGGTTTGCGTCAGCAACTGCAGTTACATATGCCAGTCGTCGCCTAGCCTCAAGTTTGCGAGGATCTGAATCGTCAAGCATCGTGAAGTCATCAACAAACCGTTGCGCTTGCTCGCGCTGAATCCGTGTGTCCTGCGTGTTGCCCAGGAACTCAAGCTCGCCGGCATATAACGCTTTGACTAGGTCGTCATACTCTTCGCCCCGAGATTCGTTGAAAGCTATGTCGAGAATTCGGAGCCGGCCGTCAGGCAAGGACTCCTGTACGAGGTACTCACGGCCGAGCCATCGGAAGTGCATATCAACGCTGAAATTGAAGCCACTCATTCTTATTTCTCCTTACCGGCGAGATACACAATGGCCTCCGGGATCAAAGGCTGGTTTATGTCAAAGCCAACAATTCCCCACCGCAGCAACGCGTAGACTGTCCCGGTTTCTACGCCTTCCGTGTTGAAGAATTTGATAAGTTGCCCAAGGGATGCTTTGGAACTATTTCGAAAGAATTCATGACAAAGTATTTGATGGTGTGGATGGACGGGTGTTCGTTGGTAGTAAATGAGGAGCTTGGCGTTATCCAATCGCGGCTGTTGCCGAATCGTTTCCTCAGTGTAGACCTTGAACTCGTAGCCTTCACGAGTTGCAGCCTTGCGAGCCGCACGGAAGGCAGCTTGGTACTTAGGCTGTTTGGCGCGAGTCGAATACTTAATCTCAATCATCTGTTTCTTCCTTTTGCGTTTGATTAGGAAATCGATGGTGAACCTGCGGCGCCTGCCATCAAAAAAGTAATGAACGCGACAGGCCTGTTCCCACACTTCCACGACGTCCATATGGTCCAATTCGACCAGGTAAAGGAAGTCTCTTTCGAGTCGACTTTCATACGCGATGATCTTTTTGTGAATGTAACTGGCAAACTTACCAATGAACTTCCTGAATCCTTTGTTTGTCACTTTCCGGAAAGCCATAGCTTCACCATCATGAATACAGACAAAACCAGGACCCGCGATGCAGAGTGACAGAAGTCGTCACTTTTAGGGCAAGTGGATGAGGAACGGGCAGGAGGAAAATACTTCCCCCTGAGATACATAGGCTAGTGATGTGACAGATTTAGTTTTGTAGAAGAAAAGTGTGGGAGCGTCAACGGGTCATAGAGGCTGACCCGTAAGAATTGAGATTCAATTGTCGTGGGCTCTTACTGGAGGAGTTCGTGAGCGCCGCGGCGTTCAAATTCGGCTCTAACCGCCTGGAGCCAGCGGCTAATCGTTCGTTCTGCTATATCACTATCTGGAGCTTTACGAGATACAGTGGCAATGACGAGCGAATTCTTTGCAAGCTCTTCAACTGCGACGATATGGAGACGGAGGCCTTGCGCAATACTTGCGATCACGGCCGCATCAATATTCCACGGCAGAGCGTCTCTGGATTCGAGTTGCTCGAGAATGGCCGGGGTGATATTTAGCGCTTTCGCAAAGTCGTCGAACGGCACGTCGACTGAACGGCGAAACTGTCGTAGAAACGACGCGAAAGGCAAGTTTCTGACGGTTTGTCGAACCGCTGACTTGCGTAGAAAGGACTCCAATTGCTTGTAGTTTGAAAAGGCGGGAAAACGTTCATTCGTTCCTTCAATGAGGTCGCTAAGCTCGGCGTCGATTTCGTTGTTCAGTTCGTCTTGGTTGTCTTTGTAGTTCACGAGGATCTGAGCCTTTCAGTTTCTTCTTAAGGTCTTCGATTCCTCGGAAAATACGTCTTCGAACTACGGCCTGAGATATGCCGAGCTTCTCAGCTATCAGGTCAACCGATAACCCTTCGCCAAACCATAGAGCTAATGCAGCGCGGTTTTTCTCAGAGACTAGATCAAGGTATTTCCCAAGGTCTCCACCCTCTGGCTCCCCGCTTAAATTTTCACCACTATTGACTAATCGATCTTTCAGTTTTTCAAAATCTTCGTAGTAGACAACCTTCAGGCGGCTTCGCTGTCGTAGGTAATAGTGACCCGCGACGGTTACCGTCCTCGCGAAATAATGTGTAAAGGGGCCTTTTGATTTTTCATAACTCCGACATCCGTTCTTGAGAAATGTCGTGCAGACCTCCTCCACGATATCTTCTGCATCCTCATGGAACAAGCCTCGGGAGGGCTTGATATTAATTCTGAGAAGGTTTGTTCGCCCATACTCCCAGAGCGCGATTTGCGCGTCTTCATCGCCGGCGCGAAAGCAATCTATGAAGTCCTCGCGATCGAGAATTTCTTCATAGCAGTCAGTGTTTTGGAGCTGTTTTTGATTCATCGCGCCCTTACTTTCTTTTTGAGTTTCCGGTGCAGACGCTCCGCGTTATGACGAAATCATTCGGACGTCATTGCACAGAGCCTCTGACTTGAATCGGCACACCCTACTCGCTTCTTCATTGCTCTTCCCACACGGCACGTGTGCCAGCGGTTTGAGGCAAGTCGTATTTGCGTGGAATAGCCGCTGAATGGGGCCTCGCCAGCTACTCACTTGTTGACATGGCAAAGACAATGCCAAAGGCTCCAGAGGAGCCCTTTTCCGAAAGGAACTGCCTGGAATTGCCCTTAAAGGGAAGGTTGGTCCAGTATAGGACTGTGGATTAAACGGAAGGTGTGGTTTAAAAGGGAATCTCTTGAAGAGATACTGTGGTCCGGAAAGTTGCGGGAAGACAAATCAGGACTGAGTACTTCGAATCTATGGCTCGCGATTCTTGTCAGCGTCTCGCGCGCCGTGGTGTTGGGCTGAGAAATCGCATTGAACTAAAAAATCTTTGGCAAAGTGGTTTGTTGACGGCTTTCTCGTTGATGGCTGGACCACAACCCAAGGTATAGACGCGAGCGCGACGTAAAATACTTCGCCGTAGAGAATTTATGTTTGCTCCGGTGGCTGTTACTGGTATCCATAGTTCAGATTCAATGATGTTCTTTGCGAGTCTGTGCGTTTGCACAACGCGGACGTTTTGAGCGCGATCCGCAGCGGATAATATTTCCTCCAAACCTCCGATCCATTCATTGCTTTCACTCGCATTGGGGTCCCCGCCAATATCCTGGAAGTTGATGGAAAAAGTTGTTCCTTCGTCCGTTGTGACTTCATAACTTCTAAGAACGGTAACTGGGCCTTGTACGACCTGCTTTAGTGCCGGTTTTTCAGGGAAAGCAAGTGTAAAGTCTCCGTCCGGACCCTTGAAGATATACCACTTACCAGGCTTCGCCCTTAGCTTGGGCCGAGTTGGTAATTTGTTTTCGGATGCTTGGGCCGTCGAAACAGTGAAGGTTGTACAGTTACCGACGCATGCGAGAGCGATTTCGAAAATGATCAGAAGGCACGAGAGAAATAGAGTTGGGACTAGCCGTAGCCTTTGAGTTCGAAGAGTTCTCATGGCTCTATAGGTCTTGCAGTCCAGGATTTCAGTGGTAGGAGTCATAGTACTTAGTTGAAGTTTGCGGTCGACAAACAGTGACTTGAGCGGGTACGGTTTGGTATCCTTCCCGAAAAACTCTTTGACAACTTAATCAGGCTTATGCGTTTGGCAGTCCGACGTCGCTACGAATGACAAGAACCGCCCCAAGAGCGGATTTACACTTGGCGGATCTTGAACGAGTCCACATTCTAGTCCTGAATAGGACTGCACGCAAGACCTTCTCAACAGGAGGACAATCCTGATGGGAAGAGCATCGCGTGAAACCCCTAAGCATTTGGGCAAGAAGCTTCTGCAGATACGAACTGCATTGGGTTTGTCGCAGGATGGAATGCTAAGGCGTCTCGGCCTCGCGGAAGAATACGGGCGACACTACATCAGCGGATTCGAGAACGGTGAGCGCGAACCATCGTTGTTAGTATTGCTAAGATATTCAAACGTTTCGAAGATTTGGATAAACGCTCTAGTCGATGATCGGATTGACTTGCCCAAGAAAATCCCTGCGGCAGACATGAGCGCGGGCACTCGAAAGGGACACCGCAGTTAGCCGATCCGAGCAACTTGTGGAAGCACCAACCACAAAGCTTTCGCGGCATGAATCGGCCCGCACTCGGCCGCTTACGCAAGCTCTCGTTTGGGTGTCCTGTAGAGTCCTAACGCTCCCGTTGATCCTTAGTATTAATTGATACAGCGTTAGCCGCGTTCTCTTGGTTGACGACCTAGTCATGAACGAGCTCTATTACTCTGATGGTGTTCGTTGGTTACCGCTTCCTCACTGGGCGACGTTTTTTCTCCATCTTGGTGAGGTGCTTGCCTCGCACATCAGTGTAAACAAGAGATTGGTTGCCACAGTCGCCGTTCCGACGCGATCCTTTGCCGCTGCACTTTCGGGATTTGGCATTGTCACTGAAAGAGCTTCGATAGCGGCCGCAACCATTGCTGTGCAGGAACATTTTCAACTACTGATAGAAGCCGAAAAAGGGACACAGGTAACTCTGCTAAGAAGGGGCGTGAGGCATAAAGGAATTATTGACGGCTATGTCGTTGCACATGAAAAGACGTGGTTGTGCGTTAAGGTTCGCGGCGGAGAATTGGGAGCGTGGGAGTTGGTTGGCGAAGAGGAATCTCTAAACGTTCAACTGGTAAGTACTCACGAGGAGGATACGATTCCAAAGCGAATAACAGGAAAGGTTGTAATGCCGCTGAGCGCATTTGCCAAAACGCTGATCGGATCTGAAAAGGTAGGTTCCTTTGGAGCAACGTCTCGGTGTGACTGTGCGATAGTAGGGCATCTCACTAATCTAAAACAGGAAATATTGGAGACTAGTTTTGCGGTGCCAGGGACAACGACTGATCTTAATCAGGGTGTCCTACAGGATGTCCTTCGGGTACGTGAATTTTTGGATACTGGTGAGCATTACCGGTCGGTTGTTGTGAGCACGCTTAATCGTTCGGGTGCGAGGTGGTCCGACGCTATTCCGTCTGTTGTAGTATTCGATGGGTCTACCGCATTCTTGCGGTCCAGGGGCGTGTTTTCTTCAGCCAATTGGCTTGTGATACTCGACCGTCGGGATGCGACATTTGGTGACGCGATGGCGGCTTGTAATCAAGACTACGCCAAAAGAAAAGCGGATGATATTCGCTTCGAGGGTATTGTCGATCTCCCGGAAGGAATTGATTTGGTTACTTACTACGAGGCACGATGAATAACACTCTTAGTTCGAACCAATTCTTGCGAACCAGTCAGATCTACGACTGCCTTCGGCGAGTTTCAACTGCGCGGATATGGGCTCACTTTCCGGAGCTTAACAAGTTGAATATGTGTTTTCGAAACTTGAAATCTGCGCTGGGAGACAACGCAGACGATGAGTATTGGGCTATGTTCAACTGGCGAATCCGCCGTTTCCAATTCATGCTGTCTTGCGTTCCACTTGCTCCAAAGCATCCGTCTTTTGACGGTTTGGCAACACGAGAAACGTTACTCAACAGGTTGTCCGGTTGCGCTCAATCCTATCCCGTACATACTGATCAAGTGACTGACTTGGTTAACGCATTTGAATCTGTGTTCGAAACGGACGCGAATCACTTGCTCCAGGCTGTTATCGACCAAAACGTTGAGAATAGTAGCGCAACGGTCGTCGTAATCCGAGATGGTCAATTCGTTGATGTAGTTCAGCAAGAGCTTCTTCGGCAAGAGGCGACTAACAGGATGCAGGTTATGAGTCCTAAGCAAATTAGCACTGGTGGCTGTTATCAAAGCATAGTCATTTGTGGCGCGCGTCGTTGGTATCCCGAATATTTATTTACAGTTCCGCGCGGTGAACGTGTCTATCTGATTTGTTACAACTGGCTTTCTGATCGTTGGAGTGCTCAACATGCATTTCTCAAGGCAGAGACTTGTGCTTATAGATCAACCGCGACGGCGAGGAATGATTCTGATAAGGAATCTGTATCTTCTGACGAAGTTGATGAGGCCGATGAGATAATCACTGAGATTGACGTTTCCCGGCTAGTCGGCCGCCTTGGTAGCTTACGTGAGGAATCGAGTGAAGCTGAGCAAGTAGATGCAATATTGCTCCTTTTAGAAGGAGACACGGCTGTATTCATGGAAGCGTCAGAAGACAGTAAGACTATGACGATCAACGTGGACTTTCCCGAAACAGCAGGTGGTGACCGTACGAGGTTTCGCAGAATTCGAAATGTTGATGTTCAAGTTGGGGACTGCGTTATCTTGCGAACGAAAGGCGGTGGCGATTATCTGCGTCCGGTTGCCGACAGGTTTTTGGGGCAACAAGCGGAACGAGTTCGAAGTTCCCAATACGAATGGAAGTACCGTCTCAACGCCCTAGTAAAAACTGAGGGCGCTCTGCCGACGAGTATCGCGTTGCTAGATAACGGTTCCTTTCGAGCTGACGAGAATAACCTGCGCACTTGGATGTCAGATGCCAATATCCGCCCTCAGGATTTTCGTGATTTTGAAGCGATCATGAAACTAATCGGCATGGGCGATCGTGCCGTGGAATACTGGTCTAATGCCGAATTAATTCGTTCGGCGCATATGAAAGCAGGAATGCACATACGTCGATTGCTTCTGAGAGTTATGGCCACCGCCGATTTGAACACTCTCGAAAGGACAGGGCGGATGGAATTTGAACTACGTGGCAGCGATGCGGGAAGCCTTACAGCTTTTAGAGTTCGTTCGATTTCAACGAGGCTATTTAAAGTACCGTTATCGAGAATTGCCGAACCCTTTGAAGTATCGAACGTATTGGAAACATCCTAGCGAGCAAGACGCTAAGTAGAACGATGGCAGACCACATAACGAATCGGGCAGGAATAGTCGCCGCCCTTGCAGAGGAATTGATCGGGCCGGCATCGCGCGGACGTGAAATCGACTGTTCCGGTGACGTCAGTTTCTTGACTATCCCAGAGTCGTATGGCCCGTTCAAACAGACCGGGAGCGGCGAAGAAATATTACAGCGAGATACACCCACAAAGCGATATGGAATCGGCGTTCTTTATCCGCAAGGACTCACCTTCGATGACGAAGAGAAGCAGGACTCGGTCGAGCAGTTGGACGACCCTTCCGCTGATGAAGTCAGCGCGATCTCGGTTAACGAAGACGTTGACGGAGATCGGAGATCTGAAACGATCGCAGAAATTGCGTCGCGCTCCGGTGGTGTAGATAGCCAAATAGATAGTGACGAAGACATCGAGGTTTCGAATGCCAATCTCTACAAACCCAGTACGATGGCTATTAGTTTCCTTGCCGAGTTGGATAGCGATACGTTTCTCGTAGTGGAAGCGACGGGTGGGCGGTATCGCGATAAGACGGTTCAAGTCGGAGATGCACAGAGAACGTGGTGGCTTCGGAGTCCCGTTGGCTTAACATCCAAGTTTAGTTGTGCCGAGATAATGTCGGCCAACGTGCCGAGCACCATAGCACCATTTTCATCGGCCACAGAGAATACTGACGGCCTGGCCTTAGAGATAACTCTCATTGCACGTCCGTACGGTGGATCTAATAAGTATCTATTTACGGTCTGTCTGATTAATCGAAAGCCAAAAATGGCATCGGCAAACCTTTATTCTTTGTTTCAGGCTCATTTTGTTGTACGTCTTCGGTCACCGCGAGGAACGGCGCGGATATTACCTTATCCGGCGCCGGCCGCGTCTGACCTTGACCCTGAAGAGGAGTCAATCTCGCTGCTTTACCGATACGCGGAGACATTTGCAGTAGGTCACGGTTGTGCAGCGAATTGGGAACTTAGCCCGGGCGCTCATCACCCGGAGTGGCTATCAGCCGAGTGCCTTCCTACCTTCGAAACGCCGAGCATAACACCGGAGGTCCAAGGCAACGGGGTGTCGGCGGAAGTATCGATGGCAGCACTAGCCGGCCTAGTACCTGACAGTGACGGATTTCCAGAATTAGCTCAGATCATTCAACTGTATGAACAATGGATCATAAAGAAAACTGGTGAAATCGGAGCACTCAATAAAGGGTATCGAGCTGCTGCGGAACGGCACATGGAAGTTTGTTCCACCGCTTTGAAACGAATGCGTCAGGGACTTGAGTACCTAAGGATGAATGAGGATGCGCGTCGAGCTTTCCAATTGGCCAACCATGCAATGCTCATTCAACAGGCGCGAAGTAGGCGTGAAGCGCGTCGGGCAGTATTTGATGCGAAAGCAAAACGTGTCGAGTTTTCCCCACCCTTGGAGGAGCCAGACTTGTTCACCTCTGATCGAGGCAAGTGGAGGGCTTTCCAGATTGCATTCCTCCTGCTTTCAATTCGCTCGTCCGCAGAGGCAGATGATCCAGATCGCAGCACTGTCGAATTGATATGGTTTCCTACTGGGGGCGGAAAGACCGAAGCCTACCTTGGCCTCGCTGCGTTTTGTACTTTTCTCCGCTTGTTGCGAAACAGCTATGACGCTGGAGTGCATACGTTGATGAGGTACACATTACGATTACTCACCGCGCAGCAGTTCCAGAGAGCATCAGGTCTGATTTGCGCGATGGAGTACTTAAGGCGACTCGAATCCAGGGCTGGTCGCGGTTTTTCGGAAGAGCAAATAAGCATCGGAATTTGGTTAGGAGGCAGTAGCACACCGAACTCCCGAGCTGAGGCAATCAAGGATCTAAGGGCTCTTAATAGTCCAAAGAAATACACGGAGAACAAGTTTTTGTTAGGACGATGTCCATGGTGTGGAGCGCAAATGGGAGTCCTGCGGTACGCGGGGGAAACGCCATCAGGCGCGCCGCGTGTAATTGGATATGAACCCGAAGGAAACACTGTCGTTTTCAAGTGTCCTGACAATCGATGTGAGTTCAAAAATGGCTTACCTGTCTATGTTGTAGATGAAGACATTTATGAACAACGCCCTTCTTTGATCATTGGGACTGTAGATAAGTTTGCTATGCTAGCCTGGCGTCCTAAAGCAAGGCGGATCTTCGGGATAGATGATGAGGGGCAGCGCGAACTGCCACCGCCAGGTTTAATCATTCAAGACGAACTGCACTTGATTGCTGGCCCTCTGGGGTCGATGGTTGGCCTTTACGAAGCCGTCGTGGAAGAGCTATGCACCAATCGTAACGCGGGCATGCGAGTTGTGCCTAAGATCGTAAGTTCAACCGCAACCATTCGTCGGCATGAGGAACAAGTCAAGGCTCTTTATGCTCGGAACAAGGTTAATCTATTCCCACCGCCTGGACTTGAAGCTAGTGATTCCTTCTTCGCGCGGTTTGCAACGTCGCCCGACGGTCGGCCGGTTCCAGGGCACCTTTACGTCGGCGTTCATGGCGCGGGGCTGGGTTCGCTACAAACCGTTCAGGTTCGAACATTTGCTTCCTTGCTACAGGCACCCGTCGCGCTCTCTCTCGAAGAACGCGATCCGTGGTGGACGCTGATGCTATTCTTCAACAGCCTACGGGAGCTTGGAACAACTCTGTCGCTGTTCCAGTCGGACATCCCAGACCGCTTTTCTGTCTTGCGAAATCGATTGGGTTTGGCAAGCAATGATGTTCGTCGCTTTTGGAGGCTTCGAGAACTTACCGGTCGTTTGAATAGCAGTCAGGTTCCTGAGGCAATTTCTGCTTTGGAAGTCACAACGACAAGTTCCGACGCCATTGATGTTTGTTTGGCTTCAAACATCATCGAGGTAGGCGTTGACATCGACCGATTGTCACTTATGTCAGTGGTTGGTCAACCAAAGACCACATCGCAATATATTCAAGTTACAGGCCGTGTAGGGCGGAAATGGCGTTCACGACCGGGCTTGATCATTACGATCTACAGCGCTTCGAAACCTCGCGATCGTTCACATTTCGAAAAATTCCGCACATATCACGAGCGGTTGTACGCTCAAGTAGAACCAACTAGCGTTACACCGTTCTCTCCACCAGCACTCGACCGTGCGCTCCATGCCGTTATGACTGTTTACGCACGGCAATTAGGAGACAAGGCGCTTGCGAATCGACCTTATCCGTTCCCTGCCGATTTGATTGATCGATTACGCGAAATTCTCATTGCGCGCGTAAAAGAAGTTGACAACGATGAACTAGAGAATTTCGAACGTGTTTTTGAGATCAAGAGCCAAGAGTGGAAGCGATGGGGGCGAATGTCATGGGAAGGAAAATGGGACGAAACAGATCCTCCCTTGTTACGCGAGGCTGGAGCGTACGTGAGTCGTGAACGCAAACGCTTATCGTGGCCCACGCTGCGTTCAATGCGTAACGTCGACGCAGAATGCCAAGCTCAAATAACTCAGCTTTATATCAACGACGAGATAGCAAAGAATGCCTAAAGGACCGATCCGCAGAGCACAGTTGATAGCCCCATTTGGTGTCGGCGCGATGGTGATCGTTCGGGACGGAACATCCCTAATCACCTGTGGCTTGGATCATTGGCACGAAAAAGAGGACGACGGTGAGGGCGTCCCGGTCGATCCCTCTGAATTCATTTTCGACGAATGGCGGCTGCAGCAGCAACTGCGCGTGGATCATTTTCGGTTACCGCCGGACTACCGTGAAAATCGATGGGGAGGTGAACGGGTACCAAACTTCAGATTGCATGTACCCTTCTTGCGCTTTCCCCAGTGGCATTTTTGTCCGGATTTGAGATGTAAGCAATTGTATGACGTCCCACTGACAGTCCGCGACCGGATCAAGTGCGAAGCGTGCTTGAGCAAGAACCGGACTCGTTATCTTGTTCAAGTTCCGTTTGTCGCAATGTGCGAGAAAGGGCATATTCAGGATTTTCCGTGGCGTGAATGGGTTCATTCAACGATAAGTCCGACTTGCACACAGCCCATGCGACGAATTGCCACCGGTGGCTCTTCGCTAGCTGCTGAGAAGGTCAAGTGTAAGTGTGGAAAGGAACGAACCCTAGGTTCGATCACAGAGGCGAGTAAAGATTCTACTTTTCTCACAAATCGTTTGGATGCGAGCGGGGAAAAGTACTGGTGCCGTGGCCGCATGCCGTGGTTGGGATCCGACATTCAGGAAGCTTGCGAAAAGCCAGTTAGAGGTACGTTAAGAAGTGCTTCGAATGTTTACTACGCACATGTCAAGACTGCGATCTACCTTCCTCGTGGAAGTAGAGGGGTGCCAGATGAGTTATTGCAAGATCTAAGATCACGAACGATATTCGGTTCCATCAGCATGCTGCTGCGAGCAGGCGTTGAACCTAGCCCGAATGAACTCAAAGACACATTTCCGGAAATTCTCAGTCCCTACTCTGTTCAACAGATAGAAGCAGGTCTCAAGATCTTGTTTTCAGTCGACGAAAAATCGGATGATGGCAAAGTACTAAGCGATGACCCTGAGACTGCCTTTCGGCGAGAAGAGTACAAAGTTTTGCGCAATGCTCGTGATGAAAATGAACTGCTGATCAGGCCCAATAAGTTAGACGAATACGGAGTAATCGTCAGGAAATATTTTTCAACAATTAACTCTATCAATAAGTTACGAGAAACAAGAGCGCTGGCTGGCTTTAGTCGAATCTTCCCTGAAAATGATGACGGACTGGAGAGCCGGAAGGCGATGTTGCGGCGACGTGTTCTGCCGCCGTCACAGAGCTGGTTGCCGGCGTACATAGTTTTCGGGGAAGGAATCTTTCTGGAATTCGATCAGAGCCGACTAAGTGAGTGGGAAACACGACCGGAGGTCGCATCGAGAGTTGCAAATCTCGACAGGCGTTACAGAAAGCAAGAAACGAAGGGCACACCTGTGAATGTGACGCCTCGTTTATTGTTGCTGCACACAGTAGCCCACTTATTGATGAATCGTCTGATTTTCGAGTGCGGATATGGTTCAGCTTCATTATGCGAGAGGCTATATGTCTCCAACGATAACGAAGCTCCGATGGCAGGCATCCTCTTATACACTGCCGCGGGCGACGCGGAAGGAACGCTAGGGGGGCTTGTAAGAACGGCGAGAGCTGGTTTTCTGGAACCCATGTTGCAGAGGGCTCTAGAGTCGGCACGTTGGTGTTCTGCAGACCCTGTGTGTATGGAGATGGGAATTCTCGGAGGGCAAGGCCCGGACTCTTGCAACCTCGCGGCGTGTCATAGTTGCGCGTTAGTGCCTGAAACCGCGTGTGAAATGTTCAACCGATTCCTCGACCGAGGCGTAGTTGTAGGAAACCTCTCCGCCGCGCAACTTGGGTATTTTAATTAAGCGCGAAACGTGATATACCGGTGTTGATGACCCAGACCCGGACCGTAGCCACCCAGAGTCCCAGAAAACCCAAACGCACTATTTCCAAACCGGTGGTGCCGTCCACGGGTCAAACTCCCGTCATTTCGTATTTCACCGGTGGCGGGTTTCTAGATCTTGGCTTCCTCAGCCACGGTTTTAAGGTGGTTTGGAGGAATGAGAATAACCCTGCTTTTGCGGATGCGTACGAACACGGAATGGCGGCATTGCTTGGCCAGAAAGACGAGCACGTAATTAAAAACAGATCGTCAATCCTTTCGATACCCTGCAAGCAAGTTTTGAAGGAAGCGTTTCACAATACCGGCAAGCCGCAAACGTTCGGGGTAATTGGTGGTCCTCCTTGTTCCGATTTCGCAAACGGTGGTAAGCACAAGGGCGGAAAAGGCCAGAATGGCATGCTCACGAAGGTCTTCGTCGACCATATTCTCGAAATTCAGCCATCGTTTTTCCTTCTTGAAAACGTTAAAGGATTATTTCAGATACATCGGCCTTTTCTGAACCGCCTAATCGCGAAACTCAATATTCGGTACGATACCAGTTTGAAATTGCTGGACGCGTTGGATTACGGCGTGCCGCAGAGTCGCGAAAGAATGTTTCTTGTTGGCTTCGAAAAAAGATGGCTAAAGAACTCATTAGCAATTGACGAGGATTTGAATGGTAACGGGATGTGGTTCCCGTGGAGGAGAAAGAACCACCGGGACGCGAAAAATGCCTATGCGTGGCCAGGTCAAGATCCCTTTGGAGGCTCGCCAGAAAAGCCAGCAGGAATTCCTGAGAAGTTAATGGTCGGCACTTGGATTTGTGACCCGCAACTCGATGTCACAACTCTGCCAAATGGATTAGATCAATTTGTCGCGAAAAGCACTAAGTTTCATCGAATTAACGAAGGCGATGATAGTCGCAAGAGTTTCAAGCGGCTGCATCGTTGGCGTTATAGCCCGACGGCCGCTTATGGAAAGAATGAAGTTCACCTGCATCCAATTCACCCGCGCCGGTTGAGTGTTAGGGAGGTCATGCGAATCCAAACGATTCCTGATGAATACGTCCTACCTGAAAAGATGTCACTGTCACATAAGTTCAGACTTGTGAGCAACGGCGTTCCGGTAAAACTGGCAGAAGCTGTGGCAGCGTCGTTTGTAAAAGTCGTAGACGAACACAGTCTGAAGTTGCCTGAGAAACATCAAAGAAAATAGCGCTACCCTAACGCGTGCTGTGCCCAATGGCAGGAGGTCTTTAGGGGGCAGTCCAGACACTTCGGCTTGGCTGACCTGCAAACTACTCCGGCAAAGTCGAGTAATCCGTAGTTATGTTCTTTGCAGACCCGTGAAGTGCGCGGTAACCAGATGCGCGCAACCTCCTTGATAATCGGATTTCGCCGAACATCCGCCTGAGTCTCTAGTCCGTAATATCTCGAGAATAATCTCTGAACATTAACGTCGACGATCTCGAAACGCCGGTTGAATCCAAAGCATAGAACGGCTCCTGCTGAATACGCTCCAACATGGGGGATTCTTATGAGATCTTCATATTGGTTCGGGACTTTGCCACCATTGTGCTGAATTAACCACCTCGAAGCTGCTTTTAGTGCATCGGCTTTTTGATTACCAAATCCTAATTGTTTCAATCGCCTGACGAGCTTGCGCTTCGGCGTACGAAGCAGAGACTCAGCGTCAGGAAACATCCCTACGATCATAGGCCACAGTGTAGCTACATTTTCGGCCTTCGTTTTTCTAAGAAGCATTTCCGTAATCAGTTGGTGAAAGGGACTAAGGCCTTGCTCCCGCCAAGGAAACTTGCGTCCATTCTGTCTATACCATCTGACGAAAAAGCTGCGGTCGACGACTGAGCTATTGCTTGCACGATCGATACGGCGCATGGTGACAGGATATCACTAACTACGATGCAGAATTTCACTAACTATGAGAACCGACAAGCTTCTTCTTCACTCTAGTGTAATTGCGTTCCTTTGAACCGCAACGGAGACAAGGCACACGCGTATCCTCCGGCTCATCCGAATCGTCATAAAGAGCTAAATTACAGTTTTTGCAAAAGGCCGCCACTGCATAACCCCAAAAATGGGAACAGCCCACGGAAGCCCCGGGGCTGTACTGACAAACATCGCTTGAACGCTAGTTAGTCATCATACGGTTGGTTTTCTACACCATTGTCCCAACCTTTGTTGTAAGCGTCTGAAACGAAGAATTGGTCCACAGTGTTGTGCCAAAGGTCGTCAATGATGCCGGCTTGCGAACCGGCCGCTTGGCCCTCGTTGTGTTCCATTTCCGTTATCTCTGAATCGCTGGCAAACAGGATGTCGAAAAAACCCATGTGGTTTACCTCCTTCTAGACTTTCGGGACTTAACCCGCTACGGGAATTCTAGCGCCGATTTTGCAACAGGCAAGACTTTGGCCCGATAAATCGACTTATGGAGTGTTTTATTTTGTCTTCAACTTTCGTGCGGCGTTTTCTCATCTTCCTTTGACACGCCCATCGGTCTTTATGAATTTTCCCGAAGCGACCACGTTCAGCGGAACGCATTCGAGAGCCGTGCAGATATCACTGTTTCTTAGTCCGCTGACTGATCAGCACGGAGCGATGGATACGCATTGGCAACGGGTGCGTCAACAGGGACTTCACAACCTGCGACTAGCGGAGGCGCTTCTGCCTTCGAACAAATAAACAATTGCACAACTGAACGACAGTCTGTGATCGGCTGCCTTACCCCCGAGTTTAACTAAGTCGCTTTGGGGACCAATAAAGCATGGACGCTGTTCGCTTGCTTTCGAGCTTCAACAATCATGGGGATTGGTGGCAGATACCCGCCCCTCTTCGTCTCCCACCACCCCAGACTCTCATTGGCACGCATCGAAACCGGAGCCTCACCGTCAAAAGCTCTGTGAATAATCGACCGCGTCGGAATTCTCATATTTTTGTGTAAATACTTTGCAATATTCGAAGCGCCGCCATTGTGATTTACATGGACAATCCGCAAATCAGCTTGTGGCGGAGAGACAAAGTCAAACCCTGGTTGATGGAGTTTGTCACGATCGCTTTTTTTGTACTGAAGTGATGCTTCGAGCAGCATGCAAGGCATTGGCCATCCCTTTGCAATGCCAATTGTTGCCGACTGAACACTGGCCTCGGCGCAGAGCGCCTGCTTAACCATCATGATCTTTTCGAAAGAGATGGGGCCCTTCGCGTGAGTACGAATCATTTCCGGCAAAAAGCCGACGTGGCCAGCAATGGCTTCCATCAGGGCTTCTTCTGGATCTCTCTTATTGAGGGAAGAATGTGTCCGGCAAAATTTTAATCTCCCTTGGTCAGTGAGTGTCAGTAGGTGGGCCAATTCATGCCACTTAGAAAAGTAAGAACGAAAAGCCTTTTCTCCGCGACAGTCGATTATCGAAATGAATTGACGCTCTCCTGGTTTTGGCTTGAGTCGCTTGAAAGTAATGGCGAAGACGCCAGGCTTTAGCTCATGGTCGAGTAACGCAAACTCTTTTTCACCACGGCGGAAAAAATGGTCCCGCACCTCCTTAAGTTCGTCGTCTGAGTGGATCTCCCGAAAGTTAGTATCGAGGTGGGTCGCCGCGTTCTCAAGCAGCTGCGAGAGCGAGTGACAAGGAAACTGGTTCAATAACTTCCTCATCCGGGAAGCGCAATAAGAAATGATTTCGGTGAGGGGATCATCTCGCCCCGGCAGTCCGAGATCTCGTGCCAGCTTCCAAATTTGAAGGTTGTTCTTTAATCCACCAGCCATTGCTATTCCAGCTCTTTGATCAGTGTATAAAGTCGTTTCCAGTCCTCAACCGTAGGCGGCTTAATTGAGTCATTACTCCTTCGAGCAATGACCGAGCGATGTGTCTCTAAGAGTGTTAACGTATCCGCATAAGAAAGCTCGAGTTGTTCCGCTGCTATTGATAGGGTCGATGGGATCTGGACCGGTTCACGTCGCTGAGCTGGCCTTGCAGTTTCCCCTCGTAACAGATAGTCGAGGGAAGCTCCCATCGCATTGGCTATCTTCAAGGCATTCTCAGTGCTGGCGTTCCTCTTATTTGTCTCCACGTCACTCAAGAATCCCTTACTCAGCTGAGTCTTCTTTGCGAGCTCCTCTAATGTCCAACCAAGATCTTCGCGAAAACCTCTAATGCGATCTCCGGTAGTCGGCATTGTTTTCCTTTCCGTATCGCGTATCGATTATTGCGGCGGCGATTATATCTCTTGCGATCAGAAAATAAAATAGCGATTTTCCTTGACATCCCAAGTTCGCTTATCGCAACATAATCAGCTGTAAGCGAACAACGGGAGGGTGAGGCTCGAGCACGAGCTTTAGTAAATTACGCGGGAGGTTAGCAAAATGGCAGATGTACAAGTGACATGCATTAACAAGCAGCCTCGGAATGATACGCACGAGGGTATCACGCATCTGGGCGGTACTAGTTGGAAATGGACCAGACAAGAGGTAATCACCTCAATCGAAGCCGGAACGAATACGTTTTTCACGAAAGTTGACGGGAAAAGGGCGGATGTGTCTGTACGGAACGGTGCGCACGGTAAATATGTGCAAACCCATGCCGACGGTCAGTGGAACAACAATCTATTGGCTCTCCGAGAGTGCTCATAACTGAAAGGGGTCGATTGGATGCAATGAACGGAAAAGCGCATACGATTGGCGGTATGGTTGGCGGGCCATTGGTGGGTGCGGCACTGGCAGCGAATGCCCAGCGGCAACCAACAGTGGCCGAGATTTGTGGCTGGTTAGCCGGCGGTGTCCTCGGTGCAAGAGGTCCAGACCTGCTGGAGCCGGCTATTTGCCCGCACCACCGAAAATTCTGCCACAGTGGATGCGCATTTATTCTGAACATTGCGACGATCCAGAGTCAAACCCTACAGAGTTCGATCCAAGGTCTAATGAAGAGTGCCGAAGACTATCGACTACTAGCCGCTCTTGATACAGCCAATGGCGCGTACCATCAGCTCCGGGCATACCTGCTGGAGTTTCTGGCCGGGTTGCTACCAGGTCTTCTTGGCGGCTATGCGTCACATCTCGTTTTGGATTCAACTACAGCTTTCGGACTCCCACTCTTTTGATGTTGTCGAAACCAGAGAGGAGAACTCAACCAATGGCGTTAGGAAAACACAGAAGAACATCGCAGGGCACTTTTCGCAGGGAGCGAAGCGACTCGCTGGCAAAGAACCTAAGGAAGGAGTATCCGGAAATCGATCATGTCCATGGCAGCACGAAGCTGGGAACATTGAAGGAGAAGTTCGGGGTCGATTCACTGAACAAGGTACGTGAAGAACTTCGCGAGCAGGCCAAGAAGTAACCGTCGAGGTTTTGAAGGTGGAGGGAGTCTAATGGAACATCATCACGCGGTAAATCATTTCTATGTTAATGCGAGCCGGTACGAAACGGAACGGCCCATGCTGACGGCTGCCGAGATCAAACAGATCGCCGGCGTCGATCCGGGCAATGATCTTTTTCTGGAAGTAGAAGGCGATCATCCCGATCGGTTGATAGCGGATGCTGAAGCTGTTCACCTGAAACACGATGAAGATACCCGTCACTTCTATTCTGAGCCGGCGAAGCCTAAACAAGTCACGATCATCGTGAACGGTACCCCGCACAAATGGCCAAAGGATGAAATCTCGTATGCCGAGGTAGTCACTCTTGACGTTCCTGATTATCTCAATCACCCAGAGATCACTTACTCGGTTAAGTACAAGCGCGGTCGCAGTGAAAAGCCTGAAGGTGTCTTGAGTCCGGGTGCATCCGTGAAAGTTAAGGAAGGAATGATCTTCAGTGTTTCAGAAACTGGTCAATCATAATGATGATATCAAGCGACTGGTAGAGAAGGGTTACGCGGTAGCGTTCGACAGCAGCTACCTGGTTATTCGCGATATTCCATACTTAGACGACAAGGGTCAACTGCAGATTGGTGCGATCGTTTCTAAGCTCGTACTTGTCGACGAAGTCAAGGTTATTCAAGATGACCATCAAATCTTCTTCGCTGGTTCATTCCCTCATAGCATAGATAAGAAGCCAATTCCGAATCTAGCTGGCGGACCTACAAACTTGTCATTGAGTGAGGCGGCAGCAGACGTGGTTGTAGAACGCTCGTTTTCCAATAAGCCCTGCGACACTGGCAAATTCGCAGATTTCTTCGAAAAGATTGAAAGCTATGTTGGCATAATTTCAGGGCCAGCGATGGTGTTGTACGGTGCTTCGCCTTATACATTCCGCACCGTCGAAGCAGTGCCTGACTCAGTGTTTAAATTTCACGACACGCTTACCAGTCGAGCGGAAATTACTGATCTAGCAGCCAAATTTTCGAATGATATTATCGCGCTGATCGGATTAGGGGGGACGGGTGCTTACATCCTAGATTTTCTCGTCAAGACCCCTGTCCGAGAGATCCGAGGATTCGATTCTGACATTTTTCATGTGCATACAGCTTTCCGTTCCCCGGGCAGAGTTGACCCTACTGAATTCGGAAGAACGAAAGCCGAGGTCTATGGTAATAGATACGATAACTTTCGAAAGTGCCTATCGATCGTGGCGAAGTTCATTGATGCTTCGTCAACGGGAGACCTTGAAGGCGTAACGTTTGCGTTCGTATGCGTTGATAAGGGTTCCTCCCGGGCTGCGATCTTTGATCTTTTACTTTCAAAGGAAATTCCGTTCATTGATGTTGGTATGGGCTTGAACAGAAAGCATGACGCGTTAAACGGAATGATCAGGACCACCTACTATTCTGCGGAAAAGGGCAACGAAGTTCGCGATAAGGGGTTTTCAGAATTGGTTGATAATCCAGACGACATATATAGACACAACATTCAGATTAGTGAACTAAATGCGCTCAATGCGGCGTTGGCGGTGATCAAGTTCAAACAGCTGCGCGGGTTTTATTATGAAGAGGCTCCGGAGTATAACCGTCTGTTTGAGATTGGCGATTGCCGCTCTGTTGGGGAGTCTGAACTGTAGATGAGATGGGAACTGAAGCACGTCCACTATATGCCTAGTGAACTACAGCCGGGAGTGCTCTACGTTTCAGACGAGTTCGAGATTGCTGCACATCTCTGCGCGTGCGGGTGTGAAGCGAAAGTAAGAACTCCGCTGGATCACACCGAATGGAAGCTGGAAGAAACAACAGATGGACCGAGCCTTTACCCGTCAATTGGCAATTGGCAACTTCCTTGCCAGTCACATTACTGGATACGTAACGGCCAAACCATATGGGCGCCTAGTTGGACTCCTGAAGAGATAGCTGAGGGTCGCCGTTGTGAAATCGCTCGCCGCGAAGCCTACTATGAAGGTCTTCATAAAGAACCTAGTCGGTGGCGATCGTTTTGGAACTGGGTGAAAAGACTTTTTCTTAAAGGGCGGCCCGCCGATTAACGCTTACCCAACGCGTCCATTAATTGGACGTTGAACTCCGTCGTGGATAACTATCGCGGCCATTGCCGATCAGACGAAGCCAACCGGAACTGAATCTATTGCTTCCGAGCCAAGGCGCTGGTCTCTCCCGAAAAAGAGTGAAACGCCCGCGACCGGCACCTTATTCTTCGCTTTTCAATAATGCGATCGCGAACATTTTCCGGGTAATGAGTAGAGAGATCTAGGTTCTCATAGTTATTGAAATCTCGCCGACGAAGATACAACAACTTACAAGACTTTTCTCATAGTTAGTGATCTTATCCTGCTAAATCACCATAGTTACTGATCCCATCGTCAATGTTCCACACCGCCACACGGCGCATAGTCGGTGTGATACTGTTTGGAAACTATCGGGTTGAAAAAGGACAAATCAGATGACTAATAAGCTCCGAAAAATCAGAGAGACCTTACGCCTAGTTTTCGCCAACCCGCTCGTTCACCTCAAGTCTGTACGAAAGACGTGTCGGGTTGTTTAGAATGAAATCGCAGGGGTTTTGGATCACACAATCTACGTAGAATTCTCGGACAATTCTTTGGCAGCAACTTGCCAAGTTCTCCGAAACTTCCTGGCAAAGAGAAAGCAACTAACTGTCATTAAGGACGAAAGGATCAAGAATATGCTTTCTATCACCAAGCCAACAATATAGCTTCTTAAGTCTAAGGCTCGACCAATTCTGAGCGTGCTCAAATCCCAATACCAAACGGTGATCTTGTGACTCTGGCGAGAAGAGCTTCAAAAGTTATTCGCGCGCCCGTGCTTCCTACGTAATAGTCGCGGATCTGAAAAAAACCGCGCTTTATCGGAATCGGGCGAAAGACGACATTAGGTCTAAGCGGATGGTGTGCTCATCTAGAACATCTGGCTCGAGATCGAGGAAGAAAGCGTGATTGTTTTGCTGTTCTCTTGGGAGCCAGCGAAGCAATGATGGCGGGTCTATGAAGAGTGTCTTTCCCACTATGGCCTCGATTACGTCGTGAGCAGTTGACGCAAGATACCACAAGAACTAAGTGACTGACAGCAAATATCCATAGTTACCGTCACTGAGAAGTAACTGCGACACGATGTCATAGGAGACACAATGGAATACAGAAGTTTTTCAGATGTGTTGAAATCCGATTCTCATAGTTACCGGTTCCGAAAATCTTGACTTTTGCTTTCGCCGAGAATACAGTCCGTGCTGCTTAGACTAAGGGCTGATTCTCACGAGCCTGCCTCTGTCTGCAAACTCGCAAGATCCAGCCATTCGCATTCGTTCGAAGCTCGCAAAGCGATTTGGAGTCGTGTTAACTGTGCGCAGAAACCGAGGTCCAGCGATATCTCGCGCCAGCGTTATCTCTATCGCGAGCCTTCTCTTTGTTCTGTCCAACCCTTGGAGCCGGTATTTCGGCTGTCTCGCGCAAGACACGGGAACCCAACCAGCGTCTGTGAGCCTGTCACCGGACAGATCTGTTGAAAGAAGGTTCAGTAATCATCGGCCTCATGTCTATCAGATTGGCTTGGGTTCCAATCAATATCTCCGGGTTGCGGTTGCGCCGCACGGGATCAGAATGGTGGTTCGCTTGATCGCTCCTGACGATAGGGAGATTGAGAAAGTCGAAAATTCCAGCGGCCTGCTGGATAACTTGACGATCTCGACGACTACTTTCACTTCCGGAACTTATCGACTTGAAATAACGTCTCTACAAGTCCCCGAAACATCTCAAAGCTACTCAGTCTTCATAGAAGAACAACGCACGGCAACTAAATCCGACAGGGATCGTGTTGCCGCCGAGCGCATGCTGATGCAGGCAGAGAATTTTCGCGCGATGGTCAGGACGGACTCTCAGCTAAAAGCAATATCGGCCTATGAAAAAGCATTTGAGTTTTGGCAGAGGGTGGAGGACCCGCAACAACAAGCCTACGTCCTAAACGCCCTGGGAGACCTTAACAAGTCGCTCAATAAGCAGCAGGAGGCACTTATATATTTTCAACGTGCACTTCCAATTTGGAGAGCTTCAAAAGACACTTACCATACAGCCTCAACCTTGAATAGTATCGGGACTGTCTACAACCTTCGTGATGAAAAGCGCCAGGCTCTTGATGCGTTCGCTCAATCGTTGCCGCTGTGGCGAAATCTCGGGGATCGCGACAACGAGGCCTACACGATCACTAATTTAGCGCAGAGTTTTGCCGCGTTGGGCGATAATCAGAGAGCTATTGACTATCACAATCGGGCCTTAGACATTTGGCGCGATATTAACAACCATCAATCGGAAGCATTCACTCTTAGTGCTCTTGGGCAAATCTATTCTTTCTTAGGCGACACCCAGCAAGCTTTGAACTATTACAGTCAAGCAGGCGCGATCTGGCGAACCGAAGGGGATCCGTTTGGAGAACAATTCATCAGACTTAAAGAGGAACAAGGCCCCTCAGCGTATCTTGAGGGAAGGGCCGAAAACAGAGCGCGGTCAAACGCCAACACCGAAGGAATGAACAGGATAAGCCTCGATTCGTCAAGTGAGCTTAGGCTATGGCGCCAGATTGAAACCAGCAACGATTGGGATGCCTACTACCTTTACCTAAGATATTTTCCAGCTGGACGATTCTCTGTTGAAGCAAAAGCTCATTTGGGTGCGAGCAATCGGGGCGTCTACCGGCGATCCCGGGCCACAGGCCGACCATCAAGAAGTGTTTATGGTGATGAGTATCATGCAATACCACCACGGGAGTTGGAGGCAATTCAACTAGCTGTTTTCGGAAATGCCGCAAAGAATGTCTCTGACGCTGCTGCCGCTATTCAGCGTTACCCAAGTATTGAATGTCCAAACCCTGTAGTGGCTGGGAACAATTTCGATGTGCTCGTTTCGTTGAGCATGAATCCTGTTGCGACCGGGACTTTAATTGAAAATGGTAAGGTGGGAAAAGACCAACCGCTTGAACTCAACTTGCCTAGCAAAGACAGTTGGAACATAGAAGTCGTTCTAATGGCTCCGGATTTTATGTTTCCTGAAGGAAACTCAGCGAGTTTGCTGTTACCAAAGATTGGCGATTCAACGCCGGCACGGTTTAAGCTCCAATCGAACGCGATTCAGGGCACTCAACAGATTTCGAAAATATATGCGACGCTCTGGTATGGGGATGCCTACCTTGGCAAAATAGTGCGTGAAGTCAAAGTTCTCGCGGCTCATTCTTCGCTGACGAAGAGAGCTCCTTCAGAGAGTCAGACCGAATCCCCAAAGACTCAGAGAGAGTCTATGAGTCTCAGTCTTGAGCGTAAATCTGCTGACCTTACCGTGCAGATTTTCGAAAGCAAGAACACCGGTCAGTCCGAAATATATATCCGTTCCGATTACTTGTCTGCACGAAAACCAGAATTCTTTGACAGTAAGCAACTCTCAGACTGGCTTAGTATTCAATACAATAAATTCTTTCAACTCAGTGCTCAATTGGCCGAACTGAGCCCGAGCGAAGCTGCGTCACGGCGATCGGATGAAGCCAGGGATTTTATGCGAGGCTTTGGTTTGGAACTTTATCGTGAATTCTGTCCACCGGCCTTCAAACGAGCTTTTAAGGAGTTGACAGAAAAACGGGGTCAGAATTTCAAGACCATCCAGATATTTTCGGACAACTTTGAACTGCCATGGGAGTTGATGCGCCCAATCAACGCCGATGGCTCGATTCATGATTTTCTGGGGGTTGAATTTGTCGTAGCAAGGTGGCATCTGAGTGACGTTTCAGCAGAATTGGATGTACCGCCGCAAACACTTCCCATTACAAAGCTCATAGTTATCGCGCCGCAGTACAAGGAAGAAAAGAACTTACCCGGCCAACAGGAGGAGTTGGATACTCTGAAGTCGATTATCGGATATGAGCGGTTGCCCGGACAGTTAAACTCTGTCAAGAGGCTCTTCGAGGAATTTCCACAAGGAGTAGTGTATTTTGCCGGCCACGGCTCCATTCTATCGACTGAGCGGAAGATTTATCAATATTCGATTCAACTGGAAGATGGACAGCTTGATCTACTCACGTGGCGAGGCTTGATTAACCATCAGAGTAAGAACCACCCTCTTCTCTTCTTTAACGCATGCGAAATCGGCCAGACACAGAAGGTCGCCAATTTCGTTGATGGGTGGGCGCCGGCAGCGCTCGAAGCCGGGGCGAGTGGTTATATCGGAGCGTTATGGCCTGTGAGCGATATAGGCGCAGCAAGGTTCGGGGTCAATTTCTATCGGTCACTTGAGCTGGAGCTGCGAAATGGTTCCGCTTCCGTCCCGCAGATTCTCATGGAGACTCGACGAAAATTTTCAGAACGCGCTGATCCCACATTCCTAGCGTACGTTTATTTTGGCGACGCCAATCTGAGACTCCGCTCGCAGGCGAATAAACATTGATTGCAGGATTCCGGCTGAGAGGTTTCTTAGAACCCCAGAATCCTGGCAAAAGCCCGCCGACAAAGGTTACTAACGTAAACCTGGGCTCGTGAACATGAGAAGAATTTTTCAACCACGTACCCGCCGCCTGATATTCGCCGGTGTGACCATTGTTTGGTTGATTACGGCTCTTTTTAGTTTTCTATTCTTATATATGAGGTACCGTGCCGCTCCAGACGAGAGCAGAAGCGCGGTTGTTTCAGTCGGGCGCCAATCGAAGTCGATGAACTCAAAGGCGTTTGACTATGATCTATCCAATCCGATTGAAGGTGCCCACCCTCGCGAGACGAGCCGCAATTCACAGGGAGATGTTGAGCGTCGCGAGTTAATTTCACTCATCAATCGTATGATCGAACTGCAACCGCGCGAAGCGGCAGTTAACATCGAGCGATATCCAACTATTGAGTGTCCCGAGACCGTTTCGATCGCTAATGAATTTGCCGTTCAGTTTGCTCTGACAGAAAAGCTGATCACGCCTGAAGTTGAGATTGAAACTGCGGAAGCGAAAACAGTCAAAACACTCTCGTTAAGGTTGCCTGAGAGAGACTATTGGGCGATCGATGTCGTGATTTCGGCGCCCGACTTCGTGCTGCGTGACGGCGTAAACAGATCAACGCTAAAGTTGGCAAGAACCGGTGACTCGACTCCGGCGCTTTTCTTCCTCCGGCCGAAGGCGATCGTTAGTTCCCAGCAGACTGCGAGGCTTTATATCACTCTGTGGCATGAAGGAATTTACCTTGCAAGAGTCTCTCGGAAAATAACGATCATCAATCCCAACGTATCCGTCACAAGTCCGATAACTCGCCCGGAGTTCCGAGACAACCAGAGTCTCGGAAGTCATTCACTATCGTTGGATTTTTCCCGCTTGGGGCCGGACTTGACCATTTATGTGCCAGACGATGGCAACATTATTCTGGCTTCCAAGTGGCAGCGGCCAACCCTTACTGGGTTCCGGTGGGAAAACGGTTTTTCAGATTGGCTTGATGTTCAATACAGCAAGTTTTCAGAATTGAGCGGTGAACGCGCGGAACTCTCGCCGCAGAATTCTGATCGTTCCTCAACGTTATCCTATAGTGAAAGGGCAAATGCATTGTTGCGTGGCGCGGGTCGGGAACTCTACACCAAGTTTGCTCCGCAGGCTTTCAAGAATGTATTTTGTCAATTGACGAAGAATCATAGCGCTAACTTCAAAACCATCCAGATATATTCCAACGATCCCAAATTTCCTTGGGAACTGCTTCGACCCGTGTGTGCCGATGAAACCGGGACGGTGAGGGAACACGAATTCCTGGGCACTGAATTCGCGGTTGGCAGATGGCATTTGAGCGTGGCTGACGAAATCGCAGAACTACCTCCGCAAATTCTTTCGGTTAGGAAGGTCATAGTGATTGCTCCTGATTACAACGAAGCAAAAGCTCTCCCAAGTCAGCAGGATGAAATCGCGACTCTCAGAACTTTCAGTGGCTATGAGCGTCTACCCGGGCAACTTAGGTTGATGAAAACCTTGTTTCAAGAATTTCCAGAAGGGATGATTTACTTCACAGGACATGGCATCATAACTTCGACGAGAGCGAAAATTAATGAATATTCGATTCAACTTGAAGATGGCCAATTGGACCTAATGACCTGGCGCGGAATGATCAATAAAGGAAACAGAAACCATCCGCTGTTCTTTTTCAATGCCTGCGAGACGGGCCAAACACAGCGGATCGCCAACTTTATTGATGGGTGGGCACCCGCCGTGCTAGAAGCAGGCGCAAGTGGCTATATTGGAACGCTGTGGCCCGTTCCCGATAAAGGCGCTGCCGAGTTCGGGGTTAACTTCTCTCATACCCTGGCGCAAAGACTCGATGAGGGCTCGGCACCGGTCGCTGAAATTCTCATGGAGACTCGCAGACAATTCCTGAAAGATGGAGATCCTACATTCCTGGCGTATGTTTACTACGGGGACGCGTGTCTAAAGCTACGAAAAGCTCCAAACTGATTAACAAGCGATTTTCCAGCATGAGCAAGCATCACTTTGCGGATTTAGATTCGCCGTTCTGAGATGCTTGGGAGACTTCAGCTGCGGCTTGAGAGGTGCCGCCTCGATGGCTTAACTCGTGAAATAACGCGTGCTCATAATAATGAGCCTGTTCGTAAAGTTGATGCACTAACAGGGCAAAGAAGATCGGTAGAAAATAGATAGTGTAGGCAAAGGAGCTGAAAACTAACAAACTCCACAGCGGAGCGACTAAAATGATAATGACACCGCTGAAGAGACAGCCCTTTGCTAATCCAAACTTGATAAATAAGAATAATATTCCTATACCGCCGACAAGGTTTAGCAAGAACATTATTGCTTCTGCTGGCCGTTGAAGGCCGCCGCCACGCAGTTCTGACCCGACTGAATGGGCCATGAGTTCGACGCCGGCCATGCGTCCGACGGGAGTGGTATACTCATCGCGCGCAGCGTAATAAAGACCACCGACCAATACAATGGCGCCCCTCATCTGGTCAAGGGCTTCGGCATTGCCCGCACTATATGCATCCAAGACCTTTCGAGCGGAAACATGTTCGAATGCTGACCGGTCGCCTATCAAATCCAGTGATAACTCGCGAACGGGTCCGGGATCCTTATCGATGCGATCAATTCCATCGCAGCGATCTGAAAGCTTTGAAAATGTGTCCTGTAGTTGCGTTTTAGTTGCCGGGTCTTGCTTCAAGCTCGCACAGTAGGTCTTTGCGATTCGCCACTCAAACGAATCATACGATCCAAACTTCCGCACGTAAGCACGAACGATCCCGTCATCGTCGATCGGTAACTTAGCGATGCCGGTGGCGGGTTGAGGTTGCGTTCCGCCAAGGACCAGAGGCAAGGGCGGATTTACATTGCCCTCTTTGTTAACAGCTGCATCCATCGCCCAAACTATCGAGACGTTCTCTGGGGTCTTTATGGTTCTGAAAGCTTTGTCCGAAGTGTCTATGTCGATACCGATCACGGCTGGTTTACCTGAGGCTATGGCTTTGATTACACCTTCCAGGCCCTTAGCATCCAAAGGACTCGTTGCCGCAAAAATATCCTGATAGTCCTGGTCTGTAATGCTGACGATTATGATGTTCTTCGAGACTGATGGTTGAAATAAATGAAGACGAGCCCGCGTCCACGAATCAAGCGCCGCCAGTTCAAATCCTTTCAGCCAACCCGCATATTCGAGGAAGATCGTAAAGCCTGTCACCAACAGAACCACGAGTATTACTCTGAGGAACAGAACCGGTTTGGGCTTAATGCCGCGACTCTTTTGATCTGACATTCGCTACTCCGCTGACCCTTGTGAACAGAGAACACTCCCGGCCTTCTGACTAGAGGGTTCTCGGAGTTTCTTTGCGAGATTCACAAGGTAGGCTCGCAAGAACATTCGAGCCGATAACTGATCATTCCCGGGAACCCACAGTCTCGCGCTTTCGGTAGCTCGTCGAAAACAATCGCTGGCGGCTTTGAACTGGTCAAGGTTGGCTACTAAGACCCAACATTGGTAATGGCTGTCTCCTACCAAGCTATACAGCCCGGGATAGAGTTTATCCGTACTTGCCAAATTGGGTTGATGCTGGTCCCACTCAACATCAAAAGAAGTCGAAGCGGACCGAGGAGCGAGTTCTTGCGGATTCTCAAGAGACAAGAGTGTGGCGATCAAGTGGTAGGTGGCGGGCGGGACGTTCTCAAATACTGAGTTCAGATTAGCTGTTCCTGAGTCTTGCTTGACCAAGGTATCTTGAAAGTTTGGCACTCCGCTTCTAGCCAATGTAGAAACAAAATAGTGTTCAGGATGCTCAAAAAGACTCCAAAAAGTTTCACTTATCTTATTTCCAACTGATCGTGACGATCCTTCTGCCGTGCCCTGTACTACGGCTCCCCGTAAGCTCCTTCCGGTGGGAGATTGTTTCGGAGTCTTAGGAAGAATAATGGAGGGGCCACAATTAGTCACTGTACAAAAACGCTGGATGGTTTCGCCGTTAAACAAAGCCAAGGTTATGTAATCGGATTTGTCGAAAAGCTTTCTTATAGTAACCGTCGCTCCGGCTGGCAGTTTTCCAAACCTTTCGAGTGGATGAGTCCCGTTTTGCAAATACCAGTTTCCTTTCAGCGATAATACATAACCGACGTTCTTCTGCTGAGCTTGTATGGAAAAAGCCGAAAACAGGATCAACAATAGTCCGGCGCTTACTCTCCCCGATACTCCTCGTCGAAGTCTTTCTTGCTGGAAGATAATGCCGCTGTAATTCGCCAGGGAGGGTATGTTCTTCATAGGAATGCTTTCGTGAAGCTTCTTCAGGATATTCGTACAAAAGTTACCTGCCGGTTGCCTTCAGCATTGGTTTTTTGAAAACATGCATTTGGCAAGACATCAGTCTCACGGGATTGCGAGTTGTAGATTTAAGGACGCGTCGAGGCCCCAATCCGGGCACTGCACAATCCTTTGTGAGATGCGGAAATCCTATTCCCGCGTCTTCTTTCTGTCAACACTCATAACTGATTGCGGTGAAGTTCTATAACGATTTCCAGAAGGGTGCAAAACTTTAGGAGGCATGACCTCACCGAATATTTCAACGCCTTGTCAGAACCTACAGGAGTCGCTATCAAAACAAGCGACAGAATAATAGATAAGGACTACCGGAATATTGCTAGAAACCCGCCGCTTGGTGGTTAGCCAATGTAATTGTTTGCCAAAGTCACTCGGAGTGTCACGTCTGTAGGATGTCCCACTGACGGATTTCACCTTATGCCGACGTAATACACCTACGACCGAAGCCATAAAGTGATTAACGCTGAGAAAAGATATCACTAACTATGGTGCGGATTTCACTAACTATGAGAACCGAGAGCCCTTGATATTTCCCTCCGCGACGTTCGTAGCTCATGTCACGCTTCTTGTCTGATTCAATAAAACGCACCCGATCAATCCCTTCGTTACATAGTTCACAAGCACCATCAAGCAAAGTTGCCCGCTCAATCACCAGTTTCTGCCAGTATACCTATTTAAGACTATAAGAGACCCTCACTGGCTGGGAAAAAGGCAAATCGACAAAAAAGCCCTAGCCCAAACCATGATCGTGTCTTATTATTAAGAATGGCGAGTGCTTGCGACTGTCCAACCGCTGTTACTATTCGTGACTTATGCTTCCAATTTTCGCAACTTATGCTTCAGCTCCCGATTAAACTACTTTTTGTGCAGGGCCTCCTCCAAGGCCGGGAATAAGACAACCTCTAGTAACTTGTTGGGCTCTACGACTTAAACTTCCCCAGCTAAAGTTCTGGTTGACATGTCGCCCACCTCTCTTTATAGTGCAAGCCCGTAGGTCGCCTTTGATGCTAGCTTCGGCCGTCACCCCCCGCATCAAATCGACGGATTGCCGATGTTCAAGCTAAGACGCCTCGAAATTACGGGATTCAAATCCTTCGCGGACTATACTGACCTCATCTTCACTGGTGATGGGATAACCGGCGTGGTCGGCCCCAATGGCTGCGGCAAGAGCAATGTTGCCGACGCTATTGCGTGGGTCCTCGGCGAGCAGCGCGTCAAGCATTTGCGCGGCGCCGAGATGAAAGACGTCATCTTTCAGGGCTCGCGCAATCGTAAACCCAGCGGCATGGCCGAGGTCGTCCTGCACCTCGAGCGCGACGAGATCGTCGAGCACGAACCTGATATTGAAGATATTGATTCGACCCTCGAGCAGATCGACGAACAGAGCGCGGTCTTTGCTGATGCCGAAATCATCACTGAAGCGGTTGAAGCCGCGGTCCTTTCGGATGCTACGACAGAAGCGTCGATAGAATCGCCTGCCGGCGAAACTGGTCCCGCGGCTGCGATCGCTACGTCTGGCGATACAACCGCCGAAGCGAAACCAAGAACACCTACACATCATCGCCATTGGCGCCGCCGCAATCTCGCGCTCGAGTTTGGGCCCGGCGAAGCCGTCTCGGTTACCCGCCGTCTCTATCGGTCCGGCGAAAGCGAATATCTACTAAACGATCGGCCCTGCCGTCTGCGCGACATTCAGGACCTCTTCTCCGGGACGGGTTTGTCGGGCGGGCACTACGCCATTATTGAACAGGGCCGCATCGGACAGATCCTGTCGGCCAAGCCGATGGACCGCCGCACGATCATTGAAGAAGCCGCCGGTATTACCAAGTTTCGCGTGCGTCAACGCGCCGCCGAAGCTCGGCTGGAATCAGCTCGCGCGAACCTCAGCCGCGTGTCCGACATCATTGCCGAGATCGAGCGACAGGTGAACAGTCTCCGGCGGCAGGCGGCCAAGGCGCGCCGTTATCGCATTCAAAGAGAAGAGCTGCGAGAACTGCTGCGCCAATTGTATGTGGCCGAGGAGCGCAGTCTGGCCGCCTTGCTGGAACAATCGCAGGTGCAGTTGGAAAGCGCTGCGGAAGAAGATCGGCAGTTGGCCACAGAGTTGACCGCGCGAGAGGAGACCAGTCGTGCGGCCACTCACCAAGCCCGCGCCCTGGAAGACGAACTGACGAGATTGCGCGCGGCGGTAGCTGATGCCGCGTTGCAACGCGATCGGCGCATCCGCGAACGCGTCTATCAGCAGGAACAGATCGAAACGTTGACCAGGCGTCGCACCGAGATTGAAAAAGAAGTCGCGGCGCTCGACGCGCGGTTGCTGGTCGTTGAGTCTGAGGGAGAACGCCTGCGTCAGGCCGAAGTCCAACTCAGCACCGACAACGAACAGGCGGTCCTGGCTTTGCGCTCAGCCGAAGAATCCCATTCACGAAAGCTCGGCGAAGTTGCCCAGGCAGAAAGTGAGATCGAGAGCGCGCGTGCGCAGTTGCTCACGCACACCGCCGGCGTTGAACGGCTGAACGAACTGGCGCGGCAACTTGAGCATGCGCTTGAGAAGCTAACTCAACAGGCCGAAGGTCTGGCGCGCGAAGGCGAACGCGCCGCCGCCGCTCATACCGAACGCAGTGCCGAGGCCGAAAAGCTCAACGCCCAAATCCTGGTCACGCGCGAAAAACTTGGCCGGCTGACTGCCGAGAGAGAATCAGCGGTCAGAGCCGTGATCGAAGGCCACGAGCGCGTTTCGGACAATGATGCCGAGCAGACGCGCGTACGTGACGAACATTCGCGCGCGCTCCACCGGCTCGAGAGTTTTAAAGAACTCGATCAGCGGCGCACTCATTATTCATTGGCCGTGCAGGAGGCTTTCTCTGCGAATGAGAGCGAGGACTTTCATCTGATCGGAACGCTGGCCGACAGTATTCAGGTAGATGCGCAATGGGAAGGCGCGGTCGAGGGTGTCTTCGGATCGGCGCTGCAATCGATCCTGGTGCCGACCCCTGACGACGCGATTCGTGCGGCCGCTTGGCTAAAGAATAACCAGGCCGGACGCGCGACCTTCCTGGTTACGGGCTTTCATGGCGGCAGCGACGAAGTGGATGTCGACCTAATGACGTTCCGCGAGACGATGAATACCACCACCGTTCGGCCGCATTACGTTCCCGTCGGCATCGATGGACCACGGATAGCCGACACGCTGCGGGCCCCGCGCGAATTGTTGACGGTGCTCGAGCGGACGATGCCGGAAAGAATGAACGCGCGCGTGGTGGATACTCTTGACGACGCGACCGCCTTATCCTTAGCCACCGGCGATATGTTTGTGACTACCGACGGAGACTGGGTTGCGGGCGGGCAGTTCGTCAATGCGGGCAACGGCCGCGCGTTGGAAGAAGGCGCGGGCTTGCTCACTTTCAAACGCGAATTGCGCGAACTCGAAACCCGCGTGGCGGATTTGGCGGCTGAACTCGCCGTGGCCGCAATGGCCGTCAAGGACGCGCGCTCGCGGCTGACTGAACTGGAAGAATCCGTCGTCCTGCTCAACGCTTCGATTGCTCGTGAAGATCGCGAGGCGATGGCCCGTGAACTCAATTACGGAACTTTGCAGCAGGACATCGAGCGCGCCGAACGTCACCTGCGGGTCGTTGAAGATGACACAACCCGTCTGGAGCAGGAACGCCGAGAGTTGGAAGAGGGCCGGGCAAAGACCTTAGGCGAGGCCGAGACGGCGGAAACCATGCGCCGCGCCACCCAGGAGAGAATCGAACAAACCACCAACGTGCTTGCGGGAGTTCGCCGCGAGGCCGAGGCCGAAAGCGAAATTCTCAATCAACAGCGAACGGAAGCGGCCGCCGCGGCCGAACGCCGCCGCTCAACCACCGCGGATTTGCGTCGCCTGGAAAGTGAGCGCGAGGACGTCGCGTCGCGCATCGCGCGTCACCACCTGGAATTAAACGAAGCCGCGACGCGAATCGACGAGTTGGATAAGTCAATTACTGAAATTGATCGGCTGGCGGCGTCGGTAGATGAAGAGAAGTCTCGCGAAGAAGAACAGATCGCCGAGGCTACGATGCGGTTAACCGAAGCTCGCTCTCAGGCCGATGCTCTGGCTAATGAATTGGCGGAACTGAACCGCAATGCCGCGGCGTCACGTGATGCGCGCGCCGCTATCGAGGTGCAGCGCGCCGAGGCCCTGGCTCGGGTCAGCTTTGTGCGCGAATCGTGCGCCAACGAATTGAGCCAGAGTCTGGAAGATCTCGCTCGCGAGGTTCAGCTCAGCGAAGAGTTCGATCTCGAAACTGAGCGGGCGCGGGTGGAAGAGTGGCGCGAACGCCTGGAAAACTTCGGCGCGGTAAACATGATGGCCCTCGAAGAGCTGACCGAAGCCGACGAACGCCTCGTCTTCCTGACCACCCAACGCGAGGACATCACGCAGGGAATCTCTGCCACGGAAGAGGCGCTGCGCGAGATCAAGCGTCGATCGCGCGAGCGCTTCCGCGATGCCTTTGAAAAGATTAATCAGAACTTCAGCGAGTTCTTTAACGAGTTGTTTGGCGGCGGTCGCGGCGAAATGAGCTTGATCGACGACGATAACGATCTCGAATCAGGCATCGACATCGTGGCCCAGCCGCCGGGCAAGCGTCTGCAGAATGTGCTGCTGCTTTCGGGCGGTGAAAAAGCAATGGCCGCGCTCGCTCTGGTGCTGGGAATATTTCAATACCGGCCCTCGCCCTTCTGTCTGCTCGACGAAGTCGACGCTCCGCTTGACGAAGCGAATGTCGGTCGCTTCACCAATAAAGTGGTGGCTATGTCGGCCAACACGCAGTTCATCGTCATCACCCACAACAAACGCACAATGGAAACCGCGCGCGCTCTTTATGGCGTGACGATGGAAGAAGTTGGCGTATCCAAGTTGGTCTCGGTCCGCTTCGAATAACCCCTGGGAGCGCGGACGTCCCGTCCGCACTGAGCGCGAAGCGCGAACCCATTCCACCGTAAAGTGATCACGGAAAATACTCGAACTGAATCTGATTGTGCTTGTGAACTTCGTGTGATTTCGTGGATCGTTCTTTTGTAGAGCACAGACGCGATCCACTAAGTCACACGAAACAACACCAACGAAGGACGACTCAATGAGCCCGCAGAGCGGGTACAGAACCGGTCGCGGTAGCGGCCGGGTCCTTGCGATGGGTGAACCCACTCGCTACCGCGAGCGGTTCCGTACCATCCAGTCCCGACTTGCGTTCTCCCGAATCATCGTCTAAAAAGTAAGTCCCCAGCGCAATATCGCATCCAGATTCAAATGCACCAATTGATCTTAAAATTTCCCCTTGCAGCGCTGTTAATTCTCGGCGCGGCATTCCCCATTTTTTCCCAGGATCAAACCAAACGCAACGACCGCCCGCAGGAAGCAAAGGCGGCTCCCGCACAGCGCCGGGAAGACAATAAGAAGCCGCCTGATCCCACTCATTACTCGTACGAATTCACTAAGGCCGAGTTTCTAATTAACCATGTGCAGATCGAGCATGACGCGCTCGGCCGCGGCAGGATTACGTTTGAGCACAGGGGCGAGGACACCCCCATCGTCGAACCAATCGAATTATCGATTAGCGCGCTTGGCCGCGTCCTGGGTTTGTGGACTGAATTGCGGTTCCTGGATTCAAACGAGAACTATCAAAGCCCCAGAAGTTTCGCCCACCTGGGAACTTACAAACTGTTTATGGACGACGGCCGGCGCCGGCGCACCGCCGAGTTCAATTGGAGCAACAACAAGCAAGCGTGGTCGCTCGCCAACGAGTATCGCCGCGCAAGCGATCAGGCCATACTGATCTTCAATATCAAGCTGGCCCGCGAGATGCAGCCCCTTAACGCGCCGCAGCTTTTGAATGAAATGGAAATACTCCTGACTCGCGATGGTCTCTCCGACCCCTACCAACTCGTGCCGCTATTGACCGAGTTGAAGACCGACGAACGCATCCCCCTCATCGCCCGCAATCACGCGGTTAGGATTCTGAAGAAGATCGAGAAGTAGATTTTGATCCAGTCGGCGCAGCCGACGACGTATCAGTAATCCACAGAGCGAGGAGAGCGGGGCAGTAGCCCGACCGTGAGGGAGGGCTCCAGTCGGCAAAGCCGACGATATACCAGTAGCCCACAGCGCAAGCTGTGGGTAAGGTGAACCCGCCGAAGCCCAAGCCCGCGAAGCGGGCGGCATAACTATTCCCAGATATACCGCTCGTCGTACTCAATCTCGTGCTTGCGCAGGAGATCGACGAACTCGTCCTTGAAGGTTCTCTTTCGATGGTGCTCCTCCTGATTGCCTATGTACATGAGGACCTCGGGCGCGTTTGACTTGCTCACGCTGAATGCGCCGTAACCAAGCTGCCATGCGAACGATCTTCGCGGCCATTTGTCACGCACCCAGCCCGAAGAATTCGACTTGATAAATCGTAGCGCTTCCGAGATCGAAACAACCGGCGGCAAGCTGATCAGCAGGTGAACATAATCGGCCGTGCCGTTAATTCCGTAAGCCTTGCCTTTCAGTTCACGAGTTAGGCCGCCGAGATATGCGAACAGTTCGGAGTTGATTTCAGGAACGATGAGCGGTTCGCGATCCTTTGTACTGAAGATCAAATGCGTCAGAAGAGTTGTAAAGGTTCGGCTCATTATGTCGCCCCTCCGGGGCTCAAGATTGGTTGGGGGAATCGTCTACCCACAGCTCGCGCTGTGGGCTACTGATACATCGCTCGCTTCGCGAGCTGGTTGAGCCGTCAATTTAGAGAGGTTCTATGGCATCTTCAAGCGCTTTCTCTTGATAATGTTTTGGCAATCAGATGATCATGCTTCACCGGTAGAGAGATACGCTCAATTAAGTTTTTCGCCTGAGTCGGCGCAGCCGACGCCATACCAGTAGCCCACAGCACAAGCTGTGGGTAAAGGCCGCACCAAAGAACGAGCCCGCGAACGCGGGCGGCATAACCACCACACCCAAATTCCAGCTTGCCATAACCCCGAAGCCTGTTAAGATTCCTTCGAGCCAGGCTCCTCCTGCTGATGGAAAAGCTTAAACTCAAACCAACACACAAGCCCGTCCAGAATTATTACGAGGCACTGCGCCAATTCAAGACTATCGGCGTCTCTCACGAAGGCGCAGTCCGCTCTGCCTTTCAAACTCTGCTGGAGCATTGCGGGCGGCAGTTTGGTTGGAAGCTGGTTCCCGAATGGCCCATCAAGCGAGACCGCGCTCACTCTTTGCGCGTTGATGGTGCGCTGGTCGACGAGTTCACGATCCCGCATGGATATTGGGAAGCGAAAGATAGTCATGATGATCTTGGCAAAGAAATCAAGAAAAAGCTCGCCCTTGGTTATCCGGAAAAAAACATCATCTTTCAGTCTCCAGGGCGGGCAATTCTCTGGCAGAACGGCAGACTGGTTCTCGATACGGTAATAACCGAACCTGCCCCTCTCGTCGAAATTCTCAAACAGTTCTTTGATTACCTGCCGCCTGAGTTGAAAGACTGGGACGACGCGGTTTCACATTTTCGGGATCAGGTACCAGAGATGGGCCGCGCACTCGCCGAGCTAATCAAACACGAAGAGAAGTCGAACTCGCCTTTCCGCGCGGCCTTTGATGATTTCCTGGCGCTCTGCCGTCAATCCATCAATCCCAACCTCTCCGCGCAGGCTGTCGAAGAGATGCTCATCCAGCATCTGCTGACGGAACGCATCTTCCGTACGGTCTTTAACAATCCCGACTTCACGCGCCGCAACGTAATCGCGTCTGAGATTGAAAAAGTGATCGACGCGCTGACTTCACAATCCTTCAGCCGCGACGGCTTCCTGCAAAGTCTCGATCGCTTCTACAAGGCCATCGATTCAACGGCAAAGACCATTGACGACTTCTCGCAAAAGCAAGAGTTTCTCAATACGGTCTATGAAAAGTTCTTCCAAGGCTTCTCGGTCAAGGTCGCCGACACGCACGGCATCGTCTACACGCCGGTATCAATCGTGAACTTCATGGTGCGCAGCGTCGAAGACATTTTGCAGAAGGAGTTCAGCAAATCTTTAAGCTCCCCGGACGTACACATCCTCGATCCATTCGTAGGCACGGGCAACTTCATCGTGCATATCATGCAAGCGATCAAGAAGACCGCCTTGGCGAAGAAGTACCACGATGAGCTGCACTGCAATGAAGTAATGCTCCTGCCTTATTACATCGCTTCGATGAACATCGAACATGAGCTTTATGAGCGCATCGGTCAATACGAAGTTTTTCAAGGAATTTGTCTAGCTGATACGTTTGAAATAATGGAAGAGGGAAAAGGCCGAGGGACTCAAATGGCCTTGGTGGAGCGATTCAACGCAGAGAACACTAAGCGTGTCGACAAGCAAAGACATAGTCCGATCTTCGTGATCATTGGAAATCCACCTTATAACACCGCGCAGCTTAACGAAAACGACAACAACAAGAATCGTAAATATAAGGTGATGGATCGACGTGTCTCTGAGACGTATGCGACCGACTCAAAAGCAACCCTCCTAAATAAGCTTAATGACCCTTATGTCAAAGCGATCAGATGGGCCTCTGATCGTATAGGAGAAGAAGGAATTGTCGCATTTGTAACCAACAACAGTTTCATAGACCAGTCCGCGTTTGACGGAATGAGAAGACACTTGAGGCAAGACTTCGATGAGATCTATCTCCTCGATCTTGGCGGTAACGTTCGGCAAAATCCGAAATTGTCGGGAACTACTCATAATGTCTTCGGTATTCAAGTAGGAGTCAGCATCAATCTGCTCGTCCGTCGTAAGGGTAAGCGACGGTCTAGAAATGCAGAGATCAGCTACGCTCGCCTGGATGTTGTGGCGCGCAGAGAGGAAAAGTATCGATATCTGGAAGAAGCAAAACAGAGAGCGAACATTCCATGGCAATTGCTTAAGCCAGATGAAAATCAAACGTGGCTCACCGGCGAACTCGATGAAGGGTTTCACGAATTTTTATCTCTTGGTAGCAAGGGCGCCAAGGCAGCTCGCTCGTCGAACGTTGAGGTAGTCTTTAAGACCTACTCTCTCGGCGTGTCCACGAACAGAGATGCGGTCGTTTACGATTTTCAAAGAGATTCGTTAGAGACAAGAGTTGAAGCGTTTTGCGAAGACTACAACGCTGAGGTCCGCCGGTATGCGGAGCAGGACGAAGTTACGGACCTTGATAATTTTCTCCACTACGATCGGATTAAGTGGAGCAGGAATCTGAAACGTGCTTTACGCAACGGCGAAAAGCTCGCGTACTCTGCGTCCAACCCTCGGACGACCCTGTATCGACCCTTCACCCAGAAATATCTCTACTTCGCAGATACAATTGTTGATGAGCTTGGCCAGAACAGGAAATTGTTTCCGACCACGAAGGCGGAGAGCGAAAATCGCGTTCTGATCGTTCCTAGTACTGGAGGTCGATCACGCTTTTGGTCCTTCTGTTCAAACATGATCGTGAACCTAAATTTCACGTCCATTGATGGGGCTCAATGCTTCCCCTTCTATATCTATAACGAAGACGGCACGAATCGCCGCGAGAATCTCACCGACCCGACGCTGAAACAATTCCGATTGCATTACAAAGATAAGTCGATCACGAAGTGGGACATCTTTCATTACGTCTACGCACTGTTGCATCATCCGCTCTATCGCGAGCGTTACGCGGCGAACCTGAAACGCGAACTGCCGCGCACTCCTTTCGCTCCTGACTTTCGCGCATTCGCGGACATCGGCAAGCGTCTCGCCGAAATCCACGTCAACTACGAACAGCAAACAGAGTATCCGTTGGAAAGAATTGAGAAGCCGGGCGCACAGCTTGATTGGCGGGTCGAGCGGATGAAGCTGAGCAAAGACAAGCTCTCGCTCATCTACAACGACTTCCTGACTCTGAGTGAAATCCCGCCCGAAGTGTTTGAGTATCGACTGGGCAATCGCTCCGCGCTCGACTGGATCATCGATCAGTATCAAGTCAGCATCGACAAACGCAGCGGCATCACCAACGATCCCAACCGCGCAGATGATCCGCAATACATCGTCCGCTTGATCGGCCAGGTAATTACAGTCAGCTCAGAGACCGTCAAGTTGGTTAGTTCATTAGCCGATAAGTCTTTGACGGACTGAACCGCCTTATGGAAAGACCCACCTTCTCATTTCGACGTTGGAAACAGTTCCTGGCGCGAATGAATTACGTCATTTCGGATAATCAAGTATTTATCAGCAAGAGTCGGACCCTTAGATATGATCGATTTAGTGTTCACGGTGAGTTGGCGGCGGAGCTCATCAGCGAGGGTATCAATGTCAACCTTACGATAGATATCGGCGGCGGGCATTCTCTCTGAGAGCCACATATCGAATGGAGCAACCAGCCGGTGCTCGAGGGGCAGTTCATCGACTTCTTTTCCGTCCTTGGTCCAAAAGACGAGTGATTCGCGGGCGCCCTCAACGTTAACCCAAAGATGTTGTGCGCCTTTTTCGCGAAACTCCGGTTCTAAGCTCATGAGTACCGCTAAAAGACGAACGGCGTCCTCTGCATCTAAATCAATTATCGTGGGATCGTCCGCTCCATAAGCATTGTCAGGTGCAGTGATTAACTGCACCTTGGAATCCTGCTGCTTCCCATCAACTGACGGAAAATACAGAGAATCGGCAAGAAATGCGAGGCGCGTGCCCAAAACGCTTTCGCGATTCGCCTCCTCCTTTGTATGTTGTGCCCTACCAAACTGAGCTGAAATCTCACCCAACGCCAGATCGACTTCAGCCGACCCGCGGAAGACCGGTAGGTACGCTTGTTCACTTAACTCCCTCGCGTTGTCTTTCTTTTGCAAGTCTCCGTTGTTCATCTGGAATTGTAGAGACATAGCGCCGAGCGCGACCAATCCAATTGCGGAAAGCCCCTTGAACATAATATCCAAACTTACTACCCACCAGGTCTTTGAATAGTCGAAGGACTTCGTTGTATCCACGGAATCGCCAGTAGATGAAACTCCATTATCAGACATTTGCAAAACCTCCAATACCGTGAAGACAGGGTAAGGGTCTTCTTTGCGAAGTAGTAGGCAGAAAGACGAACGCCCCTGCTTACGCGCGGGCTACTGCCCGGATCGTTCTGCTCATTGAATGACTCCTTGGCGGCGAAGTTCCTCGCTGGTCTTCATCTCGCATCGAGATCATGAGTTGAGCCACTCCGCTCGCTGCTTGCTCGGTTTATTTCCCCGCACTCATCAATCACTTTCCCCGCGAGCGTCTGCTGGCCGCAATGATCACGATTATTGCGAGCGCGACTAAGCCAATGCCAATCCACATCCACGGCAAAGAAGGTGATTCAGTGGAAGCGCTCGCCGACGGACTCGGGCTCGATGCAGCTACCGGCGAAACAGAAGATGAAGATCGACTATAGCCTGTGCGCGGCCGCTCAGGTGATGCTGGCGGAGAGATGATCGGACTCGGCGCAGGCGAAGGAACTTCTGGCGTTGGAGTCGGCGAATCGCTGTCGCCCGAATCACGGACTCCTTGGCCTCGGGACTTGGTGCTCCGCCACTGGATGCTGACTCCGGTCTCGTGGCTGTGACACGATCCGTAGATCTGATGACCGCTGCACCTGTGACCGGTTCAGTCTTAACGCTGGTGTTGGTATTAATCCCTAGTGGCACACGTATCTGTGTTGGATTCAGGGTGGTGGTCGTGATGGGCGGCGGAAGCTGTGGCAGAGTAGTTCGCACTGGCGGCACTTCTGTCCGTTGGCCGACCGCTACAGTCCAAGTACCACCGATCATGACCAATAGAATGAGCGGAGGGAAAATTAGTGATCTAATTCCGGCAAGTCGTTGCCGGGGAGTTTCAGGAACCGATGAGGTTCGACGCAAACGGGCCATCCTGTCACCTCCTGGGTTGGGATGTTAACTAAGGACCAGAAGCTTGCGAGGACTTATGGCGCGGGGAGTATAGCGCTTGCTCGCGAGAAATCAAGCACTTTGTTGGCGGCTCTTCGCATTGATTCTCAGTTCACGAGAATGAGGACCAGCCAAAGGCGAAGGGTAATTGAGGCGCTGGTAGTGTCGATTCGGAGAATCGCGATTGGAATGTCTGTCGCCCCTACGGGGCTTGAGGATTCGATTACATTCGTGATCGCAGGGTGTCGCGCTGCGCGCTTTACCTTGGGCTATTTTATTTCACGCTTTCAGCGGGATGAAGTGGTGTGCGGCCGCGTTGCAAGAGTTGTGCGGAGACTCCGGACGATCGCGAG
>Ga0137358_10000009_pt1 | contig 55329 bp, 97 predicted proteins | sample Mad1_20_16metaG_FD_105551 | JGI IMG/M metagenome (GOLD analysis project Ga0137358, IMG submission 105551) | Vadose zone soil microbial communities from Angelo Coast Range Reserve, California, USA - Mad1_20_16 metaG | ecosystem: Environmental > Terrestrial > Soil > Vadose zone | place: USA... | reverse complement strand
CAAGGCTTCACCCCTATTCCGTAATGCTCAGACATCCTTTGCTGGAATTCCTTACCGTCTTTCGTTCCCCAACTACCAGCCAACTTACGACCGGAAGTATTCTCCTCGTGAATCTTAAACTCTCCCTGTTCCTTTGGAACCTGTGTATGAACAACAGTTCCATTCTTGCCCTGATAGAAATTATGATGATGTGTTTCCGATTCCCTCGCTCCTTCCTTCATATACTGAAACGTTCCGGCTTCTTTGTGTCGGCCAGATCCTGGACCACCGGAGTAAACAGAAATTGTCGTCTGCAAATTCATTTCTTATCTCCCAGACCGACCCACGTCTCGAATCACCGGACCACTCTCCCGCCATATCGCACAATCCTTTATCGCTTCATAAGCATGCAAGCCGTGCCTGTTGTTACAATCATCGCACAAAATCATCCAGCGAGATTTCACCATTCTTCCATCCGGCCGTTCCCAAGTCCCTTCTGGCATCCCTGGACCAAAGCTATAAAAATGTTGTGGTCGCTTTTTCGGATGCCCACAATGCAAAATCATTTCCCCATTCCTCGGCTGCTCTTTTGTAAATGGTCTCGTGTCTTCACGCAATTGTCAGCTCAGCTCCCCTCCGGACTTCATCGTCTTTGGATCAACAGGATTCAAGCGGGGCTGCTCCGCTATCTTCTTCGGTACGCTCGTTCTCTCGTGATCCCCGAACATGGACCAGCAACCGAGAGCTATATCTTGTATTCCTTTGGCAGTCGTAGGACCGGGCTTTTTCAGATCAACCAACTTTTTTGGCTCTCCCATGATCCTCTCCTTTACAACGACGGATTTGTTTTCTGGTTCGCGAACCAGAAGGCCCCGATTCCACCAGCGGCAGTCACCGAAGGCGTCGGTCTGGTCCCTGCGGTTTCCTGCGCCTTCGTTACCGTATAGCCAACCGAGTCAAGGTTCTGCAACAATCCCAACCCGACCCTGGCAATTTCTTGCTCCCTGATCAACGGCGCAACATGAAAGCTCATCTTGATTCTCCTTTGTTAAATTCCAGCTCCACCTGGACCACCGGTACCTCCGGCACCAGCAGCCCCCTGACCGTGACTACTAGGTCTCCGATCTCCCATCCTCAGTATATCCGCATCCTTGACAACCCTTGGCTTTGGATGTTTCAAAAATCTCGCTCTCGTTCTATTACCAAGCTCTTCATCCTGAAAAATATCAGCAGCAGCTAACTTCTTTACTCTTGCTCCTCCCGAGGCTCCCGTCGCCGATGGCTTGATCCCTTTGTAGGCGGGCCACGCCGCAGCATCTGCTTCAGCTTTTGTCGCCCAACGAGAAATAATCTCCCCTTCCGGTGATACCACAGCCCAACGACCGTGCCCGGCAACCCTTCCCGGCATTTGTTCGAAAATGGATTTTTTGTCTTCACGATAGGCCCCATCAATTTCTACTGGCTGGGGAAAGTCTAGCAAACTATGTAACTCCTTCCTTAGATCGTTCAGTCTTTTGTTCTTTTTGTCGAGCCAGTTCTTAATCCATTCGTCACTGGAACGAGAATCTGGAACCGTCGCTTGAGCCCCCGCAGCACTCGCACCAAGTGTTTGCAACTTGATTGTGTTCGACAGATTCATTTGTTTGTTTCCGGGGAAACCGGATTCTTCGTCGGTGCGTCTTGTATCACTTTCTTCACATCCGTTTCTCCCAACGCCCTCCAGTTCTTTGGTTCCTCTGCCGCCCTTCTGATCGAAGGCGACGTTGACTGCGTCGTGTTTACCGGCTGTAGAATATCTTTGCTCATGCCCGTGCCACCTCTTCTTTCCCTTTCAACTTCTCGTACTCTGCCCGCACCATCAAACTAACCAACCCCGTAAATTTCACTTGAGGAACCCAAAAGAGTTCCTGTAACAACTCGGTATTGTCGGCCCTCATGTCAAAAATTTCCTGTGTCCTAACGAACCTTTCGTCAAGACAAGTATGCGCGTCAACAAAGTCTTTTGATAGACCCATTTCAATCCTGGCAGCCTCCAGAAAGTCAGCAACGGAATGCGATTCCCCCGTACCGACAACGTAATCCATCGGCACCTCACGCTGCAGCATCAAATGCATCGCCTTCACATATTCCCCAGCAAATCCCCAATCCCGTCTGGAGTTCAAATGGCCCATGTACAAATTATGTGACGAACCCGTCGCCCAAGCAGCCACATGCTTTGCGATCTTTCTGGTAACCATTTCATGTCCTCTGCGAGGACTTTCATGATTGAAAAGAATCCCACCCACCGCGAAAATTCCTTTGTCCCGGTACAGCGAAACCAACTTGTGAGCCGCAAACTTTGAAACTCCGTACGGAGAGGTCGGCCTCATCTGTGTCTCCACCGTACAAGCGCCTTCTTGATTTCCAAACATCTCCGAACTGGAGGCTTGATAGACTTTCGTATCCTTCTTCAAATACTCCACCACTTTTAGAATTCTCGCCAAGCCACCCGTATTCACATCGAAGGTCTCTTCCGGCATCTCCCACGACAGCGGTACATACACCTGCCCCGCCAGATTGTAGATCTCATCAGGCCACGACTTTCTTATCGCCGTTCTGATACTAAGTTCGTCACGCATATCGAGATAGACAAACTCCACGTTTCCCGTTTCCATAATTTTCTGTGCCCAAGTTGCCTTCTCGATCGTCTGCGCCGATCTAGGATCCCTCCTGATTCCACAGAACACCTTGTATCCCAACTCCAACAGATGCTCCGTCAGATAAGTTCCGTCCTGTCCGAGGCTACCGGTTACAAGTGCTGTCTTCATCCTTCTCTCCTTTTTACCATTGCGAGTGAAGCGAAACCGTAGTCGTTTACCAATCTGCAACTATCGTCCCAGTCCCAATCGTACTCACCAACCCCACCCAAAAATTCAAACCCATCACCGTGAGCTATATTCGACAACTCCAAGTACGTTGACTTGTTGAACATCTTCCCGGCCCTCAAATACGAATACTGATAGTGGTCCGTTTCGTCTTCAGCAAAGTCGGTCGTCATGAAAACCAAGCCACCCGGCCGAACCGTACTCAGTAAATCCCGAAAAGCCTTTTGATACTCTCCAATGTGCTCCAACGTCGATATACAAAAGGCCGCGTCCATCCCCCGATCCGCGTCAGTAAAACTACCCATTCCTTTATTCCGAAACTCATAAACGCCAGCCTTCCCATTCTTCTTCATTCGAACCCGACGCATCTGCTCTACCGTGTACTCGTATAAATCTCCAAACTGCCAGATCTCATACATCAAAACTGTATGGCCAAGCCAAGAGAGAATCGGAGACAGAAAACTGCCAGCGCAGCCAACGTCAGTTACGTGTAGTCCTACGACATCACCGTACACAGCTTTCAAAACCTTTTGCGCCAATGTATACTCCCAAACTCTGTGCTTATGTTGAGGAGGATACCACATTTGAATCTGACGTTGCACTTCTAACAAGATTTCGCCTTCGTCTTTCAACTCTGTGTAATCAGCTTCATGCATCGTTCGCGACAAAATCACTTCGGTACTCCAACGAAATCTTTATTTTCTATACTGTGATCAGCGACCGTAATTACCTTGTAGCCAAGACCTCGTACAAAGTCATTCAGATCCTCTACTCCATAACCATTCGAGCGCGCCGGTCTCATATTGAACTCATAGCAAAGTACCGGACGATACGATTCTATCGTTTTCCTAGCTCCTTCAAGAACTCTTAGATCACAGCCTTCTGCATCCACTTTAATAAGAGCCACATCTTCAAAAGCAAAAGAATCCAAGGCCTTTGCTCTAAACTCGTAAACATCTTTTCCAGGCTCTAACCAAAGCCAACCCGAACAATCTCTCGATGCATAATCCAGTTTCCCATTCGCCAACTTCTCATAGGCACAATCTGGACTAACTTTCAAATCAATCTCTTTGTCATAGAGCGCCACGTTATACGTCGTTACTAAATTGGTCACTCCGTTTTCTTTCACATTCATTCTCAAAAGCTCAAACACTTCCGGACTTGCTTCAAAAGCCTTTACCTTAACACCTCTTAATGCCAGACGAATGGTAAACGTACCGATATGCGCCCCCACATCAACCATTATCTGACCTGAAGTCAAAGTGTCCATCCAAGGAAGCAAATACGAATCCAGAATCTCTCCGGACGCCGTCTTCGCACCTAACCAATCCCCATCCCAAAAATGATACTTTCCGTGACTGCCACTGCCTTCTAGAATGTTCATCTTCAGCGCACTCTTGTAATCACAAAGCGCACATAATCATTTCCATCCGTCTGTCCCGCCGTCGAACTGTGAGCCCGAATTACGTCTCCAGAAGAAAGTCCCAAAGTGATTGAACAACTGTGCAGCTGACCAGCACTCATAGAAAATGCGCAAAGACGATTCGCCACCGTTAGACTATTCGTTGTTGTTGCCCCACTTGAGTTCAGAGAAATGATAGACGTATCACCATTCGCCGAATAATTCGTATAGCTAATCGCGTAGATTCCGTTCGTGTTGATTGTAAATGAATCGCCGTTTGTAGCACTTTGCGTTAGAGTAATATCGCTACCAACGTTTACATCCACATTCGAAAATCTTCTGGCATAGAGACCCGTTGAACCGAAACCATTTCCAGTATCCATGCTAACTTCTGATGTTGCTAACGTCGGAGGAGCCGAGGTCTGTGACCACACCAATCCGGCGAACATCAACAGCAATCCAAGCAAAACCACGTACGACTTTTTCATACTACTTCTCCTTTTGTCTCTACTTTACAAACTTCTCTGACCAATTCCCTATACTGTGCGCCAGTCTTCGACCAACCCAACCCTTCCAACAGCCTCTTTGGCTTCTTCGCTTTCTCAGGCGAAGACAATATCTCTTCTACCGCTAAGTATACATCTTCTTCCCTCAAACAGACATACAACTCATCTCCATAAGGCAACAACGTACGAAATTTCTTGTGTGTGGAAATGATCGTCGGTCTCCTTGCCGCTAAGCCTAACCGAACCGATCCCGATTGTCCCAACTGATCTTCAGGACTGTATGAATTGAACCAAAAGATATTCAATGTACATTCCGCTAGCATCCGCACCACTTCCTGCACCGTATACCAATCCTTATGCATGTCAACAAGTGATCCAAGGTGACCAGCTATCCCTTTCAAGAAATCGTCCGTACCCATCTGATCCGACTGTGAAGAGATGATTCGACAACGAGCATTGAACTTCTTTGCCACCTCCGCAACCACGTCAAATCTCTTCCAAGGAAATGCAAACCCAGCCGTTCCGATCCACCTGTCTTCATAAGGAGCCGGAAGATCTTCTATCTCCGGTATCCCATGCTGAATACATCGAAAGTTTGGTTGCTGGCCAACAAACGTCATCTCTTCGTGAGCCACCACCATATCCACCACCAACAGCATATTACCTTCTTCGATCACCGGAGGCTCCCGAAAGGAGTTCTGTAAAATCAGAATTGTCTTCTTTCCGCACTCCTTCAACCACCTCATATCTTGTTCTGTCACCGTAACCCGAGACGGATGCCAGTTCACGATAACCACATCCACATCATCTATATTCGTCTGCCGGACCTGACTCAATAAAGGAGCTAGTCCCATGACAACAAATTCTTTTTCCAGCTCCGTAACCAGGTCTCTAGCATACTGAGCATTTCCGCAGCGAAGATCCCAATTTGATATCAGCCCGACTTTCAAACCGCACACCCTTCACCCTGCAATCCTAAATCTAGAACCGCCGGTCCGAATGTTCCGATGTTTCCGTGTACCTGAGTCCGATCCAACTTTCCGATCTCCTCTTCGAAAAGTCTGATCAGTCGCTGGCGGTGAAAGAACAACCGACTCCGCGAGATAGTAGGTAGCTCCAGGACCATCATCTTCTCGTCGTCGTCGCCACCCAATTGCCAAAATTTTTCGAAATCGTCCTCTTGAATCCCGACAGAGTAGCGTTCCGGATGGTTCCACACGTCTGATCCCGGAAATGGTTGAAACAAGCTCAATGTTACCGCGCTTGGTCTTACCCTTAATATCCATTCCTCTAACTCCTGAATCGATTCTTCGGTCTCGCCGGGAAAACCGATCATGAGGAAAGCTCTTGCAAACATCCCCGCATCCTGACACATCTTTACACCGATTTCATTTGCCTCCGGTGTCGTACCCTTGTTCATCGCCTTCAGCATTCTCCTACTTCCGTGCTCGATTCCGAAACCAAGTTCCGTACAACCACGGTCCGCCATGTACCGGAAGAGGTCTGGATTTCTAAGGTTGACTCTCGTACAAGCCCGCCAACGCATTCCATAGGAATGCAAAACATCGGATATCTGCCTACATCTTTCTTCTCGGATGGTAAAGGTATCGTCCTGAATTCTGATGGCCTGTACGCCCAGCGCTGACAAAGTGGCAACTTCCTTCTCGATCTGGCCAATGGTCTCTTCACGTAGTTTAGTCCTCGCATCCGCACAGAATGTACAACCATACGGACAACCCCTCGCCGTATACAACGAGGCGGTCATCAGATTACTCGCATCCAGTTCCTTCCCTTTTGCAGACGTCGAACTCAAGGCTCCTTTTTCAAATCCAGCTTCCCATAAGTCGAAAGCCGGTCCAGCGATTCTGGTGACATCAGGTAAAGGTCCCGTAGGTATTTTATGCGTTCCGAAATCGTCCCACCAAACGAGACCAGGTATGAAGCTTGTCTTTGGACTATCACCTCGTCCACAAACGGACACGAACTCCACAAACGATTCTTCACATTCTCCATACATGACAAAGTCGAAGGGTTCGAAATACTTCCGTTGCTTGAAACGTTCGTGGGGACCTTCCATGATATGAGTAACATGCGTACCGCCCAACACTTTAATTTTTGCAGGCCACGCCGCAGCCAATTCCTGTCCCCACTTGACGTTGGCAGTAGTTGCAGAAAGGCCCAGTACATCACACGGCTCGAGAAGTTCTTTTCTGATTCCAAGATTTTTCCCATCCCACGTCGTCACCCGATGACAATCTAAAACCTTCACATCGTGACCTGCCGCCCTCAATGAACCAGCCAGATATAGAATCCCAAGATGACAATGCAATCGAGGATTGAAAAGTCGCCAGCTCGGACTATCCAACAGCAAAACTTTTGTCAACTTTTGTCTCCATTCTCATTGCCTGTCTCCCCAATTTGTAACCAAGGCCACCTTTCACACAACAACCCCAACTTTCATTTCCGCTTCCACCAACATGTGAACCACGTTTACAAACTTGTACCGAGCTTTCCAACCAAGGGTCTTCTCAGCTTTCAACGGCACCGCCTGCATACAATTTCTCTCTTGTGTTTTTCTCTCCGCCTTCTCATAAGTCACGTACTTGTCGAAATCTTTCTTCACATCCGGACAACCGGCAACCGATAAAGCCTCCATCACAAATTCCAAACAAGTATGTGACTCTCCAGTCCCGATTACAAAATCCATTGGTTCCTCTTGTTGAAGCATCATCCAAGCCACTTCAACATATTCCGGAGCCCATCCCCAATCCCTTCTGGCATCAAGATTACCAAGCTTCATCGGCTCCCACTTTCCGGACTCCAACTGTTCCTTCCTTATCCGCGCCGCTTCGCTCGCAACCTTCATCGAGAAAAAGAACTTGTCCCGCCTCGGAGACTCGGCATTAAAAAATATTCCAGTACAGGCAAACAACCCATACCGCTCTCTGTAGATTCGAACCAAATCCATTGCCATCATTTTTGACAGCCCGTATGGATTCTCTGGCAATTTATTTGTATCTTCAGACTGCATCACCGAAGCCTTTTCAAACACTTCAGCAGAACCAGCCTGAAAGAACTTTGCTTGTGGAGCTGAAAGCCTCAACTGACCAAGAAGCTTCTGTACTGCCAAACCATTCACCGTCAAATATTTCCCCGGCAGATGCCATGAATCCGGTGCATAGTTTAATCCGACCATATTGTAAATCTCATCCGGCTGCTCTTCACGGAAAAGATTCATCAACAAAAGAGGACTAAGCTCTTCGAAGTCGAAATCACGACCGGTCGGCCGAGCCACTTCGTACTGTTTCGATTTCAAAAACTCGACCAGGTACTGACCCATCTGTCCGCTTGCCCCGAAGACAATTGCTTTCTTCATACTAATCTCTCCTCGAAATAGCAAAAGTCTTTGACACAACTCTCTTCATCCACTCCTTCCAATCCTCCTCTAACTCCTTTCCTAACGAGGGCAGCTGAACAAATTTGTTCTCTTCCATCAACTCAGGCTCAGGCTCTTGTCTGTTCCCGACAAACCGCATGATGACTTTTCTACTCATGCCCGTATCGCATCCAATTCTTCGGCCAAATCCCTGGCAGTCGGAATCAAACCCATTGAATCTTCACCCATACAACTAATCACCTTCGGATAGGGCAACGGAATGATAAACTTCCCTCCGCATGTCATCCAAAACTTTTCCCGCTCCCTTATCGATTTCCAAAAATGATACGGACACAAAAGAAAATACTCCGCATACATCCGCGCTTGTTCCTCTGGAATGATTGGTATATCCAAACCAGCCATTCTCTTCCCGTACTTTCTCGGATCTCTTTCCGCGGCGGCGATCAGATAATCCGATGCCCGTTCCTCTTTGAACAGAGACTGAAGCAACGTCATTCCTCTTGTCGAAGCGCCATAGGCGTATACCTTTTTACCGGCCCGCTTCAATTCCTTTAGAAAACTAAGCAAGACTTTGGTCATCCCATCAACCCGCTCCGCGAAGTTCACTATCGACTGCTCTGAAAGCTGGGACGATTCTGTTGCCAACAACTCTTGCATCGAAGGCTCTTCCACCGCTAAAGCCTCGTTCTTATGCGCCGCATAGATTCTTATACTACCGCTGTTTACGTCGTTCAGACTCACATCGAATATTCCCAATCCGACTTTTTCAAGCATCGGTTTCAACGTTGACAACGAGTAGTAACACAAATGCTCGTGACTGATGTTATCGAAAGCCAGGTTCTTCACCATCAGCCCGAGATAGTTCATCTGCAAAATGAAGACACCACCTGGCGACAGACAAGCTTTTACGTCACGCAAAAAATCCAGTGGATGATCCAGATCGTAGAACATCGCGATCGCCGTAATGATCTTGTAGCGAACCCTCTTGGAAGTCGAGAGAGCCTCTACAGCATTGAAATACTTTGGCAAGATCTCGAAGTTCTCATCTTGTCTAACACGAAATCTACCCGCAGACTCCTCTGCCAAATCAACCGCAGGTTCAAAACCGACCTTGAATATACCCTTCGATGGATAATTCATAAGCAACTCTCCATCGTTTGAACCGATATCGCAGACCGCGTCTCCTGCCACCAGATGTGCCCGATTGATTGCCGAGTCAACCACATTCGCCAGCGCATCTCGCATCTGTTCGTTCACACTGGAACGATACCAGAATTTTCTATACAACGTATCCGCATCCACGGTGTGTTTTAGCTGTACCAATCCGCATCCTTCGCAATAAACCAATTGCAACGGTGCCTTACCCCTTCCAACTTCTCCTTCATCAAGAAAGTCAACGATCGCCTGAGGACCGAAGTTCAGCAAGATCTTTCCGGAGAACTCTTTACCACAAGCCCTACAAGATAATCTCTCCGTAACCTTTGCCATCATTCTTCTCCTATGCCATCTGAAAGTCTCTTGCGTATTCCGGTGTCAATTCCGTGCAATGTACGCCGACCTTCCCAGTATGCTGCACATAACTCTGCTTTGTTACCCAACGATCACCAGGACGTTCACAAAAGTGACAAAGATCCAACGTATCCCCATCCGGCGCACACCAAGCCCCCTGCTGCCACTTTACTCCCCATTCTCTCCACTCCTGCCTTGACAACGTCATGCCGTGGCCACAAATTGATCTCACCAATACATCTTCACCAGAATCATCCAACGTCTTGTGCACCCATTCGTAGGCGGATCTGTAGACGGACCAACTCTTTGCTTCTGGATGCCTTTTAATCAAGCCGTCCAGCTTCCACAACCACAACGGATTGAACAACGAGTCATCCCCCATCCACGTTACATAATCAACACCGAAGTCGTTGAACAACCACGTCGTACCGAATGCCAGTGTCTGTTCGGTACCGTCCAATCCAGCGTCAGACTTCAGGATGACGTTAAACTTTGTCCGCAGTCCATCGAGCATCTCGGCGTAGTCAATTTCATGCCCGTCTTTTGCCAGCAACAATAAACGAGTTTCCTGTTGCAACGATTCCGTTCTCGCCAACGACTGAAAAGCGTTCCATGCCAGTTTCTTTCTCTCTGTCGAATATAAATAGCTCGGCAACACGATGCCCAGTTTCATTTTATGCCCCCACTGTTGAGTATAGCTTCTCCGGTTCATCCTCCAATCCATACAACCGACTCAACTCAAGCACGTGCTTCGCTCTGGAATCGTTCAAGCTAACGATATGCTTACAAAGCCGCGCCAACTTGAACGCCTGTGTATCCGGCGTTTCGCGAACTTCATCTTCCGCTCTCCACAACAAAGCGTTTACCGCAGCCAAGGCATTTCTGTGTTCCGCAATTTGTATCTGTTTTTTATCGTGTCGAGCTTCGTCCCCACAACAATCCTCCAGCAAACCAGCCTGCCACGTACGAAGTACTTCATCCAAAGAAGCTTTCTCCGCTTCGAAGTGTGTCGAATCAACATTCTTTTTCTTTGCAGCATTGATCTTCAATTCCAGAATCGACAACCGATCCAGAATCTCACCTGGACTGGGATTGAGTAGTCGCACTTTCTTTTTCTCCTTCTGGCTTTATCTCCAACTTCCCTTCAAACTGAAATGAACTGTCGATCACATCTGCAAAATGTTTTGACAACACGCTCAACGCGTCGTCAATATCGTCTGCGTCAAATACCGCATCCGCTTTCAGCCTGAATCTCATCTTTCTTTTCCTCTTCTTTCTTCGGCTCCAACATACTGATCAACAAATTATGCAGATCCGGATGCAGGCCGTTGCACCAGATATCCGGACCCACATCCGTGACATACAACTTCTCGTGGTACTCCACCGGAACGTATTGACGGAAGATTTCCTGCATCACGAAAATTCTGTCAGCCCACTCGAACAGCATCTTCAAAGTCTCGGGCGAATTCTTCTCCCACGAACAGGCCAGGGCATCTTCGCCATACCGGTACTTCATCAGAAAGCCCAGCGCAACGCTTCTTGAATTGCCGCCCTGACACATGCAAAGGACCTTCATTCCAACCACCACTTGTTATCCACGTACCACTTCACCGCTTCCGTCACCCCTTTTAGCAAACCAACGTGCGGTATCCAACCAAGTTTGTTCATCTTATCGCAAACCAAAGCGTAGCGCCTGTCATGTCCCGGTCTAACGTTTCGGTCGTTGATAAGTCTTATACGACTCTCCCAAGAACCGTTATCAGAAACCTTTCCGTTCATCTTGATATCAAATGCCTGAATGATTCGCTTTGCCAGTTCCAGATTTTCCAACTCTTGTGAACCGGCAACATGGAAGACCTGCCCCGGTTCCACATCCGCTTCAAGAAGTTTCATTACCGCCGTACAATGATCCGTCACCCACAACCACTGCCTCCTGTGTTTCCCATCGCCATAGATCGGTAGCTTCTCACCCTTCAGCAATGCCTTGACAAACGTCGGAAACACTTTCTGAGAATGCTGATACGGTCCGTAGTTATTTTCCGTTCTCGTGATCGCCGTCCACATTCCGAACGTGTGGGTGTATGAGATTACCAAGGCATCCGCTCCGGCCTTTGCAGCTGCATAAGGATTCGTCGGATTTATTCTCGCGTCCTCCTTGTACGCTCCTTCCAGGATTGCCCCGTACACCTCGTCGGTCGAGATCTGAATGAACCGTTTGACTCCATTTCTTCTGGCATCTTCCAGAATTTTGTACGTGCCGACCACGTTCGACTCGATGAACGGCCACGGATCCCGAATCGAATGATCGACAAATGTCTTTGCCGCGAAGTTCACCACCGCATCGCAACCCTCCGACAACCCGGAGATATCATTCAACAGATCACCGTGTACGATCCGAAACCTGTTCAACGTGTCCGACATCGCGCCACGAGCCCTGTGAATAACCAATCTGTTTATGTTTCGCTGATCCGAATTCCTGACAAAGGCCACCACGGAATGATCGGTCTCCGCCAGTACCTCCTTTACAAAATGACTTCCGATGAAACCACTTGCTCCCGTTACGAGTATTTTCATATCGTCATCCTTTTTTATATCGCTGCAGACATCTTGACTTTTTGTACAGGTTTCTTTTGATACTCTTCCACCAACTTCCCTGCCGCCAACCAAGCCTCGATACTGGACCCAGCATCAATCCACTTTCCTTTCACCTTTGTCCATCCCAACACATGCTCGTTCGCATACAGATTGTTCACATCGGTAATTTCCAGTTCACCTCGAGCAGAAGGCAAACAACTTCTGATCTTTCCGAATACCGATGCGTCGTAGAAGTACACGCCGATGATCCCAAACTTACTCATCGGCAATTTGGGTTTTTCTGTTATGCAAAGAATTCTCTGCGTCGAAGCCTCGATCGTCGGCACCCCGTAGTTCTGTGGATCTAAAACTTCCGCCGCCAACACCATTGCCCCACCACTATACTTCTGCCGATACATCTTCACATAGGGTTGCAGCGAATCATCCAACATGATGTTATCGCCCAACACCACGCAACAATCATCTCTATTTACGAAATTCTCCGTCAGTGCCAGTGCCGCCGCAATCCCTCCTTCCCCTTCCTGATATGCATAATAGAGCGACTTGAATCCCCATTGGCTTCCGTTCTTGCAGAGCTTCACGATCTCTTCCGTTGACTGACCACCCACCACGATCATCACATCTTCTATCCCAGCCTCCGACAACATATCCAGCGGATAAAATATCATCGGCCGGTCATATACCGGAAGTAGATGTTTGTTTGTCACCAACGTCAATGGTCTGAGCCTCGTGCCCAAACCTCCGGCCAGTACAATTCCCTTCATGCTTTTTCTCCCTCTACTTCTTTATTGAACTGGCACCAACTCCACCGACAAATCCAACAGGCAGAGTTGTTGCCGGTATCAGTAATGCTTTTGGTTTGTTGAATACCAACTGGTACCAACCCTCTTGCATCACGAACTGTGTCGCCCATTGCCAGACTGCATGTCCGACCAGTGCCAACGAGAAGTTACTTATCAGCACCGTATGCGCAATCGGATTGTACACATAGGTCAATCCCGTTACCGCACACAACGACGTGAGCGAAGCAAAGAATATTTTTATAGCCTTCGCACTCTCTTCCGTCAGGATCGGAAACCAGGAAACCTTTTTCAGCATCTGCAACAAGTAGGAAAATACCGCACCCAACACGATCTGTGACGTGAAACCTTGTATGCTATCCACTGACCCTCCTCGATTCAACAAAATCCGCTTCTTCTTTTCGGACCGGGAGTAGTTGCCATCCGGCGTCTCTTCTTTCTATCTGCTTGTCTGTCGCCTCCCCTTCAGGAGAACAATGCCATTGACGACACATCTTTGGTCTGTCTTCATGGATCGAACACAATCCGTTTTCTTTCTGATAGACGCATCTCGATCCGTCTTTCCAGGAATCGAGAATCTCCACGCCTGGTCTGGTCGGATGGGGAACTGAGAAGTATCTGCCCTTCTCCAATTCTTCCAATTCCACTGCGTACCCTGCCCGTCTCTTGCAACACATGCCGTGACACAAATGCATTGCATCCAGGCAACTGCAATTGAATTGAACCGATGCAAAAGTACCGTTCCAAACAATCGCAATTAGACCCGATTTGTGCTGTTCCAAAACGGTCATGGTACTTTGGATCATAGACGTTACGATTGCTGTTTGTCAGCCCCTCAGAGCTATTTTATCACGTACCCGGAGCAGTCGTATTGCCCGGACCAACGGGCTTTCGCACATCGGACTTGTCTTTCGCCAAAGCATCAGCAGGAGACTTCTTTCCGCCCTCTTGCCAAATTGATGCGGTCGGCTCCTGTTTCTTCAACGGAGTCGGTACATCCTTCGGTGACTGACGATCTGCTTGAATTGATTTTACCTTTTTGCCCATCGCGTTTCTCCTTTTTTTTAACTACCTATCTCAACCTATCCCAAACCGGACCATTCCTCGAAAGAGCGTGCGTACCGTGAAACCTTCCTGAACCAATATAGCTGTCTAAAGACTTGGAACCAGGACCATCTCCTCGACCTCTTGCCATTCCCAATCCGTGTGGCCCAGACTCATGTGCCCAAGCCCCTGTCTGTTTATCCACCCACACGGAATGATTGATTACCCGACCGCGTTCTTCCTCCGTATCTTTCTCCCTTGTCTTTCCCGTATACTTATGAAGACCGTTATCCGTTCCCCTATGCTTGAAACCACTCGAAACCAAAACGTCGTGTGTCCTTCTCCCTCTTGCATCCCAACCCTTTGAGGCACCTTCGGAAGTTCCAACAGCTGCAATCCGATCTCCCTTCGCTGGCTTCCTCAGCGCATGCCAATGCTTCACCGCCAAGTGGGCAGCCGCAGCCCTCGGATGTCCAACCCGTTCTCCACAGAGCTTGCACCTGTGACCGCCGTCGGGATGATCTTCGAAGTTCTCTCTTACGGCAGCATGAATTTCCGTACCGGCCAGCAACGTCTTGATCCAACCGGCCTGTAATGCAACCGATTCGGAAGCAACGTGATCGAGAATTGTCAGCGGCATCAGAAACCTCCCCTCCCGCCGAACCTCGCCCCAGCTCTCGTTCCGTTTCCGGTACGAGTTCCGTTTGTCTGTCTGCCACCCACACCACCACCGCCTTGCTTCAACTGATCCCCCTGCTGCTTCAATTGCTGCTGCTTCAATTTATTCTGCATCACTGCCGGATCCTGGTTCTCCAGTGATTCGTTGCCAAGGAAGTCTCTCAGCTTCCCTGCACCACGACCCGTTCCGGCCGAGCTTCCCCAACTGCCGTCCTTCTTCACATGCACTGTCTTCCCCGTCTGTGGATGCTTGTAGTACTGATTCCCGTCCTTATCCTTATGCACTTTCTGGTATCCGGCCTGGCGCAACGCGGCATGATGATTCTGATCGTCACCCTGCTGCAAGGAATCGCGAACCAAGGCATGCCCAAGATCCTGCGACGACTTCCCTTGTGATCTCTGTGCACCAGGTCCGAACCTGGTCCACGAGCCGTCGGGCTTTACCATGATCATATCGCCGTCCGGTCCCTGAAAACTGGAACCGATTTTTCCACCACCCAAGTCTTCGTCCGATCCCTGGTACTCGTAGCCCAACTTCGTCAGCAACTTGATGTACGGCGCAGACGATACTTCCGCAGGCATCTGCTGTCCTTGTTGATTTGGATTCTGCGCCCCACCCGGACTGTTGTCCAGATCGGACTGATCGTTTCTCATTGGCGGTTTCTGCATTGCCAATTGTGCCGCACCGAATAGATCCCTGATTACTGTGTGTGACATTTATTTCCCCTTTCCTCTCTTCATAGCCATTTCAAATTCCTCCAATCTAGTTCGATGTCTTGGTTCAAGTTTTTTACCTTCAAAGTGCCTTTCCAGAATTTGCAACAGCAGCATGGAATTATTATCTACAAAACGAAATGGAACTTGCGGATAGTCTTTTCTAAACAGCTCCAGCTTTTTCCTATCTGAGTCACGAAACCAACCTTTTACTTCCACAAACTCCATCGCTCTTCCAAACAACCACTTTAGTTCTTCTGGAATGAAAATTAGAAAATCAGGCGTATACACATGCCCGTCTGACAACAAAAATCTTTTTGGTTCATAAAACCATTCCATCCCTACCGAATCCAACATTACAGCAAACGTCCGCTCATAGCTCGAGCGCAGATAAACCTTCGAACCGTCTTTTCTTGTGTAGCGAATACCTGGCCACTTAACCGGACTAGTCTTGATCAATCCTTCAGCATACCTTCTTCTAAACGTTTGCCCACTACGTTTTGACGAATCTTTATCTCGTGGACAGCTCAATCCTTTATTCCACGCTTTTCTAGTTGGACCGTCTCTCAATGTCTTTCTCATTTTACTAGCATTCAAAGCAACAGACTTGCTTGTCTTTTCCGTCAAACCCTTATTCCAGGCAGGCTTACCTCTCACCCCAGACCCAAGCTTCTTATAAACCTCAGGCCGTCTCATAGCTTTACGAGTAGCTATCGAGATTCTTTTCTTGTCTGCTTTAGACCTTTTACTTCCTTTTCTCACTTCTTATCTCCACCTGGAGTATAACCCTTGTTATCCATCCAATTCGCTAACGCATACGGATTATCAACCTCCGGATGCTTCTTAAGCTCTTTGACTGTATCCTCCCATTCTGGTGGAACTGATGCCTTGATTAATGTTGCCGCCGTAACCCGTCCCATCGTCCTGTCTTTTTGATATTCCGAAATGATTTTCTTTACGTTCAACGTCTTCAGCTTCTTTCCTTCCGCATAGGTTCCCATTCTGTTTGCCAACCGTGTTTCCTGTCTCGACGAACCCTGAGCAACCAGCTTTGCACCCGATGCCGGTGCCGTATGTTCCGGAGCCGGACCGCCACCACCCAATGCCTGCATCGATTCCGCCGCCAGCTCCCCAACCCACGCCATGATATGTGTCTCGCCTCTCAGAGCCGCAGCCTTGAATCTGTGCTTCCCGTCGATCACGATGACCTGAGGAACGAAACCGTGGAAGGATTTTCCGACTTGGTTCCGATTGTAGTCGACCACGATTGGTTTCGCTTCCATCGCATGGATCTTTTTCAAGACAAGATTATCTCCCTTCGGTTCGCAAGGCATTGCCGCCGCGTTCAAAGGCAGACGCATCAGCCGGAACTTCTTTGACGGAAGCCATTTTCTCGCCCAGGTCTCAGGAGTATGATACAAGAACGGCTGTTCTCTTTCTTCTGCTTCAGCAAAAATATCCACAGCCAGCTCTAGTGCATTCTTGATCTCTTTCGGAATCCGTTTCGTATATCCATCTTCCCGCAACCTGGCAAAAGTATTTGCTTCCGCTAGCTTCATGTTATCCACCTCTCACTTGAATTCCTGCCGCACTCCAAACCGTTTGCATTCCACCCGCCTGTGCCAACAACCTTACTTCCTCTGTTGGCGTTACCGGAAACCTTCCTGTTAGTTGGAAGTGTGGTTCATCCTTCCAACTGATCCCGGACGTCAAGCCGAGTGCCTTCCCCTTCTCGATCATCTCTTTCCATACCGGATGTTCTTCGTTCCAATCTGGATGCATCGCCGAATCAAAAGGTACCGCGTCCACCGCCATCCCAAACGGATGCCAGGAGTAACCGGGCTTGGCATTTGTTACCGTTCTGATATTCTGTGATGCCAGTATCAGCGCCCAGCCGACTTTCAATCTAAGCGCATTTACCTGATCCACAGGATAGCGGCCCTGCATAAACAAAGCTTCCTGCTCCATATCCGATCTGACACCCTGGGTGATCCCGATCGGTTCCGACATTTGACTTTCCAACGTATACATCAATTCCGCCAACGTTGGTTCCACCAGTGCCAATCTTTGTTTGCTAATCGGTCCGAACATTTTTTATCTTCGTCCCCACGTCTCTACGACCACCAACCAACCCAACAAAAACAGTTCCACTGCCATTGCCCCCAACATCAGAAACCGATACTGCTTGTCCATCCACTGCTTCAGCGACTCCATGCTAGTCTCCCATGTCTATGATCTTTGTTTCTCCGGTCTTCTGAAACTTTACCAAGACTGCCAACCGACCATTCTTTCTTTTTACTTTCTCGATCGAGAAAGGACCGGACGACAAAGCAAGCTCCGTTACCTTCAACATCTCTTCGTGTGTCAACTGCCTACGAGCTTCCTGTATCGTCATGCTTGTCTCCAAGATTCACAACGAAGCACTCTTCCAATTGTTCCGCTAGTAACACCAAAGCGAACGCCCAAAGCTCTTTGAGTAAGATTAGCCTCTATACGAAACTTTTTTATCTCATTCACTTTCTTCCAAGTCAATTTTGAACAACCATTTCTTTCTCCGGACGTGCCTAAACCAAGCTTAATAGCATGACGAATATTCTTAACATGTGTCTTATACTCAAGATTGTCTATCCTACAATTCGATTTCACAGTATCTTTATGATTCACTTCTTTTCCAGGAGGACATGGACCTCGAAATGCTAACATCACTAATCTGTGAACCAAAAATCCTCTTTTCACACCATTAATACAAACGACTATATGCAAGTAACCATTCTTCAATGGCCACTGACTTAAAATCTTACCAACTTGTGCTCCCATTCCTGGCAATCTTCTACGAATCCTACCTAACGAAGACGCCTCGTAAAAACCATCAAGAATCTCCCGCCATTCTTCTTTCATAGCCGCCTCTGTTTTAATCCAAAGCTAATCCCATATCTATGCATCAAAAATCCTGAAGCGACACCCATATTGTTGAACTCCACCTGCCTGTGCTTCACGATTGCATCGTACTGACCCAACTCCCTTTCGATTACCTTCACCTTCAGCTCACCCATGTTCCTGTGCAACTCGATCGACACACCCTTGTCCGGCGAAGCCTGATGGATCCAAAACGAATTTCGTTCCTTCGGATTGTTCATCGTCCGCTGTATAAAGTCTCCCTGATCGGTATGGAACTGACCCTTGAAAGAACTGGGCTTACCGATCCACGTCATCCCGGACTTCTCGTATTCCTTTGGTTGCTTGAGAATCGTGATCTTGTGACCTTCCGGTGTCGTGAACGACTTCTTCACGCTTCCCTTCCAAGCGGGCTTTACCGGAATCGCCAGCTTACCGCCGCGACGAACAAGTCCGGGTGCCATCTTGTCCCTTCGATCATAGCGACGAAGAGTCTGCAAACCCTTTCTAAGTATCTTCAAATTCTCGCGTCTGTTCTTCGAAATGTAACCAGGCCGACCGCGCTTGATCTTCAGCTGGAGTCTTATCTGCTGTATCTGTTTCTTCAACCCTTCTCTTCTGACTTCCCGTGCAGAGGGCGGACGACCGCAATTTGGTCCCTGACATCCCGATCCAGGACCGCCAGCGTACAATTCCGTTAGTACCAACAGCGTTGCCATCTACGACTGCGACCTTGCTTTCACAACCACAGGGATCGTAAATTGTCCCTGCACTCCAGACTGCGTCGCGATCAGCACTAGCGTGTAACCACCACCCAGCTTCGCGGTAAACGATGCCGGTATAATTCCCTGATACGTCGCATCCGTTCCAGGCACATAAGTCATCGGAATCGCGTTGAAAATCGGATCAGCAACTCCTCTTGAATCGTACAACGTTGCCGTCACCGTAGCGGCGATCAGAAATGTCCCCGAAACTTTGTCTTGCAATTCGGTTATCTGTATCACTTGCGTGTTGTTCGGATACAGATTAATTACCGTTGGTAGCATTTAGACACTTCCTACACAGAATCCAAACTTGTTATCTGTACTTCACCCGAGGACGTCAACTCACCGAACGTCGCTTTTGGACAAAGACTTACAGATTGTAACTGAACTTCTCCGGACGATTCTACAGATTGTAACTGAACTTCTCCGGACGATTCTATTTCACGGAAATCTACTTCTGATAAGGCTGGAGAAACCATACCGCCGGCCCATGAAGAAATGGCATTGTTGTTGCGTGTTCCTAGAAAATAATGGAAAGTCCCAAACCCGATTTTTCCACTGGCGTATGTATTATCTACAACTGTTAGTTTTTGCACACCATTGATGTAAAAGGAAATCACATTTCCAACTGCCGCTATCCGAAGTACATCTCCCAGCTGACAAGGAAACTCGCCCGTGGCTAGGCGTGCCGAAGGATTTGCAGGGCCAGAATTGTCCTGCCGGTCAATAAACACTAGAGCCGTCCCCGTCTGTGCGAATGGCTCTACAATCGCTTTATATCCACTTTGATAGTCTACTGTTTGCGCCCGAACGATCGGACCATGATACGTTACCTGGTCAGCCGCCAGATAAGTAAATTCGGAATATTGGTCATTTGTGAAATTCTCTGGACCTAACCACAAACTCTGCGAAAATCGACCATCTTCCAAATTCGTCACCGCCCCAGACCGTAACTGAGCCAATCCATTTTTCTTAAATGGAGGACCATCTCCAGCAACGTCATCTGTGGACGACCACAATCCTCCGTTGCTAAGAGGACTTTCATCTGGTCTTTGAAAATTATCAGACGCTAATTGTGTAAAGACTAAAGGCATCTCACGTCGATCCTTGTCCTACTTTTAGATCCTGTGCCTGTATCTCACCCAGTACACTCAACGAACTAAGAACTATCTTGCCCGGCGAAAAGACCATTAACGTAATTACCGCATCTAGCCAGGCAGCCGTTTCCTGATCCGACAGTGCCAAGGCCAAAGCATACTGCAACGATATGTTCAACTGGTCTGACAGTACTAGTGATTCCGTACCGACCAACATCCCCCACATCGTTGTCAACTGTTCCTGAAAAACAACTACGTCGTTTACTTGCAAGCCGAATGTCAATAGCGCTTGCAGAGCATCCAACTGCGTTGGTGTCGCATCCGCAATCAGTAGCAGCATCGATTCCAGGAACGACGCCTGATCCGCCATCGACCCCTGATCTTTTACCAAGCAACCGTAACCGGCACCCAACGATTCCGAAAAAGACATCTGATCCGTCAGAATCAAAGTAATTGCTGGCTGACCAGACTGGAATATCTCGAGCCAGTTGTTCAGTGAATCGGAAATGAACATCCCGTATCCGATTCCAACCTGCTCGACGAATACCATCTGATCTCCCGGCGCCCATCCCGGGAAGAATACCATCGCATCCGACATTGTCAACTGATCGGTGAAGAGCAACCCATAACCGATCTTCAAAGAATCGGAGAACGTAATTGTGTCTACCAACAATTCGTTCTGTCCGAGAACCACCTTCGCCGAATCCGTCAAGGACAAAACATCCGAAATCAGATCTCCGTAACCAACTCCAGATGAATCGGAGAATGTCAATTGATCTACATTTCCTTCTCCGTAACCAATTCCCAACGCATCCGACATTGTCAGCGTGTCGGATAGGAACAACGAGATCAAAGCCCCCAGCAACTGGAAGCTCATTGAATCGGCTAACGACATCTGATCGGTAAAGAGTAATCCGTAACCGATCTTCAAGGAATCCGACAACGACATCGTATCCGTTACCTGATCCCCATATCCAATTACAACTGAATCCGAGAATGACAACTGATCCGTTACCGCGTTGCCGTAACCAATTGCGATTGAATCCGAGAATGATAGCTGATCCGAGAACAGCTCGACGATCCCAAATACCAGAACGAAATTATCCGACAACGTCCCTGTATCCGCTATCTGGAATCCGTAGCCAAGACCAACCGCGTCAGTGATCGTCAGCGTTTCCGAGAACGTACTTGACAACGTGAAGAGAAGTACAACCGAATCCGACAACGTCATCGTATCGGTTATCAAATCTCCATAACCAATTGCCGGTTCATCCGATAGTACCAACTGATCCGGCATCACTTCGTCTAATTCACCACCTCCAAGAACCGATGCAAATGAATCCGTCAATATGATCTGGTCGGATACCAGATTTCCGTAGCCAATCGACAACTGATCTGACAACGACAGTCCGTCTGTAATCTGCAACCCGTATTCAATACCACTCGCATCCGTCAACGTCATTGCGTCGGATAGCGTCTCCAACAAACCAAGGACGGACTTTGCCGCATCCAACCAGTTCTGACCAAGGTGTGCACACCCTAGTGCAAGATCCCACTCGTCTACCAACGACAAAATTGGATCCAACCAATAATTCAAATTATCCGAAAGTGTCAGAAATTTATTTCCGACAAGGAAAGAAGACTGAGCATCGTTCATCCAAATTCTTTCAGACAAGTTTCCAAAAGAATTTGGATCTCTAGTTGGTCCGGTTAAATGGAAGCCCGGTGCCATCCAACTGTACTGATCCAGCCAACCGGCTCCCGATGCCCTGTCATTCAAATTATCTGTTAATGATAATCTGATCTGCAATGACATCGTAACCAGATCGCCTTGCGGACCCATCAACAAATCTTCGGAGAATCGCGCCTGACTGACCTGACCAGCACCCGCACTTACAGTCTTAAAGAAGGAAACCCCATCCTGCCAAGGCAATGACAGATTATCCTTAAGCTGCAAACCAATCCCCACCACCACCGAATCCTGGTGGGTTATCGCCTCCATCCACTCTTGATTGATCCGTTGTGTCATTCTTTAGCCATCTTTACAAAACCAGTCTCACGACAAACTCAGCTGGTTGACCGTCGAAAATGTATCTAGTCCCGTACCGCCCCCTCCGAAATTATCGAAGATCGAAGATGTCGTAGCCCCGGACGTCTGACCAAATCCGATATGGCCGGCACCAGGAACAGCGTTGTCAGTTACCTGCTGAACCGGAGTTTGATTCCAACTTCCGACGAACTCAAACGTGGAAACAACACCACTGATCCAGTTTATTCCCATTTTTGCTTGGGCACCATGGCCGGATAGAGTGGCAAGATTGGTCGATGCACCCGCCACAACCTTATTCAAAAGCCATGCACCCGTACTATTTACCACCAACGTATAGCCGTTCAGACTACCTGTATTTTCATTAGCAGTCTTGATCCACAAAACGAATCGTCTCGCCCCATTTCCGGCAGTAACAAAATCCATGTAGGCTTCTGCATCGGGACCGAATATATCGACATTCCACCAATTCGAAGCACGAGATGAAGTCCCTGTTCTTACCTGATTACTGACCAAATTGTGAGAAACATCCGCTACATCAATGGGCGTAGACCAATTCCCAGCCAGCGGCGTCTCGTTCGCCCTGGTAAAATCGTCGACGATTCCAAATAATGGAAAACTCATATCGTCAAATCCATCAGCACGATCGATCCCGAGAATTGTACCATCAGCGCTTTGAAAATTTGTCTAAGTGTCGAAGCCCCACTCAAACTACTTGTATCGAAATGTAAACTTTGTGCCGCCGCCACTAGTTTTGCCCTTACCGGCTGCGGGAGCGAACCGAACGTTGTCGACAACGATACCGAACTTCCGTCCAGCAGTCTAGCCAATCCCAGTCCTTGCGCCCTTTGCATCACTGTAAAGATCGCAACGACCGATCTCAATACTTGTCTGTACGTCAATGACGTTGTCACCCAATCCGCCGGAATGAATCTAGCTTCCAGATAGTTCTGTACCACAGTTACCGCGCCGGCTCCCAAGTTCTGATCCAGATTCAATGGTACGGTCAACACATCTGGTTCCGCTCCTAATGCCGCATTTGTTTCCGTAGCCACCAACATCATCGGCTCGTTTCCAAAATCCATTGCCGCCCAATTAAATCCCGCCAAGTCCGTATCCGCATACTTTGGTCTTCTGGAATCCTCTTCCGTGCCTATGCCCGTTACGGGCATCACATAAAGCTGAGTCGCCATTTATTCTTCCAGCCGCTTTAACACTTCCCCATCCTCTACGAAGATTCCGACTTCCGCCAACTTCGTCGAACCAGTTGATTCAAAAACCGGCTGTCGCACGGTCCAAGCACCCTGCTCTTGCTTCTCACTGGAGATCGGTAACAATTCCGGTCCATTTTCTCCTTCCACAACTCCGGCATCTGCAATCCGCACGATCGGAGCCACCTTACCGACTTCCAGTAGTCCGGCATCGACCAGTTCCTGGGGAACAACTTTCCACGCCCGCACGAACATATGATAGTTGTGTGTGTCCCAAATGAACTTCTTGAATCCCCGTTCGGCCAGCAACTGCTCCACGATCTGCTGCGTGAATCCGGTCTTGTGAAAATTGTACTCGTACGACTGCTGTCCGTACAACACGTTCATCACATCGTTGTCGATCTCGTCGTTCATCACGTGCTGAGCCGCCCATTTCAAATTCGGCAATACCAATCTGAATTCCCCTTCGTCTTTCAGGATTCTGATCCACTCATCCAGCACCGCTGGAATTTCCTTCCGCTCGAAATGTTCCAACGTATGACTGGAGAACACGATATCGAATTCCTTGTTGCCGAAGGGCAATACTCTCAAATCGCAGCGATAGTCCGGCTGTACGTCTTCCCGGATGTCAACCCGCAGTACCGTTCCTTCTTCGGTATGATAACTATCCTTCTCCGGACCTGAACCAAGGTCAACTATTTTCTTTCCGCCCCTCTCCACTTCCGGTCTCCTGAAAGGCTTTGCATGTGGAGGCAAATTCACCGGCGTTCTCGTCGCTGGATCCCAATGGTCGCAAAGTAATCCGCCGTCAGCAATTACATTGAAACCAGCTTTCGTAACCTTGTCGCAGAAATACAGATCCTCGGTCCACAGCTCACCCATCGGCACGCCGTTCATGTAGGCTTCAACAGAGTCGATGGTCTTGAACCAAGGCTTCTCGATCGTTTTCAAAGCATCTATTCTAATCAGCGCACAACCCATACCGATTCCCGACACATCGAAAACTTCCCCGATTTTCCAATCCCAATATGGTCCGGCACCATTGCCTCTGAAGATCATCGGCATTGCCGGCGGTGACTTGTGACAATAGATCCCACCGGCCACCGCGACCTTTGGAAAATGCTCCATGTGATAGATCAACTGCCTGATGGCGTGTGCCGGTACCGTCACGTCTTCGTCCAGGAAGAACAGATACTTGATGTTCTTGTCCACCGCCGTCTGTGCTATTTGGTTTCTGGCCTCGTCCACCTTTCGACCCTTTACCATCGCATACTCGACATTGTAGTCCATTGGTGGATGCAACGAATGGAATGAAAACGACCACTCCGGTACCAACAGATTTCCGCTCAATGGAATCCCGATCATCAACCCCGTCCTGTTCGGATACATTGTCATTCTTTTTTCTCTCCTTTTATTTCCACAGTCTCTATCTTCCCCAACAACTCCGCCACGATCCGGCAAGCCTCCGCTTCCCTTTCGTATCTCTTTGCCATGACCGAACCGGCAGGCATTTGCCATAACTGCGCAACTAACTTCTCGTCGTCAGCCGCAACCTGCGTCAGATAGATCGCAAACTTCTCCCGTTCTCCGGCAGTAAGATTCATTCCGCGACCGCCGCGCTTACGACCAAAGTATCATCCCCGATAAACCTCGAAGACATCTCCATGAATTTCCACTTTCTGTTTCCGCAAATACACAGCAACACTTCTTCCCTTGTTTCCTCGACCCGCACCCATTGCAAATCCTTCGTCGCTAGCCGACCGCATTCATCGCACTTGACACAGACGACCGTTGCCATTCCTGACTCCTTACTTCCACCACTTCGAACCGCATCCCTTTGCAAAAATGACAAGCCCCTTCGAATTCGTAATACTTGACGGTCTCTCCTTTTTCATTCCGCTTCACCACCATCGTTGTCCATTCTGGAATCCTTTTGCAGTTACAGCATACCAAATACATTTCCGCGATCCGCATCAAGCCCCACTCGCTTCCGTCTTATCATCATGATGTAAAACAAGTTCACCAAACTCATTTATTCCGGGTGTTTCTAACCTGCGAAGGATCTCCGCGATTGCGAATAGCGCCGCACTCTGTCGCGTTGTTGCATCCATCATCGCTTTTTCGCGTAGTGCCGCACTGATCACCTTTCCGGCACGATCATGAGCAAGTTCTGCTTGTGTTTCAGAGAGATCGAGAAATGGCTGTACGATCGTCAAAAAATCTGTGCTCCTCAAGACATATCTTTCCGGCTTTCCTTGTTCTCTAGCCAACGAGTTCCGCGCCTCGTTCTTGTTAACTACCTTTGCTAGCATCTCCGATAACCGTTCCCCCGAAGTACGAGCCTCACGAAGTTTGTCGACCATTCTCCCCCCATGATTTTTTTATTCTACGACTCAACAAACTCTCCGTGGATCAACACTACGGGCAAAGGCCGACCGGGACCTTTGCCGTGGTACGTAATTTTCCTCAACAATCCAACCGCCCTCAGATCCAACGTTCTCAAGCTGGCCTTGATTACAACTTCCACCATTGCATCATCAGGAACATCCGCAAGTGCCGCGAGCAGTTCCTTTTTTGTCACTGTGGCTTTGTCGTTTCAGGGCTGTCGGCAGTTTGGTCAATACCACCGGTCTTCAAAGCCCGTTCTCTTGTCTTCAAACGGAGCAGCCAATCCACTCCCTGACGAATCGCTCCGTAAGCTTTCTTTGCATCGGCATTTATTGGTGCCCGTTCGTTCTTCTCCGCCCAGTCCGCAAGATCCGCCAGATCTTCATCGGTGTAGGTCTTCGCCATTCTTCACGCTCCTTTATCTCTCCGCCATTTCCATTCTGAATGACAACATCGCGAACGTTTGTTGCAAATCCTCCGGCACATTGTCAATTCCCTTGGCGAGAAAATCCAACGCTGCTTGCTCGGACTGGAACGTTGTTACCCGACTACCGGCGCGAACGTTTACCCACCACGCTTCATCCAATCCTCTTGTTGGCTCTTCACAACACATCACACACCCGCCGCCATCGTATGTTCGTTTCTGATCTGCTTCAACAATGCCGCCGCCGTATCCGCTGCCACTGCCGGTGGCATTCCAAACGGTAGCGCGATCTCCTGCCCGTACGGATTTCCGAATACCACGCCAAGATGTCCCGACTTGTGCCTGCTGGGATGCGGTTCGAACGAAATGATCGTCTTCCCCACACCGTTCGCCAGCACCCAACATGCCGACCTACAGCCGACATACACCAGACTCTTCTTGATCAGCCACGTCGCTTCTTTCCATCCGACCTCCGCAACGTTGAAAAATTCCAATCCGCTTCCCTGGCACTTGGACCACAACGATTCCAAGAATTCTTTCTTCAGCTCGGCGTATTGCTCGTTGAACGAAAACGTCACCAGACGTTTCTCTCTGATCACTTCCTTCATCGGACCGCTGGAGAAATGAATCATCTTTGCTTCCTCTTCCACACTGTCCGAGACATCGAGAAACGGAACCACCGACCAACCGTTGAAACTGATTCCCTGCTGATACGATACAAAGTCTATCAACGGCATCGATGGTGCACTGATTCCCGGATGGCCTCTGTAACCAAGATGCCAGAACTTCTTATACGGCGCCCTCGGCTTTATCCCACGCTCTTCTTTATCGTAACCGTGTGGACCCCCTTCTTCTATCCACTTCGGTGGCTGCCAGGGCTGATCGCCGTGATTCGAATGTGTCCTTAACCAATCTTCCACAATGAAAGCCCGGTCGATGTAATTCTGTTCCACCAACAACGGCAATAGATTCTGGTAGTAAGGCATTACCGCAAAGTCCACTTGCTCCCCAACGATCCTCTCCGAGATATACTTTGCCGTTGGCATACTCCAGAGAATATCACCGTACTTCCCGCTGAATGTACAAAGGTACTCGCTCATCTTCCAACCCACGGTCCGGCATTGATCTGATCCTTGGTCGGAACCACAGGATCTTTACAATGGCAAAGTCTTTCTTTCGATCCCGTCGACTTTGCCATCGCCCTACCGCAACCCAAACAAGTCCACGGATACACTTGCTTTTTCTTTTTTCTCATCGTTCTTTTTCCTTTCTATCAACCATTCACAGTAAAACTCTTTCCCTCCTTATCTATGTCCACGATCAGCACATCAGGAGCATCGCTCACATCGATGTACTCGATCTCCATGTCGTTAGTAACCTTTTCCTCTTCCACCGCTTTTTTGAATTCCGCCCATGTCATTTTCTCTTCTCCCTACGAATGGCCGTGTGCCTGTAAGTATGGCAACAGCACCGCCCAAATCTTATTGATCAACCACGCCGCCACTATACCGAGTACCGACAACAGAAATCCGCTGGCGTAGAGAGTGTGTGATAGCTGACTAACCAGCCTTCGCATCTCTTCGAAGTCGGTATGTTGCTGATCCGCGTTCTTGCTCAGCGTCTCGATCGCATGCATCTGCTCGCCTTGGTTCTTCTGGATCTCGAAGACCGCCTTCACCAACAGATTGAAATCTTGTTCCGCATCACTCATACTACCGCCTTCACCCTGATCTCCACTCCTTGTAAAAGATACTCGTCCAGATCCGCTGACGACCAATCTGCAAGTGGAAATAGGATGTGCTTGGACCGACCGGTCTTTTCAAACCAACCAATTGATTCGTCACCGATGTACTTCACGATCTGATCCCGTGGTGGTCTATCCTCTTTTCGCATCCCGACGATGATATGCCCGTACCGTTCCAATGCATCGGCCCAATTCGTTCGCACAAGCATCGTCTTTGCCTCTTCCGAATACGGAGGAATCACCGGAAACGTTCCCAACGGAAAATCCTGCTTCCTCACACCGACACCAGTCCCCGGCCCGACTTCCACTCTTTTGAATCCGATCGTCTTCATCAGACTCGCCTGTGCAATTGCCATTCCCTGTGAAGCTACATCCGCAATCACCACGCTGGTCATTACCTGAAGCTTCAATCGAACCAGCAAACCAACGATCGTACAACTTTCCCTTCCGGCACCGAATGCCAATATTGGCTCATCCGTGTCAAGTACAAACTTCTCCAACAAGCTTCCGCTCTTCGTTATCTTCCGTTCTAGTCCGTTGAATATCATTCTTAGCCTCTCAAAGCCACTTCGTCCATTACCAGAATATCTGGAGTAATACCGTTCTGTTCCACTTCAACGAACTTCCAAAACTTGCTTCCACAAACGCATACCAGCTCTTCTCCCTGAGCACGTGATTGCAAATTGTACAACTGTGACACCCATTTCAAATCCTTGGTTGCCAATCTTCCACACCGCTCACATTTTGCACCGATCACCATTGTTACAAAACTCCCAGTGCCAACAAACCTTCTCGCTTCAACATATACCATTTCTTTGATATAGCCGGCCACAGTCTGAAAAACGTTTTTAGCTTCCTTACATTCTCATCGCGCAGATAACCTTTCGTCTCAACGTACAAATCGTGACGAGGTAAATAGAAATCTGGTGTATATTCCGAGCCGTTCCAATTTCCTAAACCAACGTAAAAGGAATGTGGTTCAAACTTCCACCCGATTCCATATTTATCCAACCACTCAGCGAATTTCACTTCGTAACTAGAACGCATCCAAATCTTTCCACTCTTCCCTTCATAGTACTGACCAAACCGATCGAAGTTTGGAATTCGGCCGCGCTGTGTCTTTGAACTTTTTTCAGCTATTGATTTCTTCTCCGCCTTTGTTCTGTTTGCCCACATTCTTTTCGAATGCTCAGAATGCCACTGTTTCAACTCTAGCTTATTTTGAGCTACTTTTTGTGTTCGTGACATCTTCCTTCTTGTACTTGCAGAAGCTTTCTTTCCCAAATGAGCCTTTCTATTCCCTTCAGCTACTGCGTTCCTCCATAATTTACTTTTCCTCCGTCCTTCTACTACGCGTCTTTTGTGTTGTCTTAAAGTATGGTTCAAAGAACCACACATCGAGCAAGCACCTTTCGGGAGATTCGATAACCGTTCCTTATGTGAATCTGACATTCTCCTTTTTGTAGACCGCTTATGCTTAAGACCTTTATGAGCCAAACCAAGTTTCCGCCTATGTTCTTTTGTTCTTGGTTTAGAATTCGATTCCCTCAAAGCCTTAATACGTCTAATTCTAACTTTCTTGTTCGACCACGACTTTCTTGCCGCATCACTTTGAGCTTTACTCATTGTACCACCTCCAGTTATATTATACAAGAAACCAACTGGAAATGGTATAACTAATTGCTCAATTTGATATCGTGTACGATATCGCGAGCGTGTTGCTTGTAGTTTTATTTATCGTTGCGTACGTCACGTGCGACAACATCGTTTGCACCGCCGCCGATGTTGAATTGAACAACCCAGCTTCACCCAACGTCGTGTTCGCCTGGTTGGTTGCGAATGTGCACTGCGCCTGCCAGCTCGGAGGATTCGCCGTCAGTCCGCTCGTCGCAAAGGACGAGATTGAGATTCTCAGCGACTCCGAAACCAATCCCGTATCTCCCGTTGCCGGTGCCGTCGTCGATGTTCCGACCGCAATCGCGTTGATCGTATCGGTCTGTGGCGAAGCTGAGACCAAACGAGACAACACGTAAGATCGACCGGACGTCACCACGACGTTGTCGATCTTCCTTTTTTCCACTACCTCGTTTGTCTCGGCGTTTAGTAACGCCAATTCTATACAGCCCCTGAACTTGATTACATCCATGTGCTTCGAAAACTTCTTCTGCCTGTACAGATCATTGCTCATTCTCAGACTCCTGAGCGGGCTTCTCTTGCTCCGCCGATAATTGGACTCCCGGTACCGTTTTTCCACACAACTCACACCGCTCTCCAGCATTCTTATTCGGGTGTCCGCATTCTAGTCTGATGGCGAACTGATCGCCTAGCTTCATCTGATCTTGTGCCATGATCTTTTCCTTTCCAGAATAGAGGAGGGTCGGGGTCCAGCAATTCTTGCCCGACCCTCACACTCTCCTGGCAGTCAACTATCCTACCGGAGCCCCCAACCCGAAGCTGATCGAGGCAGCCGGACCACTGACGATATCGATCGAAACCGCTCCGGTTGGTCCCGGTGATCCATCTGCATTTGTTACCACGGCATTGATCTGCACCGTACCGAGCTTCGATGCACCGAGGATCACTCCGCTGGCCACCGTACCGCTGGCAGGAGTCGGATCCGCGATCACCGAGGCGCTCTCCGGATCACTGGAACTGACAACAATTGTACTTCCCGGCGCCAACTGTGCCGGATTGCCGTCCGCATCCACCGCTGTCAATTGATACGGCACCCTCTGAACGTCTTGCAATTGGAAATTTGCCATCTCTCGTTTCTCCTTTTTACTGACGTGTTGGTAATCCCAAAGCGAACTTCAGTGCTACAGCTGGATGCCTCGCCTGAGCCTTCAAAGCTTCCAGAATCTTTTCCTGCAAGGACTGCTGGTTCCGTTGTATCCGCAACAACAGAATCATCTGAGTTCTGATCAGATTCAGATGATCTTCTATCTGTGTCAACAACTTCCTGTCTTCTTTTCCATAGAAGCCGATCATTCCGCCTGCTCCTTCTTTCTAATCGTTTGGACCGGCAGGGGCAGATCCAATTCATCTTTGAACTCTTCGAATTCCGGCATCGGCATATCGAAGATTCTCCCGCGCTCCATTGCTATTCTGGTCAACTTCGAAATCCACTGTGACACCTGTTCATCTTCCGAGACTTCCTTTGTACCGACATCCTTACTCAAGAATTGACCCTGCAATCTGGAAACCTTTGCAGGAATTCCACCCCACCGTTCTGCCAGCTCCATTGCTATCATCGCCCCGTGCTTACTCTGCTTGTTCTTTACTTCGTACTCGATCCGATCCACCACCTTATCGGCCGAATCAGAGATCAATCTATCCGCCATCGCCTTTCCGATTTCTTCCATCTCTGGCGACTTCACGATTCTTGCAACCGTATCAGGAGTTCGATTGTACCGAATCGAAATCTTCTGCATCGAGTTATCAGGTCCGCCCTGAACATACTCCTGACACATTCTTATTCGTTCAGCGAGCGGTACATAGAATTTCGGACATCTTCTAACCTTGTTCTTCTTTCTTCCTCCGGACTTTCGCCCGTTCGACTTTTTTGCCCTTCTGTTCACAACACGTCTTCCGGATTCACACCCTTTGTCGCCACTTCCGCATTCCCGGCAATCATCATTCTTGCTACCTGTAAACCGAGCTGGTAACCGGTAACGAAAACTCCCGATATTGGAAACTTTACACCCAATGCCCTCGCGGACGGTTTTCCGATCGCCGCAACCAATTCCTTGGTCTGATCCGCCTTCACCTCGGCAGGAACCGTCGCCATTGCATCCACCGCCGCTTCAATGTTCATTGCCGCAGGTATGACCATTTTATTTTCCTCATGCTTTCATCGCCCGGATCGATCGGTAGAAGTCTCTCCCGTATCTCATCAAGCAGGTCTGTCCGCCAGCTCTTGCCCGATCTTCCACTTGTTCCTGGGAAAGATTCTTGGCCGTCTGTTCTCCACCCTTACTGGCGTTCTTTCTGTTCTGCTCGATTTTCCGTTTTAGTTCAGACATAACCCGTCCAAGCTCCCTTTTTTCCGGGAAATTCATTTTCTGTTTTTAGTTTTGTTCTGCGATGAAGGATCAACTGGAAGAGTTTCGTGTTTCTTCCGCGAGATAAAACATTCCGTGGCTTCTCGATAGCCATTCCCTAGCAGGTTTCCTAAACTATGGACTACGTTTCCTCGTCCTGTTGTCCATCTCTCGCCGTGCTAGGAGTACAAATTTTTCCGTACAGAAGAACTGGGAGCCGTATCGCGCTAACCGGCTCCCAGGTTGGTGACCGAAGGATTGACTGTTTGCTACGACAATGATAACTCACACGACAATTCCTTGTCAAGTCTTTTTTTCATTATAATTCGATGACAAATCGTCCGCAGTCCGACAGCTCAACCGAACCATCGAACTTTTTGCGCAATGCTTTTCTCAAAGCATTTCTTGTCACATCCACATCAGTCTCACAATCCTTTTCTTCCTTGTATGCTTGCTCGCGTTTTTTCCTAGCAGTAACATAAGCAAGCTGCAAACCACCAAATTCATCTCGCTCATCCGGCGTCAGCTCTCGTACTTTCATAGTTTCCCCTCATGTTCCACCACATGCACCCGTACCGCACCAACTTTCTCAACGGCCATGTCAATAATTCCTTCGACGATTCCGTTCTCACTTGGTCCCTTGAAAACGTAGAACTCATCACCCAGCGATACCAATGCCGGATTTCTCGCCTGGAACACGTGCACGAAAAAACTCCTTGAGATATCTTTCCCTTCCAACTTCATTCTTACCTCTACGAAGATGACCCCGTTTGCCATGCAAAATTCTCTCACGATCTTCCCGATGCCTTTGTCGCATCCAACAGAAATTACGTTCAAACTACGACCGTACTGACCGGCAAGTTTTCTGATCAAAGCTTCTACCTGCTCAATATCTTTCGCCAACGGAGATTCATCAGCCGGATTAGTCCGTTCCCTTGCGCCTACGATCACCACGTTCACTTTTCCTCCTCATCTAAAAGCGTGCTGGCCCAATTCAGTATCTTCTATAGCTTTCTCTATGTCGCAGAGCTTAACTAAAATCTCCAGCAGCGTTACAACCATCAAATGGTCTGTAGCCAAAACTGGTCCTGGATAAGTTTTTCTGTAACTATCCAGTACTTCGATTGCTTTTTCCCTATCCACATTCATTTCTCCTCTTCTTCAGCCTCTTTACAATTTTCAACAACCCAGTTCCACTCCGCCGCATCGTAAGCGTCGTTCATCGCCGTTTCCAACTGATGTTCCTTTTTTAGGTGTTCATCATCCGGCATATCTTGAAAATGCATGTTTATTTCAAAGGCCGTTCCAACAAAAGAACAACCAGCTACCGGACAATCAAACTTCGTCTCTTTTTCTTTTTTTATTTTCATCTCGGTAATCTCATGTTCAACGATTGCTTCTGTTCTGGCTCGATATCGTCAAACAACAACGGCACCCGTTCCTTGAACGTCTTTAACAACGGCAACGTCACTTGTTTGAAATCCGGATGTGTCTCTTTCGATGTTCGCATTAAAAGCAAGTGCCTCCAGTTTCTCAGATTTCCGGTCACCGCTATCGTCGCCGCCAAGGCGTTCGGAAGTACCGCCCTAGCCTCTTGAGGCCTAACTCCCTTATCTAACATGTTCAAATAGATGTACTCAGCAGTCTTCACAGCATCCGAGACTGTACAACCGACACCGAGCTCGTTCACTCCATCCACACCTCTTAAAGTCTGTGACAAAATAAATTCCAACCCTTCTGGATAGCTTTTTCTTCCGTTCACGAATCTCGTACTCTCTTGTGTAAAGCTAAACAACCTATGCCGAACCAACTCGTGGGTTACTCCCCTGTTCACCCGAAAGATGGCAGTTGCATAGGAATGTTCCACCACGGACCAATCGCCGTGCTCCATCACGATCGATTTTATGAACCGCTCCCAGGAATCCAACGTCTGTTTTTCTTCCGAGCGATGGCTGATCCTCGCCATCCGTTCTATGAAACGAAGACAGTCAATACCTGAACTTGTATTTTCTGGTCTGATCAACTCAACGGTTGGCTGGATAATTTTCATCTGTTCGTCTCCTCTACATCTTTACGAGCTTCATTTACAGATAGATGAATGTATCCATGATCGTTCGAGAATACGTCTAGATAGGCAATCCTAAAACCTGGAAAATCTGAAGGAATCGGAAGATTTTCTATTCCATACCTAGCTTTCTGAATGAAGTAACCGACTTGCTTATCAAACACGTTATGACAAACAAGAAGATATGGAGAAACCTTGATGACATACTGAACTATCTCCTTCATCTTCAGATCCAGAGCTACTTCATCGCATCTGTCTTTTTTGGCCTCTTTTAGTTTCATTTCTTTTCTCCTATTACACATGCCTCATCTGTTGAACCGGCTATGCAATCAGGTGGTCTAGGAACATTCCGCATGAAATATCCAAACAAAAAAGCCACACCAACAAAAACAATAATTAGAAAAATTTCTTTGAGTACAGCCTTCTTCACTCTCACCGTTCCACCCCTTTGTCTGTTCTGTCCAATCGTTGTATTTCTCGATCCAAGTACCAGCGAGCTTTTTTCAAATCCGCCAGCTTCATACCCTTCGTCTCGGCACGACAAATGTATTTTACAGCATTCCCCAAACAGAAACCCAAGCTCCAAGCCTCTATCACCTTGATCGCTTCGTAGATCGTATCGCCACCGTAATGTCTCGGATGCGAAATCTCTTCTCGTCGCTCTCCTTCAGCGTAAACCGTTGTCGCACTAAAAGTATTATGAACTGGACATGGTAACGGACGATTACAAGTCTCGCTCGTAATCTCAAGAAGCCTATCCCAATATGGAAGTACCGTCGACTGACATCCCATTTCATCTTTCGGTCTAGCCATCGACCACCTCGCTTATCCCGTTTTCTTTTCTGACCACCACCAACTTTGCATCCGCCAGCTCAGATAAGATTGCTGGATTATGAGTCGTCAACAAAATACTTCCGAACCGATCCGTCACCTGCTTCAACCCTCTAGCAAAACTCCTTGCCGAAATCGCATCCAAGCCGTCACCCGGCTCATCCAAAATCAGGATGTTCGTCTTCGGTGCCACCGATCTCACCGCAAAGGAAGTGATCAACGAAGCCATTTTCATTTCACCTTCCGATTGATCCGCTACCCCTTCACCACCGTGTGCATTAATCACCCGCACATCCAGTCTTCCTTCTTCGTCCACAGCAAACCGAACCTGAATTTCTCTCTGAGCAAATAGTTCAGCATACTCCGCCGCCGCCTGATTCAATTCTGGACAGATCTGTTGATTCAACGATGCAGGCAATCCGTTTCTTTGGAATACCGATTGAGAGTACTTCAGCACCTTGAGCCATTTTCCGATCTTGATTTTCTTTCTAGTCAAACCACTACCAAGCTCCTTACACTGATTCACCTGCTTCTGCAAGCCATCAATCAACTCTTGCTGCCTCTTGTACTGAAGCCACTCGAACTTCAGTTTTTCCATTCTCACTTGCAGGTCTGAAACCTCACCAGCCAAGCTTTTGTTCCTGAGCCACTTTATCTTTTTGTTCTCGAGCCCTCTCCTCTGCGACTTACGTTGCCATTCCAGTCCCCCAAAACCTTCGACCTGTTTTTCCAGTCCACGTATTTTCTTTTCCATTTCCGGAATCGCCAACTGAATTGCCTTCTCATCTATCACACGCTCGCAGGTCGGACAGACACCTTCCATTCTTTTGAACTTCGACAATCTGGTCCTAAGTACATCCAATCTCTCTTCCACTGAAGCCAACTGTTTAGTCATTTCTTTGTCTACTTTTTCTATTTCAACAAGCTCCTTGTCAAGTAACGTCAAGTTCATCTCGGCTTTTGCTTCCCAAGTCTCTAATTCAGCCTTTTTCGACAAAAACAGTCGTTTCACGCGACGGTAAGAAACCGACACAGACGCGTTTAGAGCTAAAATCCGCTTCGCACGGGATATTGTGTCGAGTAGGTTCTTTTCCTCCGTTAAAACGGATTGTAGACGGTCAGAATTCAACTCGTAGCGGCGCTCAAAGTCGCTCTTTTGGTCCCGGACGGATTTCTCAGCCCGCTCGAACCTTTCCAAGTTTTGTAACTTGGCAAGAAATCCTTTTCGCTCCGACTCCGTTCCCGTCAACATCAAATGGGATTTCGACTGATCGATGTAGATTGCATTCGCAAGCGTCTCCCAAGTGTAACCGGTTACCTGCTCGATCAACTTCTGCGTACTCTCCGGTCTGTTTCCGCTTTCTACCACATCACCATCCACTACCAGCTTCAGCTTTGATTCTTTTGGTTGCCTAGGTCTATTGACCCAACAGGCTCTTCCTTGGGAATCCTGAAACCAAACTTTTGCAAAGACCTCTTCCTTCTTATCCGTACCACGTCTCATCCAGCCATCATGCTTCTGTCCTTTGAATGTCTGTCCAAATAAAGTTACTGCAATCGGTTGCAATGCCGATGTCTTCCCACTTCCATTGCTCCTTCCCTTCCAATCTTTATTCTCTCCTGCTATCACACAAAGCCCTGGCTCAAATATAAAGTCTAATTTCTCATAGCTAAGAAAGTTTCTAGCCCGTGTCTTTAGAAACTTTAGCTCCCCATGCTCCCTTTCCAAACCACCGACAAGTGAAAGCTGCTCCACGAGATATTTCTTGATTGCCGATTCATAACCTCTCAATTCATCCGGCAGTGTCTCTTGTACGTAGATTCTGATTTTCTTTTCATCAGGAAGACCCAATCTAATCTTCCCTTCAGCCCTCTCCGCCTCACGAAATTCAGGAACTGTAACAATCTCTGCTCCATCATATTTCTTAGCCGCTTCCACCCGTGCTTTTTCAAGTAGCTCTCTAACATGCTGAACTCCATCGCACGGAACCTTGATCCTTACCTTGGCCCCTTTCCAACTCTCCGGCTTCGACTCCTCAAATCCAGGCCAATTTGGATCGTACCATCCTGGAATCTTTGAGCGAATTCTCTTGATCGTTTTCTTTAGTGTATCAATCAACAAATAACCCTTCCGCTGGTTTGCTTCTCCCCAATCCATTGCGAATGGACTACCAACATACCAAATATTATCCGCTACCTTATGCTGAAAGTGTAAATGACCACCAACACAGAACATGTACTTATCCGGATACAGATCCTCAACCGATAGATCAACCGCAGAACGAGAAAGCACATTGTACCTAGCATTCTTCAAATCGCAATGGAAAATCAGAATGCTGTTCTCGTTTGCTTTCTTAGCAAGATCATGAGCTTCACGCTTCAACAAAACAGGATTGTTTCTAAAGGGAAGAAATGCCAACGGTGGAATCGAGACACCACGATCGGTAAACGACCCCACAACAAGCTGCGGCTCATCATAAGCGAACGCACCGGCTTTTCTGACCACCGGCAACCAATTTTGTGTATCAACATGCATCCCAACCCGATCGTGATTTCCAAGGTTAACGAAAACTTCCAATCCAGCCTTCCGACACTTTCCAATCATCTTCAACCAAAAGTTTACGATACGAACATCTATCGGATTGTACTGACGCTTCAAGTCTCCTGCATGTATGAGAACCTCGAACCTATGCTCTTCCTTCAGCTGCAAAATTTCTTCCGCAGCCTTTGAACAAAGTTCAAGGTTTTCATAATCTGTCTGCCAGTCACTTGTAATCAGAATCCTCACCACACCTCACATTACCTCGCCATAGCCGACCATACCACACCTAACCTCACAGCACCGTACCGGGCCCAACCTAACATCACCTTACCCCGCCAAACCGCACCTTACATCACCGTACCTCACCAGAGCTTACCTTACAGCACCAGACCACGCCTGACATTACCACACCAAACCGCACCTAGGCTCACCTGACCACACCTCGGCCGACCGCACCTCACCACACCTAACCTCACCTCGCCGTACCAAACTCTTGCCAATACTCAATTGCCGCCTCTTCTGTTTTCTTCAAATCCTTCGGCATCAACTTCAACTGGACTTCATATCCCGTCGAGTGTCTAATTACATTCCGCTTCGTCAAGACCCTCGGATGCACAAAACCTTTGAACTCTTCTCCATCCACCATCTCTTGCACATAGCCGATCTTGATCCCAAACGACTTTGTCTTCATCATCGGAAACCTGGACGGATACCAACACTTATGTTCTTTGTGCCAGTACAAATGTCTAAACGAAAAGACCCCTTTCTTCAACCACGCTATCGTTCTGAACTGAATACCTACCGACGGCTTTTCTTTCAGTGCCAAAACGAATTGCCCATCATCGTACAACCAGTAACCGTGCCCTTCCGCATCCGTCATTCTAATCCTAATCATCTCGTCTAACCTCGTCAAGATCGTCTACCGGCCCTGCAAAAATCTGACAGAGTTCATAGAGAGCGGCAATTGTTGCCGGTCCTTGTGTTGCATCCGTGAAGCTATCAACTTGCGCCATTCTTCCAATCGCTTTCGCGAACTCTCCCGCCCTGGGTCCTGGAATCGCTCGTTCCAAACATCGTCGCAAGTATCCAGCCACCTGAGCACGAATTCCTCGAAGGTCATCAGCTGTAGCTTTTTTTGTCTCTTCTCGTATGACATCCCAGTCCCCCTTCTCCAACGAACGACAGATCGCAAGTGCGTCGGCACCAAATCCGATTGACGATACAGCTTCCTTAGCAGACTCACCAGCCAGATACTTCTCAACCGCATTCAAAATCATACCGGACGATTGAATCCTAGCTTCCCACAACTGCTCCACCAATGGTTCCGCATTTTTCTTTGTTTCTCTAACGAACTTCAAAGCGCGCTTTACCAATCGTCCTATATCCTCCGCTTGCAGCAATTTCAACGACACTCGTTCGCATCGTCTTATGATCGTCGTCAACAACTTGTTCTCTTCCGTCGTACAAATAATCCACACCGTTGATTTAGGAGCATCTTCCAAATATTTCAGCAACAGATTCTGTGCATCTTTGGAAAGTCGTTGTGCCTCGTCCAACACAAGTACGTTTCTACGAGACGGAGGCATTGGTAAGTATACAGAACCAGCAGCAATCTTTTGAATGTCCGCAACACCTGAAACTTCTGAGGCATTTATTTCGTGGATTGCGAAATCGTCTCTCTTTACCCGACAAGCATCACACGGCTCTCCAAACTCACCATGCTTACACTGCAAACTCAGTGCCACTATCCTCGCCACGGTCGTCTTACCAGTTCCGGTCGAACCGACAAACAACCAAGCAGCTGGTTCTCGTTTGTTCTTGTACTGAGTCTTAATTGTCTCTACCAGCTGATCCTGTCCGATGAGCTGGCTAAGCAGATAAGGTCTTAACGAAACAGCCAACGTTCGTTGCATCGCGCTATCCCTTTCATACTATTCCCAACGAACTTCCGTCTTCCCATCTCCTTTCCATTCGTGATACCACTGCAAAGCACCCATCGGTGAAGTTTTATGAGGACCCCAATGTCCCTTCAACCGACTACATAAAACTCCACAGCTACTACTAATCCAACCAATGTTATAGCACTTCCAAAAATGATCGTTACCCCTCGCAGCAAAAAATCTTCCAAGTCTAGCAACAACAACAATCAGCAAAAGTGGAATCAAGTAGCTCATACCTACTTCCTTTTCAAGTAACCGCCCGGATTCCACGTCATCAAGAACTTTTCCCGTTTCCTATCAACTTCGAATTCCGAATGCGTTTTCAAAAACTCGTGAACGGCTTTCCCAGGACCATCGCCATATCCTAGCGGCCAATCCACATTCGTATCTTCCACGATCAGATACTGACCCGGTGTTACAAACTCATTATACATTTTTAACTCAAGCAAAACGTGCTCGGTAGAATGGTCGTCGTCAAGAATCACCATGCCACTGCTGTGCTTCTGACACTCTTTGAAAATCTCGTTGTGCAAATAGGCATTTTCCGTATCGCCAACGATATACGTTATTCTCGGATGCCTCGGAACTATTCCCAACCGATTGTCTATATCGACCGAGATTATCTCACCACTACCGATCAGATCCAACTGGTTCGCCAAGAAAAGAGTCGTACCACCTGAAGCCGTTCCCATCTCGATTATCAAATCCGGCTTTGTATCCCACAAAATTTCTTGATAGACCCACAAGTCCAAAGGATTCTTCTGCACCAGAAATCCGCAGTAGCGTGCATCCAACTGAACTAGAACTGAATCATCGTCACCGCCTATTTTCATCTGAAATTGTCCCTTTGAATACCACAAGCGATGGAACGAATCAATCAGTTCCCGTTCGTTCATTTAATCCTCACCCTACCAAACCTCACCACACCCGACAACACCTGACCGTACCACACTCGACCTCGCCACACCAAACCTTACCAAGCCGCACCTTACAACACCTGACCGAACATTACCACACCGGACCAAACCTCACAATGCCATCTCCTCAGCTAAGCTCTTCACTTCATTTTTCCCTCACACCACACCAAACCTTACCTCACCATACCTGGCCTCTCCCGAGCTGACCGGACCTGACCGTACCACACCAAACCGTACCGCACCTCGCCGTACCGGACCTAACCGCACCCGACCTAACCACACCTTAACTTTACTTTGGAACCTGAATCAACATCCCTCCACCCGCGGTTGACTCAACACTCGGCCTCTGTCCGTTCCACTTATCGATCCAATGCCATTGCAAATCCAATCTGGTTCTCTCTAGAACCTTATCCGTCAAACTTTCGCTAATAAGTCTGTTTGATTTCGCCTGACCTTCTGCCCTCGTTACCATAGCTTTTGCTTCACCCTCGGCATAAGCAACGGTCTTCGCAGCTTCGGCCTCAGCCTGCAACACTTCGTTCCTCTTCTGCAAAGCAATCTGACCAGCCTGTACTTTCGCGTTAATCGAATCAATCACTCCTTGCGGCGGTCTCGGCGCACCGATGATCCCAAACTGTTCTATATGCACACCGATGTCTGCTACTTGATTCTGCAAGCAACTTCTGGCATCACGCAAAAACGGAGCGTTGTCACCCATAATCTGTTCCACTGCATACTTACCAGCAACCTCGTTGAAACAATCCCTCGCCACGTTCCTCAAAAACCCGTGCGTAAACATATCCAGATCATCCGACCTGAACTTCACATAGAATGCTGGTACTTTTTCCGCCAATAACGAATAGCTGAGATTCACGTCTACAGACACGACCATTGAATCTTTTGTCGTAAACGTGATCTCTTCATTCTGTGGATGTCCTTCATGTGGATTCGCCGTCCAGATTGCCGTCTGTACAAATGTGGGATATTCTACGATCGTCGTTGCCAATGGATTGTAGAAGACATATCCGGTCCTTATCGTAAAGTCCTGCACACCACGCTGCGAACCGGCCTGGTTCACCTCTATACCAACATGCCCAGCCCCAATTCTTGTACAACCAAATACACCAAATACCACCACAAGCAACAACACCACAAACGCAATCAACATCGTCACTCTTGCTTCTATCGACATCGTCTCATTCCTCCTTTTTCTTTTCTTTCTTAAACCGCTCTGGCCAAAGAAATTCTTTTACCGTCTGGTCGAACGATTGCCATTCCTTATAAAGAAACTGACCTACCAACAAACATGACGACATCAAAACAAACAGAATGAACAAACCTACCAACAACAAACCGGTAGATTTGTTCATCAAGCTTAACGCAAAATCTACTCCCCATACCAGCACAATTACGAAAAGAAAAAGCCCAAAAGCTTTCAACCACGCTTTCCATGTCATTTGCTAGCTCCTATTACAGTCAGCTCCTGCAAGAACGCTTCCGAAATTGACATCAACCACATTCCCCACGGCCTCGCCTTGAGCCTAAACTCGTCTTGCTTCTCTTCAGACAAAGAGTCAACATGAAGCCTAAGTTTTAAAGCAGCCTCCGACATTCCTATCTCTCTCTTCGCAACCGAAAGCCAAAGACCGAGCATTACCTCCTCTGTCGAGGTCACTGCCACTACCGGTATCTTATCTTTCTGTTCCTTTGCCATTTTTATCCTCCGTTCCTTCTGTATACTTCTTGTTCAAGCTCTTGTCCAACCAACCGCAACCTTCTCTCGTAATCCGACAAAATGCCCTTCGTCATTTGTGAAGCCACCTCTTTTTCCGCAGCCGTCAAATGAAGTGAAAAAATCCAACCAGCGACACCTCGAATTACATTTCTAGGAACAAACGGCTTTGAACTGTTATAACCAAAAAGTGCATCCGACAATGCCACATCCAATTTTCTTCTGAGAGAAACTTCTGTCAAAGACTTCGAGCCGTATATAGTACTCATGTTTCTGTCCCTTCTAGCTTTACCTCCTCAGCATCAACGTACTTTATCTTCCCGGAATAATAAATCTTATAACCGATACTCAACCCTTCACGAGAACCAGCTCCCGCCTTGTTCTTCCAATTCGACATCACACCCTTCATACCGATAGGCTTGCCACCCTTCAAAAGCTTCTTAGACTTCCTCCGCATCCGCACGCGAACCGATGCATAAAGCCTCACAGCATTTCCACCCGGCGTGTATTCAGGATTACCCCAAGCACCAGGTGCAATCCTAAGCTGATTGATGAAATTCATCATCACATTGTAGTTTGCAACCATTGCCACCCAACGCCTCAGCAGCTGGGAAAGAAATGTTGCTGTTGATACTTTCGTTCTCATATTTTGATTCTGAATCCCTCCGGCCGCCTCTTCCTCCGTCAACATCGCCGCAATAGAATCCATACAACAAAAAATCCTACCATCAGGATTTTCATGACCACGTCTTTTTATCCACATCTCAACTTCTTCCAACAACTCCTCCGCTGTATGCTGGCGCTCTTCCGTTTCCTTTCCGAACGTTCCTATTTCCGGCTTGAATAGGTAAACCTCTTCTGGAATCAAACCGAGTGCTCTCGCCCATTCAGGATCCCAACTCATTTCCAAATCCACCCAACCAATTTTTGCCCCATCGCGTTGAGCCATGCCAGCTAACTTCATCATCAGCGCTGTTTTTCCCTGAGACTCGAAACCAGAAAGTTCAAACATCTTCCCATACGGAATCCCTTTGTCTTCAGAACCGAACATGGAATTTAACAATGGACTACCAGTATCCAGCCAGTACTTGACCGTCTTCTCCGTCGTAAAATGTTTCAATTTCTTTTTGATAAGAGTCAGTTCGGCCTCCGGTGAAAGAGGCCGAACCTTTGTCGTCTGTGTTTTCATCTCTTACTCTTCAACTTGACCCACGTCCAAGTCATCCGAATCAGACTCGTTCACAATCACCTTATCACCTTCTAAATCATTCGTCGTCTTCGTCGTGTCTTGGTTTCTTTGGTTTTTTGGGCTTGGGCTCTTCTTCCTCTTCAGATTCTTCTTCTTCGTCTGCAGCTGGCTTTTTTGGTTTTTTGGGTTTTTCTTCTTCCTCTTCTTCGGACTCACTTTCTTCCTCCTCTTCTTCCTTTGGTTTTTTCGGTTTCTTTGGTTTCTCTTCTTCCTCTTCTTCCAGATCTGGAATATCCTCTTCAGACTCAGACTCCTCTTCCTCCTCTTCCGCATCCGCCTTCTTCGGCTTCTTCGGCTTTGGCTTTTCTTCCTCCTCCTCTTCGGCTTCTTTTTCTTCCTCCTCCTCTTCTTCAGCCGGCTTTTTTAGTTTCTTTGGTTTCGGCTTCTCTTCTTCTTCCTCGTCTTTTGGTTTCTTCTTCTCCTCTTCTTCCTCCTCCGGTTCGTCATCGTCCTGCTCGTGCCCGTAGTACTCAGCCTTCATGACCTTCTCGTCATACTTCCGAAGGATCTCACCAAAGGGCTTCAACTTCGAAAGAAGCTTCTCCGGCACTTCAGATTTTTCGTCATCCCGATCAATGTCCCCGTACTTCGTCGAGGTCATCGTCGTACCCTGACGAGAGATCGTCAGATTGTATCCCTTTTCCGGATGACTGACATCCCTTCTGCTCATCACATTCAAAAGCTTGTTAGCAACCGATGGTGACATTTCCCACAGCGTTGGACCCATCCACTTCCCTTCCGACTTGTAGATGATCTGAACAGCGAAATTCTCTTTCGCTTTCAGTTCCTCAGCCGCTCTCTTGTGTGAAGACTTCCCCGACTTCTCCAACTTTGGAATCAACGTATCGCACAACCAACAGTCGCCCTCACCGCGGATATTCTTTCCACACCGAAGATAGGATTTTCTAGCTCCTACACCGGAGTGCATCCTGTACTCAATGTACTCCGCTTTGTCAAGGCCCCTCGCGTTCGGAAGCACACGAAACGTTGTATTCCCTTCCGGTAACTTGAAACGTTTCGAAGCGGTCCGTTCCTTGAACTTCTGTGCAGCAAGTTCTTTCTTATCCATGCTTTATCCTTTCGTTTTTAATTCAACTTCTTTGAGGCACTCCCAAGCCCTTCTTCCAGCTCTAACAACATTTCCCGTTTCTTCGACAAATAATAATCCACCACCTCCTTTAGAGACCAAACCAAATTCCTACCCATGAATACAATCGAAAAAATCAAAATGATTGCAAGACCACAAGCCTCCGCAAAAATCCTTAGAACGTCAATCATACTCTTCCTCTTTCCCCAAATCCTTCTTCAACCTTTCCCTCTGCCTTTTCATCTTGTCTACTTCGTACTGCCCACTGAATGCATCTTGCATGAAAGCAAACTGTGTCAAAATCTTAAGAGAGCTTCTTCTGTGCTCGTAAGCATCAAGCAGAAGCTTCGACCACTCCTCCAACCTCTTCGCCTTTGCCAAGTCAGCCGTTGCCTGACGAATCTCAGGTACCCGATCAACCAGCTCCTGAATTGCCCGTTCGGTCATTCCCTTTTGACCTTTGTGCTTAAACCGCATCTTCAAGCTATAATCAACCCGAAGATTATCCGCATACATTTCCGCTTCCTGTCTCAGCCGCATCTTCTTGATACGATAGGTCGCCGCAGCCATATACAACTTCGCTTGTTCCAATGCCGCATCCTGTGTCTCCTCTTGCGAAAAGGCCAGACGATCTACAAGCGTCTGTGGATCTACTTCGCCGATCAATGGTTTTCTCGTCATGACCTATTATTATACAAGCCCTTTCAGTACTTCCTGGAAACACGTTGCAGTATTTGTGAAAGACTGATCGAAATGTTCGCCAAGTACCCCACAACCATAAACAACAACACCCCATACTCCCAATGTCCCAACAGCTTTGCCACTCGAAGACAAAGCCAAGTAACCAGCAAAGCAAAAACAAACCAAACCATCCCCCTCAAAACCGTTATCACTACAGCCAACACAAGAGCCGTCTTCTCACTACGCATTGGCCAATCCTTTCTTCATTTCCTCTCGCAGTTTCTTCTCGAACTTCTTATTCTTCTGACACCACATTTCGATGAACTCTTCCGGAGACTCGCCTTTATACTCAACCATTACACCCAATCTCAACCCAGCTTTCGCCTCGGCCTTCAACGGAATCACCCAGTTCACTTCCGGCCACCACTTCTTCACATATACCAAAATCTCTTTTTCCATGAGCTGGATGAATTGTTTATAGGCTTCCGCCAACTTCATCAGCTTCACAAACACGTAAAGCGAATCGTGTACTTCCATCGAAGGCCGTTGCAACAAGCTATACGTCTTCTGTTTCAAACCCAAAATTGCCATCGCCACCAACATCAACTGATGTGCCGAAGCTTGTATTGGTGTATTCACAGCCTGATTCGCCCAAAACGTTGACCTCGTCTCATCTCCTGCTATTGCAATCTCCCTACTAAAACCAAACAAGCTCATTACATAAGCGTTGTCTTGGGCAAATTGATGCTGCTTCTCGATGAACTCCGCCACGCCCTTGAACTTTCTAAAGTAGCCCTTATAGATCTTGCCCAACTCTTCACGAGTCATGTTGAACTGCTCACCACGCTCCGCCGCATCCGCTTTCAACTTGAGATACAAAGTCTCTTCCGTCAGACCATAGATAATTCCAAAATGAATCCCTTTGATCGCTGTCCTTATATCCCTATCTTTCTTTATCTTCTCGATTGGGATTGCCGTCAACTCGTAACCAACAGAAGAATGAATATCCTCACCCGTCTGAAGCAACTCTGTCAGCAATACATCTTTCGACATCTGAGCAAGAACGCGGATTTCCAATTGCGAATGGTCCGCACCTAAATAGATATCAAGATCCGCGTACTTACTTGCCAGACTCATGCCAAACCTCGTGCTGTCCACCAGCTTCCATCCATTGATCCCGACTATCTCCCAACCTCTTATCCATTTCTTCTTCTGTCTCCGGACGAACGTGCATATCCTTAACCGCCTGATGGTAAAACATTGCCCACCATTCCCTGATCGGTCTATCAGGATGCTTGTAACCGAGTATCTCAGATGCATGCAACACGTGCAAATGAAAATGATGTAGAATCATATCTATGTCTTGCAAGTACGTCCGCCACAAATCTTCCAATCCCATAGGAACCGAACCGGTAAAATTTCCAGTACAAGGCTCGTCCGGAGTCTTGTGCACTACTTTCTCAAAAGCACAAGTCAAAATACAACGACGATACCACCTAAGAAGATACTTACTGATGTGTCTCTTCGGCAACGTATCCGCACCACGAATCGCCGTCAGCAACACACTCTGTTGCATAAATGAAAGGTCCCCCAACCAATCTTGCAACACGAAACTCATTCTTCTCCTCCTTTACTCAACCTTCTAATCTCATCTGGATCATAACCGTGTGATCTTAGTATTTCATCAGGCGTGACGTGACCTTTAGATTCTGACTTCAGTTTTGATGGTGTAATCCCGCGCTGACCAGAATACATACCTTGATATTTTTCACATGGACTAGACGTCTTGGCAAAGATCAAATGAGCAAACCGTCTTCCAAGCGCTTCCTTTGGATGCTCCATAAAGGCCAGCATTTCCAAAGTCAAATTTCCTTTGAATCCTGCATCCACAATCGTCGGTGGCAAAAAGAATCCTTGTCTAGCCCACGAACTCCTGAGTTCCACAAAGGCCATCAGATCATCTGGCATTTCTAATACTTCTCTCGTACATCCAAGCCAAAAGGGCCCAGACATATACGAAATTTCTTCAAGAACCAAATCTATACCGTTCTGCTGGAACTGTTCTGGTGTTACCGGATCGATTACCAATTTTCCTATATCGATATACAATTTCAAGTCTCGTCCACTGAGGATCATTTCTCCTCCACCGAATGCATCAACACGCTCATCTCACTTGCCCTCAACCTAATCTCGTTTACACGAGCCTCACCAGATGGTGCCCTTAACGACCATACTCTTATAACGTAAGCATCTTGAACCATCTCCAAATCTTCACCATTAGCTGTCAGTGGCAACCACCCATCTTTCACAATTAGAAGCTCCACTTTTGACTTTGGTTCGTTCCTGAGGAACGTTACATGCTTTTCACTCATTGTTGTTCTCTCCATTCTTTGTACAACTCACGCCATCTCATATCCGACACCAGCAAACACTCAATCTCCTCCGCCCCGTGGATATTTTGCAGATTCACGATCCCTTTTTCCTTGTCCGACTCTTCCCCTTTCTTTTTTATCTTTTCACCACCAGACCGCAACCGACAGGTAATCGTTCCAGTCAACCACCACTTTGTCCTGACACGACCTTCGTGAAGAGTCGCTGATTTCCGATAGGCATCCAAATACGTTGATTTCTTCTTTGCTAGCTTCCTGTACTCCTGCATCCTCTTTGGAAAGGCGTGGAAAGATTCCAACAGCAACATCGTCTCTTTGTTCGTCGACCTGGGATAATCTCGTTTCCATTCCACGTCCAGATATTTTCCAAGCTTCAACTTGTCGTAGATGATCTCAACCACTTGCGGCGTCGAATTCGGATTGAACTTCTTGTTATCGGCAAGATGACGAAGCTCCTTCAGCAAAGACTCCAATCGTACCGGTAACCACCGATCCAACAAATCCGCATGCTCGAAATCCAAAAGTGGACCACTCTCTATTTCCATCTTCGCCAACACCGGCGCCACAAGAATCAAAACTTTCAGGAGCGACTCGTTCACCTTTCCTTTGTTGTCGCGTTGAATTCTTTTGGTCAGATCACAATCCGCACCGTTATACACCCGGATTACCTTCATTGGAACGGTCCAAAAATTCACCAATCCAGTCTTCGGATCACGATACGGATCAAGAATTCCTTTGTACCCAGCAAACTCCCTGAATCGAATATCCGAGATCGCTTCCAGACCATAGGCCTTTCGACCGGAGTATCTCAAATACTCAGAGAACATCGTATCATGTACGAAGCCCTTCACCTTCAACGACCACAACTTCAAGAACTTCCACACATCATACACACCGTTCTGCAATGCTTTAGGAATATTTGGATCGGTAATAATTCCGGACACAACATGAAACTTTGCTTGTTGCTCTTCCGGAGAATTTTTCAAATCCCGGTGATCGAAGAACACCCCTCTTGAATGCCCCTTCTTCCAAGAGAACCCGACGTACACGATTACATTCTCACCTTTATCATTCGTGCCATCCTCGATATCCACCGATGTCACAATTCCTTTCGAGGCTACCTCTCTTATCGGATCTTCTATTTCCACCTTCAAATCTCTTGTTGGAACCGATTTGTAATCCTGCCTCTCGATATACGTGAACCTACCAGTTCCGCCTTTCACTTTTGCCACTGCCGTTGCCAATGCCTCCAAGAACTCCTGAATTTTGGAACGCGGAGCCCCACGCAGGAAGTAACTCGGATGATAGGTCAAAATCACCCAAGCCTTTAACTTCTCAGAAAAAAATGTCTTCTGGTCCTTCCGATACTCTCCCTTCAACAAGACCTTCGCTGCCACCTGACCGAAGACGATATGCACCTTTGTTTTACCATAAGTCTTCTCTAAAGCCTCTTCGGTATAGATCGAACAACAATGTAATTCCTCTTTCGAAGGACTCCTCGGCTCCCACTGACCAAACTCATTTTCCGATATCGTCCAACATCGGACCACGTTCTGTATGTCGCAATCTTCTCTCTTCAACCCAACCGATTCCGCATGCTCCCAAAGAAACTGACCTGCTGGACCAACCAGTTCCTTTCCTTGTCTATTTTCCTCTTCCCCAGGATTCTGTGCCCAGACCATGATCTCTTTGCCTCTGAGCTTATCTAGATTTTTTACCTTCTTCAAACCCTTCACTTTGTTCAGCGGACAAAAGTCGCAACCTCTATTCTGATCCTTCTTCGACACAGCCTTTTTCTTTTCCTTCTTCTGACCCTTCTCAGGCACCACTTCGAAGGCTTTCGTGTCGTCATCAAAATGTAGCAAATTCTGGTAAGCCATTTATTGAGCCTTCCTCCACAACAAAATAGCCACCGGATACGTTGAGACACTCAAAGAGAGCAACTCCCAACCATCCTCCTTACTTGGAGGGACATCCCAACCATCAGCCAACAAGTTACACTGCATCCATCTATATATCCATTTCATTTTTATCCTCTCGCACGCTCTTCGATAAACTCAGCCGCTTTAATAGCCATCGATCTACGATCATCCATAGTCACTGCTATCTGCGAGTGTGACGGACCTATTAGCCATCCACACCAGAAAGCCATTAATACTCCATGTTCCGAATCAGTAAGTTCAGGAACTTCTCCTGTCATCTGATACTGCTTAAGCCACTCACTGACTTTCATAAATCATCCTACCTTGAACTCTTTTCGACCAAGCAACCACCCATAGGCCTTTGAACCCAATGATACAAAGTAACTAATGTGAAATTCCAAATTCTCTTGACAAAAAGGACACCATACGTGACACAGGAACTCAACATCCAAGCCCAACGTCAACCAGTTCTTACACTGTGGACATTGACTCGTAACGGTATTCACTTTCCCTCACCACACCCAACATTACCTCGGCCGACCCAACCTCACCCTAACCAACCTCACCTCGCATTACCTTACCGAACCTAACCCTACACAACCACACCACGCCTTACCTAACATCACCTTACCAAACCACGCCTTACCTAGCCAAACTCATTTTCCAATCTGGCGAGCTATCATCATTTCAACGCCACCACCGGACAGAAGATAAGGAGTATTCTTTCCTTCGTTCACTCGAATCTTCACCAGCTCACCGTTTACCGCCATATAGTCCACCACCGCCTGTGCCAATTCCAAAGGCCAACGAACCAAACCCTCCGCCTTTTCATTCTCGAATTCCATCTTCTCTTCGAATTTTCCCTGCTGCACTTTCACGGAAGCCTTGACAACACCATCCCCTATCGCCAACTCAACTATCCAATCTTCTCTTTTTACATTCGACAGATAACCAGACAGTCTGGTCAGAACCTTTGATAGCCTCTCCGCCGGAAGTCTTACCAACACAGGCCACGTTCGACCACGAGACACTTGCTCAACTATGTTTTTCTTTGGAAACGATTTCTGTGCGATCGCCGAAATTGTACCTTCGATGTATCCGCAACCGCAATCCAGGATCACCCTGTCCCCTTCTACACCCACACCACGAACCATGTCATCACCCAACAAAGGAATAATGCCAACCGGAAACGGAATCCTTAGACTATCCTCCTTGTCCCGTATCCCAACGAACAAGGATATCTTGTTCGTTGAAAGAACCAACTTCCCTCCAATGTACACGCAGTTCAACTGAGGTAATGATGGATCAGCAGTCGAACAGCTATTCGAGGCCAACAGAAGTTTTCTAAGCTGTTCCGACAACTTGATTTCTTTCAGCCCGTTTCTATCCCGCCAAGACCCATAACCACCCAATGGCTCTGTTCTAATCGCCAACTCGGCATGTCTACTACCCTGACGAATATGCCATCGTCCTTCCGTCACAGCGGTCCTAAAATTACCCTTCCACGTCTTCCCCGATTGCACGTAGGCCTGAAATAAACCCTTGTCAATAAAGATTGCCTCCTTCAGACCCAGCGAACCGGAGTAACTAACCCGTACTACCGCTGTAACAGTAGATGAAAGAGACATCTCAATGATCTTATTCTTTGGACTAACCTTCACAAAATCGGATGAAGGCACCCCAGCCCGTTGCGGAACCAGTGCCAGCACATCCACAGCATTTATCAAATCCTTCTTCTCGATCTCTGCCCAGTTCATTTCTTCATCCACTCTTCCATATCTTTTCTAAGCATCGAAGACTGCAAACGAACGACTACTCTACTCAAAAAGGACTCGGCAACTCGAGCCGTAAGCCAATCTAATTCTTCTACCTCTCCATCCGAATAATCAACCAGGATACCATCCGCCAAGTCTACCGCCCGCTCCAGAATTTTATACCTTCTAGACTCTTTCAACTGACCTGGATAGTCTTCTTCCAAGCCTTTCAATTCTTCCAACTGCTCATCAAGTATTTTGTCCATTTCTTTCTCTTTTCTTTTTACCGTACAAGCCATGCGCAACTGCATGTCGAATGTTTTCCGCATGCGTAAGGTACTCCAAATTCCAATACCAGTTATTCAACTTGTTCGTATCCTTGTGATTAACCTCTTTACCCTTTGGCCTTGGACCGACAAAAACCTTCGCCACCAAATTATGAACAAGAACAGCAACACCCTTCCTATCCGGACTAACTTCCAACCTAAGGTATCCCTTCTTCGTTACATAAGGAATTAAAAGTCTACCTCTATAGTCATGTCTACATCTTCTCGATAGAGGAAAATTGTTCCTAACATCACCCTTTTCAGAAAGAAGATACAAGCCTCCGTAAATTTCCTTCCACCTCACAAACAATCTCCTTTGGTAATATCCGCACGAATCATAGCCAAGAATTCCGAGCGAATCTCAGCCTTCAAAAATGAACCGACAAGCTGACTGGAAGTCGTAATTGCATTACTCTTCACACCACGCATAGCCATACACATGTGCCTACCTCTGATGTAACAGCCACAACCAGACGGTTTCAGACCTTTATACAAAAGGTCTACCAACTCAATCGTGGCATCCTCTTGCAAACCAGGCTTCTTAGCTACCAACTCCGCCAGCCTAGCCAATTTCGAAAGCCCAAGCACTCTTTTCTTCGGCAAATATCCTAACCACACCCGCATCTCAACTGGCAACAAATGATGAGCACAAATAGACCAAACCGCAACCGGACCAACAACTACCATCTCCGTGGCTTTCGCTGGAAACGTCTTGGAAAGAATTTCTTTTACTTGATCCCCATTGTCGAAGAGACCTTCGAAGATTTCCGTATAAGCCCTTGCAACCCTAGCTGGTGTCTCTTCGAAGTTTGGACCGTGACGATGGATTTTTTGGCCAGTCCACCGTTCCAATGAATTCAATATCAAAGCCACGGCCTTTTGCACATCCAGCTGAAACTCAAAAATGGCGTTCTTCTTTATCTGTTCTTTTCTTTTCGCCATCTCTATCATCCTGTCTTTCACAATTTCCTCGCGTAATCCAAACGTTCCATGATCCTAGCCAACTGACCTACACACCCGTTGTGTTTTCTTTGCCAAGCAAGTGCCCCAGCACATTGCAAACCAGTCCCTTGTACCGCATCACCCTCTTCGTCAAATACCGTAGTCTTATGACAAGGAAAACCAGAATCGATTCTAAGACTAGCTAAGATCTCATTCCAACGTCCTCTCCCAAGTGACTTCCTTAATCTCAAACCAGCCCCACTAACCGAGAAAGGACAATCGTCGCACTTTCTTTTCACGCGCCATGTCATAACGATCACCTACAGCAGATGCTGATACCGAACGTGTGTATCTCTAATCTGTTTTTTGAACTGATCCAAGTGTGAAAATAACCACCCATTGTATACGTGCCGGTACGTCACCGACTCTCTCAAACGTTTGAAATCGAAACCGCGCTTCTCCACCTGATCTACGATCGCCTTTTGAGATTCTTTTGCCAACGTGGAAAAGGAATTCGGATTCGAAGCAGACTCCAAAGATACGTGAACCGTTCCCATCGTGTTCTTTCCAACATCCACCACGTAGATGCAACCGTACGACGAAGTCCTCGACCAGGAAGAACTATCCACGCTATCCCACGGATAGGCAAACATCGTTGACAAGGAAGTCATCGCAAACCCATGCAGTTTCACCTTGTATGGTTCAACCGTTCTAAACAGATTGTCAAGATAGAATCTCAGATTCTTATGACTCGACCGCACACCCAGGAGAGGCGAACATCCAATTCTCTTGTAACCAGCGTCCAGATATTTCTTAATCCAATCCAACGACGCATCACCATGATACACCGGAACCGGTTTCAATCCTTGCTTCTCAAGCTCTTTCGTCACACGCCAAACCACTTCCACGTCCCTGACGTAATCGAACGTTACGTAGAAATCCCAATCCTTTGATCTCTTCTTACAAAACTCCACGTACATCTCGATAGTCTTACTCCTCAACTTATCGACGTTTGGGATTTCCTGATGCTTGAATAAGAACATCTGAAACGAGAACGCACCCGAATCCATCATGATATGATTTCCGCGCTCCACGTTTACCTTGTACCCCGCCCAAGCCCTCGGAGTCCAATAGATCGCATCCGGATGTAGATATACGAACGAACAACACCTATACCGTACACCCGTGCAATCCAGAAACTCGTTCTCCAACTCTTTCGTATGAACAATCGAATGGGACAAATACACGATGGGTTTCTCGGATGATTGCAACACCAACTTCGGAACAGGTCCGTTCGCCAACTGTAGCTTCGCTTCTTTCTTCTTTACTTTGCCAACGTCAGCCATCCATCCTTCCCTTCATCCAGCAGATCCCTGTATCTGAAAGCCCGAATAACATCTATTGGATCGGCACCAAGCGACTCAACATATTTTACAAAGACAGGCAACCGTCTCGGCTGTTTCAAAAATAGGTAAACCAAATCCCTAACGCTGCCTTTTCGAAACGGAGTCTTCAGCGAAGAGTGGGCATACTTTGCGATCCGGACAGAAGTGTCCGCATTCTTGTGTCTCTTTTTTGTACTTTGATGCCTTTCCGAAACAGGTCTGTTCATCCTTCCACATCCTCTCGTAGCAAGCCTTACAAATTCCGGTTACCGAATAGTATGTCCCTTTCTCGATATCGGAAAGAGAGAATTTACCATCACACAACAAACACCACAGCAGCTCTTTTGATTCTATGGAACCCATACGCCGTTCCTCAAAAGCAAACGACAATCCGATTCCGATAGTCTGTTTCTTTTTGCTAGGAACGAAAACTCTCTCGTCAACCGTCTACCATCTTTGGAGTATCTTGGTGATCTCTTCTCAATGCTGAACCAACGACAGATTTCCATACGAAGCTTTGGAGACGACTCAATAAATATTCTCTCCAATGATTGCTTCGCTTCCATAAGCTGGAAGGCTTCATCCCGTCTGGGAATACTAGGACAAGCCTCGTCATCCAATGAGATATTCCAACCGAATCTTTTTGCGTTTCTCTGTGAGAGTACGAAATTGAACAACACACTACCAACGCTGCAATAAACGAACGTACTCATCGAGGATTTTTTGGGATTGTAGATATCACTGATACGCGTAACAACGTGAAGCACCGCTTCGGAGATCAGATCTTCCGGGTCCACCCACATCTTTGTTGACACTGGTAACTGCTTCCAGTACTTCCAAGCCAACTGCATCGCCATTCGTTTGTACTGCTCGTATAAAAAAAGACGGGACGACTCTTTTTTCATCTGCGGACTCTCCATCGTGCTTTTTGAACTCCAACCGCAATGACATTATATATTTCTTTTCACATAAGTCAAGGCAATCGAAAAAGTTTTTGCCTCACCGCAAGCAGTTCATTTAGATCGTACTCGCTCAAAAATCCATACACCTTCCTTCTGTGTCGTTCACCCCGATCAACATCGCGCTCTGGGGTCTCTTCCACCAGGTCCAACAACTCACATAGCCTCTTACTCGTCTCTCTTGGCCACACATCACTCAGCGGATCGGTCACAATCTGTGCACATTTGTATTCTTTCTTAACCCGTTTCCAATGCTCCTTGTACTTCGAATACAAAGCTCCGTTCGATAAATCCGAAAGACGAAGACCTTGCTTCCACAACTTCACCGCTGTTATCTGTCCAACCCCAGGCAAGCCGTGAAGATTGTCTCCCGGATCCCCCGCCATTGCCCGAATTTCCATCAAAGCACCAAATGGCGCTCCCAACCATTTCTCGATATCACTCCTCCTCAACGGTGGCAACTTTGGATCAGGCCACACCCAAACGTAATCGTTTACCAACTGAAACAT
>Ga0137358_10000007_pt1 | contig 55878 bp, 86 predicted proteins | sample Mad1_20_16metaG_FD_105551 | JGI IMG/M metagenome (GOLD analysis project Ga0137358, IMG submission 105551) | Vadose zone soil microbial communities from Angelo Coast Range Reserve, California, USA - Mad1_20_16 metaG | ecosystem: Environmental > Terrestrial > Soil > Vadose zone | place: USA... | reverse complement strand
TATCCATGTCTCCCTGACCCAGTGTGTGATCGGAGCCCGCATACAGAGACCGTCCTCGGTCCCTCGTACACAGAAGTCGGGAAAAGCGCGTTCCAAAGGTCCGTTCCAATCCGAAGGACATCGTTCTCGCTCTCTTCGGGAACATGTTGAATAGCCACAGCGATACCCTTGTTGCTTTTCACGGCCATTCAGAGGAACGTATGAATTTAAGAACGCGAGACGCGCCCGTATTGTGATTAATCCTGACTCAAGTCGTGCGTCATCCAAAAAGGAAATTTATCTGGTCACTTTTGTCTCTGAACTTCACCGAACCTCGCAAAATGTCAAGAGGAGGAAGAGGAGGCTTCAACCGGGGTGGAGGTGTGCATTTACACCTTCTTGACCGCTTTGCGCGATTTTATGACCTATCGTAGGGAGAGGATCATGGCGTGGTGGGGGTCCACCGCGGGACGCAGGGCCACCAGATACAGTTTTCGGTGTGTAACCTACCAGTGCCCCAGATCATTTTCCACTGAACCAATACGATGTGCATGCAGAGATGGGCTCTTTCCTTCATGCGGTGGAAGACGAGATGCTCTGTTCCTCAGTCATGCCAGACAAAGTACCATACTTCAATGCAAACATCTATCTTCAAAACAAATCTGTCATCGGCAGGGTCGATGAGATTCTCGGCCCAATCAACGAAGTGTATTTTTCTGTGAAGATGGGAGAAGGAATGGTTGCGAGTAGTTTCAAAAAGGGCGACAAGGTGTACATCGCTGGGGACAAACTACTTCCCATAGAACGATTTTTACCCAAACCGAAAATAGTCGGTATGTGGCTCTCTTTTGTGCCAATGACATGGTTACATCATGCTAATGTTCTGAACAGGAGTCACTAGTACGTATTCCTGTTCGAAGTACTCGGATATTCCCAATCACGTATCATTTTCACACAGAAAAAGGCCAGGGAAGAGGACGTGGCGGTGCGGGGGGATGGGGTCGCGGTGCGCCAGGAGGACGTGGTGCACCACGAGGACGAGGTGGTGGCCGAGGAGGCTTTGGAAGTGATCGTGGTCGTGGTCGTGGAGGCTTTGGAGGTGATCGTGGTCGTGGTCGTGGAGACTTTGGAGGTGATCGTGGTCATGGTCATGGAGGCTTTGGGGGTCGCGGAGGCTCAGGAGGGTTTGGCCGTGGCGGTCGTGGTGGCGGAGGATTTAGGGGAAGTCGTGGTGGTTTCCGAGGCTCATGACATAGTATTTATGTATGTGAAACACGAGTTTGCTCCTAGAGGCTTCAAACACGCCCGAGTGGGTCGAGGTTGGTTGGGGAGTGGGTAAAGAACTTGAAGCGGTCATATCGACTTCCTCTTCAACATCTTGAAATCGTCCCAGTGGCAATCCCGCATGTTGGGTCTTGCCTTGGTTCACATGATAACAGATTGAGAAGTGCGCCAGCATAGAAAGCAACTAGACCGTCGCTCCATTGTCGTTACTAGTGGTAGCCTGTGTTCGCCCACGGCAATGATACGGGGGTGAGCACTGAAAATGGCACTGGACACTCGCATGTTAACTAGAAAGTCCAAGACATCTAAGTGGATCCTACAAAACCAGAAATAATTACAATCGTACGTCTGAAGCCGCAGCTATCGTCAACGTCAGCTTGCAACAGTAGCTTTCTCCTTCTTCACAAGCTTGATCCCGAGTGACTTCGATTTGTCCGCTTTCTTCTTCTTTGCTGGCTGTAATGATGCCGACATGGCATTCACCATAGCCCGTGTGGTTTCGGGCAGGAGGCTTTTGAGGTCTGGTTCGACGTCATCTGCCTTCCGCTTAACTGTCACAACCGGCGGAGCCAGTGCTTCTTCTTCATCCTCTTCAGACTTGTGCGATGGCCCTGCACCAGGCACCGAAACCTTCGAGAAGACCTCCCTCACAAGTCTCTCATCTTCCTCTTCTTCCCTCCGTCGTTGCTCGTCCTCGAGGCTGACGACATCTTCGCGGCCAATGCGCCCGATGAGTTCCTCTGAATGCCCCACACGTTCATTTCTTGCATTTCGTGCGCGAATGTCGTGCAATGCGTCGAGAATATCCATCTCGCGCTTCGAATCGACCGTGCGATTCTCGAGCACCTTCATCGGATTGTTCTCCTCCTCCTCAAGCTTTGTGAGCCGATCCTCTTCTTCGACGGCCTTCTCTTCCCGCCATGGCTCAAAGTTGCGCAAAGCACCATGCTCTGCAGCATAGTCGGTGTTCTTTGGATCGGTTTTGAATGTAATTTCTGCCGAACATAACGTACTAGTCTGGGAAGTGAGTACGCCTCGTGGAACAGTAAGTGTAACACGTACCATTTGATATAGAAGCGGAAAATCTTTATGCCATAGTAGTCCTCCCCTTCGACCGTTTCCTTCCTTGCGTTGAACTTTTTGCCTTTATAAATGTACTCCCCACATGTGTTGCAACGCCTATCCAGTGCTGATGAATAAATCAAAGGATGTGATGGAAAAGGCACACATACATTGAGAATGGTGCCATCAGACGGACCACTTGTTGTGAGTTTTTCGGTCCTTTCCGCCTAGGAATCAAGGCGGGATCGAAATCCGGGGGGAAGTACTTGTTTAATACTAAATGTTATCAGTAAGCTGAAAGACTACGGAAGTTCGAGGAACTACCTTTTCGTTCAGACATCTTTGATGAATATTATAGAACACAGGTGGGGGAAAGCCGCAAAGCAAAGACGGACGGCCAGTGTACATAGTGATTTCTGAGTCATCAGAAGGCCACGTGACTTCTCAATAAGTGACGCATGTCGCGACTCGCACTCATATTCCTTCCTTCATCCTCCCTTCCAATAAGCTTTTGGCCATGGCCGCATACCCGGGATTAAGGGGAGAAAAGGAAATTACGTGAGGTGACTGCTATGACTATGTGTTTCATTACGAGCATAGGGAGTTACTGTACAAAGCCTCCATCAATTTCATCCAAGACGCTTAGTACTCATTCGGCGATCCTCCTGAACTTCTCAACGATCTCGTGGTGGAGGCTGTCCAGTTTACCCTTCACTGAGTCCTTCCCTTGCGACGGCAACTGGAAAGCGAGTAAGAATCTGGAAAGTCAGATGGTATCATTTACGAACCTCAAATTTCATTTGCGAAAGTTTAAACATAATGTCACTCGCAGAATCTTTGATCCTTGCGAAACTGATACCGCTCGTCTGTACTGCCTTAATCGCCAAATCGTGGAAGTCCACAAAGTTACGTAGCATGCCACTCGTCTTGTAAAATGGGCAATATCGGTCGTACTCGCTCATGCCGTTCTGCTGAAGGAAGTCGTCCTTGAGCATGCGTGCAACCTCAAGTGTAATCTTGTCATTCTCTCCGAGGGCACTCTTGCCAACAAGCTGGACGATCTCGGCAAGATCTTCTTCCTTCTGAAGAATCTCCTTGGTACGTGTACGAAGCTCAACGAAACCTGGCTCTGTGGAGTCGTAGTATGACTCGAGGACTTTGGTATACTTGGAGTATGAGAGGTTCCAGTTGACGGAAGGGAAGTGCTTTCTCTGCGCCAGCTTCTTATCAAGACCCCAGAAGACTTGTACGATACCAAGAGTGGCGGAGGTCACGGGGTCCGAGAAGTCACCACCAGGTGGTGAGACACTAGATGCGATGCTATAAGTCGAGATCTTGATATGAGATGCTCAAACGTACGCTCCGACAATAGAAACGGTTCCTTGCCGAACCGGGTTGCCAAGAGCTACTACCTTACCAGCGCGTTCGTAGAAACTTGCAAGTTTGGTGCCAAGATATGCAGGATAGCCAGAATCTGCAGGCATCTCCGCCAATCGACCAGAGATCTCGCGGAGAGCTTCAGCCCAACGGGAAGTTGAGTCAGCCATCATTGAAACATTACTGCCCTGGTCACGGAAGTATTCCGCAAGTGTGATACCGGTATAGATAGAAGCTTCACGAGCGGCTACAGGCATGTTGGACGTATTCGCTACCAGTGTGGTACGCTTCATAATGGGTTCTTGTCGTTCCCCGATATCCATTGTGAGTTCTGGGAACTGTGGTCGCGGTCAACAAAAGCCAAGATAACGATGAGACGAACGTACCTCCATCAGCACTTCGGCCATTTCATTCCCGCGCTCCCCACAGCCGACGTATATAATTATATCGCTGTTTGAGTATTTTGACAATGCCTGGGAAATAACAGTCTTTCCACACCCGAATGCACCAGGAATGGCTGTAGTTCCTCCTTGTACACACGGGAATAGGGCATCCAGAATACGTTGGCCTGTCAGAAGCGGGAAATCTGCCGTTTGTTTCTCTGCCACCGGCCGGGGAGCACGAACAGGCCACAATTGCATAAGAGTATGCTTTGTGGTCTTTCCATTGAATTCAGTCTCGAGAACGACGTCCTGAGAGAGTCCTTTTCAATAATCTCCCTACCAAGGAACGGATATACTCCATACGTCGACTGCATAGCCGCCTTTTTCTGCTACATGCGTAATGGTCCCCATGGCTCTAGGGTTTAGCATGATCTTGTGGGCATTAACGAGTGAGTTCTCATAAACTCTGCCGAATATGTCGCCTCCAGAGATGTGGTCTCCGATCTGTAGCAGGGGCCTTTCAGTCGAGAACAGAATAAGTGGGAGGAGCATATTGGTAAATGCACCTTGACATTTGTTGGTGCAAAGTCCCATTTGATGTTGCGGTCTAAAGCTTCCGTGTTGATCCCTCTGGGAATATAGATAGACTTTGAGAGCTCTTGAATCGACTGTGGAGTCTCGGTCTCATATATTTTGGGAGAAGAGAAGGAGACATACGCGCAGCGGTCGTTGGATACCGTCGACGATGTTTCCCATCAGTCCTCGAATAACTTCAGTATAAAGAGAAAATGCAAGGCCAAGGCATATACCTGGACCCAGTTCCACACTTAAGGGCTTCCCTGTCCGTAAGACAGGATCCCCAACAGTGACGCCGGATGTCTCCTCGTATACCTGAATGGTTGCCTTATCCGCGTCAATTCGGATGACCTCTAGAATAAATACCACGTATAAGTTGGGTCACATAACGAAGCGTCCCATCCACGGACCTCCAACCAGTTCATCATGACCAACACGCACAAGCTCGTACATCGCGCAACCAGTCATATTCTCTGCGACGACGACTGGACCTGATACGCCGAAGACTTGGCCAAACCTAGACTCGCGGTCCTCATCCTCAATTTTCTGGAGGTGTTTCTTTGCATTTGGAAGGGCGCCGGCCATGAGTGCAGTAGACGAAGGGTGCCTATCAAGGCGCTTCTCCAGATGTGATCAAATCGGGTACGTCACGTGGGCAAATTGAGGTGACGCGTCTCTCGCGAAAGACGACCTTCATTTGTCTCCTTCGCATACACACACCGTTGCCCGCTATGCCTCCGAAAGCGTGAGTGGTCTCGTCGTTCATAGTGGCTTTTATCAGTTCTAACGCTTTCTGATAGTGACTGGGAAAAATGTATGCTGGCACTTGTTCACCTCTCGTGTGCTTTCTGACAGTGTTCGAAGTCACTAAAAAGATCGACGAAAAGGATGAGAAGATTATTCGTGAGTTCGTACCTCTTGCATATTCGGCTCCTCCACTCAAATATATCCGCAGCTCTGGATGAGAGCGACATCCAAATTCTAAAGACGTATGTACGTGCGAATTTACGTGCGCTCCGAAGAAGCTGTCTAACTGGTATACAGGGCCAAGGTCCCTACGCCGCTCAGTTAAAGAAGACGGAAGTGGACATCAAGGATGTGCAGAAACGAATAAACGAGAAGCTTGGTTCGTTGTCCCAGAACGTTAACTACTACAGTAAATCACCAGTAAACAGGGATCAAGGAGTCGGACACTGGCCTAGCGTCTCCCAACCTATGGGACCTTCCTTCAGACAGGCAACGTATGAACGCGGAGCATCCCCTGCAAGTTGCACGATGTACGAAGATTATTAAGATGGATGAGGCTGCCGCAGAGGCTGCCCGTGCGGTAAACTCCATGGGCGCGCTGCAAGGACAGATGGGTGCTGATGAGCAAGACAAATACCTCATCAACATCAAGCAAATCGCCAAGTTTGTCGTTTCCCTAGGAGATCGTGTTGCACCAACAGACATTGAGGAGGGTATGCGTGTTGGGTGAGTAGTCTGTTCTTTCTAAACAGATATCTTTCATCGACCTATTTTGCAGAGTTGATCGCAATAAGTATCAAATCCAGATCCCCCTTCCTCCAAAGATCGATGCCTCAGTGACCATGATGCAAGTCGAGGAGAAGCCGGATGTGACATACTCCGACGTTGGTGGGTGCAAAGAGCAGATCGAGAAACTCCGGGAGGTAGTGGAACTGCCGTTGCTCTCGGTATTGTCCACTTCGTTTTTTGCTGTGATGCATGTCTGAGGTCCTACTAGCCAGAGCGGTTTGTCAGCCTCGGCATTGATCCGCCAAAAGGCGTCTTGCTGTTTGGACCCCCAGGAACAGGGAAGACACTTTGTGCGCGTGCTGTTGCCAACAGAACAGATGCAACCTTTATCCGCGTTATCGGCTCTGAGCTCGTCCAGAAGTACGTTGGTGAGGGTGCGCGCATGATCCGTGAGTTGTTTGAGATGGCACGAAGCAAGAAGGCGTGCATCATTTTCTTCGATGAAGTCGATGCCATCGGTGGTGCCCGCTTCGATGATGGTGCGGGTGGTGACAATGAGGTTCAACGGACTATGTTAGAACTCATCAACCAGCTGGATGGATTTGACCCGCGGGGGAACATCAAGGTGTTGATGGCTACCAACAGGTGAACAGGTTTTTGTGGGTGATCATCTTGGTGACTGACTTTTTGCGCAGACCTGATACCCTCGATCCCGCCCTCTTGCGACCGGGTCGCTTGGACCGGCGGATTGAATTTTCTTTACCAGATAACGAAGGGCGAGCTCACATCCTTCGTATCCATGCGCGGAGTATGAGCGTTGAGAGAGATATTCGGTTCGATCTCATTGCGCGCTTATGTCCGAATACCACTGGTGCAGAGTTGCGGTCAGTGGCCACAGAGGTGTGTGGGGAAATGAGAGAAAGCTTGGCGTCGACTCACTGCATACCACGTAGGCGGGAATGTTTGCAATTCGCGCGCGGCGTAAGGTCGCTACTGAACGTGACTTCCTGGATGCTGTCGAGAAGGTCGTGAGACAAGGCACGAAATTCTCTAGCACGTAAGTGTTTTTCGATCCGTCCGATGTCAACTATTGATGGCAGCTGTCATACAGGCCACTTTACCAAGTGTATAATTAGTTTTGCTGTCTTGATAGATGTCCCAACTACATCAACTACAGTAGTACCGTTGTGTTTGTTTTGAGTTCCGGCCGTGTGCCTCTAAGGAATACGTCTGTCTTAACGACGACGACATTCTCAACTGTGATATGCTCCAACACGCCCGATCCCCACGAGTGCTTCCGCGCAGTGTATTTGTCCGCCGCGTTCTTCGTCGCTACTCAGTTTACACCCGTACTCCCGAACCAGCACCGCCCGAAGTTGCCCACCTCTTGGCAAGTTATGCGCAACACACACCCCGCCCCCTCACGCTCGGGACTCTCCTAGCCACTGGTCGTCCCCTGACTCCTGAATCCGTGCTGACCTCCGTATCATACGCACAAGCCGAGATTCCTCGACGACTGGCGACTCGAATACGATCGCTCGAAGCCCTACCATTCATAGTCGGAACGAACCCGAATATCGCGCGTATTCTCGATGGGTTTAGGAAAAGCTTCTTGTGGAGCGCTACGTACCCGCAGGTTAAGAATCTAGAAGACAACGCCGTATTCACGGCACAGCTGGAGGCTCTCGTCCGGGACCACGCGAATGATATTCCAACCATGGCCAAAGGGTGAGTTCCTTCTTTCACAGTCATGTACAGGCGAGGGCGTGACACGTCCGAGACGATTACAAGACAGTGACAATAATAACATCCCTTCCTCTTTGATTTACAGGTTTCAGGAATGTGTAAAGTACATGTCCTCGGAACGGATCAGTACTTTCCTCGACGCCGCCATCCGAAACCGTATTGCAGTCCGGTTGATCGCGGAGCAACACATCGTGCTTTCACATGCAGTGCAGAACCCGGAACAAGCGAATTCTGACGATGTGGGTATCGTCGACAGGGCGTTGTCACCCGCTAAGATGATCCGTATGTGTGGCTCGTTCGTGAGCGAGCTTTGCGAGGCAACGCTCGGAGCAGCACCGTCCATCGTAATTGACGGCGAGACCGACGCCACTTTTGCGTGCGTTCCCATTTCCCATTTCCCATCTTCCCCTCACTTCTCTTCCTAATTCCTTAATTACAAACGAAAAAGATATGTCCCAGTCCACATGGAATATATCCTGACCGAAATCCTCAAGAATGCCTTCCGCGCAACGGTCGAGCACCATCGATACCACTATCACAGACAACACAGCACCGACGGCAGTGGTCCCATCGCCCATACCCACCACGAGGCTCTCCCACTCCCACCAGTGTCCATCACAATCGTCACCTCGCCCCGCGTACCAGGTATCACCACTGGCAGGCCCGCCACACTCTCCCTACGCATCCGCGACCATGGCGGTGGCGTCACACCCGCCGACATGGAACGTATCTTCTCGTACGCATTCACAACCGCCGGCCGATGTTCCAGCGGACGACCCGGGCGCAGCAGGTCCACGCGCTCTGGCGACGGCAACGGCGGCGGACCATATGCCGCGCAGAACCATGTGGGTGCAGGTGGTGTCGCCTTTTTTGGCGAGATAACGGGCAAAGGCATCGAGACTGGCTTGGGCACCATTGCCGGGCTCGGGTTTGGGCTGCCCATGAGTCGACTGTACGCTCAGTGAGTGCATTTAAATCGTGACCTGCGTGTTAACCACTGCATCACTGAGGCTTTCATCTTTCAGATACTTTGGAGGCTCGCTTGACTTGTTCTCGCTCGATGGTTGGGGTGTGCCAATTTCATTGTGAATCTCGTTTTCACGACTGATCGTCTCTCGCAGGGAGCGATGTGCTGCTGAAATTAAGATATTTGGACGATGCCCATGGTGTTGAAATTTAATTCACATAGCCTACCCTCGCCCAGGTTGTAATAATACTGGATCCATCACAATCCTTATAATCGCACATGATAACACACAGATCATTCGGCAGTCTCACACCAAAGACTAAAAATTAAGCCAGCGTGCAGCTGATTGGCCTATCATTCTGGGTTATGATGTGAATATTGTATTGCGTGTTCGTGAGACGGGATTGTGCGGATGGCGTGCAGAGTGCCCATAAAAGAAAACAACAAAACAGCCGGAGCAGGTGGGGTAATATACAGCAGGCCGCGGGTATTGAGAATTTGAAAGGGCCGGCTTGGGACGTTGTGCAAAGTAATAACTATCTACTATTGGGGGTGGAGTGGTCGTGGTTGCAAGGTAATATATAGGAAGTGTTCGTGAACATCAAGTTCACTTGGTCGTGGAACTCTATTACAGGTGGGTGGCAATCAGCCCACACATTTTGCAATGGGGGAGAGAAAAATTAACGTACAGCAAATCCGCTAATGGTTCTGCTGGAGTGATATGAAGAGATAGCCTGAGACTGTGATGTACGATAAGAGCGTGCAGATCCGAGTGTGTGCATAGACGTGGATGCACCGCCGGGAGTGGACGGTTGAGCATTGGTAGTTCGTGAAATGCGAGCAGTGAGGGGGGTGGGTGCACTAATTTGAGACTTTTTGGGCGTGTCCGTGGGCTTCGACCTGCTTGCCAAGCTCGATGCTGTTGACAAGAGGGCCTTAGCTGTGGCAGAGGAAGAAGATGAACCTTTCGAGCGTTTTCCTGCTGTGATGAAGGGATGTCGCATTGCGTTTTGAGGCTTAATGCGACGCTCGGGGTCCCACACGAGACACTTCGCGACGAAGTCAACGAAAAGTTCATCGTCGCAGCGGAGAACTTGGGCGAGAGACTTAGTTCCTGGTCTTCTCCTGCGTCCCTTCGAGTTCACCACAGGTCGAGGGGCACCGGTGGAATCTAACCAGAACTAATCTAAGGAATGAAACCTCCCGGTAGACGTTGCACTTACCAAAGAAGAGCCGCTTCCGGGAACTCCGGTTGACAAAGTCCTTGTCCGGGAGGCCGAGAACTTCCATTATGCAGGATAGTTGTTCCTGCTCATTTTCTCCGGGGAATATAGGGAATCCAGTCTTCAACTCCGCCAAGATGCAACCTAGGCTCCACATGTCAATAGCCATGTGGTAGTTCATACCCAGGATGACTTCAGGTGACCGATAAAACCGGCTTTGGATGTAGGTGTAAACTACAGGTTTTCATCGTAAGAAGCATGTACGGCGTCAAGCGGTTTCTGTGGCCTCACTTTTTTCATGCTCGAAGCAGCTACTGCCAAAATCTATAACTTTGATAGCGCTTTTGGTCGGATGACGTAGTAGCACGTTCTATAAAATGTCAGCGGTCATCAGACAACGATGCAATACAATCACCTCGGGTTTAAGGTCACAATGTACAATGCGATGGTGGCGCATCAGAGTGAGCGACATAAGCATTTGGCTCGTGAAACGGCGGATTAGAGCAGTCGTAAACCCGACAAAACCATTCGCCTTAATGAGCTCGTATAGATTTATGCTCAGTAGCTCCATAGCAATACAGAGGTGATTGCGGAAATAGAAGTGCTCCGTCATCTTGATGACGTGATGCTTCTCCTCTGGGTCCTAGATATCGAAATAGGCATGATGGAAAGGGATTATAATAAAGGAGAATACGTACCCATTGGCGGAGATTATCGAGAATCTTGATTTCAATGAGGGCTTGATGATGGAACCGCTTCTTGTTCCGAATGATCTTTATTGCAACAGACTGTCCTGTAGCATGATCTCGGCAGCTCAAGACCTGGCCAAAGGAACCCTTCCCGAGGCTGTCTTGTACTTCGTAACGGTAACCAAGATGATCACGTTGGACGACAAGATAATCACCGCGGTCATCGTCGTAGCCGTAGTTGTTTGCCGGTCTGTCGGGATGGGCTAGTTTCTTCTCGCTGCCAGCTCCAACGCAAAACACCGATGGATAATCAAGGATCTCCTGCTTCTCGTAATCAGACAGATGTTGTCGTTGGCTGCTCTTGAGGACAGCTTTACGCCACGTGAGTAGTAGATTAAAATGGCAAGGATAGAAACGCACTAGAAGGACTCTGGGAAGGTGCTGGTGGCGAAGGTTCAGGGAACCGTAGTAGTGCGTCCAACTCCTCCTGGGTTGCTCCGTGCGCCAACTTTTTCTGTTGCTGCCGCTTGATGTATTGGAGCATCTCCTCATCACCAAGAAGTTCCTCCTCATCAACGGAGCTGGGAGCTGGGGACGGTGTTGATAGTGATAGACGACTAGAAGACGGAGTCATAACTTGATGCGTGTTGGACGAATTGGAGGACCGTGAATGGGTGAGAGACACCTTTGGGCTGAGAAGTTTGAGACCCTTTGATGGTGAAAGAGCAGAGAACCGATGTGATGACGTCTGGGTCGGAGGTGCATCACTAGGAGCGACTGAATTGAGCGAGGCCACAGAGCCAGTCGACGACTTGCGAAGTCCACCGAAAGACATGGATTCACGATTGCCCTTGCGTGGAATATTGGATGACGTCGAATTGATGGCCTGGCGGACAACTCGAGATGTGGAGCTTGATGAGGGGGATGCACGAACAGATTGCCGTTGCGTGATCGTGTTCAGTGTAGTCCTGGATGCGTCGCCATTCTCTAAAACCCCAAACTCATCCATACCCGGAGCTGGGTTGTTTATAGACCCCGATGACCCATTTCCCGGGGCGTTGCCGGGTGTGGGAGATGGATCATTTTCAGCCACAGATGAAGACACAATAAGACTCGTCCGCCGGCTGGCCATTGTTGAGGATGTGGATGGTTTCAGAGCGGGAGATGAAACGGTGGATGTACGACTGTGGATGCGAGGAATTTTGGTTGGTGTTTCCTTGGGATTAACAATGAATCCGTTTGCGCCGGATAATGGCGGGGGGTCTCGGCTGATCTGCGAGTTACTTCCAGGACCTCCGACCGATGGTGACCCAGCGATCGTTGGGAGCATCCGGCTGCGCAGTGACGTATCAGACTGCCGTTGCATGGAACTGATAGTTTGCGAAGTAGCACGCGACGATGCAGCGCTACTACGAGTAGCAACGGTGGAACCGTTTGAGCTCACTGTAGCCTTCAGATTCGCAACGCGTTGAGCTGTTGCCTGGGGCAACGCGGAAATCTGCATGGGAGGCATACTCACTGGCTGAGCCTTCTTCGACTCTGTGGAAGACAAAGTCTGCAGAAATAAAAGTTTATATTATTCAGTTCCGTTTGCAGAGAGAATGACTAACCTTGCCACGTTTCCGACCCATCAACACCGAGATTCGACTCTCGCTGCGATCTTTCTCCTCCTTTTTGGCCTTTTCTTTGTCAGACTTTCCACCATCAGTATCCCGCGCGCGCCGACTTTCCCTATCACTCCTGGGTTCGTCCTTACCAGCCTGTAGGTTTCGTCTTGAGTTTGAACCTTTCAAGAGTGAACTCAAACTTATGATAGACGTCTTCTTATGGGCACCCGGAGGAGTCGACAAGCTCGAGTCTACAGGAGACACAGGGTCTCTAGTATATAGATGCGATGGGCCCGTCGAGGCGGGAGGCGAGGACGAGCGTAGAGCACCAACATGAACGGATTGAGAGGATGAGCGACGGAAGAAAGGGATGGCGGATGGGGTTAGGCGCTTGGATGTTCCGCGCCGAATGGAACCCGATGGGCTAAGAGGGGTCTGCTGAGGCGCGGCGGCCAAAGAGCTAGACTTATGGGAGCTTGATGCGGTGCCGGGGCGGCTTGATAAGTTGCGATCGGGCGTGCCAGCCATCGCACCAGACGTGGACATTGCATGAGACGAAGACAAAGATGATTGTGAGATCAGGGAGGCCGCTGAAGTCATTGCGTCGGGTTGCTGGACAGGTGACCATGGTTCTGAGGGGTCCTTAGAAATAGAGTGGCGGTTGTGCTGACTGAAGGTGGCAGAATGTGGGCTGTGTCGCTTAAAAGTTGTCTTGGCATTTGAACTGTCTTTAGTGGTGTTCGCTGAAGAGGTACCGCTCAACTTCATGCCAAGTAAGCTCCATTTCCTGGAAGGGGTTTTCAACACTGCAGGAGCAGATGTATATCCTTGCAAATCACCATGCGAAGTGTAGGGCGGCGGCGGAGACGACTTTGAGACACCGGGTCCGGGTACAGCAGCCACCTCCGTTGGGGCTGATCGATTAAGTCCAGCGTCATCTGACTGCGTCGACTCTTCCTCAGTCACGCCTTCAACAGGAAACGAAGTTCCTGCTGAAGATTGGGGTGGAGATCGATACGTGGACAGGTCCTTTGGCAAGGGAGGAACCGGGGGTACGTCTTGTCCAGCCTCTACTTGTTCAGACGTTGCAAGAGATGCAGCACGATCCTTCAAGGCAGTAACGTCCCCCGACTGCGAAGCATCACTACCAACACTGTTACGCCTAGCCTTGCTGGAATGACGCCCAGATTGTGCTGAGATAGACGTGAGGCTTGTGCCCGCTGACATGGATCCAGAGTCCCTAGAGCTTGTGGTTGGCGTGCTGGTGTAGGTGGTTGACGAGGCAGAACCGCGCTTGGTGGTGTAGCTAAGCCGCATACTTGCCGAAGACTTCTTCGTGGGTGGCTTTTCCTGCGCCGGAGAGCTGAGCTGCGTCTCATCACTGCTTCCAAACACGCTTGCCGCCTGTTCTAATATATCAACAGAATCCACCAGGCCAGCTACTTGACGGCTAGCGCTCGGCGTTTGATCCTTGTCTTTCATCAACGCGGTACTGTCCCGGATGTGCATCGAGCTCCTTCGACTCGTCTTTCCACTATCTGAACCTACACCTTCCCACTGTTGCGCTGACTTTGAGGGCGTTCCAGGTCGGCTAGTGCTGACCATGCGAAGGCTGCCCACACTGGAACGCACGCGGGTGCCTGTTTTACCTGTGAGACCGTCGAGCTTGCGCAGTGCCTCGGCTGTAGCATGATCATCAAGATCAGACCACCCCTCCTGAGTTCCTCTGAGCAATGAGTGTGCCACATTTGGCACATGGTGATTCTGTATCTCCTTCTGTGAGCCGAGAGGGGCAGAGGCACCTATGGCACTATTACTACCCGTATGGCGTAGAAACTGCTGGATAGATGTTGTTGAGGGTGAGGGTGGAAGATGAGAGAAGTCAGTCGTGAGAACACGGCGTGAATGAAGCTGTTCGCCGTGACTAGAGGAAGAGGAGCTTGCTGAGGTATGTCGAGAGTGAAGATCCTTAGTTATGTTCCCACTTGTCGAGATAATATCTTTTCGACGCTCTCGGGGTCGGTCTCGTGACGGAAGTCCCACACCAAGGCTACGATGCTTTCGGGTAGAAGCGCGTTCCTCCTTGTCACCATCGAGGATAGAGCCAGAAGGGGTGCGCTGATGCCTTTCAATGAGAGAGCCCATCTGATCGCGTTCAAATTCATCAGAGGTTCGTTTCCTTGCATTGTTCATCAATGGAGAGAAGGCGGTAGGCGGCGTTGCAGTATTTGGAGGGGGGCTATAAAGCACTGAGTGCGCCGAGGTAGGAGGTTTGGAGAACTGGGTGCGTGGATAGAGGATCTCTTCACCACCGCTCTCCTCGGCGATGGAAGGTCGAGTACGGATAGTCCGCGGCACCGGTTTGAATTCAGAAGGCTGGCGAAAGCGTGATTAGACAATCGATTGGGGGATGCGAAGAAAAAAAAAAGCGTACTTGATCTCGTTCCTCGTCCTCTTCCTCGCCATCAACGGCCTCAATGGTCCAAGGACTGTCTGAAAGCACATCTTCGGATTCTTCAGGAAGAGTCGGCTCGAGGTCGTCTTGATCTAACCCATGAACGCTGTCCTCGCGATTTGCACCCGATCGTGTCCAACGAGGAGTTGCAAGCTCGCCTAAGCCATGGAGAACCCGCCTATCGATCTTGGATGGATCCCGATGAGGAGTGACGGGATCATTGGTCACCTGACGCGTTTCGGGAGTCCGGCACGACAGAGCTGAATCTGGAAGAGGGGGAGCGGGTGATGCGGAGGGAGAATGGACACTAAAGTAGTATGGATCAAGAGACGACGTGGCGGAAGTGGAGCGAGAGGGAAGGTGGATATGAAGGTCATCAATGGGCTGATCGGCATGTAACTGGGACGTTGTGAGCGGGGTAAGATGAGATGATGAAGAGAGTGGAGCGATCACCTGCTCGAGGTGTGACCTTGTGTCATCCGGCGAGGGATGACGATCAGGAGGACGAGAAGAGGGAGCCGAGGTTTCGAGAATGTCAAGAGCAGGAGGCCTGTCCTTTCTCTTTGATGGACTCTTGTCATGGGAGAGCAGGGGTGGGTGCGGAGAGGGTGCGGACATGGGTGCCAGGGAAAGGTGAAAGGAGGGCGGGGACCGGCGGAGCGACGACGCGGGGACGAAAGAGGGAAAAAGGAAAAGAAAAGAGAGAAAAGAGAAAGAGATAGAGTCGTTGATACCGTGGTCTTGTTGACGGGGATGATAGATAGAGCGAGCACAATGGCGAGCTCGACGAGACGGGCAGCAGCCAGGGCGTGTCCGACGTTGATTGTCAAAGCACTCGGCCAGCGGTCCTCGTGTACCCTGATTTGCGGCTATTTGGCCCAATAATATATTATTATTTTATGGGCGGTGTTGCGCGGAAGTAAATTCGGGCGGAGATTACAGGTGGCCGAGTCCCTGGAAGCTGACCCGCCAGCCAGCCCAGGAGATAAAGAGGGCCGCGTCGAGTTTTAACCCCGCGTTTTTCGCCCTCTCCGCCTCTCCGCTCGTTTCTCTCAATCAATCCCCGCAAATCTCAGCGAACCGAAATCCCCTCCTCTGTACGTCTCCTCCATCCTCCCTTCCTTTCCTCCTTTACACCCTCTCTCCTCTTTCTCCTTCTCCCCGTCGTGCCAAATGTCTCCCCTTTTCATTTCTCTTTCGCTTTCTCCCCTTTCGTCCCTGTACCTTTGCCCGGCGCTTGTCCGCTCTCGTTTTGCGTCTTGCTGTTAGACGCCAATTGTTGCCACGTGCCTTGCCGCCAGGCCCCGAACTTCCCCAGCCCGCTGCCCATTCTATTCACCTCCTCTTCCCTTCCGCCACACCTTTTGCTCATCCACTGGCTTACTCTCCCCTCTTTCCCTTCCCAGACATGGCTTCTGTCCGTGCCCACTCTGACGATGACCAAATCAATCAACCCCCCGAGTCCGCCTCCGACTCGGTTCAATCCCAATTGACCATGCATTCTGCTCCCTACTCTGGTCTGCCCATGCACATGTACCCGTTCGCTTCGGGTGTGGTCAGCACCTCCCAGCCTCAGATTCGTTCCAAGCGTCGACAGGTCAAAAATGCCTGCACCAATTGTCAAAAGGCATGCAAGAAGTGTGATGACGCTCGCCCCTGCCTGCGCTGCGTCAAGTATGGCATTGGCGAGGAGTGTGTCGATTCCCAGCGCAAGGAAAGAAAAAAGGGAATCAAGAGAGGTCCTTACAAGAAGCGCGATGGAAAGAGTGAGCTTTTTTCGGGATTTCTCTCCTTATCAACCAGTGTAATCTTACCCTCCTTCTCCTCAACTGGTCGCGCGACTTCGAACACCGAAACCGAACCTGACCCGGCGCCGCCCCCAGCCATGGGTATGTCACCTTCGGGGGTGCCCACCGCCGGCAACACCCCGCCGGCTGCGTCATTCATGGGCCCAATGAGTTACCCCCTTCCGATCTATGGACAATACCCCCCCATGCAGGCGATGCACAAGCCCGGAGAGACCTCTCCTTACCATCCTACTTACTATGTGCCGATGCAGCCTCCGACATCTCATCCCGGTCAGGAGCATGAGGGTCAAGGCTACCCTCTTCCCCCTCCCCACCAATATTACCCGCCTTACCTTCCTTATGGCACTGTGCCGTACCCTGCTCCCTATCTCGTTTCGCATCATCGCCCTGATATGCCAGTTGTTATGCAGCCCCATGCTCAGTACCCTGGGTATCCAAACGGCCACCACCCCCCTTACTCCAAACCGCCATCTGCCGGTAACTCGGGAGTTGACGTCACTGGTGGTGTGAATGGCAGCGCTAGGAGGGAGGATCACGCGGACAGTCGCGAGGCAATTGCGGAAATAGAGGGTCGAAGCATGTAGGCCGGGCGTGAAAAACTTGTAAGATGTCCTTTGTACGTTTGTTTGCACTTTCTCAAGGACTTCACGTCTGCGCGCTCGATGACTTTTTGCCCCGTCGTAATGGTTACATCACAATCTTGGCTCCCAGTACTGGCAGTTTGCCATTCATTGTTCATAATTTGCCGCCCGTGTCAAATGAGAAATGTGAGATTGAGTCCGTGGTCAGTAGACTTGTTTGACCGCCCAACACGTTGCATGTTAAAACCCGAAGATTCCCCGCATGGCCTGATTGCGCTCGGTCTAATGCGAATGCACACGATTCAGAGTTAGCCGGCGTGACCAGCGGCGGCAAAAGTTTCCGGTACAGCGGTTCTGTGGGGTGCCAGTAACGACACCTCCGCATGGGCTGTGCCAGCCAGTCCATCAGAAACACGCGGGTTCGTCGCGGGAATTCGCAAAGCTCCGCTTCGAGGTTTACCCTGGGCGCTTTTCAGCCCAGGGTTGCGCCATCCCCACCTTTCGATCATTTAAAAAACGACATGTTGTGATCGGGGTTGTCTTTTTCTCTCCTCTTCCCCCCCTCCTCATTCTTCTTTACGTCTCACGCCGTCAGCCCAGCGCGCGGCGCACGGGAGTTATGTGTTGGCAGGACCGTAGACGCATGTCTTACGGGTGTTTCGTTTCATCAGCAAGGCGGTCTGTGCGAGGCGAGGCGGACAGGCGGCACATGGGCGGATGAACTCTAACGGGCGCATTCACCGGCGTAACAGGAACCTCCCTAAGGTCGTTATTAGAATTTTTACCCGTGCTGAGTGGTGCATTTCTTTTCCACCCACATTCATACAGTATTCGGGGGTTGCTTGATCTTGAATCAACGTATAGGACCCTATGACGGGGAAGTGGCGCTTAACGAAGCAAGGCGAAAGAGTGAAACGATTCTGAGGTGCCATCGCTTCCATTCCAACGGCGTTGCCTTGCGGTCGCTTAGTTGGGAGTGGGGCGATACGCCGTCAGACATGTGGTGGAGAACACGACCCAGTGTAGACCGCAAGAGCCCAACACGAGGCACATACCGCGATTATGGGTCTTAGCTGCCGTAAGAACTACCATAACCTGGGCGATGCCCGGGCGGTCCTAATGGAGAACCCCGGTACACGATAGCGCTTCCAGAGTAAGTACTGGTCCGTAGACGTGCGAACAACTATCTAGGAAGAGGAACGGATGGCAGATGGGGGTATCAGAGAAAAGAGTGGAATCAAGTCACGACACACCGCCGCTGTCGAGCGATTTTCCCCCACTTGCCCTTCATACTTTCTCGCAATGCGAGTGTAAACACCTCCTGTACCCCACTGCCCGTCTTCGCGGAGCACTCGACGTATTTGGCACCAATTTCGCGTGCAACCTCCATGCCCTGGTCGGGCGTGACAGGCGTTTGGCCCTGTGCGCCAAGCATACGTCGCGTATTGTCGTCCTTGCGGAGATCCGTCTTGGTTGCGACGAGTATAAGCGGCGTTCCCTCGCAAAAGTGCGCTACCTCGGGGTACCACTTAATGCCGGACAACGGCCCCCGCCTTTGATATCAGGCACGAGTGTCTTGTGCAAGGGAGCGTGAAAGGAAACGGAGTGCGCACCTTGTCTTGGACATTTTCGAGACTGACGGGAAAGTCAACGGAAAACACGACGAGGATGACGTGGCTTTCCGGATAGCTCAATGGCCGCAGTCGGTCATACTCCTCCTGCCCCGCCGTGTCCCAGAGTGCAATCTCAATGATCTTGCCATCAAACTGTCGGTTTGTTACGTAGTTCTCAAAGACGGTGGGTATGTACGCCTTGGGCGGTGTGTGAGCCGTTGCCTGCCTCGTGGATCAAGGCACACAATAGAAACGTACTTCTGGAAACCTATTGTGCGCATAGACGATCAACAGGCACGTCTTTCCACAGCCGCCTTGCGAAAAACGCGTAATGGTAAGTCAATCAGGTCAAAACTTAAACGGTACGCTGGGCTCACCATCCCCGACAACGACTATCTTCCTCTTCATATCTGGCTTTTGGTTTGGCTCGAGTTCAAAGTGGCCGCTCATGTTGTGTTGTCACGGTATAGGATACTGGTGCGTGTTACACAGTCAGTGCGTGGCGCCAGCAGGATAGAACGTAAGATAGAGCACTCACGAAGAAGACGAACAGATTGAGTACAACAGAAAACAGTAAGAGATTTAGTGTGTTAGATGGAAATATATCAGTGTGGAGGTCGTTTGCACGCAGTGAGGTTCATCAGAAGAGACGTTCAAAGCTGTGGCGGTTCGGCCTCAACACCGGCCCGCCATCCGCAAGACAGTCTTGCCTCTACCAAATTACTTCCGCTCAGCAACGACCATGTCATGATCCCAAAGTGCTCTACCCTCTGGCCCATAGAAGACATAGGGACAAATGGCTTCTGCTACGGCTGGGTATTGAATCACAGACTTGTATGCGTAGCGGGTGTGTTTCAGGTCGGGTCCATTCGTCAGTGTGTTCTTCCTCACCCACGCTGTCTTATTGACCCTGAACATGTCACACGCAGAACGCGCAGAAGCCCTCCTAAATGACTTTCTCAAAGAGAATCCGCAGTTCATGGAGGTATCTTCCACGGACACACCCGTGATCCTGGGTGAATGCTCTTTCACCCAGTCAAGCCCAACTCCTCATATCGAATATCTCCCTGGGGTAGGGCCGGCCCCGGCCTCGCCCAAGTAAGCCCCTTGGTCCTGTCCGCATGTTGGCTGGGTCGAACCTGATCTTGAACCGAAACTAGTTCCGTCCGTTGTGCCTTCGTGATGTATCGCAGGTCAGCGCTCGGCTCCGCCCGCTTCCATGCACCCGTGGCTGCTGCCATCCCGCTCGGTAGCGTTGCGTTCCCAGACAGTCACCCGGACTTCGAGACCGTTGGTCTGGACAACGAAGCGTTGACGCAGGTCCGCTTCTCGAAGCACGTGGTTGATAGATGCTGATTCATCATGGTTTCTCTAGTTGAACGCAACGTACCGCCTTCATTCGTTACTTAACCTACCTGGATCATGGCTGGCCGGGTTCAAGCTCCTGGACATTGTCGCACGATACATACATGATAAATGCGTCCGCCCAGGGCGCATACTCCCTCGTTCGTTCTCAGGTCTCAAGTTCATTATCGGCTTTCTTGTCAGCTGCCTCCGGCGTTGCAGTCTGCGGTTAGCCTTTGTGAAAGTGCATTCGAAATTGCGTGAGTATGGCCAAAAGATAAACCTTGTTCTCGTGTTCTGATCTTCCCTCAGTCGACCAATTATGGGCGCGATTCACCCTGGTACAAGGTTTAGTTTCGTATCCGAGGCTATCTTATGTCTATGGAAAATTGGAAACGTCTGCGGAATACGTCCGGTGAGCGGTTTATCACAATGCCGTGCCGCTATAAGACCGTTCCAATAGCGTTTTCACAGTTTCAATAACGCCGTCTGGCTGGTAATGAATGATGTGATATTGGGCAGTGTCCTTGGGGCGTTTCTATGCGAGAATAGTGAGGTCATTGGGGTATCATTACACGATTGGCTCAAGGTTCGTTGATTACTCCTTGATGAGCGCTGGCGACGGTGATCATCAGATACGCAGGCTGTTTTTATCGATTTTACCCATGACACGCTGCTGTGGCTGGACAACTGGCCTGAGGGACTCAAGCTGAATACGGAACTGAGCGCATTCCTTGTACACACACTCCTGGGAGTCTTGGAACTCTGGGCCTGTGGGTTGCATCCAACGCCTCTGATATTATTTCCCACGTTAAACTTAACTTTCTGATCTAGACATTTTACGTTCGCTATCGCCTCATTTTCCCATCATCGTATACCTGACTGGCCTTTCTGGATATGGAGGACTAACCGTACCGTTGTCACTGTTTTTGGATATCTTTAGCGCACTCACCCTACATGTGTCCGTGAGCGACCTCGTGTTGAGAAATGCACTCTCATATCAGATATCTGCTTTGCGCTCGTTGTTTAATCTGTTCAGAGGTACGGTAGAAAATTGGCCCTTTCGCACGGTTGACTCACACAGAATTAAAGGAAAACGGTACAATGTTCTGCATCAGCGTACCGATTCGTGGCACTATGAAGTGGATCAGCTTATCCTTGGAACGTTGTTGTTCACTTTGTTCACGTTCAGCTTCCCGACGCTACTGACTTACGGAATCCTCTTCACCCTGGTATGTAATCGTTACTCTGGGGACGACTTATCACGACCATGCGCTTGGTAGATGAGATCAGCTGTCGTCGTCGCCTGCAGTGTGTTGAACGTCGCTATCGAGTTGATGAACCACTTCCCACTTTTTGCCCTTCTGTTGAGAATCAAGGATCCAAGGCGACTACCTGGTACGTATTTCTACCTTCGTAGATGTGTCTACATAAGTGACGATATCGGTACAGGGTCGACATACTTTCGGGTGGTAAACAAAAATGGACACACGATGCTTGTGCTTGAGGTGGCTTTCCATATTTCTAGTCAGGGACTCATGAACTTGATTATTTCCAACGGCATAGGTACAAACAGTGTCCTTTTGGACACTTTTCGAGGAATACGGGTTATCACGGCGAGACCGGGGCCAGCGATGTAATCAGATCATTGGACCTGAGAATACTAAACCCAGTTTAAGATGATGTGGGCTGTGTTTGTTTTGATCCGCGCGTTCCGCGGCTAATAGGAACAGTGGGAGAGAGCTATTCGGAGGGCGAGGATGCGTAGATAGCAGATGGACGTTTGGTCTGATCATGAAGTCAACTTGGCTAGGCGAAGAACGGGGAAATGACGTGTGGGCATGCACCCCATTGAAGATGTAATAAAAGCAGTCGGAGACCGTCGACACAGTCCAAGTGAGGACCAGTTTGTGGACACTCGTAGAAGGGAGCCATGTGTCCGTCTCCCGGCTTCGAGCGGCTCGGCTTATATTGGATCGGGTGCTGAGCTGAGCCGGGTGGCGGCGCCACTGTATGCGAGAGTCTAATCCAACTTGCACGCCTTACCAGCCGAAGATTGACTTTGTGCGTTCCGTAGTAACCCTCAATTTTTTTATAGTGTACCGACTGATATTTGATGTAATTTGTTTGACCACCGTCGTCATCAATATTTCTCCCACCCCATCCCAACTCCACTCACTATTCCCGCTCACTGCCCGTGATTTTGTGCTCTCGCTATTATTCTCGATGTCTTCATCATATGACATCCTGACGACACCCCCTTCAAGTTCACCGATGTATAGTGGTCGACTGGCCGTTTGTACACGGCCACGACGGTTGATGTACCTGCTGTTCGGTGCAGCCTTCGCCACGATCGTATTCTTTTCACGACACCCCTTCCTCGCGGAACCCATGGGAGTCCTGTCCGGCCTGCATCCACCATCCTCTTCTCAAAGTGCCGTGGTGGAACCCGTGACGTTCGCGCTGATCATGTTTTCGGAAAGTTCTGCCACGGAAGGTGCAATTCTGCTAAAGGTACGGTACTACTCTAACTTTTAAACAGAGTTTGTGTCCGGGTACTGAAGAAATTTTCACGTAGTCCGCGATAATGTACACTAGCCGACCTCTCCACTTCCATATTCTTTGTGACGAAGGGGCCATCGCCTATCTAGAACCCCGCTTCCGCCTTATCTCACATCCACTTTATCCGATCACAGTCCGCTTCTACCGACTAACGCCACAAAACATGCTCGGTCGAATTGCCCGCGAAGGCTCACTCCACACTGGTCACGCTGCAGGAGCTCGTACGTCTCTCCTCTTTTATAGTCTCAAACTCTATCGCCGACGAAGCCGATCAATTCAGCTGGTCTCATGAAGCTATTCTTGCACGAGGTGTTGCCGGACGATGTTGAGAAGGTCATTTACGTGGACACTGACGCGTTCTTCTTGACCGATCCTGCACTCCTTTGGGACGAGTTCTCGCACTGGAAGCCCGACATTGCCGTCTCAATTCCGTACCATCCGAACATAATCCAATCAAATTGGTACAACGCATCGGAGATCTGCTCCTGTATCATGTTACTCCATCTCCAAAAGCTTCGTTCTATCCGACTCATGGACTCGAGCGTCTATCGTCGTGACCGCAGCGGGTTGTATCCCCCCGCCTTTTCCCCGCCTTTATTCGAAGCGCTTTTTGGCCCCCCCGGCCCGCACGGATATCACGGCGAGCTTGGAGACCAGACTTTTTGGTGGGCTGTCGTGAGCAAGCGCCCAGAGGTCTTCCACCCGTTGCCGTACGACTGGGAAGTGTCAAGCTGCCTGCTCGATATGTACATGACAGGACTCGGGTCTGATGGCAAAACAAAAGAGGAGGAGAGGAAGTCGATGGTCCATCTAGAGGATACACCGTTCGAGGGAACGGTCGTCCTTCCCAAGCTGGTTCACTTGTACGTGAACCTTTTACATTCTTGCATGATGACATATGAAAGACTGACGTCGTTTCCTCGTCTCCAGTAATTGCCTGGATGGCGTACCGGTCTATTATACTTGGCCAGATTGGTCTAATCCAGAATTGAGTCTGGTGAAGCGATGGAAACCGGCCGTCGACTACCATGTGGGCTTCAAGTGGCTTTGGCTAAACCGCGGACGCGCTGAGTCCCCGGTGGATATGCAAGTCATTACTGACCCAATATTCGCTGATCAACGGTTCGCCCTGGAGCATGCCAACGAGCTTCAACCCGCCGACTTGTGATTAACTTATTCGACTCTAATGTTGATTCTATTCTTTATCACTATGTCCAGTTATCAGAGGACGTCCCAACTGCTGCTCCGTACATATCACTGCTTTCTTCCACCATCTAGTGCCCTTGTATCCATCTTATGCCCTCTCTGTATAGTACTCACGACTCATCCCAATTCGTGGCGGAGACGCAGTACGCGTCGTCTTTGGCTTCGGTCGGTGCGTATCCACCGCCCCGATGGGGAGAGTATATCTATGTCATCACATTACCTAAAAATAGCTGGCTTTCAACATGAACTAGACTCACCTTTCCTCATCACAACCGTATGCTTTCGGTGTGAGCTTGATGACGGTATGGAGAGGAATCTTTATGTAGGGCAAGTCGTCCTGAGGAAGATTATGGAAGTAGGCATAGCTATGACGAGCACGGTCAAATGGCGTCCACAGCGAGGTTAAACGGAGCTGCACGCACAGACATCGGAGAATAGCCTGTCACAAACCAAATGAGTTGAAAATCATGCTCGAAGAGGCGAACGTCACCCACTTGGTGTCCCACAACAAGGACGTTCTCCTGTCGTTCGAGTTCCATTATCACCGGTTCCAGTCGGACCACAACGTCACGGTACGATTCGCCCCCTGCATCATGATCCTACCTATCAAAAATTCGGCATTTGACAACGAAAGCGGCGCAACGAACCACGATACCGATAATTAAACTTGTCGTCGTCTCGGTTGGCAAAGTCTTCTGGGTACGCAAGCTATACGTACGAAGTGACAGTCACAAAAGGTTACACACGCCACGCCGCGCCACGTCAAAATGTCAAAGATTTCGTACCTCGATTTCCTCATACGTCATCCCATCGCACACTCCCGCATCGAGCTCATCCAGGGACTTCCAGGTCAGCTTGACATAGTCCAGGTATTGCGCCGTCTGGATTGTGCGTTTGAGAGTGGACGTCCATACCTGGCACAAAGGGTCACCATTACAATGGGGAAGTTATTGTAAGGACAGGGCAGGTACGGTCAGTGGCGCATCACCAATATTGTCTTTGATAAGGTCTGGCAGCGCCGTTGCGTATTTGAATCCACGCTCTGATAGATCTGAATCTCCGCCAATTTTCCCCTCCACGTTGAACTGGCTCTCGCCGTGCTAGATGTCAAAAGTTCGAAGGATTTTCCAGCGTAGACAAAGTGCGCGACGAACTCTGGAAAAAAATATACTACGCGGCTTTAGGTGCAAATTCATGAGGTAAAACGCGATGCGACTCTGCAGGTATCCGTGTATGCGACAGACGGTGACTTGGTCCCCGACGTTGGTTATTTTGAAGTATGAGAGATGAGGCTCTGTGATCGTCTCGTAAACAGCTTCGTACGCCTTGATGCGTCGGAGGAAGTCCCGCTTTGCGTCTTCTGGAGACATGTCCTTGTAGTCTGGGTCACCCATACTAACTTTTAGGGCAACATTGGCAGCGACGGTAGCCGGGTCATCACAGATCGACTCGAGGAATATAAGGGTCATCCCTTCCTGCTTTGCCACCCGTCGTTCAATATAAGCCCTGCGGGAAGCACGGTCAGCGGGATATGATGGAAGACCAAAAGAAACATACCTCCGCTCTCTTGTGCTGTTGGTTGCATCTGATTGGGAGCGTAAGATGGATATCTTGTAGATACTACGGAAGTATGCGGCTCCCACCGTGAATCCCAACGTTTCCCCCATCTCGTAGCCATCGGATCAGCATTTCCAGGGAATCTGCTGCCAGTTGGTCACGCAGATGGGTCGCCTCCGTATTATTGTGGCTAAAATATGAAGCTGTGTGATCCTCTTTGACCCCGCTCCTAATAATGCTAGGTGAGATTTGAGGACACAGACGATCAAAATCGCCACGAACTGTTCCCTCTTCTGCTTGGCTCGGCTTCTACGGAGTTGCCCGACGTTGAAAACCTGCAAAGCAGAATAAAGAGATCATTCGGTGCGGAAGAGTTAGATTCACGCGCCTTGACATCGTATTCTAGCCACTGCACGGGGATATTGACAGTCCGTGTCTTATGTAGTGGGAGACGAAGAAGAAACAGCTTACCTTCAAGTATCTCGTTAGTTTGTTGCTTAGATACGATTTGCCACGTGCGGGTAATCCGACCTAGGGAGAGCGCAGACAACTCAGACCGGACGGTTGAAGTTGGGAGCAACGTGGTATCTAAGTACCATAGCGAGGACGATCTTTGCCTCTGAGTAATCGGGCCTCGTACCTTCATCGTAGGGTTAGAACACAGCTCATCTCGCATCGACAAAAAGCGCACCCTTTCCCCCGATCCCAACCACAGATCTCGGCGGTGTTGCCGCCTGGGAGGTGATCTTGCTCTGATTAGACTCATCGAATTGTCGGAGTCTACGCGTATTCAGGTTGATAGGCCTTGAGCAAACACGACTACGAGAATTGGTTGAGGGGAGGGCTTACAAGGGACCTCCTGCGCCAAAAGGAGTGGAACGGGCACCATGGGTTGGTACAAGCGTTGCGGTGGTATCTTTACCTTGGAGAGCGACGAGCGCGTTGTTTACACGATCCAAATCTTTTGACCGTAATCGCGAGTCCGAGGCATGAACGGCGGGAGAGTCTGTTCCAGAGTGTGGGTTGCTCATGGTTTATGAAAAGTTGATCGAACAAGGACCGTGACGGAGTGCTTCAATTTCGGACCTTCGAACTTCGGGAATGATGGAGAGGCTTTATTTCAGTTATCAGATAGTAATTATCCTGCATTCTACTCCACTAGGTCTACTTTCTGTAGATAATGAATATCCGAACATGCCCTCAGTCGCTGCGCTGCAAGCTCGGGCGTGAAATCGCGTTGTGATTCACCCATAAGCTCAAATCTGCCAGCGATCCGGTTAGCACACTAGCGCGGATCAAATGATAAACGCCGCAACTAACCCGACGAGGAATTTCCGGACTGATGCACTTCGTAACAAGGGAGGAAAGAAATGAAAATGCAGATGCGCAATGTTCTCTTCGTCATCGGTGTATTGAATGTCTTCCTCGAGAGGAGGTAACGGCCTCTGATGTATCCCCATAGAGTACGTAAACGAACAAGAGAATAAGTTGTCGTAGCGTTTTGTGACTCGTGAGAGTATGTCTCCAAGAGACAGCTTCTCTTCATTACTCAAGTGAGCCAACGAAGGGATATGTCGACGATATGGGAGCACTGAGAGAAAAGAGTTGGCCAGGCAGAGCAGATCGAGCATGACGACGTTCTTACTCACCAAGGAGTTCGAAGGGCCAAACAGCCCACCATGGAACAAGCGCAACGAAGTGTTCGTTATGGACAACAATGCGACCTTGATCTTCGGAAACTTCCAATTCATAGTGGATATAGTCACACAAGAGGCAAGGCCTGCCAAATGGACCACGTAGAGCTTCCGGAGACGCAACACTAGGGTTGTTGGCATAGCGTTTCAGCGAGGCGAGCTCCGCGGCTGCGATTGTGGGAATATGACCCAGAGCCCATATCTGTCCATGTGGATGAGGGTTCGAGCATCCCATCATGGCGCCTTTGTTCTGAATAACTACATGGTTAGTCTCAATCTTGGATTTCTTGACAAAATATCCGGACCTCGAATATTTGGACATATTTGATGGATTCCTGGGACCCGCGACGTTTATATACGCTGACCCACTTGTCAATAATACGTGTGATGTCTTCCAGCGGAAGTCGTGCGAGCGTCAAGTCATGACGTGGATGGAAAATAAGAACGTCACACGCGCCAACCACGGGCTCACTGGCGAGCAGGGTATGTGGCGTAGAGTGTTTCACTGGATGTGGCGGGGGAATGACGGACGCATAATCATTTGGAAAGACCTTGGTGTGTTCATAATCACCATTCTGCTGGCCGCTCGCACGTTGGTTTCTTGGACAAAGGAAACAGTTTGGATCGTGCTCAGGGAGGAACACCGATTGAGCAGATTCAACTTGACCGCTCCATGGATGCTTCATGCGGTGCGGGTCTGAAACTAGTATCCAATCGCCGGTGAGCGGATTGTCTAACAAGACCATGATCATGAGCTTGCGCTGCAGGACGAGTTGGTGAAACTGACAGCGACGATGAGAATGTATGGCGGAGTCAAATTCCTCGGCCATCCTACAAGGTGGGGAGAGGTGTAGCTCGAACAGGATCCAGTCATGCCATGGCTTTTAAAAGTTTCACAGTAGCACACAATCGCCGTCAGTTCACGTGTCCATCATTTACCAAAGAATTTATTGTGCCGATATAGAAGTGGTGAACACAACAAGGGAGGGCTATGACAAACAATATGCCTATACGCAGTCTACAAGAAGTGAAGTTGGAGTCAGTCATGACATCGCGTCAGCGAGGACGTGACGTTGACAGACTCACCTGTTCATCGAGTCGAGGGTTTCATCAATCGACATAACTCCTGGGAGGCGAAGTTGTTCGCTGCGTAGGCCATCATGAGCTTCTTATCTATCCAAGTAATGAACCTCCGGACAGGCTCTCAATCGACTAGCGACTTGTTCGAAGGTGATGTTGCGTTGTGCTTCGGCCAAAAGTTCGAAACTGCCTGCTTCTTCAATGCGAGCGGCCCATGACAAGACAACACATATACCCAACCAAGAACTTCCGAACAGAGGCACTTCGTAGAAGGGGGGGGGGGGAAGTGGACATGCAAATGGGCAATGTTGACTTCATTATCACCATCGGTATACTCATCCTTGAGGTGTAGGCCTTTAATGGATGCCCATAGAGTACGCGAACGAACACGAGAATAGGTTGTCGTATCGATTGGCGACCAAGGAGAGGATATTCGCGAAAGACAACCTCTCCACCTCGGTAAGATAGAGTAATGATGGTATGTGTCGGTGGTGAGGCCTCACGACTGGGTCACATAGAATTGGATGAACAGCCACATCACGGCGTAATCACACTCAACACGACACCGAATTCGCACCAATCGATTCGATTGACCATTCTTGTCGACCAACGCTGTGTCACGGCCCGCCCACTCCGGACTTCACTTCCAACTTCCAATAAGCCATGCCTGACCCCGAACCGACTATAAGGCGTCTCCGCGTACAGCGCTCTCCCTCGCCTCAATACAGAATCGAGAGTGGTGATGATTACGAACCTTACATACCGGTAGCACAAAGACGGCAGGCCAAACTTGCCAAGTTATCGGCCTGGGGCTCTTCTACTGCTCGTGACGATGCGAGGGAAGTACGGAGGGTGGAGGAGGAGCGAGAAGATGAGGAGCAAGAAGAGGAGAGGAGGAGAGAAAAGGTGCGGAGGGGCCGGGCACTACTTGTGGAGGCGCAGGAGGTCCACTCCAAGAAAGCATCCGAGGGTGTGTGGTTATTGCATTGTATTTAACCGAGATGTTAAGACGCAAGTCGACAGATGCCAAAAAAACTGAGGCCGAGAAGGAAGAAGAGGCAGACGCACAGATCCTAGCTGCAATAGCCAGCAGAAAGAAGCTTGCGTCTGACAGAGAACTGGCTAAGGGCATCGAATACACAGAGACTTTGCGAACTTCGTGGGTTGCAGCCGTAAAGACTACTTACGATCATAATTTGCTGAGTTTCTCTACAGGTGGGTACCCCCACGGTATATTCGCGCGAGGAGTGAAGAGAAGATTCAGAAGATTCGCGAGACCCACCATATCATTGTCGATGGTGAAGACATCCCTCCACCGATCGACTCATTCGAGGTATGTGCACCGCACGTTTACCAGACGAAGGTTCACAGTTTAACTAGGACATGAAAATACCCCAACCTCTATTGAAGTTCCTGAAGTCAATGAGGATTACGTCTCCGACTCCCATTCAACTCCAGGGTATGCCCGTAGCGTGCGTTTCAGAATTTCGTTCTACATGCGAGTAGTGTTCTTGACGGATAATCCAGGTTTTCAGGTAGAGATATGATCGGAATTGCCTTCACCGGCTCCGGGAAGACGCTCGCTTTTTGTCTCCCACTTATCATGCTCGCTCTTGAGGATGAGTCCAAACTTCCCTTCGTTCGCGGTGAAGGCCCCGTTGGCGTTATACTCTGTCCATCTCGTGAGCTTGCGACTCAAACGTACGAGAACGTCCTACAGTGGACGGAGGCGCTATCCAATTCAGGAAACTATCCCCGATTGAATACACTGTTATGTATGGGCGGCATTTCCATGGGCGACCAAAGTCATGTCCTGAGCAAAGGGATCCACATCGTGGTTGCGACTCCTGGACGCTTAATCGACATGCTGGAGAAGAGGAAAATAAATTTCGACAGTTGCAAATTCTTCTGTATGGACGAGGCGGACAGAATGGTTGATCTCGGCTTCGAGGATGATGTACGAAATATTATGAGCTTCTTCAAGGTGATGAATTCTACATCTCTTGTTGATGGCGATTCTGATATCTTCTTATAGCGCCAAAGGCAAACGCTTCTTTTTTCTGCAACAATGCCTCGAAAGATTCAAGATTTCGCGCAGCAATCCCTCATCCGTCCTGTACTTGTCAACGTCGGTCGTGCGGGTGCAGCCAACCTCGACGTCCTGCAGGTTGTCGAATATGTCAAACAGGAGGCCAAGATGGTCTATCTGCTTGAATGCTTACAAAAGACTGCCCCTCCGGTCATCGTTTTCAGCGATAACAAGAACGAGGTTGATGATATTCAGGAGTATCTACTTCTCAAAGGAGTCGAGGCTGTTGCCATCCATGGGTCAAAGAGTATGCTTCTTTCTGCAGGCACGTCATACAGTTATTGACTGTTGTCTTAGCCCAGGAGGAACGACAGTATGCCATTAAATCCTTCAAGTCTGGCGCCAAGGACGTCATGGTTGCCTCTGGCGTCGCTTCTAAGGGCCTCGATTTTAATGACATTCAACATGTTATCATTTTCTCCATGCCAAAGGAGATCGAGGACTACGTGCATCAAATTGGGCGCACGGGACGCAGTGGGAAGACCGGCATTGCGACCACATTCGTCAACATGAACACACCCGAGCAGACGCTACTAGATTTGAAATACTTGCTTATGGAGGCTGGGCAGAAGTGTGTATTAACTGATCCGGTGCTTGGGATTACCAAAATCTGACGGTGTTGTAGAGTGCCACCCTTCCTGCAAACTATCGAAGACCCACGGGCAGCGCAAGGCGGTTCACTCAAGGGATGTCCAGTCTGTGGAGGTAGGTTTCACTTCCGGGTTGTCAAATTGCAAACAGCTCATACCTTCTTTCAGGTCTGGGCCACGCCGTTTCCAACTGTCCAAAGCTCGAGGACACTCAACGACGGCAGATGGCTTCTCACCGGACTTCGCAGGACACTGGCGGGTATTGAGCACGTGTATTTCCCTTATTTGTACCTATTAATGTAATGTAAATCGTTACCTTGATGCTACTTGTCTGGGTTACGATTATTTCGTTATTTCGCCGATAAACGTATCGACCATGGGAATGAGAGAAGAGAGGCCGTCGAGGCGCTGAGACGGAGGTGTGCAAGTGCATCATGGATCATGATGTTCAAGTCGATTTTAGAATCGTTGGTAACGATCTCCTATGTCTGAATCGAATCAGTTTAAGTTTTAGACAATTCACCTCATTCGCCGGTCTCGCATGTACGCTGCAGCGTCCGACTCGGAGTCCGACATTGTCGAACTTGGGTCGAATTTGTGGCGTGCCAGTGGACGGCGGCGGATGCTCCAAGTCCGTCGCGGTTGGTCCGTCGCGGTCTCGTACTTCAGAGTCAGGACCGTGACACTGTACGTCCTGGTTCCCTCCGCAACTCGCATAAATAAAGCGAAACCGCCATGTTTGCCAGCATGGCGGCGAAAACACTGTTGAGTCGCTCTATCATATCTTTAGGGTGGGCCAGAGCTCGATCAAGTTCGTAACCTGTTCCAGTGTGACATACTATAACCTCCCCAGAAACGCCAATGGATCAAGGACACAGGCAGGGAGATGCGGTTGGCGAATTGCATATAAAACTGACATACAAACGGAAATTCATCTGCCATAGGCAAACATCAGCGATACGGAAGCTAATTAGGAACGCACCGTCATGGCACTGACAAGTTGAGTGTCAACGGTGAAGGAGTCAGGTTGCCGACAGCGACGATGGTTAGACTGAGAGCGGCCACCAAGGGAGGTACAGCATGAAGATGTGCCGGACAGAGTGTGGAAGGAATAGAGACAGAAGGCAAGCTCGCCAGGAAAGAAAACCTCGTGCGGTTGGGCTGGTTCTATAGCGTTGGGACTCAAGCTCAAGTCTTGTTTCCGGCTTCCAATTGCCCGATAACATCTGATACATGTTGACAAAGGTGGCATTGCTCTACAGCTGGAAGGTATACAGTATGTGGCAGCAAGGTATCCGGGGTAAATATTGACATGTACGTAGCATTAAATATCTGGCAAGTGTACTATATGTTTGCATCAGGATGGGTGAGTGGGATATGTGCATGACACCTTTGGCATCGTCGTTCTACCGCCATCCGAGGGATTTGCTACTGGATACACCTTGGTAATCATAAAGCTCGTGCAAATCAGTGGGTGAGAGGGCGACGACACCCGAGTTGGCGCTAATTTCAGCGAAGATAAGAGGGTTATGATCCCCAAAGGGGTCGTAACTGCCTACCGCATGCGTATTGCATACTTTGATGTAATGTCTAGACAAGGTCTTCCAAAAGCGGTCCACTTCGTATTGACTTGCTCGGCTTCATATATTATTGCAAGGACCTCTTTGAAGGCGACTACATCTACAATCGCCACGTGTTAGTCCTGGAAAGGGCGATCGCGAGAAAATCATGACTACGGACCACATGGCAACATACAACTTAGTGTTTGTACCGTTTCGTCTTCAAGGATATCCTGTGGGTTGCAGCTGTTTTCCAGAGCGAACTATGGTCGACATAATCTGAGCACGTAGAAAACAACGGATGTAAATATCCCAGACCTTAATACGCAGAGCACAAAGCGCCTCGAAGCATTCTTTAGCGGGGTCCGGCGCGTCTTCAGTTGACGGTTCTTGGGGCACCGGCTCAACTTCTATCTCATCAAGGTTGGCCTCAGTATTGTCCGGAGAGAATGGCTCCACGGGGTCGTCCACAGTGTCCAATCGTGTGCGCTTCTTCCTGATCGAGACTGTTGGTGCGGGAACCAGCTGCTGTAAACCCTTCCTGGGCCTCACTGCGCCGACGCCTTTCTTTGCGGAGCGAATCTTCAAGATGAAGGGTGACTTGTTCGTAAGAAACTCCTTTGCTTTTGGCCCGAGCTACAAGGAGCACCGTGAGCCGTAGCATAACAGACGAAAAATGTATGTACATAGACATAGGAGATGGGAGGCCTGTTCGGATCCTGTGCCTCTTCAATTTCCGTCGTAAGAATTTCACGGGCGAGTAAGTGATCGAGTAGGCGTCTGGCCAGGTCATTCGAGAGGCCGGAGCCTTTACCGAAGTTACCGAGGGTGTCATATTTCTTCTTCGCCATCTCCTGCTTTGATATGCCACGGAAAGCGTTTACGCTTTGGAGTCCGGTGATCTTCATGAGCTTGTTCTCTAATTCTTGAACCATGTGCATATATAGAGTGGCATAAGTCGTAAGGTCAACGTCTGTGACCTCGCATGTTGAGGCGCAATTGTCGCAAGTGCCCTTGCAAGAAGCAGGATCGAACTTTTCAGTAAAATGATTCAGGATCAGCATACGGCGACAATCGATCTCGTTGAGGCAAAACAGATTAACGGTATGGACGGCCTGCCTCTTGCGATCTTTCTGGAAGTCATCGATTTCGGTATCCCTGTTGATTTGAGAGATTCTTTTCTGTACGTCTTGGTAGTTGTAGTCTGACAAGAAAGATGAGCATGTGCACGGTTATCCTCATGGTGACAGTCTTACAAAGAATGCAGTCGGCGATTTTGCCATCTCGGCCTGCACGACCTGTCTCTTGGGAGTACCTGTCCACGAATGTAAGTCAGCCAAACTCACGTCCTGAGAACTTGACATACGCATCAAGGCTACTCGGTACATCGTAATGTATGACAAAGCGCACTATGTAAAAGTTAGTAGGGGGTAGCACAACATCAGCAATGGACTACATTTACCGTTTGCTTTATCGACACCCATACCAAATGCGACTGTGGCTACGATGATTTTACAGTCTCCGTCTTGCCACTGCTGCTGAATTCGTTTTTTGTCTTCATCGTCCAGACCGGCATGGAAGTGTCTTGTCTGCGTAAGGCCTTGTAATCTCAGCTTCATGGCAACGTCCTCAGTTTTTGCACGGGCGATGCAATAAATGATCCCCGTATCGTCCGGATACTTCTCATTGATAAACTCGACGATCCCAGTTACTATGTCTTTCTTTTTAGGTATGATCTTGTACCGTAGATTAGGGCGATTGAAAGACTGAGAGAGCAACACGTAGTCATTGAGGCCAAGGGCAGTAACGATGTCCTGCAAAGCCTCAGAAGTCGCGGTTGCGGTGAGTGCGACAATCGGAATATCCGGGTATTCTTTCCGAATATTATAAAGTGCGCCATACTAAGGCCTTCATTAGCGCATTGCAGATCGTCAAAAAAGGGGCGACGTACTCCTGAAGAGCGAAAGTCACGTCCCCAAGTATTTATAAGATGCGCCTCATCGATTACAAACCGCGCAAGTTGCCGCCTCGCATAGAGTTCTTTCAAGAATGCCTTCATGTTTTCACTGCAGTATAATTTCTCAGGAGTCACATAGACGAGGTTTGGCTTCTTCGAAGCAGACCGAAGTCCATGTATGGTATGCCCATCCTGAGAATCCATAGATGCAAGCATCGTCACGTCAATATTGAGGGCACGGAGGCTCTCGACTTGGTCTGACATTAGAGCTCGCAGGGGGGAAATGACGATAGTTACACCACTCGTTTTTCCGCCCCTACAAACGGCGGGCAACTGGTAGCACAAACTTTTACCGCCACCAGTTGGCATCAAAACGATGGCATCGCGTCCATCGAGGGTAGATATTACGGCTGCCAGCTGGTTTTTCCTGAATGCCTTTAAGCGAAAAACACTTCTGAGTTTTTCTACGACCTCAAGGTAATGAGGACTAGCTTTGAGATTAGCTTCCGATGGAGTTGTCGCAGGAGGTGGTTGCAATTCAGCCACGGCCTTAAACAATGGAGTTGGCTGGTTGGCATCTGGGGAGACCACTTCGACACTGTCGTCTTCGTCTTCACCAGCTACGTGTTTCCAGAGCTGTGACTCGTCGTCACTGGCAGGCCTATGTTGTTCATCCCGCCAGTGATTAAGCTCATCAGCGGGGGCGAAAGCGGGGAGATGCGACGAATGAAGGCCCGATGTTGTAAATGCTGAGTCATTTACATCCACGTCATCAAATGAGAAGGCAGGTTTGGAAGATGCTGAGGTGGATTTGGTAATTTGTGGGCAGTGACCAACAGCTCCTGAGACATGATAGGGAATATCAGAAACGAGTGTAGACCCATGACTAGTGGTGGATAGATGTGTGCCATCGTCGCCGAAATATTCGTCGATTACCTGGGTCTCGCGCCCAGAAGTCTCGCAATCACGAGCCAAATCATAGGATTGCGCGCGAGTTATAGAAGGCTCCACTAGAGCCAATTCTGCAGCTGGGTTGCAATAAGTCAGCATGTCCTCCGAGTCGCTTCCGCGTGCAGCGATTGCATTAGTGATGGCATGTAGTCTGTCCTCTAGAAGGTCCCTTGCCGTCCACAGAACGTTGAGAAGGGTTTAAGAGTCAGCGAAACGATACATACAACTGGGCTTCTAAGGTGTAAGGATCAAAGTTGGAAGCCCTGCCCATACGCCATAGATCTCTATCTCTCCGGACTTGATGGAAGCGCGAGTCGTTGGCATCGTACAATGATTGCAGTTGTTCAGCCGTTTTCTGTTACCCCAAATTAGCATGAGACGGATATTGATAGCACGAAAGTTACGTCTTGTAAATCTGAATGATCTTTGTACTTGTAAGTGAAAGGTCGAGAAACGGCAGCGATTCGTCTGGAAATTGGCGCAGTTTGAGGATGCAGAGAAGATGAGGATGGTGTGGGGTCAGACGAGAAATCTTGAGCATAGCATACATGGTTTTGAGACGGAGTAGGGGATTTTCCCTCCCTTTCTTTCCCCTTACGGAGCGCTAAGGATAAGTTTCCATTGTTAGGGACAGGGGCCATCCTCGGGCGCTTGGGGGAATTAGGAAGCGCCGGCGCCAAGTCAGACGATGATCGCTTGTAAGGTATTGAGCATGCCGAGGTGGGAAAAGTCGTGCCCGTCGGGCTTATGTCAATTGCCTCATTGCTCGAATAAGCTACATCATGTAGAGCTAGGGATGCAGGCGGACGGGGCTTTTGTTTGCCATACCCAGGAGTGGCAAAGGACGAAGCTTGCGGGTTGCCAGTCTGAGCTACAACTTACAGATCCATGAGATGACAGGACAGGGAAAACATCAGAGGTAGTAATTGTACCCGTAGCACTGGACGCAGATCCGGTCTTTGCAGGCTTGAATTTGGTGGGCTTGCGAATCATGGATTTATTGAGCGAGGGAAACACGCATGAAAGCGGTGATCGGATCGTACCTTGGGGCTAGGAGGAGGAGCAAAATATGGGGAACCGTGCTGAGAAAAATTCGGACGCTGCAAAGTCTCTAGATTATTCCTTGGTTGGGACATGGGTGGAGTTATTCAAGGGGCCATGTGAGCGAGGGACGGTGTCTCTATCGATAACGTACAGAGCTTTGACGCGTTGGTTCGTCACGATCACGTGCACGTCGCGGGGTTCAATTCAATTACAGCAAGACGCGTTTGCCGTATGATCGCCAACTACCACCATGAGTCAATCAGACAAGAACGCGAAACAGTATTGGTATCCCAACATGGGAAGTGCAGACATCATCGACTCGCTCGATGGTTGGGGCCTCTCCGTCACCCATCATCAGCTTGTCAAACCAACCCCAGAGTTCGTATTGAGCGTCTACTGTGCCTGCTTACAGAAAGTCGTTGGCCTGGACGAGGATTCTCTTCAAGAATCCGTACAATCTGCTCTTTCATCACTCGATGAGCCTAGCACGGTGCGCAACTCTGGACAACCTCTCTGATATGGGCTTACATCGTTGCAGGACATGTACAGTTCAGCAATCAACACTAACTTCCTCGTATACCACATGTATGCTCGCTCGTCTCATATTTGTTTCATTATCTGAGGGTCTGCAGAGTACGACTTGCTGATGCTGCAAAGGTGCCAGACTTTAGTGGCAAAGATATCCTTACCCCCACGGCAGAGCGAACACGCCTCATACTATCAGCCTTTATCAACTTTGTTAAGTTCTCCGAACAATGCATGCCATTCGTCGAAAAGCTTCGCGGGAAGGCGGCAAATTTGATACAGGAACGTGAGAACGTGTCCAGTGAGCGGGCTAGGCTGGAGGCGCAGTTGGCACAGATCAAGTGCGACCATTCTTACTTCTTCCCCAACCTTGCCTAATGCGGTTTTATAGAGCGAAACGGGCGGAAGATGAGCCTAAACTAGATGATATACGACAAGAGAACGCGTCCATCACTTCGCAACTCATCGCATACAAGGAGACGCAGATGAGATTACTGAAAGATGTAGAATCTCTGAAAGCCGAGAAATCTGTTCTGGTTCAGAAGAAGGTCTGGTCATGTTTACGGCTCTCCTGATGCATACACACACTCAATCAACCTAGGAAAGTGTATGTGCAGATGCAGCACTCGCGACAGATGCTGTTGCACGCGTTCGCGGGCGAGTGGTGCAGTCGCCAGAACGCATTCGACGGACGATAAGCTCGATGGGTAGCACTGCAAATGAAGACAAGAGGGCGTACATATCTCGCCAAGCTACCATCGATGAGTTGCAGTCCAAAGTTTCAGCCTTGCTGAATATAGAGAAGGTGCTGGAATTTCGGTTGTTGTGAAACGTATGCGGTGATTCAAACCCTCTGGTCAGGATTTCCGTGCCAGTGTCGAGCAGCTGCAAACCCTGGAAAAGGAAACGCATGCACTGGTAGTCACGGAGAAAGTGCTGACAGACAGTCGCGATAGCTATGAGAAGCAAAAGAACGAGCGTAAGGCAAGCTTACTTAGGGCAGAGGTCAGGATATCTCGACCTGTTCTATGCTTCAATTCACTGATTCCTCCTATTTTTAGCACATGGCGAAGCAACTAGCCAACGCACGAGAAAAAATTGAACGTGCCCAGCAACACATCGAAGACAAGCGCATAGCAAGCCAACAAGCCATCGAGCGGCTGGAGAAAGAATATCAAAATATGGCCATCGAAAGAAGAGACACGGACAAGCACAACGAGGAGCTCCGCGCGGAGGCAGATGAGATTGAGCGTAAAGTCAGTCACGATTTGTCCAATCCCCCATGTTCACTTACGTAACGTATCTGCTCAGATGGCCGATCATTTGAAACGCAGTGAAGCCGAGCTCGGTGAATTGCTCGCTGAGTACTGGGCACTTCGCAATCACACATGTGAGTGAACGGTCCTTCAAAACAAGACCAAATGGTTGAAGCTTGTGCTTGTCAGCCGCATACATGGAGACTATTGCCAAGAAACTAGGGATGCAGGTCTCTTCCGTTTGAGCTGATGTTGATGTTGAGTGTGAGTATGCAATCCTATATCCAAGCTCGTAATCGCTTCAGCTACTATCTTCTTTTCAGCGCACTGTTCCTTCTCGGCGGCAAGTGCCTCACTGGTATTATGAGCAGTACAGACTGTGCGCGTCCGTCGAGACCGACTTCTGCGATCGTTGTTCGACTGGCATGTCACGCCAATGCGTCTTCGAGCGCTCATGCCGTGCGGCCGCATGCGCGGTGCGCTTCGCATTTCCTCTTATTTATTCATATCTTTACCGGACCAGGACAAATGTATGCTTACCGATTTAGTGTATCCGATTTATGTGACGATGGAAAATGCAGTACATATTTGAAAGCAAAGTGTTACAAAAGGACAAGGAATTAAGTCGTCAATGTATATCATCAGGTGAAGAAACAATGCGTTCATGCACTCTTATCATCGCCCTCTCTTTCTTAAGCCCGGGGTCTCGCCCTTCCGAACAAGCGGTTCACAATCCCGGCAGTACCACGTGCGAGATTGTGGCAGCTCCGTCAAACCTACGCAGTCGAGATGGAACTATGAAGTGCGAAATTGTGAGAAAGGCAAGAAACTGAGTTGCTAAGAGCGTACTTACCCATTCGCGCTTACATTGAGGATGGTCGCAAGCTACCATCTGAAGGAAGAGTCAGGATAGTATCCCGAGCCCAGAGAGAGAAACGCGACTTTACATTGCCAAATGACACCCTATTGCAGTAGCAATACTTTGGCTCGTTAGGATCAGCCGCTGCATCGCCCTGTACCGCGTTCAACGGAGGCACTTTAAGCCTCAAGCTACGCGTGGAGGGCGTAGCGGCGGTGCCCGGAGTCGCTTCCGCCTCCGAAACCGACTTGTCCGTTTTCCTCTTCTTGCTCTTCTTGCTTTTCTTGGAAGAAGATGAGGTCGGGCGTGGTGCCTCGCTTCCCGTCGTCGTCGCCATTCCGATAGTGACTTCGCTACCGGCGCTAGTCGCGGGACCCGCGAGAAGGTCCTCGTCCTCGCTGAGGCCTGGTATCGGGCTGTGCGTGACGCGTGTCGCGCGGGCCCAGCGCGAGGGTGCGGCGAGGTCAGGAAGGAGTGAAGGGTGTGTACCCTGTCGAAGGCCGAAGGAGATGGACATCTCCTGTTCGCGGATGGACTGGTCAAGAAGACGTATGTGTCTGTCGACCTTTGAACGGACAGGTATCGCATCAGGGGATGGGCGAGAATTAGAAACTTTGTCACTTACTGAGTCGAAGACGGCTTGTGCAAGTCCGACCTTTTCTTGAGACCCGCGCACGACCTCCTCCATAAACCAGCCTAGATGTCGTAAAAGCTCGCGCGAGGTGCTTGGGCCTGCCCTCTGTGTTGGCACTAGATGACCTTTCTCAAGAAACATGCTCTCACCAATATGAGTTTCTGGTGGTCCGAGAGGAGGTGATTTAGAGTCCTCGGTAGCATCATCAGCTGGCTTGACCTCTGACTCGGGCGGAGGATCCTGTTCTTCAATAACATTCGGGTCTTGTTGGTCTTGTTGGTCTGCCAACGAGCGACGTAGGTTGATGTATCTCTGAAGGGTGGGGTGTATCTGGTTATAGTGCCCTAGATTAGAACGTCGTGATCACACATCACTGTATGTTACAGATGCGACGCGCTTACCTGTGACTTGTTCGTCCAGCTCGCGTAGTAACGCATACGACCGGTGCAGGTACAAAGGGAGCTGTTCCACCGCTGTTAATTATGTATCTGGTCAGTGGTGCGCCACCAAGAAAGAGACAACGAGAACGGAACTTTACCTTCGTGAAACTCCTCCCTAAACGAATCCCATATCTCTGCTTTGACCTCGAACCGATGGCCGGGGTTGGTGTCGCTGTCGCCGTTCTCTTCTTGGGCTTCAGGGATTTCGATATCGAGTTCTGGTTCTCCGTCATCTCCCACCACCGAGACTACATCATATTCCCCTTCATCCGGGATCTCGGTTTGTACGCGTGGAGCGCGCTTTCGTTTGCTGCTGCTTCGAGGCATGGATTAAACCCGCGTAACGAATTATGTAAGCATGGTGTCAATATTACCTTTCAATTACGTCATCATTGACCTTGCTTGCTTGCTGCGTCTGTCGTCGTGTGCTGCAGCAAAACTCAAGCAAAATGTCCGGAAAGATGCCCTGGTTGCAGTTGACAGTGGTCAGCGCGGGAAGTATGCACTTCGCTCAACAGTCCGAATGCTTGATACATGAGCTCATGTTTTTATTGCGCTGCTTTTTCAAAGTTGTCGGTTTAGGCTATGCTTTGTTGCGCGGTGAGCTGGGTTACTAGTAAGTTCAAGTTGACGAAGTGCACTCACCGGGTCATTCGATGCTGAAATAGCGACGGTGCCCACTCCAGAGGAGACATATAATGTAAGCTTGATTCCTAGTGTCGTTCTCGATATAACATAGCATACTAGGCTATGGCACCTGATCTCAGGAGGAAGGTTGATGAGAGCCGACGAGCAAGGCTGGCGCTTGAAGAGGGCATGAAGCAACAACAAAACGCGCAGGTAAGTTTCCCACTTTAATGCGTTTCTCATCGCACAATTTTTGTTTTTCGAATATTCCTTAGGTGGACTCAGAGTCCGCAAAACCAATCTGGGCAGACCCACCAAAGAAGTGATTTACACGGATACGGTACTAGTGCTGTGAATGTTCTTGGCGTCATTCATGTCTGTCGCATGATACTACATGAGTCCACTATCCATTAATAAAACAACTGGACGACCGCATGATACTCGCAGGAAGATACATCGCATTCCCCAAGCTGTGTTATCTAGGATGTGACCGCTTTATGTACCCGCAGTGCTACCTCCAGAATCCAAAGCTCCTCATCTGCGCCGTCGCACAAGGCCTTATCTGCCTCTGCCATAATGAGTGCACAGCTGGACTTTTGGCGCCCTGTTAAGGTCGGGTGCTCAATGATGATATCGTGGATCTGGGGAGTAGATCTTCAAGTTGGCTACGACGGAACGTGGAAAGAAAGGGGACAGACCTGAGTCAGTATCTGTAATGCGGAATAACCTTCTCGAACAAGCGACCTAACCGCCTCTCGGATAAGGTCAAAACCACGGAGGGTAGTTGTTGCGGTCGAGGGTGCAGCATCAGCCATCTCCACGTCCTCATCTCCATTTCCATTGAGGGTGACCTCAACTCCGAGAGTCTGCGCAAACTTCCGTACAACGGCGTCGGGAACGACTCCCGCTATTTCTTGGATGTCCCCGACATTAATGGGGGTTGGTGGCTCCGTCGTACCCGAGAGCCGTGCCGCTGACTGGAGATAAGTGATAGCACGTCGTAGGTCACCTGAGGATGTAGAAATAAGGGCGGAGATGACAGGAGAATTCACGGGAACCTGTTCGGCGGCGGCAATGTGCTCGAGACGTTCTCTTGCTGATGAAGTATCGAGAGGCTTGAAGCGAAACTTTGAGCATCGTGATGCAAGCGGTTCGATGATCCTAGCCATACGGTTGGGACAATACATAGATACTCAGTAAGTGACGGGCGTACCTTGTGACATAGTTGCAGACTAGACAGAACCGGGTTATACGCGCGTAGTTTTCCATAATTCGCCGTAAGGCCGCCTGCGCGTCTTGTGTCATACTGTCTGCTTCGTCTAAGATGATGATCTTGTAAGGCGGACATGGATATTTCTTTCCGTCTGATGCGATAGTTTCTGCGCGTGGCGTCTGGCGGGCAAAGTTCTTAATCTTCTCTCGTACGATGGATATTCCACGCTCGTCAGAAGCATTTAGCTCAAGGACCCGTGTTCGAAAGTTGTCCGGCCTTGGAAGGGTTAATTTTGCAAACAAACACGGAAGTGTAGAAGCGTACCCGAACAACTGACGTGCGAGGGCCAGAATGGTGGATGTTTTCCCTGTTCCGGGGGGGCCGTAAAATAACATGTGTGGAAGCTACTGTCTGAATGAGAAGGAGCCGTAGAAATATCTGAGCAATCACACGTTGGTAGAGGTAAGCGTCTTTTGCAACACCGAAACGATGTGCCCCTGGGAGGATACGTCGTCAATGGTTTGAGGTCGACTTGGGCGTCCACAGTGTGTTTAGTGTGAGGACAAACGCATCATCACCAGGAACGACTCACTATTTTTCAACCCATGGTTGTAGCCTCGGACTTGGAATGTGCTCCTTCTCCTTTGTTTGCTTTTTCTTGCTCGGTGCTGCTTGAAAGAAGTTAGCGGCCATGTCGAACGCGACGGCGACGCGGATTAATGACGCGTTTGAGATTTCCCACGCGTGTTTATCTGAATAAATACGACGCGTTTGTGGCTGCTCACCAGCACCCGCCACGCGTTTCCATCGGTGATGTCTCAGACAGGTGCGTAGGTCTGTATGTTTCCATAGACGCGTCAAATCATGCCCAGAAACAGATAAAGCCCGTGACCCACCCCAGCCTACCAGTAAGTATCTACCACCTTAACTATGAGGGACTGGCAAAGACGAGTAGCTTCCAAATAGCACAGCAGACGAAACGAAGCGATGTGGAAATAAAGAACGGGAAGGTAGTTTTTAGGCAGAAGCCAATGTCATTTGAGAAGATGACAGAGACTATGCAAGGTATGTGATTTCTGCATGCGCGTGTTACAGTTGATTAAAACCCGCATAACGTGTCATAGAAATGGTCAGTTTCAGAGAATGGCTGGAATCACGGACACAGCACCAAGAATCACCATTGGCTCAAATACCTGAAAGTTTCTGGCCGCTGGTTGCCAAGTTTACTCACGAAAGGTGCACAATACCGACTGCCCTCAGACCCAGGGTTAACATCATTTCAGTGACAAAACAATCACTACATTGTCGAAACATATACAGCAAGAGCTAGCTCCTGACGATGAAGATGATATCGACTGCTCGTGTTCTATCCTTCCACTGAGCGTCATCGAAAATGTCATAAAACTACTCGCCAACCGCGTCAATTATGGGATCGAGTCTTCTCTCACAAAGACACCCGCGGCACTCTGTGTTTGGCGGTGGGAGTTAAAACAGGAATATCTCGACTTCTTGCCGAAAGTGTCTCGGGAAAAGGTCGATGCCAGGCGGGCAGATCGCATCCAGGTGAGTTAAGGAATTTATATTCCAAATTAACTCACAATGGTTTCAGTATAAGAAAGATCTTCAAGCGATATTTGAGGCCCTACCCGAGGGCGGAAGGTATGCACTCCTTGGGGTGAAAGGTCATTCAGCCTCGCCGTCCAAGACCCAGCCTTTAGCCTGTGCGTCGTCAAACGAGGCGGTGTCGGCTGTGGTTGATGCCCCAGACGACCAACTTTCTGAAAGAATCACGCATCCTGGTGGCGATGAGAACCGGATGGTAGTACCAAAAGCAGGCCGCCCAAAGACGACAGTCGATCCTGGGAAGGCCGTTGAGAAGGCAGCAAAGGTTGGTTTGTCCACTTCTACTGGTGGTCATTATTCCTTATCCCTTGAAGGAGAAAGAGCGGACCGAAAAAAAGGCTGCAAAGGCTGAGAAAGAGAGGAAGGACAAGGAATCTCAAGAAAAAGCTAGGTCAATAATGGCCAGTTTCTTTGGGAAACCCAAACCCTCGAGTACCTCCGCATCCTCGTCCAAGGGTCCTACTCCCTCAGCAACGAACACGCTATCGGAATTTGACAGAGTATTTAAGCCATTTACGCTCAAGAAGAATGCAGAGCTCGCGCCTACGAACTGGTTCCAGGACGCGAAGAGAAGAAAACGATTCGCAGACGCGGACGTGATTGTCATCGACGATGACTGTTCTGCAAGTGGGGATCATGATATCGAGATGATCGAACCCGAGCCTAGTGCAGACGGGAACACAAGACGTAATACCTTTCCCCTCAGGCTGTTGGCTTTCTCTAACATGGTTACTCTAGAACATCTACGCCACGTATTGTCGACATACCCATCTTTGCCGACCAGTGTCTGTTCATCAGACACGGTCTGCTCATTAATAGACCAGCTTTCGGAAGCTGAAGTGTCCGATGACACTGCGGCAGTGCGGGCTCTCCTCTCGAAACTACAAGACCGCGCGCGGATACCAGCAAAGATACTTATATTCCACGAAGACGAACGGCCCGGCTACTTTGGAACGTTCACGAAACGCTCGCGACTGATCAAACCACGTCGGCCATTTGCGCGGGATGATATTGCAATCGACTATGCATACGACAGCGGTGCAGAGTGGGGTGAAGAGGACGAAGGGGGAGGTGATGATGTGTTGGGAGATTCGGACGACGAGCGGGATGACGAAGAGGGATCTGATGACCTTGACGGCTGGCTTGTGGACGGCGACGATGAAGAAACGGTAACACCCATTGAGGAACGCGAAGGGCTGGATTCGTTCCCATTTCCGCCTCTGCCAGAGAATAGCAAGAGCAAGCGTAAGGTAGGGAAGGAAAAGGAAACAGAAACAGAAACAGAAACAGAAGGCAAGGCAAAGAAGCGGAAGGTCGTTGTGCCGCTCGTGCCCTTTGTTAAAGGCCCAAGTTGGGAGACTGCGATCGGCGGTTGCGCGTATGAACCGTTCAATCATTATCGGATTCAGCTTTTCAACGGTCAGTATCTCTCTTATCGATCTTCCGTGTCCGTGCTGATTTGCATGTCCCAGATACACCGTATCCTATTGACCCTTTCACCTTCGTCTCAGCACGTGTAGGTGCACGAAATGCACCTGGTCCATCCACGGCTTCGTCGTCTGGGACTAAGCATCAGCCGCAATTCGTCATGCCGGCGCTGCCTCCTCACGTCCTCAGCTCAAGTACACCATCACCCGAACTGACAGCATCTAATTCTGTCAACGGCCAGCAGCCACAGGCAAAACGTCCACGAACGGCACCTAAGAATCCGTTTCCCGACGACCACCTTCCTTTCCTCAAAGAAAAAGTCACCAGCATGGGCACTAGTAGCTTGATTGCCCTCGTCGAAGCCCTACATCTTGATCTGAAGGATCATAGAGTCAAGAAGAATGCAATCGAGGCGAAGCTCAGAGAAATTTGCGTCAAGGACCGACGCCATATCTGGTCCGTGAGAGCGGACGTTGAGGTGTGTTGTGTCCCTCGTGGTAGGAAGCCGGAACTGACGTGGACACAAGTCACCTAGCCTGGAAGCGCCACGGCCACCATGAATGCAAAAGAAAGTATGTAAGGCAGATGAAGGGGCTTACATATGTATCTATTCAATTGATTCAGACTTGCCCATTATTCACGTTGGTATTTCCTGCCAGATCCACGATAATTTATACATCGTCCCGCAGTCCTTACATTTTATCAACGTAGTACATAAGACTAGGTATATGAATACAGCTAGATTCAGGCATTAGATAGTCATGCTCCGTCCGGATATACAAGTAAACCGTGATCATGACAAACTGAGCTTCCAGACTTGTTCGACGAGGACATCATCTGGGATTCCGTTACCGAATTTCACCAAGTGAATGTTGTGAGATGGGCTCTCTGTCCAAGCAAAGGTTAATCCATCGCACAGAAAGATAGGCTGAAGAAGGCCACTGACTGATTAGAACGTGATCGAGTTTCCCGTCGTCGTTTAAATTTGACTTAATCCCGAGGCCACGGTATATCTGTAGGCGCAGGCTAGTGGCCCAAACGCGTCAGTCGAATTCGGCGACTGTGAGCACAAAACAGGCCGCCGCGTTCAGTGGGTGGCGAACTCACGGTGTCCCATCAAGTTCGTGCTCTGCGGCGGGATCGCTCTCTTCCAATTGGCGGAGTTCATCTTTGAGTTGCGTGAGCTCCGCCTGCTTACTGGCAACAGCGCTCTCTGCGTCGTTCAATGCCTTTGCGAGGGATAATCGAGCGCCATCGAGGTGGTTGAGGTTTTCTGCGTGGCGTTTGGCAGATGGTACGCTGGGAGGACGCGTAGAGGATGTGCGGGCAGCATCGAGGGCACGTGCGAGAGCTGGGATGCCATGAGACGAGATTAAAAACGTAATATCGCGATGATGAAGAGACCTTTCAAGTTTGCATGGGCCTTTTCGAGCTCTTTCCTTCGTGCGGTCGTCTCCTTGTCTATCCGGTCGTGGATGGCGGTGATTGTCCTGCAGTCATCCTCTGGCTCGACAAGATCCGTGATGCTGCGTATATTCTCGCTAAAACGCAGCGATTGTGAGACTAGATTCAGGCAGGAGACAGGAAATACGAACACAACTTCTCGAAGGGAGGCAAGAGCCATTTCCCGCTTTCGTGGCTGGTGCTGTTGAACAAGCTATCTCCACTCCACGTGACTAACGGGAGGGTCTGACGTCACGCGTTGTGCCTCATTCGGACACACAAGACCGGGGATAGCCACGTGGGAGAGTGTTTGATAAGCGGTGGACTTACAAAGGCTATGCCACGCGCGGGCTAGGGGTGCTGGGAATATGTTGCATAATCCGCGCCCTGTGCCCCAGAATATGGATACCAACGAAGGCAGCCCGTCCGCTCACTTGTTCGTCCTCTCGTCCCCTCTTCCTCCAACCACCGTTATAATTCCCTTCTATCCAGGACCCTTCGCAAGTCATGGAGGTGAGCAAATTAATCTCTATCTGGATCGTTCTTCCTACTCAATTCGATCGGCGCAACTTCACAGGCCATGCTTGATTTCTCCAGAGAGTTTGACGTTTCCCTCATGGACAATGTCGTCACCGCGCTGTATTCTGGTTCCGGTGGAAAGGAAGTCAGTGATCTCATTTTTTTTATTGCACCACCATTGTGTCTGATCGCGTACACGGTTTGCCTTTGCTTTTAGCAACAACTGGCACAGCAAATCCTGACCCAATTCCAAGATCATCCAGATGCTTGGACACGAGTACCAGATATCATGGAACGGTCATCATTTCCCCAAACAAAAGTCTGCACTATATCCACCCCAATGCGAACGAGGATGCGCCACTGACCGTTAAATGATCTCAGTTCATCGGTTTGCAGATCCTCGAGAAACTGGTCAACACGCGGTGGAAAACGCTCCCAGAGGCACAACGACAGGGTGCGTATGAACTTCCCATACCTCGCTCAATTTCAAATTCTGCCTAATTCAGGTGTCCGCAACTTTGTCATTGGGATCACCGTCAAGATTGCTTCAGACGAGGCAACTATGCGCCGCGAAAAGACGTATATCAATAAGCTCAATCTAGCATTGGTTCAAGTTTGTCAGCGTACTCGTTGACGTCGCGTCGCGCTCATCATCGCACCTACAGATCTTGAAACAGGAGTGGCCACACAACTGGCCAGCGTTTATCCCTGAGCTTGTTGAATCTTGCAAAACGAATCTTTCTCTGTGCGAGAACAACATGGTCATCCTCAGGCTATTGTCTGAAGAAGTCTTCGACTATTCAGCCGAGCAATTGACGCAGACAAAGATCAAAAATTTGAAGAACCAAATGTGTGGCGAGTTCTCAGAAATATTCAAGCTTTGTGCGGAGATTCTGGAGGAGGCTACCAAGACTTCTTTGGTGAAAGCAACCCTTGAAACGTTGCTTCGCTTCCTGAACTGGATTCCTTTGGGCTACATTTTTGAGACTACGATCGTGGATGTTCTTATCCAACGCGTAAGTATCTGTCTACAGCTTTACCGTCCGATGCTAACCAGTCCCCTTTGGACAGTTCCTCGAGGCTCCTGACTTCCGTAATATCACTCTGAAATGTCTCGCAGAAGTCGCGGCCCTCAATGTCGGTCCTGAGTATGATCCGAAGTTTGTCTCTTTGTTCGAGATGGTCATGACAGCCATTAATCGGATGGTACCTCCCAACACGAACATTAACCAAGCCTACGCACACTCGAACGATGCCGGACAAGAATTCATTCTTAGTCTCGCGTTATTCCTTGGCAACTTCCTTCAGAGTCATCTAAGGACTGTCGAGAACGAGCGGACCCAGGACGTTTTACTGAATGCCCATCTATATATGGTGAAGATATCCCAAGTCGATGAGCGCGAGATATTCAAAATTTGCTTGGAGTACTGGCTGAAACTTGTTGCTGAACTCTACGACGAAATTCAGAGTTTACCAATTGGTGACAGTGGTCTCCTCATGGGTCTCAGCCTGGGTGGAACGAACGGCGCGCACAACATGCTCAACGGTGTATCGTTGCGGAAAAATATATATTCCGACGTGCTATCAAACTTGCGATTGGTCGTTATCGAGAAGATGGTCAAGCCTGAGGAGGTTTGGGATATTCTACGTCGCGTCACTGCTCATTTGGCTCATGATGTCTACAGGTTTTGATTGTCGAGAACGAGGAAGGCGAGATTGTTCGCGAATTTATGAAAGAGTCGGACACCATTGTACTCTACAAGTCAATGCGCGAACTCTTGGTCTATCTCACGCATTTGGATGTCACCGACACCGAAAATATCCTCACCGAGAAGCTCGCAAAGCAAGTGGACGGTACAGAGTGGTCATGGCAGAACTTGAACACCTTATGTTGGGCTATTGGATCCATTTCTGGGGCGATGAGTGCGTGAACTCTCTTTGTCATCCCTTTGGTTGTTCGTAACCCATCTTAGATGAAGAAACCGAGAAACGCTTCTTGGTGACGGTTATCAAGGACCTCCTCGGCCTATGCGAAATCAAGCGTGGCAAAGATAACAAGGCTGTCGTTGCGTCTGATATCATGTACATTGTCGGACAGTATCCGCGTTTCCTCAAGGCACACTGGAAGTTCCTTAAGACTGTCGTCAATAAGCTATTTGAGTTCATGCACGAGACACACGAAGGCGTGCAAGATATGGCATGCGATACCTTTATCAAGATCGCGCAGAAGTGTCGGCGTCACTTCGTCATGCAACAGAGCCAGGAGCAGGATCCTTTTGTGGATGAAATCCTTAGGCTACTTCACAGGATCACAGTGGACCTCAGTCCGCAACAAGTACACACGTTCTACGAAGCTGTGGGTTACATGATATCAGCACAGCCAAACAAGCCCCAGCAAGAAAAACTGATCGCGAAGTTGATGGAACTTCCTAATGCTGCGGTGAGTCGCTTCCGTGCCACGCATGCAAATTTCTTACAGTAGCTCACTGTAAACTTAGTGGGAGTCACTCATGGCACAAGCTGCAGCGAACAAGGACGTCCTCAGCAACCCGGAAAACCTTCGCATATTGTCGAACGTTCTCAAAACTAATGTCGCAGCGTGCACCTCTATTGGCAGTTTCTTCCTCCCCCAGATTGGTCTCATTTATATGGACATGCTGGGACTCTATCGCGCTGTCAGTGGTATTATTAGCGAGACTGTCGCAAAAGATGGTCAGTCCCAGGGATCTCTCTTCCTCATTTTACTCCAAACTTACCTTTTGTGACAGGGCAAATTGCTACAAAGACACCGAAAATTCGCCAACTGCGGACAGTCAAGAAGGAAATCCTCAAGTTAGTCGAGACTTACATTCGCAAGGCAGAAGACCTAGAGGCCGTCAACAACAGCATGATTCCACCATTGTTGGATGCAATCCTCGGGGATTATCATCGTAACGTGGCTGAGGCCCGTGATGCGGAGGTCTTGAACGTGATGTCGACAATCACTTCGCGGCTGGGTGTAAGTACTCATCCCTGGAGAGAACGATGACCTGATTTGTTCTAGAATCTGCTCACCCCACAAGTTCCTCCAATTCTGGAAGCGGTCTTTGAACCCACGCTAAACATGATCAACCAGGACTTTGCAGAGTTCCCTGAACATCGTGTTGGGTTCTTCAAGCTTCTGCGAGCAATCAACTTGAACTGCTTCCCAGGTATGACAGTGCTATTTTTACAGAGTCAACATTTTGCTCACCGATCTTAGCGTTGCTTGGCCTTCTCCCGCAGCAGTTTAAGCTGTTCATGGATAGTATTGTATGGGCGATCAAACATACAATGCGGGACATTGCCGAGACTGGTTTGAATCGTACGTGTTCCTATTCCGTTAAACTTTGCGTGCCTTATTTACCTTCGCGGCAGTGTCCTTGGAGATTATCAACAATTTCTCTTCTGCTGAGACTCAAATAGCGAACCAGTTCTTCCAGCAGTACTACCTCAGCATTCTACAGGACACCTTTTTCGTATTGACGGACGCGGATCACAAGAGTGGCTTCAAATTGCAAAGCCTGCTCCTTGCTCGCATGGTTCAGTTGGTTGCGACAGACGCAATACATGCGCCTTTGTTCGACCCTGCCGTCGTCAATGATTCCAATATGACAAATGCCAAATTTGTCCGTGACTATACAGCGAACCTACTGAAGTCCGCGTTTCCCCATGCGGCCAGGTATACAGATCTGTTTTTCTACTTGTTCAGGCTATTCTAACCTATTTGACGCGATTAGTTCCGACATCATGGTCTTCGTGCTGAACCTGGCAGAATATCACTCAGACGTCAATCGGTTCAAGCTCGCACTGCGTGATTTCCTCATTCAGCTCAAGGAGTTCTCGGACGACAATGCAGAACTGTTCGTGGATGAAAAGGAAGCAGAGGCGGCACGCAAAGCGCAACAGGAACGCGAAGCTGCGCTAAGGATTCCCGGAATGCTCAAGCCGTCGCAACTAGAGGACAAAGATGAGGACATATGAATGAGAGAGAATCACATATCTCATGACATCTTACGATTTTTTATATTCCTGTTCTCACGTTCGTGAAACGTCTCGTATCGTATCACATCAGCATAATCCATTTATCCCCTTCCAACCCAACCCAACCCCACCCCCGTTCATTGTTTGCCACTTTGCTATTTTCACGTCGCTATTTGCTCTTTCTTTGCTTGCGCCTCATATATTGGATGTAACACTAAATGAAAGCTCTCGAGTACGTGTACGTAGTGTGTACCCTCGGATGTAGCGACTCGATAGATTTTTCCCTGTCTCAGAGTGACAGATGCGAGGTGCTCACGTGAAACAGATCACGCGGTGATGGGATAGTGGCAGATCGTTCATCCAGATAAAGGCAACCGTCTCCTCACCTCTGTACAGGATGTTCAAGAAGTATGTCGCAAGCTTGTCACCTGTGCGATTAGCAATATCGACCTAATGGAAAGGTTTCAGCCGACGACTGATGTCTCAGGTCAAACAACCGTAAAGTCTTCTATTCAACGAGGCATCCGATCGTCTATCCTTTCCTCATGGAAGATAGATGCTGAGACGTTAGAGGAAATATGGCCGAAGAAAGAGTCGATCGTGCACGTAAAATGGTGCGTCGCATTCGTTTTTCATTCCATTTTCGACCGAACCACCGACCAAGCGTAGCAGAGACCATCTATCGATCTACACCCTGCACGGCGAACCCCTCTTTTTCCAGCATTTCGACGGACCACATCTCCCCACTCTGCGCCTTCTCCACAAATGCACGTTATCATTACCGTCGTTACAAAGCGAGCGAGTTTGCTGATCCCCTTGGCCATTTGCAGATCCGTTCGTCCTTCCGCATGTTCGTATAGACCGTGGCGCGATCCGCTTCCTCCTTGCGGGCGCACACATGATGTGTCCCGGCTTGACCTCTGCGGGCGGGTGGCTCCCGCCTGCAGATGCTGCGTTGCCGGCTGGCACGCCCGTTGCGTTTGACGCGGAGGGTAAAGAGTTCGCCGTCGGGATTGGGTTCACGAAACTTGGCACGGAAGAGATGAAGAAGGTGAATAAGGGCGTTGCTGTGGAGTCGGTCACGTATGTGGGAGATGACCTGTGGGCGGTTCAGAAGTTGGGATGAGTTGGCCAAACTGTCCCCTCCGACTCGGAGTCACTGGCACGCAGCACGCAGAGAGAGCAGAATCAACGCATGTACTAGACGCTCGATGGAGATCACATTCCTCGAACGAAAATAAAACTGAATTGAAGGAAGACGTATAGAGGCTAAACCCTAAGTCGTTTGTTTATGGGACACCTTCGAAACGAACACCGGGGTCGAGGGGTTCGCCTGCTGTGGAAGGTGAGGTCTGCCTCTCACTAACCAGTGTGCGGGGAACTGGGAGTCTATTCGAGTCTGGACCTAGATCCGTCGGTGACCGGTAACCTCCACCCGAATCCCAAATTCAACCAGTGCAAGGAGGGGAGGTCTGGTGATGTGTTACGGGGCCTTGTGGTGTCCTCGCTGTTCTGCAAGTGCCTGTTGGCTTGTATCCCGGGACACTGTTTCTGCGTCAGCGCCGTCAATCCCGGTGACATGTGTGACTGCAGTAGCAGCAAGCAATGAGTTGTTGAGTGTGTTCGCCGTCCGCTGATTGGGGGAGCGCCTCCTCCGAGTCATTCGTCGCCCAACATCGGTATCTGCTCCACGAGAAACCCGAGATATGTGGGACTGGTGGCGAGCGCGCGTCTGTACTTGCTTAGCGACCTACAGTAGTAGCGCCGACCACCATTCGAGCGAGTCTGGCGCATGATAGATAGATAGATACCGTACTGGAGTTCTGTAGTACACAATACTTTGTCCGCTTTCGCTTCTCGCACGTTTTTTTTTCTCAACCTTGTCCATTCCGTGACTCTTTTAATGTGATCGTGCAACGCAACACCTCAGAAACTCCGCTCTTCTTGCCTCTCTTGATACATACCATTGATTGATGGGGGGTTCGAGTCAGATCTTTTATTATCCATCTGATCTGCCCCTGCCAGCTGCTCCTAGGAGAAGATCCCATGCCACTTTTTCTATGAATGCGCCCTGGGGAGGAGGGAGCTCCATTGCAGCCCATACCTAAATAGTATCGCTGGCTGCGGGTGGCCCGCCACTGTGACTGGAGTCCTATCCTAAGAAAGGCATAGAGAATAGAAAACCGAGCAATCCGTTGCGTCATATCTTACGCCCCACTTCGCCGACCTGACACCTGACATGGCCTGACACGCAAGCCTATTAAAGGGTCGTGGATGCATAACAGACGTAATTGAATTGCCCAGAGAGACAAGAGACAATGGAACGACGGTTCCGTCTATATGCCCCGATCAAGTCTCGGCGGTCATGGGTCCTCAAACGACCAAAAAAAGCTGCTGCCTTTGTCCTAAGTGCTGTAGTATCTCATGGGAACATTCGTGATAAGGAAAAACGCATCGTCGCACCACTTTTTTGATTTGCGTGCATATGGCTCTTCATGATATGAATGTGATGTCCGTGGACAAAGAGGGAAATATCAATCAAATTTACTTTATTTGGCGCATTATTGGCCGCACGCACGAGCCCTCCCTGGGTTGTTACAATCAATTGAGGCGTATGGTATGACGGGGGGGGCGAATCACTTCGAGATACGGGAATCACGCAGTTTATAGACCCCTGCAGATCTAGTAGATTTAATCCTTCCTGAGCCCAATAGATTACTTTATTAAATTTAGCTTCCTATCTTCTGTTCTGCCTGCCCCACCCTGCGGCAGCAGCAGCTGATAGGTGATAAGCGTTCGGCGGAAGGCCTCGAGGAGGGCCCAGACCCCTGGCACCGGTTTGCTTGGCCCCCCGAAAGAGGCTTCCAATATGCTGAAGTACTCTATGTGTATTGTTTGTTGAACACGATGCAGCAGCGCAACAATGGATTCCCCTCATCACATTACAATCACGTCGCATCTCACCTTCCATTCAGATCCACGAATGCCTTCCACCTTACCTCCACCATTTCATTCCGCGAAGCACGCAACTCATCATCACCTCACCACGCCGTCAGGTCATTGTACGCCCTCTCCCATTCCGTATAGCATGGTTTACATGAGGGGGTAAACACGCACGCACTGGCACACGCACACCCCGTGCGCACCCCCACACCCCCAACTTCCTCTTCCTTCTCCGGGCACTTACTAACTGTAGGTTCTGCGGCCGGAACGAACGGGATTAACCACAAAGCGCCTAGGGCCTACTCAAATCAGAAAAGCGAACGTAAGAAATTTGACAGCGTCTTTTGCCGCCGCAGCCGCCCCTTCCGGGCGTCAAAGCGATTCTTTTTCAGTTTTTATGGGAACTTTCCCTCAACGGGATCATCATCGCAGACTGCTATGCTGTAGCTGCGGTGGCTGAAAAAAAAAGAAAAGAAAAAAAGAAAAAGTGAGCCAGTTAAAGCATGGTCTAGAGAGGTGGCCCGCGGTTGAATACAAAATGTTTTTACTTCCTGTTTTTGTGTTCGTCGGACTGACTGACTTTGACGAGTCGCGCTTCAGGAACGTAATCGGCGTGCGGCGACAACGCGATTGGAAGATTAGCCTTGTGGGGGTGGGTGTGTGTGGGGCATTGACGTGTGCCAGTGTCATACTTGTCCGAGGAGTCGATGATCATCTAAGTTATCACCCCACTAAGCCAGTCGGCCAAACCGAGCCAAACCCTACCCCTCCAATTGTGGAAGTTGCCATTTTCCATGGATTGGATTCCAATAATATTTCATTATCCATCGGAACGCGCATCCCCCCCACCCGATATATGAGAATGGACCTGACCTGACCCACTGACCCACATGAACTACATCCCGTATAGCCTAGAATCCCTAGGATCTGTACGGCACAGCATCAGGGACGAGGAAAAGGGCGTCCCGTTCCCTCCCCCTAGAACGAGTCCGGGTGGCCGGTGAACGTTAATGAGCAGTGAGCAGCCTCGTCCTGTGCATAAGGTCATATGAGGAAATGGTTCGAGGGTTTTCTCTGGTCGCTCTATTGTTGCTGTACTTGTACTTGTCACGCTGTCCCCCACCTCCTCCACTCCACCACCCTGAAACATGGCCATATATGAATTGATCCTTGCAGAAAAACGGCCCCTGTAACTTTGAAGGCGCGGCTATGCCACGCAACGCAATGCGGAGCAGTGCCAATTAATAAGAGCAGTCAAAGCCGTGCATTCCTCGGTTACCTCCAACCAATCAAAAACTCCGAACAGTGCCATAAGCGGACCCCTAACACATGCTGTCATCAAGGAGAGGGGCTATATGCTTAGTCATGCATTGCATGATTTTAGGTTTGCGAAATTGGGAGTGCCAGCTGTCTGGATCGGACGCAACGGAGCGCACGGCGTTGCCCGTAAGGATCCTCGCATTTACTCCCCCGGCTTCGCTATAGGCTTCGTGTTGTCACGAGTAGCATACGGGGCCTGTTTTCGACCAGACTGGGCTCATAAGCCAAACGGCCAGCTCACCACCCGTGCCAGGCCCAGAAATACCAGACTGCAGATCTCAGATCGGAACCAAATAAAGGCTCATCGCCTTTTGCGGCCCATCTGCTCCGTTGACACGGTAGCGACGATCGCGTTCGAGACCATTTGAGAACCGTAATTGAACACCGACGAGTCGCGCAAGCAACGCACATCCAACAGAACCGATAATTGGCACCTAAGATTCCCCCGGATGAAGCACAAAATAATGACAAGGGCAAGAAAGCAGAGGGAAGAGAGACAGATGGGACACGGACGCAAATGCAGGGGGGGGGGGGAGGGGTAGGGGGGGGAGGGGAGGAAAGCGGAGATGGGAGATTTAAGGTAGGAG
>Ga0137358_10000006_pt1 | contig 58333 bp, 92 predicted proteins | sample Mad1_20_16metaG_FD_105551 | JGI IMG/M metagenome (GOLD analysis project Ga0137358, IMG submission 105551) | Vadose zone soil microbial communities from Angelo Coast Range Reserve, California, USA - Mad1_20_16 metaG | ecosystem: Environmental > Terrestrial > Soil > Vadose zone | place: USA... | reverse complement strand
GCTATATCCCAATGCTGCATATCCTCCCCCACCGGCCCCCGCCTCCGGAGAAGACAGCTCTCAGCCCGCCGCCGCCAAGCGCGCTCGTGTGCGCAGGCCATCAGTACCTACCGTTGCAAGTGATCAAGCGACCGACGCTACCCCTACCCCCGAACCAGCGGACAATACGCCGCTCACGGCGGCTGAAGATAAGCGCCGGCGCAATACAGCCGCTTCGGCCCGATTCCGGTTGAAGAAAAAGGAACGCGAGGTTGCGTTGGAGAAGAAATCGAAGGAACTCGAGATTCGTCTCACTGAACTCGAGCGTGAATGCGAAGGTCTCAGGAGGGAGAATGGCTGGTTGAAGGGTCTCGTCGTTGGCGTGACCGGCGTCGGCGTCGGCGCGACACCACAGGCGGCATCGGGGAGCGTAGGAGTTAAGAGGCCAAGGGAGGAGGTCGATGGTGTCGGGAAATGACGATGGTTTTCTTTCTTGATATGATTTCTTGTTTCTTGTATTCTCCGTGCCAGAGAGCCAAGTTATATTTTTATGAACCTTATGGTTGATGCCAGGCACTGAGTGTCAGTTGGTCTCTGGTCCTCTCGATGATGCACTTTCCTCGCCCGTAAAACACAGACAGGAAATGCCGCCCAGAGTCAGCCTGGACACTTCACCACGGGCCTCTAGGAAGGCTATTTCCGAAATCCACCAAACGGGTGGTGAGCGTCCCACTGCGGACAACTCATTTACTTCCGCGCTGGACGTTCCCCCGTTGCGACGACCGACGGCTCTGCGGAGGCGAGGCTCAGATGGCGATTCCCCCAGATACCGGGACAGCTCGAGTCATCGCGGCGAATACCCATCTATGGACAACAGCCCCACCGAGCCCCACCCTCTGCGCAGGGCCAGCAGCACCACGGTCAGGACAGCGCGTTATGAGACGACGGGCAGCACTCGACCGCGGCTGTCCCGCATCCTCTCCCCAAGCACACCCGTTCTGGCCAGGCCACCATCGCCGGGGGATTTCCCAGCGTTGCCCGACAGAGCAGCAGCAGAATCGCATCGAACCGTCCTTGCTCACGAGGTAGGTAACCCTTTTCTTTTGATTTTGATTTTGATTGCCACGTTTCCCTTCTTCCCCTTCCCGTTCCCCCTTTTTTTTTTTTTACCTACACGCCAGAATAAAAAGGACGGGTTTCCTGACCCACTACGTTATTTACCCCTTTCTAGGTCGCGCCAAAGGATACTCTCGCAGGCGTCGCCCTGAAATATGGGATCTCGGTCACGGAACTGCGCCGTGCCAATCAGCTCTGGGCATCCGACTCGATTCACCTCCGTCAGGTCCTCTACGTCCCCCTGGACAAGGCACGGCATGCCGACCTTGAGACGGTAGCTTCGTTGCTAGCGCAGAGACCCGACAGTAACGACGGTACCGTACGCGTCGCCACCCCTGCATCGAATCTTGACACAAACAGTTCAGAGCCGGTCGTTCAAAGGATACCCAGCACAAGCCTCTCCTTTTTTCCACCACCATCGTCGTCACGCCCCGGCACGCCACCGCCAGGCACGCCGTTCAATTCAGTATCGTCCAGGACCGCCTTTCATTCTCGTTCCCGTTCCCGTTTGCGCGCCACCGTCTCCACCCCTCCCAGGATATCCAACCCAACCTCCAATCTTTTTCGTTCCACTGCGCTCTCTTCCTTTTTCTCCATTCTGCCCCTTAATGCATCCACGCGTGATGAGATCATGTCGCGCTTATCGATAGACAGCAGTCCGAATTCTACCACTGGCACGGCCAGCGACGAAGACGAACATGAACTGACCACCGTTCCCACAACTCCGAAACAACGTGCCAATGCTTCGGCCTCGATCTCTGCTGGCCATGTAGCTACCAGCTTGCAGAGGAAGAAGCCCGCACGTACATGGGCTTCGCAGTCGAGCGATCCCAACGGGTACGGAGATTCGTTCTCACGCGATGTAGAGCAGATCCCGCTCGCGTCGAGTCCCATACATACTACGCAAATGCAACCGGCGCCCAGCATGCAGCTTCCTGAGTCTATGACGCGAAGCCCTCCGAAGGGGACGCCTCCCAACGATCCGCACAATGGTGATTGGCATCTTTCCGGCGGAAATCGTGGGCAAATGCGGTAGTTGATTGCAAGACATGGTCACCCGCTGTCATTAACTTTTGCCCAAACCATATACCCCTCGGATAAATGCGCAAATCACATTCGACCTGCTGCGGGGATGCCACGGTTTTTCATCCGACTCTATCCCATTCTGTGCCGCACCTTGCACCCGTTTGTGGGACGGAATGGCCACGCACAAACGTTTATGCGAAACGCCGACGTGCTTGCGAGCTGGAGGCGATGGAATGGGGCGGCATTCGGACAGACAGGCGGACTCGGGCCTCGCCCTGCGTCGAGGTGAGAGAAGGGTGTGAAGCTGGTTACGGGGGGATGATCGGTCGGACATTAGGAGAAGAAGAAGAGGAAATCGGACCAGATCTTCAGACGCTCAAAGAAGCAGTGGCAGCATCAGCCTTTGTCGGCCTCGCCCGGTTACCCTCAAACCACAGGGCTTTGTTCGCTGTCCCCCGAAGCGGATGGGCCTTTGATTGTCGTGCGTGTTTGGTTCCTTTGTGCGGTGGCAAGGTAGTAAGTCACTTTGTTTGTTTGCAACCCAGTACCCTCGAAAAAGTTGACTGCGATCGACCGTCATCCTCGTTGCGTTGTACATTACATGTCATATATCGCTCAATTATCAAGAAAAAATCTTTCTCCGCGCCCCTCCCTTTTCGACTTGCGTGGAATGGAATCGGTCGGTTCCCGTATCGATCGTGAGCACGGATCACGTCTGGTTTTGAGCGAGCGAAGAACGGATCCATCTCAGCCATCTCTATCTCGCCAGCCCAAATGCCTCGGGGTGTTGTGGGCGACCTCAGGCTCGGACCATCACCGTCTGCATTTAGTGCGGCGAAGAGATGGGCTCCCTTGAATAGAGAAAGCACTTTCCACATTTGCCAACGCTTATCAAAACCGACTCATCGGGCAGACCGACTTGCCAAATCCAGTCGCCTTCTCTTCACTTCTCGACATCCGAGGAGCGGCGAAGGGCCCGAGCATTCTTCCGATGAAGGCCACCTCCGCCGGTCCACCTTACACCTTACCACCACCTCCCTTCCTTCCCTCCCGTCTCCCCCTCCATCTACAATAACCTCCCTTGTATTCTCACTGGATTTTCGATGCAGAAATCACGGCCCTTTGGTTCATCCGACGGTGCGCCCTGGACGGCAGACAACTCCCCATCACACGGCTTGCTCTTGCCCGATTGACAGCCTTTGCGGCAGCCGTGCACGCCACGCACCATGCACGTGGGGGGGTGTTCCAGCTGGATGATCAATGACTCACCTTTCGTCCAACGGGGCGTAATTCACATGCCGCCTTATCTGCCAAAACGACATTGTTTCTTCCGTCACTCGATCGTATTTACATGGCACGGGTACAATCCGAGCATCTCCGGTGGGAATTGGCATCCGACTCGGAGGTCCCCCCCTGGTCCCTGCGTCAAAATGTCGCCACATGTTCCCCCTGCGTGCGACCGGTGATGATCATGACGAGGTGTAGTGGTTGTGAAGGTGGTGGGGACTGCCCACAACCCAGCACTCCACTACCCTGTTTCATTGATCTGACCATTAAGCCAGACGGTCAGATGGCCCCCAAGCTGCATGGAGGGGCTTTGTTGCCCGTGTTGGCCCTGATGCAATTTACTTTTTGCTCACGCGGACACGGAGGGTGCGTACGTACCATTCTTCCCTGGTCTAGGTGGTCTTCAAGCGCCGAGCCCGCGGGCTATTGCAGCCGTCATCGACATGGTCATGTCCGAGTCGAGAAAAAAAATTTGACGGGATCACCAAAAGTCAAAAAATTCAACCTCGATATCTCGAACGTGTGGTCGCAAAGCGTTGCTTGTCAGAAGTCCTCTGAGTCCGTCTCCGGGTCCAAAACGTGCTTCACGTTTGATGGGGACGTACAGTCGGGTATGCTTAATCTCATGTATCACCCTTCTTTTTTTTTTTCTTATTTTATTCACCACTTTGTGCAGTAACAGGAATAAGTCACAGCGCCGTTACTACTACAGCCTATGCCATAACGATAAGACCTGGACAGACCTGGAAGAAGCATGGCGCAACACCGCCCTTGGCCCGACACGAAAAAATCGACAACGGCACAGCAATTTGTTTCTTTTTCGGCGTAGACAGTCTACCCACCGGCGCCGCCTTTTTCTGCTTCTTTCAGACTCTCCGACGACAACCGGGAGCTGCCGGCGCTGAGGCCAGTCGACGCCGAAGCAACCAGAAGGCTATTTCGATCCCAAAGAATGGAAGAAATGGAGGAGAAAGATCACCTGGAATGCGCGCTGTCCAGATCGGCCGGGGTGAATGATCATCTTTTAACTTTACCGCGCGCGCCCACGCCAACTGCCATTGACAACCCTCTACGCCTGTCACGATCATCACAGAAATCCAGGCTGGAGTCATTCCTTGTGGTCGAGAGTGTTCTAGGTAACTGGCTAGAGAGAAGGGGGAAATAAGGGACAGTACTTTGCGGTCTTCCGGAATGCCGCGGACACGGGGGGAAAAAGAGGTGGGCTACAGTAGTGAAATTCGCGCTTCTCCGTCCTTTGATTGATCATGTGTTCCAGCCTCCCAGGTATGACAGTTACAGTAATTGTTGCTCTGATAGAGTAAGGAAGCTCCCAAGGGATGGGTGGAGGGGTGTGTATCCTCTACGCAACGTTGCGGACTTTTTTTGATAGCGCACGCGTGGAGAATAAAAAGTTAAGCTCGGGCACGGCTGTTCGAGAACGGTATATCTATCATGCACGTGGAGTGTCAGGCAGGCCATGTCAGGACCAACACCTACGTTTGTCAAGCGCAGCCGCGCAAGGGGTTGCGCCCATCCCCTCTGTTGGAACCGCGCATATACACAGACATACATACAAGAAAAGGGACGGACTGGCATTTCATTTTCATTTCGGGCGGGTTTTTTTTCCAAAATGAGGAGAAGAGAGGCTCTCCTGGCCCCGTGAGGAACTGAACCTGAACCTGTTGACGCGGTATCACTGTCATTGGTATCTGCGCATCATGATGCCGCCGCGCAATACAGCAGCAGCAATAAACGTCAAATTGAGACCTGGTCGCGTCCATCGGCCTCCGGACGTCGCTGAGCATCAACTCCAGGGTCGCTGGCATCAACGGTCAATGATCAAGTGTTTCATTTTACACATATTATTTTATTTTTGCCCTCCGAAAGTCTGAGTAAGTACTGGTAGTCTCACGTTTGGAAAGGGCGGAAGTAAATCAAATACGATACGACCAAGACAAAAAAGACACCTGGGTTTTTTTTTTGACCAATTAATTATATAGTACTTCTGAGTGCCGATCTCGCTTTGTCCTCGGCTGGGGGGTTTATGTAAAATCCACATTTAACGTTTACGGATGGGGAAATGTCGGAGAGAGGGGAGGGGAGAGGGGGGAGAGGGGAGGGAGAGGGGAGAGAGGAACTTAACTTGAGAGAGCCTGAGGCCCGGGGGTTGTGGTTGCTCCGAGTCCCTTTTTTCGTGTAGGTAAGGATGGAAAATGAAATGATTCCGTTTATTTCGCACCGACGACAAAGTCACTCAGGAGTCAGGTCAGGTCAGGTCGGATAGATAGACAATTTGGTCATGGGCAATCGGTCAAGTCCGAGTCGTTCGAGTCGGTCGGTCAGTCTCGTCTCGTCAGCCAGCCAGCTCGGTTCAGTCAGTCAGTCAGTCAGTCAATTAGATCGTGCAGTAGTGGAGCGTTGTAGAGAGGCGTTGTAGAACGACGAGGAAAAAGATAAGTCGGAGTCCAAGTTGATAAAGAATTCACAAAATTGTGACTCAGGGACGGGCGAGAACGGGTTCAAGAAGGGAGAGAGAGTAGGCGTGCAAAAGGCAAAACTGGATCAAACCTTAGTTGCCGTACTGTGTACTCAAACAAGGCGTGATACGCAGAACCCGCATCCGTCCATTCCAAGTCATTACTGGCTTTTGCGCCCAACTGTTTTTTTTAATTTTTTAATTTTGTCTAGACCCGTGTCTTGCCATGAGTCAGGGAAGCCATGGCGGCAAGGCAGCCACCATACATTTTCCATGCGGACGCACGGGAATTCTCGAAAAACGTTCCCCCCCCCCTCCCCCCTCTCTCTCTTCTCTGATTCATCCATACCTTCTCCCGACTCCGTTCCGTTCCCAGAAAGCATTAGTCCCATGCAGCTGTTGTGCCGTGCCGCCCAACCGGATCTGATAAGTGGCCGGACGTGAGCCGCGTAAAGAAGGGGGGGAGGGGCAATGAATGTTGGTAGAAGCAGAAATAATGGGGTGTGTGTCTCAAGGAACGAGGGGATTGTAGTATGGCATTTTTGTTCTTTTTCCTTCTGAACGAACTGCGATTTCCTTCCCGATTATAATTCTCTTGCGCTCTCTGCGAGTTGGTCATTATACACGGCCAGGCAGATGGATTTTTCATGGGAACAGAACTGGAAGCAAGAAATTTCAGTGACCAACGATTTGCGAATTGAAATGCTATAATACAAAAAGAAGTTGATCGTGCGATGGAAAGAGGTGCGACGGAGGTGTACACTGAAAACTGCAAGAGAGAGGGAAAAAGCGAGGAAAGCAAAGCGTTTGTAGACTTGGGAGACTGCAGCGAAATGCAAATGAGGGCAATGAGGAAACCCGCACGGCTGGCCAAAGCATCTGTGGGAGGCTCGCAGTCGATAGAGGCAGTCAGAAAATCATGTCTGGTTGAACGACAGGACGACGTGTATGTAACAAGAAAATGGTTGCGAAACCAATACTTTTCATGCTGTCAATTGAAAGATCTAAGGACCCCCTCGTCGGTGGTATCGCGTCGTCGTCGTCGACACTCCTCGAGCATGTCGAGAGGGGCCAAGGCAAGCCCTTGACCTTGAGTGGCGTAAATGCGCGGAGGCGTCGTCGTCATCATCCCATTCCCGGCGTAGCTAGACACTGAAGAAGATGGGGAGAGGGGTGGAGGTGGCGAATCTTCATCGGCAGGGCGACGCTGATAGGAATATGGGGCGTATGTAGGAGACGCAGAGGGTGACGGAAGTGCGATGCCCTCGGAGAACAAGTTTCTTGCTGATCGCGAGACCGCCTCTCGCATGCGGTTCGTACGGGCACATAGGTAAGTGCCAGGAGGTACCTCGAGCGAACGCAGCTCGGGGATGTCATCGACGGTCAACAATCTATCGAGAGTTTCTTGTGTCCAATAAGCATCTGGAAATTCGTGAGATGACAATGTCGCCATGGCTGGTATGAACGTGAAACAGGACGAACTGAGATGCCACTTCTTCATGCCATCTGATGTCTGCACATAGACAGAGTACGTTTGCTTGATCATATGCTCGCCTCGTCGCCGGGGACGCATAGCAGATGCGCCAACGGGATCCTCCTGGTACCTGCACAATCCCGCAACTTGTTAGGTATTCGCGATCGACATCGCACAAGAGGACTCGCCGTATCGCCCTAGTCCTCTCGACCATCAATGATTTTGGTGCCGTGTCCTTCTCATGGTAGAAAAGAAAGTCCTAATTCGCAAAAGGTTGCAAGCCTCAGTTGCGCCAAGATAGAGAGGTAAGAGGTAATAGCTTACGTCTCGGGCTCTAAAGGACATCATGCACAGTTAGCTGAGCGTTGTGGCATAGACTATTAAGCGTACGATACCTCGAGGGACCCCAACTCCTCCCCTCTGTAAAGCGCTCAATGCCCTGTTCCATAGACTCGGAAAGACTTCCGCTTCGCTCTTCCCAGACGTATACGCAGCCAGTACATAAGGCCATGCGCTCCTCACTTCCAAGACGTTGCATGACCATAGGGAGTAACCCAAGATGAACAGCATGGAAGATGATTTCGGCATCTCTGGCAGTACGGACGCGGATGTTTGTGCATGTAGGAGGCATCATATCGGTGAAGAAGACCGAGGGGGGTAGTTAGAGTCGGGGGGATGTGAAGTACAAATAGTGGGCTGTGCGCCACACTTTGGGAGAGGAAGAACAAGGCTGATGGCAGGATTTCGGCAGACACCGTGCTCTCGAAGCCGTTTTGAATGGTTGTGTGCGATGCAAATTGCGACTGACCAACCCATAGAAGTATAAGAGCGCGTCCTACCTGCCGGAAAGTTCGAGCACTCGAATTGAAAGGCTGTTTCTTTAACTGCAAAACGTGATTGAACCTTATCTGGGGGGCATGAAATCGCATGAAATTGAGGGGACTCGTCAATGAGAAAGGGCGGAGATTCTCCTGAATCGATGGGAAGGATCTGGGACTGTTCGCGCAGAAGCCTTCCAAACGGTTCCCTTGACTGACGCTTTACCCACATGGAGAATCGGAAGTAAATCAGAATTCCGTAACGCAAATGAAGTTGACAAACGACACCCTTGGGGATGGGTGGCAAGAGAATCCTGAGGTCATAGAGCCAGAAAACCGAACGATTGTCCCCCCTTCCCCTCCAGCGCGCACGAAAGTTTTCCGTTTGAGTAACAATGGATACCCACGGGATGATGAATAAATACATCCGGCCTAAGCGGGTTGAGACGGAGGGCCACCGCCGAGCTCGCCTGGGCGTTTCTCAAGGTTCGCCATTCAAAGGAACGATGGCCCACAAGCTCGAATTCTGGAAAGAAGGGCACGCACGCCGTAAGCTTGGTGATTCTAGCCAGCGCGCTGCGCGGTCGTTGTTGTTGTTTGCCTCGATTGTTATTTTCTGGACTCCAAAGTGCCATTCATCGCGGAGCCTCAACCGGTTCCTCATGATATTTATTTTGCCCTGCTTCCTTTCTTGCCCACGCTGACGCCTAACGGCGGGCGAGCTGAAGATCAATAAATGACTCTGTTTTGCCGTAAGCGGAAAAGTAATTAACTTCTGGCGTTCGCCGGGGGTGGTGGTGTCAACGGTCGGTAGATAAGTGGTGGTGAAATAGCTTACCCGATAGTTTTTCTCCGAGTCGGCTAAAGTTACAGACGACAGGTACGAAAAAAACATCATAGCACCTGGTTTGGCAGGTGTGTACCGGTTAACTGCACAGCGTCTTTTGATGCGGTTTTGGCATGCGAGCGATGACATAGTGGCTGGTGGGAGACAAGTGCCTCGAGACCTGCCCAGCCCTCCACGCGGCCAAAAATTATCGGGGTCTGGTGCTCTCTCGCCCTTTCCCTCTCTCCCCCGCATGGTTCTCTGTCAAATAAACGTCCACGCAGGATGTTGTTCGGTCGAGACGGCAGTGTCTGACCAGAGGGGACGACTTGGCTATCTGCGTTTCCAGACAAGGTACGGATGGGCCTGACTGAATGAATGCCGTACAGGAGGCCACCCAGAATACAGCAAGTGACACGGCGAGCCTGGAATGGTTTCCAGGTGGCTCTCCAGGCGCTGGGGAGATCGCGTACGGCATAGCGCATACCCCTTACGGGCTTGACTGTACGTCACAATGACAATGATGTGAGGACCTGAAGGCTGCGTGCTCCCTACACCTGGTGATTTGACGGTCGGCGGGGGCCTTGGCAAGTTCCCGGTTTGTTCGAATGCGTAACTGGAACCCGTCATTTCCGACCAACGACGACGTAACTCTCACCCCTCATGCACGCCACCCGTCACCTTTGCCGCAGTCATGCCGATTGCTCTCCCCGGCCTCTCCCCAGCGAGGTCCCCTCCCCTTCACCCACTTCTTTGCACCACGTCTCCCAGTCAATCACCTCCCACACACCCTCTCGAGTGACCTGGGACGATCAAGTGAGCCTTTTAAGCTGCGGCCCAGCCCATTGGTACTTTCGATCATGCGCCTCACCACGCCACGTCTAACGTAAGTGCTAGGAACGACGATGCGCTCATCCTAATTATGATTAATATTCATCCTGCCCTTGGAGATACTTTACCTGCCCTGATAGCAAATCTGAGGTAAAAGTACGGCAGTCGCCGCTATCATAACCCTTCGGGTGGAGTTGTTTAAATGGCGGCTTGTCTCCACGCCGCCCAAAAGCACCCGTACGGGAAAAGAATGCACTGGGATTTGGACCAGGGGTCCACGTTGCGTGACTAAGAGGGGTTCCTTCTGATAGTTTGCGAGACGTTACGTCCCGAACCCCGAGCTTGTCATCATTACCCATATCGCCAGAAAAACAAAATATGATCAAATTGCGTTAGCCTGCATGCGAGTGCCACGGCCATCCTCGAAAGAAAGGCGCTGCTTGTAACCCAGACTAGAACCCCTTGTCGTGTCCCCCGGCCTTGTAAAAGGCCTGCAGCCGTGTCACGATGCCGTCAAGCGCGGCGAGCCATCGGTTGAGTCCCTCATTCAGATGATCATCCGAAGCAGGAGGGCCGCCCGCGGGATCAGCCTTCAATTTTTCGAAGAAATCCGCGCGATAAGGGCATGCTCTCAATGCGACCTGAACAAATAATGAATGTTGTGCGTGGACTTGAGGGTAAAAGGGAACCAACGGCGAAGATTCCTTTTACCACGAAATTGTGGAAAGCCTTCAAGGTGCCTTCGTAGGATTTACTGAACGCTTCGGCGAGCTCTTCCGATGCATTTGCCTGGGCGTTCTGAAGTGCCTTGCAGGTAAACTGGAGACCACGGAGGAGCCACAACAACCCCTCTGTCGCCTTCCTCTTCTTCTCGCCCTTCTCATTCTCTACCAGCTTCTCTAGGGTATTCGACAACGTGGGTGTCTCGTCGTATCGTGCGCGGACTTTCTGCATAGGCACAAGCCGGGAGAAGCATGGGTCAAATACACGTGTCTATAGGGCAACATAGCCCTTTCTCACCGCGATATTTCCCCTCAGGTCAGATTGGACGACGCTAAACGCGGTGGAGCCAAGAAGATCTCAAGTGGGTGCTTACTCGATGCGAGAGGAGAAGGATGTGCAAAGGGAGACATACCGAAAAGGCCGACGAGGCCAACAGAAGCACTCAAGAAGGCGAGGGTGTCGACGCCGGCATCGGTGACGGGGACGTCTGCGAAGGACTGATAAGGGGGTCAGAGTGTCGAATAAGCATGGTTGGAAGGGGAAAGACAGACGGTAACGGTGTCAAGATAGGGTGCCATCTCAAAATGCCTGTCACACGTGTCGGCCAAGTTGCACTTGTGCCATGGGTTTACGTAATTTAATGATAAGATTATCACATACACATACAACCATCATGCCGCACCACGCAGATTCATCTTTGCTCCCGGCCTCCATACGCACAAAGTCCCAGTTTTGGGAACATGTCATATCCCAGCTCGTTCCTCTCCTCGATGGCCAGAGACACTGGGTAAAACATCACCACGTTTCCTTTGTCATCCCCTCTTACCCACCTCTTCCTCCGTGCCCTCCGTGCAATACATTCAGGTGACCAATCTGGCCAACACATCTTCTCTCGTTTATCATTCTTTGCTCTCATTTCCCACTTTTGGAGATGGTCCTTCCTCCGTAAATTGGTGTGGTGAGCTCTCTCCTTTATTCGACTTCGTTCACACACGCGCCCCGCGCCGCACCCAGCTTCTCGTGGACCGCGGGTTGCCAACTCGAAAAAAAAAATAAGATCCCAGCCCCCTTCGAAATAACTTACTCTTCTCTTAGGATTCTACATCGTCTCCTCCTTATTTCCGATTCCAAAGATTCGTATGGACCACTGCGCTGCTTCCAACCTCTCAAACCAATTGATGTTGGGGCCCTTTTGCGGCAAGCCTGCTTGTCAGTCCGTTGACGCCACCCCCGGACGGGGCCGTGGTGTTTGCGCAGATGCCTTCATGTCTCGGAGGACCGTCGTCGTACCCGACGTGGACGCGTATCCAGGACACATTGCCTGTGACGGGCAGACGAAGAGTGAGATCGTCTGTCCCTTGATCCTCAGGTCGTCGGGGAAGGAAGTGGGTCTCGGCGTCTTTGATCTCGACTGCTTGGCCCAAGCCGGCTTCGACGAAGACGATAGGACCGGCTTAGAGAAGATAGCTCAGCTCGTCGTTGACGCTTGTGATTGGTAAGATGGTCATGTAGATTGACGCAGGAACGGACGGCAGCTGCCGCAGAGAGTCGCACTTTATTACTCTACAAAGACGGTGGCGATCCGAAAATGTGTCAGAGGCAACCATCAGTATGTCACTGCACTTCCTTTTTCCATGTCAAGTACTCCTCCTGAAGCCTTTTCTGTGCTTCCCACTCCTTCTGTACCCTCTTCGTATGATTCTTGCTAAGCTCCTTTCCTTCACCATCCGTCAATGGCAGTCCTCGGTCATCCCAACTGCCATAAACACCCTCGGGGACATTGGGTGGCTTAAAAAGTCGTTCAAGCGGGACACTTCCTCGCTCCAGCTTCTGTAGTTTCTTCTGCCGCTCTAATTCCTGTGCCGCGGCTTTCTTCGCTGCCTTGGCCTCCACTTGCGCTCGCTTTTCTTCGCGCGCCCTAATAAGTTCGGCGGGATCGACCAACTTTACCAGCGCTTTGCCATCTAAGAGAAATGCATATTTTGTTGGACCCAATCAGAGTCGAAGCCTACCTTCTTGGTCATCCAGGGCAACGCCCAAGGGCACTAGATCGGAGTCACGCAGTTTGTCACATAATGCCAGGATCTCCTTCGCTGCGCCGTCCCCTTTCGATATAGCCAGCTGCCGGATGCCATCCCTGAAAGAGGACAAGACCCTTAGATACGGCATCACAGCTTCTTCACGCTGCGTGTCGGGGTTGCTCAGCTGGCAGAAGAAGCGATGGTGACGTGCATTGCTCACGTTCACGGAGGTCGTGCCATCCTGGGATACCTGGCCCCATCCAAGCTCCGATGGGTCCCCTTCCCCAAGACCGAACATCCTAAGCATGTCTCCAACCCACCGCGCTATACGCTCCACGACTTTGACGTCCAGTTCGTTCGCGCGCGAGTTGATATACACGTTGGTGCGAGAGACTAAGTCCCGCAGGACGTTTACTGCACTCGGCGTATCGAAGGAGTCACAAAGCGCCTCTCGAAACCTATCTTGGGTTTGATACAATCTTTTGCAAAGTTTTGATAAGAATGAAATTAGAATACATAAGATATTACGCACTCATCAGTCAAGGCACGTTCAGGACCATGGTGCCGGTGGTTCCCATCTGGAACTGTTTGTTCAGAATGAGCTTGACTAATCAAAGCTTTAACTATAGTGAAAAAATTCTTCCTGGTCGTCAGTTTCACAAAATTATAGCCGTAGAATGCGGTTCTCATACATTCATTGTTGTCTCAATATTCTTCACTTCCCCAGTCATGAGCGACTCTGAGAAATCCATTTTCGAACTCCATAACTGCGTTAGGAAGGCCAGGCGTAGATGACGTGCTGAATGCTTCTGTAGGATTTCCTACGCCGGGTTATGTTCACCAAATGCGTGTAGGACTAGGAACTTACACCTATGGTGATAAAATTTTTGAGGGACTTACTCATCTTCAAACCCTCAATATGCAGGTGACCCGTGTGAAGGAAGTAATTGACCCAGGCGTTGCATTCGTGATAAGCCTACATACGAAAAATTGAACACGACATCGGGTGGTCAAATCCGTCCGGGTTACCTCCGACTGTGCAATCTCGTTGTCATGATGCGGGAAAGCAAGATCAATTCCCCCCGAATGGATGTCTATATTGTCCCCGAGGATGCCAGACGCCATAACGGAGCATTCAATATGCCATCCAGGACGTCCCGGCCCCCATGGAGATGACCAGAACGGCTCTCCCGGTTTGGATGCTTTCCAGAGTGCAAAATCGGCCGCGGATCTGCGACCAGTGCCAGTCGAAAGGGCGCCTGAAAGATGACTTTAGGTGATGCCATAGGAGACTGATGGGAGCACATTTACCTTCACCTTCCTCCAATAATTCTTTATTCCCTTTACTCCAGGGTTCTAATTTAGCGTAACTATGGTTCTCGGTCGAGTCGAATTTGTTCGTGTCGAAGTAGACACTCCCCGCGACCTCGTATGCGTACCCATTATCGATAATGCGTTTCACGAATTCCACAATCTCAGGTACATATTCGGTGACGCGGGTAAGCGTATCTGGTACCCTGACATGTAGGCGAGCCATATCCTCGAAGAAAATTTCTTCCCAGAACCGTGCCAATGAACGAGATAATGATGGATCGGTCACTGATGCGCCGTTCTAATGATCATTAGAATGTACAAAGATAGGAGAGACGAGGTACCTTCTTATCAAGGGACAGTGCGAGGATGTCGGCAGAATCATCCACAAGCCGCTTGGCCAACTCCGCATCCGTCTGTCCAACTTTCAAGTAATTACTCGCTACTTGGATGGCCTCATAAGCGCGGGACTAATGCGGCGTTATCAAGACATGATCTGATCGGCAAACAGAGGAACGCACAGCAGCCGTGAAGCACATATCGAATTTCTCATCTCTCTTTAGAGCATCATTCTTCCATGCCTTGTCGGCAGCTTTGATGGACAGCTCACTCCAGGCTTGCCACTCGGAGCCGAAGGGAGGAACTTGCTCGCTGGGTAGCCCCTTGCTTACTTTGGACCGCACATATGAGTCCCATGAGGTCCGGACCTCATCCAGCAATGCCTGTGTAAGGGACGTGGCCTCTGATCTGAACTTATTGAGGAGATATGCTTGTCGTGCCCTCAAGATAATCTGCATTACATGTCAGTTCCAAGGAAGGACGGTAAAACTAGAAGGAATGTCAACCTTGTCATCAATATCGGTGATGTTCATCACGAAATGGATATCATAGCCGAAGTAGTCCGACAGAATTCTACGTAGAATGTCTTGTGTGACATAGTTTCTGGGCTCGGATGAATAGATGACCTCGCGCTCTAAGTCTCGGAGATTGAGAAAGCATACCTTGCATGGCCCATGTGAGCAGCATCGTACACTGTAGGTCCACAGTTGTACCATTTTACGCGTCTCCCATCTCGCGGAGTAAAATCGTCCTGAAGAACGAAAGAAAGAGTTCAATGGGGTTGAAATGGTTGGAACGGTCGCACTTTGGTTCTTGTGAGGGTGTTATACACCCTGAGGGCCGGTTCTGCAGTACGACGCAACGGGGGCTCCCAGTTAGCTTTGTCTTGGGCCATAAGTTGGAAAAGACGTGTCGGATAACGAATACGGCCGAAGTGGAGGATGGGAAAGGTGGTGGCCCTCGCAGAGAGCATTCGAGGTCAAGATAAATGCGCGCACGTGACGTTGGATTGTCCCAAAAAAAAACTATTTTTTATGAGATTAGAAATTTCATGTCCCACATGTGGTCGTTCATCGACGCTCTAGATTCTCAGCATCGCATCTATCGATGAACACGAGGGAATATGGCTCGCTTGCTACTGCTCTTTCGCACTGATACAGTGGTTTAACCGACACTGGCTGTTCTATCGCGTGATGCATGTCCCAAATCACCAACAGAGATGCACAGAAATACATCCTGTTGTTAGGTCGGCAGTAGTCATTCAGGATGCTCATCCGATGCGTTGTATCGCTGTAAGCATCTCCGTCTATGTGACAAGGGACGAAGGGTGTGGTCTAGGCCAAGAAGCAGCGAACCGACCTCTGCATCCAAATATGCATTCCTTTGATGCTTTTCTCGTCGTCCGACATGCTCGGGAAGCACGTTGACGTAATCGTTCCCTCCTTCCTGAGGCTGTGGTGAAAGCCCGTGTGTTATGTTCGAAGTGGAGGGAGGTGGTGGAAAGCAGGGTGCGCATGACAAGAGAGGTCGGCAGGACTCGGATTTGCAGTACATATGGGATTGCCCTGAATTTTGCCGTGTTCTCGGTGATGACGGTGTGGTGTGAGTGATTCTAGGAACTGTGGAAGCTGATTAAAGGTATAGAGTTTGATTCGCAGCAAATGATGGCGTTTTTCCACACATGTTTTTCTGCGATGGCAACTTGCCATATCTCCTGTCTAGGGCTGCCAATTCAGCTTTCATGGAACTCCCTCTTATCCGGCACGGATAGCCACCCAAGCGCCTTCCCGTAACCGCCTTTAGGATATCTACTTAAACCTTCCCTTGCCGCTCTACTCTTGCTTCTTTCCCCGCCCCGTCCTCCTCCGCTTCTCCTTCCCTTGTTCCCGTCCCACTCTACTTTTATCCCTCTATCGATACCCTACGCTATGCAGCGGCCAACTTGCACCGATGTCCGCATTCGATCTGTCGCGGACGCACTCATCATCTTTCATGCAGTATCCAAAGCCATCTTGCCCATAGTATCACGGCGCCTGGATAGCGAAGAGAGGCGATGTATTCGGTCCGGTTCAGTTTATGTTTGGGAGGAAAGAGGCCCTGACGCAGAAGCTACTGGTGTGAGCCTTCTGTCCTCACTCCTACCTTCACTCCCATTGACATACTTTTTAAGCTTGGTATCGAGCGCTGGACAGATGGTATACGCTGGGGGCCCTCTCGTGTCAGGTATTGGGGACACCTCTGCTGTTGCCTTCCAGACATTAACGATGACTATTCCTTTCAAGGGACGAATTTCTGTTCTATAGCGAGAGAGAGCTCGACGTGGAACTGGACGTTATCGGTCAGCCGTGAGTTCTCCCCATATTTTCAACTATATGCGTCACATTACACTCGTTTTAGTTTCAGCTTGCATCTCCCTCCTGGTTCATATTATGGACGTCCTCGAGAGCGTCTCGTCAAACAAACGTACTCTGTATATGTAGACCTTGCAGGCAGGGGCCGAAGAAAATGGCATCTTAGTGCGTTTGGATTTTGTATCACAACTCTTGCAGGCAATTTATGCTCTCCCTGTAGTCGCTTATTTTACTCAAGAGACCATCGACAATCTGTATACTGTAGATGACTTTCCCGAGCTTGCCAGTCTTCAAGTTCCTAGTGGGAAGTTCCGTAGTGCACGTTGCGTCAAAGGGCGACCCAGGGATACGTCAGAGAACACTGGCTCGTACTCTTCCCATCAATCCCGTTCACCCAAATATGCGCCATATCCTACATCCACTGTGCAGCCTCCTTCACCTTTAGATCCCCCAGCATGGCCAAAGGCCATCCACGATTTGGCACATGGAAAACTCGGGCGTAGTCGTTTTTCAAGTACTCCTGACGGCGCACAGGTTCTTGCGCCACTAGCATTTCTCGAAACAACCCATATACCCAAGAGGCATCCAATCGATGACCATGCCTTGCGTTCTTTTACGGTTTCGTGATGATTTCCCCCCTACCCTTTGCTATTCGCCCTCACCTCCACACATCCTTTCTGGACATATGTACTGATTGCTCTCTCCCAAACCTACAGCTTCACTCGCTCGCTTCTCTTCCTCCCCTCGTTCCCGATATGATCTGTATCGCTGCTACAGCTAATAGATGCGAAGAAATTTTTTTCAACGTCGTCTTTCCCACACCGCCCACAAACCGCTCCATGTGCTTTCACTCTCTCTATACATTCTGGCCTTGGTGGAGCCGTGTAGCTAGTATGTATAATAAACTGCTTGCGTTTCCAGATTATTGGGATGTCAACCAAGTCCACCCCATTCCGGGGCGCATTCCACTGCGCAGTGGTGCAGTTTCGTAATCTCCCGAGGTTGTTGCACAAATCACGTACACTTGCCCATAAAGTCGTTGAATTTCGCAAAGGTATTGATGTGTTGATGCCTAGTCATACAATCATTCATCAATTAACTCCGTGGCACTCTCACGCAATTATCGCAGAGATTCAGACGAAGAGAGGTGGCGGCCGAATAAAGGGACGTCACATGGCACATGACACATTTTTTAGTGTACGTGCGGTAGACGCCGAAAAGCATACCGGAAGCAGAATGCACGCCCAACCTTATTTAGAAATTTCAAAATTAAAAAAAAGGATGACACGCAATCATTTGGAATTTTCGCAAATGTTGCAGAGAGGTTTTGCTTTTTCAATATACTGTATGTATTGAACACTTGCCCTCTCTCCAAAAGGAGAACGATGGGTCATTTATTTGGCTAACGATAATATAGTACAGTGCCTCTCTCTCTCCCCTTGACTACAGCAAATGGTATTCGTTTGTGTAATGACGGCCAGGTGAGCTTTTGCCTGCTGTGCCTATGCCCTCATCACACGTACTAACTGTTTGCCGCGGTCCCACGCAGCCACAGCTTGGGGACGTGATGGGCCCGTCCCGGGTCCCCACTCGGCCGCTGACGAATGCGATGGGCGTCATAAATTTTGTTTTGCGCCGACTTGGCCTTGCTTTACTCGTAGACCGTAGACCGCAAGATCGAAGGAGCCTCGCAAACCCCCGAAAACCTTTACGCCATCGGCCATCAGCGCCTCAGCCACGACTGCCGGGCGTCCCGTAAGTAATAATGGCAAGCGAACGAGGCACTATTGTAACCACGGGCTGAGTGAGGCGGACACCCGTCTGTTGGGGTGGATTTCCAAAGCACTACGTCACAGTAATTGAGGAGGGAATGACAGAACTTTGTTAGAAGTTTCGTGTGAAAAAAAGGCCAGTGTGAGCGTAGTTCAGCAGATCGAGTCGATTGCCACTATCACTAACAAATCGCGCAGCATGACCGCAATTAGGACGTCGCCGTGAGAAGGTGTAGCCATATTTGGATCCGCATAGTATGGCATGGCAGCGACGACATCAGCAGCCGCGGACTTGGGGCCAAAGATGGATCTGCGGCGTACGAAGGTGCATATTATCGGTCGCTGGCAATCGGTCGCTGGCAATGGGATATTTTAGCTGATGCCATGGATCACCAAGGTTGCCTTTCAGAGCTAATAGGGGAGGACGGGGTGGACGGTGTGAAGAAGGGAGCGATGTCGAGCGACGATCCCTGGTTGCCAATGACCCCCAAACACATGTAGCCTCCTCAATCAAACGGAACAATGCGAAGACGTGTAGGAAGAGATGTGAGAGGGCCCGGGTTCTATCGACGTCGGCACGTTTGCTTACAACAACGGATCCGAAGTGCGTGAACAAACCCCCAATCTTCAAAGGAAGCGGGGCTAGACCGGGACCTATTGCTGCGCAACAGCACTCTCACCTCATGTTCCCATTCAATCGCAAGGAACATGGCTAGCTTTCGGGGATATTCCACCTTTTGCCACTGGACGAGACGGTCGGACATCTTTTTCACATGCGAGAAAAATTCGAGAGTCTTAACGCCGAGCGTCGGCCCAATAGAGAGTGGTGAGAAGATGAAGAAGAGGGTAGCAGCTGTCATTGGCTCGTTAGGGGGCGATCCGGATGTGCACTGCTGCAGCGATTTCTGGGCTGGAACCCATCGAGCGTGGTCATAGGGTCACATAATTCAAGCCCAGAGTGGAGTAAACGACTTGGGCTTGGGCTTGAAAATACCCAGCGATGCTTATTCGGGAAGGTTTGACGATTTTCTGACATTCGTGTAGGCGTTTCAGCGTTTCAGGCCTTTCAGGGACGAGAGTGATAGAAGATGTTATTCGTTAAATACATGTATACGAATTAAGACCGTTAAGCCAGGACAGATGGCTGGGTCTGGGCTGGTGCTTAACGGAGGATAGGATGAATGAAGCGGAAGGCTCGGGATGACTGCGGGGAAACAGAGAGTGGACGAAGAAAGTTTAGAGTCGTGGCCATACGGCCGGGAAGGGGAGATTCGATTAGAAGCTGAGATAAGCAACGCGAACCGAGGATCTGGCAGGTCTCGTGAACTGGGGTGGCAAGGTCCGGAATAAGGTCCTCCCTGGGGTGATGGTGGCGCGTCATGAGGACGTGCCGAGGCTCGGGGAGCGTGCTGACAGCATCTGACCAGGTGTCGGTTCTGGAAGCTGACCGCCCATGTGCCAGGGGGTTATAGGTCAGAGACCAGGAAAAATGCGGAGTCGCAGCTCCAGCAATTGGGGATCGATCAAGTGACGCTTGTATTGGAGGTAGTGGGATGTTGTTGTTGTTGTTGTTGTTGTTGTCAGGCATTTCCTCCCTCGATTTTGGGCGGGCGTAGACCGGATTGGAGCAACCGGGCGAAATTGGTTGTGACCGCGGCGATGGATGACGATGGAGGGGAGGGAATTGGGTAGGTTAACCGCGGGAGATGTTTGGAGAGCACATGGCTCGTCGGGGGCGATTGAGGGTGTTTTAATGGATTTAAATCTCGATAGCTCGAGTCGGAGGGAGCCCGAAGAGACGGCGGGAGAAGCGATTAAATGGAGAGAATTAATGGATAAGTGACTGGCGGGGATTGAACCACTTCTCGGATTCAAATTGCACAGATCAGGCATTATTTATAATTCCCTCCACGGTGAGCAGGTTCGTTTCCCTTCCCTCGTCCCGCCACGACACTTTCTCTGACAATGCAGGTCCCTTCCTGCACGAATGTCCGCATCAGAAGCACTGCAGATGTCCACAAAATATTTTACGCCGTTTATCTCGGCCTCTTGCCAATGATCACCAGGCGCCTGGACGCCAAGGAACGCGAAGCATTGTCTTCAGGTTATTGCTATGCCTGGGAAGACAGAGGCCCACATGCGATCACCGGAATCGGTATCGAGCGCTTTACTGAAGGTCGCCATTGGTCTGCCTCGCGCGTCCGAGATGTACATCGCTCACATCTCTCCCCCATCTCCCTTGCTCACCCTCTCCTAGGAATTCCTATTCTACTATGAAAAGTGGGAGCCCCCCAAGGGCAAGAACGGCGAGCGTGCCAGGTAGGTCGCCCGTACCTGTGCAAGTCGCAGATGCCGTTCAACCTAACAGCTTCTTTTCCAAAGTGATGGACAACCTCCACGGGATTGGGACCCGTATGTCAAGCAGACCTACTCCGTTTATTTGAACGAGAATGAGGGCAACAAGCGCAAATGGCATCTAAGTGCATCTCTTCCGTCGCCTTTCCCCATCCCTGTCTTATATTTCCAGCCGCATACTTTACCCAGGCCACTGTCGACAGTCTCGGCACTGTAGACGACATTCCTGTCTTGAAAGACCTCGTCGTACCCGAGGGTCTATTTAAGAGCTCACGCAGAACGAAAGCGAGGTCATCGAGAGCTAATGCCGCTGCTCATGCGGGAGACGCTTCACCAACTATCTCAGCTCCGGCGAGTTCCAGCGGTAAGTCGGGGAAGCAGATCGCTTCCGTCGCTGGCCCTAGCTCGACCGTGAGTCGCACCCCTCCACAAGTTGCATCACAATCAGACGCACCTCAACAAAACCAGGGTTTGCCTCCTCCGAGTGCATACCCCCAAGAACTTTTCAACCCCAAGTCACCTTCTTATTCAGGATTACCGACAAACCCTGCACCACCTGCACCACCTCCCCCCGCACAACAGCCTGATGCATATGCGCGCATATACACCGGGGAACCATACGCATCACCACAACCTCCTGATGGTTACCATGTATCGCCCTCCTCGCATATGCAACCTCATGTGACGCCCTTCGAATACAACTGGCCAGCACCGCCTACACCAGTAACAGACAATGCCTGCCCAACCGGATATCCTTACCCGGTGCCTGTCGACTCTCAAAACGAGGACCCAACATTCCAACATTCTCCCGTCCAGTCACAACTTTATGTGTACGGATCGGGCTTCCGAGCATCGTTGCACTATGGAACTGTCTCTCCTGCGCTATCGCATGCTCCCAGTCAATTCTCCGCCTCCTCCCAATCGCAGTCCTCTTCAGAAAGTGACTCACCAGCACCTGGACCAATCCCCCTTCGGACGCCGGTCTTCTCACCGGATCGGCTCTCCGTAGTTCTTCCGACAGACGGGGAAACCAAATACGATATCTATGGCATTCGTGAACCCGATGGTACGATCGAGTCGAAAGTGGGCCTTGCGCCCATGGAATCGCTCAACCGCTTTCATCCATATAGGCGAGAGCCTTCGGACGACCGAGTCGTACAAAGACTCTCGCGACCCTTCTTCTGAGAAGCGGCACTTTTACGCATTCCTTCCTGGTATGTATTGGTGACACCTCACTATGTCCGCACCTGTACGCGTACATCTAGACTAGCGAACGCTTGGTCATCGCAAGTATATAATTCATTGACCTGTATCATTGGCCCCTCGTAGCTTAGGACGCTGGCCATCCTCAAGGGGTGCAAAACAGCTGTATGTTTAGGGTCTTACATGCAAACACTGGCTAAATCTGCGGACCACGGATTCAATTGCCAACGGCGGAAAGGAAAGATATACTAAAGAATGTTACTTTGCGGAGACGTAAATATGATGAGTAATTAATAGTTCAAACCTAAACGGGGAGGAACAGCGACCGTGGGATGACAGAAGACATGAGAAATCAAATGATAATCCAGCAGAGCAAGGAGACACGACGAGGGCGGCATACATGATGGGTTTCAATCACCACTCAAATTCACTTGATAAAACGTCAGAACCGTATCATTTTTGTAATCAATGCAGAACAAACGTACCCTGTACACTTTGCAAAAAGGTAATCCTTGCCGTTGATATGGATCATGCCATCCTTGAGTATGCATTTCCACTTGTTCTTAACCCGAGCAACCTAGAATCAAGAATCAGAACAAACACCTTTCTATCACATATGATGAAACACCAAAGACCTTATCGTAGGTGCAGAAAACAATGTCGCTCACTCCAGGACCCTCATCCGGGTCCTCCTCGCCTTCAGAGTCTGAATCATCCAGATCGCTGTTGATGGCTTCGTCGTCTACACTGGCGGTAGAGCTTTGTGTAGGCTGCGGCAGAGATGGGTGCGACGAGTGGGGCGCATACTGCTGTGGGGGTGGTGATGACGAATCCGAGCTCGAGGACGAGGGTCCATCGACCTGCGGAATGCGTGCTGGCTGGGATTGAGGTTGCAACTGAGGCGGCGTTGACTGCGGCGGTTTTACGGGTTGAGCTGCTGTTGCGGGAGGATGGGCGGCCGGCACTGGCGCTACAACTGGGACTGGGGGCCGACTCGGACCCGCCGGGAAGGTCAATAATGAATTTGGTGGAGGGCGCAATGCAGGGAGTTGTGGGCTACCCATCGGTGGGACATATTGACCGCTCAAGATAAATCGGCTGTCAGCTGGTTCTTTTTTGATCATGTTTGCTTGTGCAGGAGGCGGTTGTGGTACAAATGCATGGTGATTGGGTGAATAATGCTGTGGCATGACGTGCATGGGATGCTGAGGGTATTGGGGAGGTGCTTGTGCGGGCGGGGCCTCGAACTCAGCGACGTGGGATGCTATTACCTTGGCCTCCCATTTCTGAAGCGAGAATGGCGCAATGAGACGCGCACTGGAGAACACTCGACATGAACAAGGAGAAAAAACATACTCTCTGAAGCTCAGCCAGAACATCCTCGCTGACACCGTACTCGTCAAAATCACCTTTAATGGAGGCGATAACCTCATCTATGACAGAGCGATAGATGGCAGGCTCATTGACGGAGAGTGGGTGTTATCCTTTGTACTAGTCAAGCACAAATGGCATTGACTGGCTCACCACTATTTTATTAGACATTTTCGAGTACGGAAACGGCACTGAATAGGACGGGCACTATGGAGGCGACGTCCGGCTTGATGAGGGGGGGTGAGGAAAGCTTTTATAGGTGATGTGTCCTCAGGAAAGGCCGTTCATTCAAACTCCGCCAGGACTCAGTAAAATTCCCACGCACGGACCAGGCAGTGTGCTGACCTCAACTCGATAGGAATTGAGCATTTGGCGCAGGAACTTCGGTCTGTGCATACCGACCTCGATAGGAATTGAGCATTGAGCGCAGGAACCTCGGTTTGTGCACAAATATGGCCGTAACACTGACACGTCGCTGTTCTCTTCCCTTCGCTGTGATACGGAGCACCCGCGCGTCGGCCCATCATCCCACCGTCCCAGCCGCGGGGTGCTTTCTTTCGTCTTTCTTTGGATCCTGCCGAAGATCATTCTGGCCGGTTCCTATCGACCGGTTCTTCTATCCGTCCCACCGCAATGATTCCTGCGGCAGCGGTTACGACAGTTTGCGGTCAAAGCGAGCTACGCACGGGAGAAGATCGTACGGACCCCGATTCAGTTTTAGTCAATGCCTCCCTTCGCTATGGTGAATCGGCTCATGATCAATCTCTCTCATGAGCGTCCCATATCGCAAGGGCAGATACTGTTGAGCATGAGGCGTGGAGGTGCCGACATGGCTTTGTGCGGTGCTCGCCAGGCCGTTCCAGGTGAGGAATCAACGCTGAAGTGTCAGGGCGTGAAGACCTTCATATCAACTGAATGCAGAGATGCAAAGAGTGCGAAGTCAAAAGCAAGCCGGGCCAAGAATGTTCCAAGTCTCCAAGTCGGGCGTCACGCTGAGTGCGATCTCCTTGTTCATGTAGTTCCTTTCACTATATTATCATTCGCAATACCTTATGAATATACGTGGCGATGTTTTGATCTTACAATAAATTCGTTTACTGCCCGGCATCTGTGCCGTGTGGTTGACCTATTATGAGAGCGCCGCGCCGCGGCTACCGTCTTGCAGTCATGATGAGGACCACACTTGTTTTCCTTAGCTTATTCGGACTTGCACATTCTGTTCAAGTCTACTTCCACCCACCAATCGACGTCTTCGGATCGTTGCCAGATTCTCATGCTAATGCCCTTGTGGCGAAACACCTTCATCTTGACCGGTTCGAGCCCTTACAAGACTACACAGGTCCTATTGACCAGACATTCGTCGGGAAGGGTCCCCATAGTAGCCTTCTAATTAGTATCGACAATGACGATACAGAATGTGAGTTTGAATTAAACGAGTGGGCGAGGTTGTTATGATCTGACGTTTTATTGTAGACATTATCCCTGCGGAAGACCTAGGGCCTCCGCTCTCACTTTCTAGCTCAAGTCCCACCTCTACCTTCTCTAAAATCATTCAAACAAGCCTACAGCGCGCTGCTCTCACCTTCTCTCATGTTTTTGATGCCTCCAATAGCCCAAAGAACGTGTTCATCCCACTTTTGGACATCATGAACGTCTCGCCTCCAACGGAGACCTTCGTCTCCGAACTCTCCGCACTCATAGTGTTTCTCGAATCCGACGACCTTTCGTGGGACCGTTTCGGCGCGTTCCACATAACGGGCCTTCGCACCATTGCGGACGCGTACGGACGGGAAAGCGAACAGTACACGTTGGCCGCATCATCGCTCACCGCAGCACTGCGCAGTGCACTTGGCAAGAAACCACACCTCAACATGGTCGTCTTTACACACCCGGAAACAACACGTGCGAACGCTGGTAGCCATGTGGAGAAGCGTCAAGATCAGTCACCCCTCCCGTCCCCGGTGCCGTTGCCGCCTGTTGGCTCGGATGCGTTATGCTTCACCTCGGAGGAAATTTGCTCTAATTCTACCGATGCATGCTCTAGCCATGGCACGTGCGTCGAGGCGATTAGAGCTGGGCGGACGTGTTTCACCTGTGCGTGTGAAGCCACTCTAGATTCGGCTGGTCGAACACAATATTGGGCGGGGAACAAGTGCGAACGGATGGATGTGAGCGGGTATGTTGCGGACCTCGTGTTCTCGGTTGGCTGCTTGACTGACTGACCCGTTTGCCGGGGTGATTAGGCCGTTCGTGTTGATTGTCGGGACAGTTATCACGCTCATTTTGGTTGTTGTTGGCTCTATCGCCCTACTATCCGGAGTAGGAAACCAGCCTCTTCCCAGTGTATTGACTAGCAGCGCTCCGGGTATGTCGGTGAAGGAGTAAAGATGTCAATAAGACCTGTTTGAGCCATCCATATTTAGTCCTTCTGATGCACCTTTACATTTCCTGTCATGGTCCACGGTGCAGTAGGTGGCAAGCGCTAGAACTTCTTCCGGATTGAAATTTCAATCATTCTATTCAATGGCTAAATGCTAAGTAAGTTACTGAAGCGTTCAAGCTACGTATGTGTATCGACCTAATTACCAATGGGGCAAATTTTATTTAAAAATGAATACGAGTCCAGCGTTCAATGGCGCAACCTAGTACCTATTTGTCTTACCCCGACTCAGCGGTGATGACCTAATGTGTGCAGCTGTATTTAGTTCATCAAGACAGGTGCTTACATTCGTAAAGATTGGGATAAGGGAGGGTCCAAATCACGGTGAGCCACTTAGCTAAAGCCTGTGCCTGGACTTGGCTATAATGAGCCCCCTGTGAGGGATTTATTGTCATTGTGACACACATGACTGCCGGAAGATGTTGAACATAGTTGGAATTGGGCGCCATCAATCTTGGGGTGTTGGTACCCTCGTGACAACATCCGATCCAGGGCACGTTCGTGTTAACGGCAAGGTAGCAGGCCGTGACCATGGAATACTCAGAGCCAACTTGTGCTGATCTGGGATAGTTCTGGGAAAGCACTGTTCGGCTCTTCGGGCAGGACTAGGATCCGAACCTCCCCTTTCCTCACTTATGCACGCACCGCAAGGCTAGAGCATTGCAATGCCTTGGCTCTCCGGGTGTTGCGGGACCGCATTACCCCCGGCCGACGCACCAATCCGTGACCCTTTTTTCGCCACTAAGGGTGACATATGATCAGTGGCGGAGACATCGGTGGTAGCGTCTTCTAAAACGTCCGCTGTATGTTCCAGGAAGAGAAAATTCTCATGTATGCAACCCGGTAATGAGGCACGGTGTCCATTCGCATCGAGAGCACGCTCATTGTACCCCGATCATGACACCACATGCAGAATTCGCAGAAGGGAAGGTGAGCAAGGATGATGGGCTCCACGGAAATGGTCGTAAGGAAGTCTTCGACAGAATTGTAAACGTTCTTCGCGGAAACCCCGGGTGGCAGATACCATGCAAATAGTGTGTACAACGTGAAAGTAGGGGTCATGAGTGCTGACCTGGTGTATCCGAGTACGGCGGGTTGAACGAAGATACCCTCGCAGACCCGCACAGACGGAGGACAGTAGTCATTCATTCATTCATCGAGGTTGATCGCGCTGCCGAATCTTGCATACAAGGTAACTTTAAGTGCCTTCATGTCACCCTCACATAGTTCAACAACTTCAGTTAATTTTGCGATCTCCCCGTCGACCTGCGCTTGATCACTTTCCAAGCGTTTCAAGGCGTGGTGATGTGGAAGGTGAAGGAAGGCCTCGCCAACTTTGTACCTTTAATTAAGAATCAGACGAGATGTGGACGTGTTTCATAGATGTGTCTGGACATACAGAACATGCTGGTCTTCGTCAGCAAGCTCTAGCTCCATGGCAAGATCATCAAGTGCTTCCTTCTCTTGCTGCAAAAAAGGCAAAAAAATTTGACGTAAGAACGGGACCTGGTCGAACTCTCGAATCATTGCTACGCACCTTCAAGTTATTCACTTTCTCGGCTAGGGAGCGGACCCGAGTGTTAAGCTTTGAGAATGTGTTGATACGTTGTTGGTCCTCTGTGTGTGATGAACGATTACGAACGTGTTTCGTTGGGCAAAGATGACCTCATGTACCCCATGTTACTTCTTTGCTCTCATCGGCTTCCTCCTCTTGTGTTAGCTGGAAATAGGCTGTCAAGGATTGAGAGAGACTCGTAGATTTGAGAAATGTACCATGCGCATGCTGGGTTGGTTTCACAGTTCGCCCCTTCCACTGGCAGGTACTAATGCGGGATTCCGGGCCGGATCGGATGTTGGTTACATCCGCTTCATTTTGTCTTGTCTCGTTTAGCGTTAGCGGGTCGCGCTGGGAACGGCACTCAGTTTTGACTGAGACGACCATGTCTACACTTTCAGTGCCACGTATCATAGATGTCGCCGAAGTGTTCCATCACAATCTTACCCTAGACACGGCAAAGAACTGTCTACTCGTTTACCTCTTCGCCAAACGCGCGTTGAAACTCTGGCGACACCTCCGCGCGCGGGGGATTACTCGGTCAATCAGGGAGCTCTACGTGTTCATTGCTCAGGTTTTTCCCCATTTCTTTCTTCCCCTTACTCCCTCAATTGAGACCGTTTCTTTTGCCTCAGAGAGCCTTTCGGCTTATCATTAAGCTGCCGTCTGTGCGCAAGAGAGTGGACACGGAAATGGAGGCTGCGAGAGCTGATATAGATCAGAAACTTATACCACAAGGCAAGGACGTGGTACGCCACCTCGCCCTTCCAAAGAAAGGTTGTACCCTGGAATGGATCCTCGACTCAATGGAGCAAATGGACCAGGAGGCACCTTCTCACACAGATTACAGGGAAGGCAAATTATCTGGCGCAGTGTACCGTGCGCAATGCCTTCTTACTCTCTTCGACGTTTTCCTGTTGAGCAGCGGACACTGTAGATGGCGGTGACGACATGGAAAAAGTCCTCGTCGCTGCATTTCAGCGGTACTGTGTCTCCAATCCATTGCATCCAGATGTCTTCCCTGCGATCAGGAAAATGGAAGCAGAGATTGTAGCCATGTGCTTACGAATGTACAACAACCCCACCGGCGCAGGTGCGACGACATCTGGCGGGACTGAGTCCATTCTCATGTCTGTTAAGACGCACCGCGACTGGGCACGCGCCGTAAAGGGGATTTGCGAGCCGGAAATGTATGTTCTGTTTCCATCTCTTATCTCATATACAAATGAAAAGCGTCAAGGGTTGTCCCTGCGTCGGCCCATGCCGCGTTCGATAAAGCGGCCGCGTACTTCAATATCAAACTCCATTCTATTCCTGTTAATACCGAGTCGCGCCAAGTCGATTTGAAACGAGTTCGCCGTGCCATGTCAGCATTTTCTCGCTCTTAATGATTGACTCACTAAAAGCGTCTTTAGCAACTCGAACACTATCATGGTCCACAGCACGCTATTTAACACCTCGTAATTCAAGCTTATCAGTATTTTTCCAGGTCGTGGGTTCTGCTATCAACTTTCCCGATGGTTGCCAGGATGATATCGTCGGTCTTGGAAGACTTGCAAGGAGATATAACATTGGTCTCCACGTGGACTGCTGTCTAGGAAGCTTCATTATGCCTTTCCTAGAGAAGGCTGGGTTTTCGTCAGAGCCATTCGACTTTAGAGTGGAAGGCGTCACGGCCATTAGTTGCGATACCCACAAAGTTCGTTTATCACTTGCAGAATAAGGAGAAACTGACCGACCATAAAAAGTACGGATTTGCTCCCAAGGTAGGGATGTTTCACGTGTTTTAGGCAGCCGAGATTTGAACGTTTTTCATGCGCCGCAGGGTTCTTCTGTTATCATGTATCGCTCGGCCGATGTCCGACAATACCAATACTATGTAAATCCTGATTGGTCAGGTACGCACTCTGACCCCGTTTTCTTTCGGACAACCCTAATATGGCCGGTCATAGGTGGTGTTTATGCTAGCCCTACACTTGCTGGCTCTCGGTAGGCAATGCGCGTGGCATACACTTTATTGAATCTCATGTGTTTTTGTAGCTCTGGGGCTCTAATCGCAGGAACCTGGGCCGCGATGCATTATATGGGCGAAGAGTGTGTAACCAGGCATTATATTGTCCAACATTCTCACGTTGCTCCTAGGGGGTACATCTCATCCTGTCGGGACATTGTTGGCGCGGCAAAAGCCATTCAAGAGGCCATCCATAACTCTTTTCCTGAGTTATATGTTCTAGGCGAACCAAAAGCTTCTGTAGTGGCGTTCGGCTCTCGCACACCGAGTTTGAACATTCTAGAAGTTGGGGACAAAATGTCGAAGAAGGGGTGGCATCTGAATGCTCTGCAGAATCCGCCAGGACTTCATATCGCTTGCACGGTACGCACGTGTTTCTGGTGATCGCAGCAGGATCTGATGGGCGGTGGCAGCGACTTACGATATCGAGGGTGGATGATTTTATTCGAGATCTGAAAGACGCAGTCTGGGTCGCAAAAGGAAGTCCGGCCGGAAAGGGAGTCATGGTCACTTTGTACGGTACGTGAAACGCGCGACAAAAACAACGTCGTCTCGGGCCGAATTCTTGTTGCTGCGTTATTTCTCTCGAAAGACTGACTACGTTCATTCAGGTTTGGGCAACTCGAGTGCTGTCGGTCCGCAGATGGTCGGGGCTGTTGTCACTGCCTTCCTAGATGCGCTGTACAAGGCATGATTTAGCTAATCTTATGTTGTCTCTGCACAGGCGATAACACGGGCTGCCCTGAGTAAACGGGGTTCGTTTGAAACTGTTGAGCACGAAAGATAACAATGGGCTGATAGCCGATAAAAAAAATGAGTCAAAAGGATTTGCCGGCGATAAGATTTGTTGGCGTCGAGGAATGTATGCCAGTGCGGGATGACTCGGGCTCGGTGTTGTCGAAACAGGTCTGGACCACCATGAGCATTAAATTTTCAGATCGCTCAGGCTCAGATACAGATCCGAGGGTAGAGAAAGTGTAATTTTCAATAATATAAAGCGCGATGGCGGCATCCACATTGCAACGCAACCGTCGTTGTCCATGACCGCCTTTCCATCGACTAACGACTTGGGCGCTGTGGAGATAGGCGCCGAAGTTGATCTTCTGGCGTCTACCTTACATCACGTCCTCCAAGGCATTACCCACCACTCTGATCGCCAGGACTCTGCACAAAGGAGGGATGTTAAGCACACTGGCATTGACCTCGTCGTCAACTCGGATGTCCTCACCCTCAAAGGCACTGGAGCCGAGGTGACCCCCGCTCTTCTTTCTGGACAGATCGTCCTCGACCTGGCAGAATCGACCACGGTCAAACAGATCACTCTGCAGTTTCGCGGCAAAGCCAAGCTCCCCGTCGAGAATGAGCCGTGGGTTTTTCTTTTTTACAATGCTTCTCATAGTGTTGCCAACGTTCTGAACATCTTGCTGTGTCTTCTATACTACACAGGGTCAGTTTCAGTAACCCATCGATGACTTATATCGTGTGTAATCACGAGTGGTCCTTCCTCGAGGGAGAAAAGAAACACAGTCACACGTTGAAGTCCGGTCGTCATCTCTTTCCCTTCCAGCTTCACTTGGGCGGCTCTCTTCCATCTACGCTCTACACGAACGCATACGGAGGCACTTCCGTCACATACAAGCTTCGCGCCACCGCAACGCGCCCGGGCTTTGCCCACAATCTACAAACGCACAAAGTGATCACGTTGCTGCGATCCTTTGGCCCAGACGCGTTCGAATACCAGCAGTTGCTCGAAATCGAGAACACATGGCCAGAAAAGATCTTGTACTCTATCATGGTCCCGCATAAAGCCTGGGCCGCGGGCGATGACCTCACTGCGGTCATCAAACTGTCTCCTCTTGCCAAGGGGGTTCGGCCACTTAGCGTAGTCACCACGCTAAACGAAACCATCAAGGTCCACAGTCGTACGGGTTGGCGAGAATCAACGAGACCTGTGGTTACTACGAGGCATGAATTCCGTAACGGTCAAGCGGTATGGGTGGAACACCAAGACCACCGCTCGCGTTCGGGTTCGCTGCATTCGCCTAGCACTCGAGGTATGGATCCCGTTGTGGCTTCCCCACGTACGTTGATACCAATTTGGGACGCAGATCACTCTCAGCATTCTCCTCCACCCCCTCCCCCCTTGGGACGCGCTATGTTCTCAGTGTCTTCGTCGAGCTCGGGCCCCTCCAACGACCATCCGACTCCTCATAGTCCTGAAGCCGGGCCTTCCACTTCAGCACAGCCTTCCTTTCCTAACACAGAGCCTGGAAATGAGTCTCACTCTCTTCCAGTCGATTTCGAGCTATCGGAGGAGGACATCGCCACCAAACTCGAGATTTCCCTTCCACTTTGCACGACACCCACACACCCTTTGGAACCTATCATGACATTACATCGTATACGCTGGAACATCCTCATCGGAAATCCTGACGGGCATACCTCGGAGCTGCGTTGTTCCTTACCACTGCATATTCTTGACTATCGCCTTCTCGACGAAGCGAAATCTGCAACGGCTGAAACGCGACGATTGCTCCTCGGTGGGCCTGAAGTGCCAGAGGGGGGTAGCCCCGATCACGAGCAGCTACCAAGCTATCCATCACACATTCGTGACCGAATCGCGAACATGTATCTGCCAGACCAAGCCGTCCTGCGTGTTTTCAATCCATGGATACATCAGGGCATCAGTCCAGTGCAACTTGAGAATGACCAAGATGGGCGACACAGCGACTTTACATCGGGAACACATACGCCTCTGGAGGCACACTACGTCTCACCTCCCATAGGCCACGGTGACCTCGAATACGTCAACACGGAACTTCTCCTCTCACTATCACAGAATGCACCTCCGCCCATCGAGACGACGCACCGCGACTTGGGCAGCCCACCCGAAACGGCTCCACCCAGTCGATCTGCAAGCAGGAGAACCAGCCAAGTTCCATCGCGTGTGCAATCCCGCGCACCGTCTCGCGCACCTAGCCCAGAACGCGAGCAGTCGTCATCGCGAAACCACTCCCGTCGGTCGTCCTCAGGAACCGCGAACTCGAACGCCACCTCTGCCGGTCCAGATGCAGCTGCCGCCACGCCATCGACGTACCTACATTCGAACAGTACGGCAAGCCGTAATCTGCACGGTCTATTCCACACAACGCTGAAGCCCCTCACATCCCTCACATCCTCTTTCGCGCTCCCCTCACGTCACACCACACCACACCACCAGCATCAACACCAGCACCACCCCGGAACGAGTGGGTCTTCCACGCCCGCCTCCACCTCCACGGCTTCACTACCGCGCACGATACCCGTGACGTCCCATTCACTCCTCCATCGCGCATTCACAGAAGTGCCAGGCTACGATATTGCATCGCGCGGGTTCTTGGGAGGCGTTACGCCGCTCGAGACGTTGCAGGGTTTACCGAGCTACGAAGAGGCTGAGATGCAGCGCTCGTGAAGCGAGTCTGATCTCGCTTCCATCGCATATTCACATCCACACCCACACCACCGTCCCATCGCTCCTCTTCTTCCTTTGCGCTCTGATGAGCCCGAGCCCGAACCCTCAGTATCTATCCACTGATCCCGATCCATCTCGATCTTGGAAATCATATTTTATAGTTACTATTTGTCTCTTCCCTCACCTCTTCCCTTTCGTTGGCATGGTTTGACACCACAAGGCGGATTGCCCATCTTTGCATGGATATTATCTCATGTTTTATGCTTCATTTGCTTACCTCGCCACTCACTCTTCAGTGTTTACAATATCAGATAGAACGCATCATAGAGCAGGACACTAGGACTAGAGATACGTTAACTTCATATGAACAGTTGTCTAATCCCGAACCGCGCGTTGCCCTTACGTAGATATAAGACAGATATAAGACGAAATCGTGCGAACCGTGCATGCAACGCGTAAAAGTTGCACGACATAAGACCAGACAAGGTATGGGTAAAACATTATTAGAAGGATCTGGCATCTGCTGCTACTAGGAATGATCCCGTTGATTCTCTACCTGCGACTAGACTCTAGATACGGGTATCGCATCCGTACGACGTGACTTCCTACTTGGACTCCTGTTGGTCATTGATGGATTGCATGATCCACGGCTCGGAGGTGACCCATTGACTCTCGGGGACACCGAGCTCAAAGAGTCTGACGATGACCGCGGAAAAACTATACGCCAGCGCTGTCAGCAATGCTGGAGCTCACAAGGAAAAAGAAAACGGGACTTACTCTTTGAAGAACAGTGCTTCGTCAGCGGCATACGCCTGCACGTGCTTCTTGAAAGTCTTATCCTGCACGAGCGCGTAATCCGCCCTGAAGAGTAGCATGTAGCTGGTGAGCGCCACACCAATATACTACAGGTGGAGGACCGTGACGTACGGAAGCATCATCAATGTGCCGGTTTTCTTGTCAACGAATTGATTCGGCCCCTTCCACTTTTTCCAGACCCACTTTTCACTGAGAAGCAGCTTGAAGTAGTCATTGGTCAGCGTAGTTGGCGAGAAGGTCCAGGGACCTTCAAAGCCGGAGCGATCTGGGTGGCATCGACCGAGAGCGTGAGCACCGGCGAGGGCGACGATCTCTTGGTCATTAAATCTACCGTCCTGAGTCAGGTCATCCCAGGTTTATAAATAGTTGACGGATCGTACCCCATACGGTAGAAGATCTGACAAAGGAATACCATCATGACTAGTCATGGAGAATGGAATGATATCACTCACTGTGCGGAGGTGGTCCTGAGCTTGGGCTGCGTCAGGGAGGCGACCATCCGGGGTCACGTCCTTGGCAAAACCATCAATGCGACCCGGACGCCACGGGATCACAGGACCACCCATTTCCTGGTTGGAGATGAGTCACCTCAATCCTCTGGAACATATGCGCGGTCACTGACCTGGATAGCAGCAACGCCAGCGAGGGTCCAAAGATCACCGTAAGTAATCCATTCAAACTCCTTCTTGATCTCCTCCATTAAACCACGAGCAACGTTGAGACCGTTGTTGGCTTTATGAAGGGACTCGGGTGCGAAGCGCATGGTAGCGTAGTTGCTGTTCTCATGTATCAGACGTGACGTGTTAGCGATCAATAGTCAATTTACTACAGTACCTGCCGCCAGTCTTAGTCTCCTTGTCAAAGGTACCAGAGCCGTGCCAGGCGAGACGGAGGAGAACGGGGCCGTAAGAGCCATCTGACATGTGGGAGAGGGTAGGAGAGTGGCATGCACAGACACGTGGCAAGACATACCATCATAATCGCCAGCTTCATCAATTATGTGGGCAATCTTGTTGTACACCTGAACGCGGGAGTTAAGCCTGAAGTTGTCGTGGAAGGGCGTTTAATCGGTCTACCTTTTGATAGTCCGCCTTTGTAGGGGTGAACTTAAGGGCAGACTTGGCAACCTGAGCACCCGACTTGACGGAAGTGGCCGCAGTGTCCGAGGAGGTGTATGCGTAATAGCCGATGCCTCCGAGGAGAGCGAGACCGATGGCCGAGTAGAGGGCGGCGTTTGACGATTTTGGAGGAGGAGGGGCCTCTGTGGAGTACCCACGGAAGGAAGAACGAAAAGAGTGTTTAGGGATGCGGGCATAGAGAAGAGGGACGCGACGAGCGGAAGTGCGGAAGGAAAGGGCGATAGGATTCATGGTGGTTGGTCGTGGGGAAGCGAAGAGGAATGGCAAGTCGGTGCTCTAAAATTAAGTGCGGGCATTATATATCGGGAAGGGAACACGCCGCAACTGCTGTTCGAGCCAAGGCTGGGGACGGATGGCACCCGTGCTACAACAAGCGATTGGTGGCCCTAAGCGGCACCCGATGCCGTAAACTCAATCTATCCCTCATCCGGTCCGGCCTTTCCACTTGCGGTTCTCTTTTTTCTCGCTCACCAATGGTCTCATTCCAGTATGTTCTTCATCCTTTACTGTTCCTTTGGCTGACTAGCGACAAAGATGCGATAGTTAGTATTACTCCTGGGGCAGCTGCACACTAGTGTTGAGGTTTTACAGCTTGTACAGATGTCGTGAATAAACCAAAGCTGGATCGTCACTATGGCCAATGCCGATCCTCCTTCACGTGCATCGATTGTAGCTCAACATTCGCCGGCCCAGCAGAGTGGAAAGTCCACACCTCCTGCATCACAGAAGCTGAAAAATATCAAAAGTCGCTGTACAAACGTCCTGAGAAGGTACGTCGGAACTCTTCATTCTCTCCTTATTTCGCTAATCAGGTTTAAGGGTCAGGGCTCCCGACCTGGCAATGGACACCAGAGACACTCCCAGCTGAAAACAACGAACGCTAATGGTAAGTATCATCATTCACACAGCAGCCAGTCAAGCTGGCCCCGCCACCAATACATTCGCAACTGTGCGTCCGGAGCTAACAGCACTCCTTTGGGATCACCGCGTCGAATGTCACCCGTCGATAATTCGGCAGTTCAACCCTCTCCATCGGTTACGAATGCGACTACTAAGACTGAGCCTGTGGGCGGTAAGAAGCGAGATTCCGAGGTATGTCTATATGTACATAAAAATACGCTAGCTGATTCGAGGTTGCATTGAAGCACACGCCAAGTGGAACGGAAACGAAAGAGAAGAGGAAGAAGAAACACGACCCTCTCAGAGAACATGATGCACCACCAGATGAAACGAACCATGTTGCATCTGAACCACCCCAGAAGGATGCTTCCAAGGCGAAAGGATCCTCTGAGGGACACAAAAAGAATAAAAAAAGTGGCCATAATACTCCATCCAAGACCCAATCCGCCACTGAGGGTATTCTCGAAACATCGGGAGACAAGAGGGTCAAGAAGAAGAAAAAGGAAGACAAGGGAGAAAAGGCTCGGCTGAAGCAAGGGGATGTATCCAAAGAAACCAATACGCCACCGGAGCTGGTAGCCCCTTCCGTGGACGATCGGTCCAAAAACGAGAAAAAAGTCGATGAGGTGGAAGCAAATCATGACAGCACGACCAGAGAAGCGGCCCCGACGCTAGAGCCATTAGCGTCACAAACGGATGACGCCAAAGGAGAAAAGAGGAAAAAGAAGGGCAAGGAGGAGAAGGCTGCGGTCAAGAAGCGGAAGCACGAGGACGCTATGTCGAACGATGTTGAACAGAGGCGGAAGAAGAATAGATAGATCTGGAGACGGGTGACTAGACTCGGCTTGACAACCCACATGTTATCACGTGATAATTTAGGTAACATGAGTGGCACAGAAATTGAATTAATCGATCGCGCGTGGCCTGCCTGTCCCCGTAGCCCTGAGACGGCTATCGACCAGCTCTTTCACCATGCACGCCATCCAGGTCGGTCCTGTCCCTCTCTGCCCAGCTATTACTCACGTTTCTGTCGTAGCAACAATATTGGGCTGTCAGGGATTACCTCAGTCCTGTACGAACACTGTCTTGAATCTTGATATTTTGGCGACATTAATTTCTATCCCATAGGTTTTGAAGGAGAGTAAATTCAGAGAACATGGAAGGATTACTCCCGGTACGTCCATGTCATATTGACGGGCGCGCGATTTCTCACTCAATGACCTGTTCGGCTCGTGCTAGAGGAGTTCGTTGCTGCAGGAGATTTCCTTGCGTATAAGTTTCCTGTGTGGTCCTGGTAGGACGTACATTTGGATGTGGCCATATCATCGCTGATTCATGTCAATGCAACAGGGAAGCGGGGGATGCGTCTAAAGCCCGCGATTACCTCCCCATAGGCAAGCAGTACATGGTCACGCGTGGGGTTCCCTGTCTCCGTCGCGCGACATCTCTCGCATACACTGATGCCGATGAGGATGCTGAGAGGCTACTTTCATTCGGGGATAGCTCCGCTACTGGAAATGAGGCAGACGAATGGGTAGAGACCCACGCAGGCCGTCGGGCGAACGTCGATTCCGCTTCGAACCCGGGGGTCATCCATGATATTCCAGACCTGGATGGCGCTCATGAAGACGACGGAATCTCAGCGGCCGCTGCTAATCTATCTCTCAATGAAACGCCCGACTTGGATGATATCCCTGATATGGAAGAAGATCTTGAAGATGGTGATGATGCCGCTGCCGCCCCTTCAAGGGCTCCTCCTCCACCTCCCAAAAAGTCCGTCAATGTTGTTGTGTTGGTGCCAGTTTTTTGAGGCCATCCTATCGGAACTAATTTACTTCTTCTAGGAAGGAGGAAGAGACTAAGAACGCGAACCTACTCTCAGTGCGAACGTACGATGTCATGATTACTTATGATAAGTACTACCAAACGCCGAGAATCTGGCTTCTGGGTTATGATGAGGTAGATGAATGTGCCAATATCCCAAGTCGTTCACTTTGGCTGACACTATACAGAATGGAATTCCATTAGTACCGGAACAGATATTCCAGGATGTGACGGCAGAACATGCTTTCAAAACTGTTACGATCGAAGCGTTCCCCCATTCTACCTCTCTTCAAGCCGCGTCTGTGCATCCTTGCAAACACGCAAGCGTGATGCGGAAGCTAATCGAGCGCATGAACGCAGGCGTCGTAGAGGAGCAGAAATTGCAACGCAAGGCAGGTTCCAAGGATGGCAAGAAAAAGTGGCTCTTCAAGCGGAGTGGCGGGTCAAGCAAGGATGACAAGCCCACGCCCACGGGTGAGGAAGAGGAAGTCGAGGGCTTGCGTGTCGACTTTTACCTGGTGGTGTTCCTCAAGTTTATCGCCTCGATCGTACCTACGATCGAGGTTGACTCAACTACTGCGTTTTGAACATTTAGTGGGTGAGCGTGCGTGCTGGAAGAGGAGAAAGAGTAGTATACCATGTCAGCCGTATGAAGTTTTTGTATTATTTCTACCCCGATTTGGAATAGAGTGGACTGCTCCACACGTGACCCAGTTCCCCTCCAGACCAGCATGTCGCTGGACAATGAAACAAAGCTCATCGGTGCGGTGGCCTCAGCCATCTTCAGCTTAACCCATTACTTACCTCGGCGCGGTCAGACTGGATAGATGATTCTATCTTGGAGCGGAGTAGGAGGCTCCGGGAAGCGAAGGACGTATATGCGTCAAGCACGAGCACCAACGGCCGCATCACCCTGTCCTGGTTGATATCTCACGTTCGTAAGCTGCTCGTCGCTTCGCAGTCATGGTTCGTAGTTAGCATTGTCGGTGGGTTGATTCCTCTGTGTCGTTCGTCCGGGGCACAGAAATGCAAACGCAAATTCATCCAAACTGGCGTGATCCTTCTTTCTTCCCCCGTGTGTGCGCAGGTGCTGGCATCGGAATCAATGCGGCGATAATCTCCATCATCACGGAGTGGCTCTCGGATATCAAGATGGGCTACTGCTCGGATGGCTGGTGGCTAAATCAGCAGTTTTGCTGCTGGGAACTGGATGGCGACGAGGATAGCGGGTGTGACTCTTGGCACCTGTGGAGTACGGTGTCCTTAGCGCGCTGGTTCATATACGTGCTATTTGCGGTGCGTTACCCTCTCACTCTTTCACACGCCACACCCTCTTTCTTTCATTTTCTCGCGTGGACACGGACTGATGGATTCGACCGAAAGGCCGCACTGTCCTTTGTTGCGGCTCGCCTCGTCCAGTCTTTAGCAAAATATGCGGCCGGCTCTGGGATCTCGGAGATCAAGTGCATCATCTCCGGGTTTGTCATGGAAGGATTCCTTGGCTTTTGGACGTTCCTCATCAAAAGTTTGACGCTCGTAAGTGGTAGTGAAAACTATTCCGTGTTTATGAAATATCTGAGATAAAATGAATGAATAGCCTCTCGTGATAGCTTCCGGACTCTCCGTGGGGAAAGAGGGTCCATCCGTGCATGTTGCTTGCACTATTGGAAATCTCGTAGCAGGAAGATTCAGCCGGTTTTCCCGTAGTCAGAGTGAGTTTTTTTGCCTATCGCGATCTGTCGTTCAACCCACCCCTCATTCCGCGAAGGTAAAATGCGAGATATCTTAACGGCGGCTAGCGCGGCAGGCGTGGCTGTTGCTTTCGGCTCTCCTATCGGCGGAGTACTGTTCTCAATAGAAGTAAGGAACCATTCCCATAGGCCGGCGGGAACGCCGGACAACTGATTGTGTGGAGCCATAGGAGATGAGTCAATCATTCAATACCAAGACCATGTGGAGGAGCTTCCTCTGTGCACTCGTAGCGACCGTGACACTGTCGGTGTGTGGTGACCTTTGACGCAAAAAAGTTACAAACTGATTCTAGAATCGATTAGGCCATGAATCCTTTCAGGACAGGAAAACTGGTGTTGTTCCAGGTCACATATAGCCGAGATTGGCATTTCTTTGAGATTATGTTCTTCGTTATTATTGGTATATTCGGAGTACGGCCGCGCGTCAATTGTCTGTCTCCATTAAACTGAGAGGTTTCCAGGGACTTTATGGTGCCTTTGTAATCAAATTCAACATGCAAGTTGCTTCGTTCCGCAGGAAGCACCTAGGGAAGCATGGGGTTGCAGAGGCCGTTACCCTGGCCACAATAACTGCCATGATCGGCTACTTTAACCGATTTATGCGAATCGACATGACCGAAAGCATGGCCATCCTCTTCCGCGAGTGCGAGGATGGGGGCGACTTTGAACATCTATGCCAGTGAGTTTAGCATCCTAGGCATGCCGAGCCGTCTCATTTATCAGCCACCCTGTAGAACATCTGCTCAATGGCGGATGGTAAACTCCCTCTTGCTTGCAGCCTTCATCCGAACGTTACTCGTCATTGTATCATACGGATGCAAGGTTCCTGCAGGCATTTTTGTGCCATCCATGGCTGTCGGAGCAACGTTTGGTCGCATGGTCGGTATAATCGTGAAGGCACTTTACCGGTTGGTCGTGCCCCTTCGTATAGGATACCAATTCACCATTTTGAGGTCGATAGGGCGTACCCCACTTCTGGCATGTTTGCCGTTTGTCAACCTGACGTCCCTTGTATAACTCCTGCGACTTATGCATTTCTCGGTGCTGGCCGTTCTCTGAAAAACATATTGGCAAGGGCTTCCTGGTCACTTGTTTGACAAGGACGTTGCTCGTGCAGTGGCGTCATGCGCATCACCGTCACGGTCGTGGTCATCATGTTCGAGCTCACTGGTGCTTTGACGTACATCCTCCCGACCATGGTCCGTATCTTTCCGTAGAGTGGAAGTCTTAAAGTCTGATTTTTAGCCTATAGATCGTCCTTTTGGTGACCAAGGCCGTGGGAGATCTTCTGGGCGTAAGAGGGATTGTCGATGAATCCATCCGCTTTAATGGATACCCTTTTCTTGAGAAAAATGATCACGTTTACGACGCGCCTGGTTAGTACATACTTATGCTCTGGCAGGCGGCGCAATTGGCTGAATACCACAGTATCACGGGTCATGCGGAGAGATATCTATACCCTACGTGCTACAGGTATGACCCTCGCGGACGTCGGTGAGTGAGACCGCAGTGTAGTCATCACTCGACTGATATAGTGGCTAGAAAACTATGTGGAGGCAGCAAAAGTCGAAGGATTCCCAATCGTCGTCGACGATGAGACCAGAGTACTAGCAGGATACATAGGGTCAGAACAATTACGTCGTGCTATCGGTGAGCTGAGCTTCACCTGCCCTAATGCTACCCATGGCTTGACAGCCGGACAAAGACCTGGCAAAACAAATGCGTGACTTTACGCCAGATACCACCTGTTCTTTCTCCCCAGATCCGTTGGAGCAGCCGGATGCGAGGTGGTCAGCGGTTGGTAACGACGAAGACACGGAGGCAAACGTGCTGTATGCCGTTGCCTCTCCTGGAATTCTGAAGCTCTGGCCGTGGGTCAACCAGGTAGGCCATCGCCTACAGCAAATATCACTCTTTTGCTTACAAAACGCGAATCAGACGCCCCTCACGGTCACCTCCAAGCTACCTCTCGAGGTTGTTATGCAGTTATTCAAAAGAATGGGGTATGTGTACCACGTTTACTTCCCACAGGGATAACTTTCTCAGTGCCCCCACTTCCAGCCCGCGTGTTATCCTCGTGGAGGATTTCGGCATGCTCGTTGGGCTCACTACAGTCAAGGACGTTTTGCACTTAGAACCCCACGAGCAACTGAATAGTCCGATCATCGCATGGAGTAACCGGGGTGCAGTGGACGGCGCCTTGGAGGAGCTATGGACGTGGCTCGCGGACATGAGAAGTTCTGTGAACGCATGGTACAGCCGCATGTCCAGGCGGTGGCGATGATGACAGCCTGAGAATGTAGGCGGTTGACCCGTGTAGCAGCCATTGCCAATCACCTCATATACTACTAGTACCAAGTCGTTGCTCGTGGCTTCACCACGGTTTAATTAATCTAACCCCCTCATGGGAGAGGTGATTTAGATTTACCGCCCCATCCTCCCTGTCTATATGCTTATCTTGAGTTGCACCCAGTCAAGAGTTCATGCGTGCCAGCCAAGGTGGGAACCAACTAAGGCGGTGAGAATTTCACAGGTCGTGGGAACTCAGAAACCCGTTGTCCCATTCTATTACTGTATGATACATAGCTTTTCTGATGGGCAGGACGGGAGGAGGCTACTAAAACGTGGGCACCCTGACAATCCAGAGGACATGCTTTTATTAGGGTAACATCGTCATCTCGATACGCTACTACTGTAGTAGCTAAGAGCGCCTTCAAGTTGTCCCGATGGTATCGCCGACCTTCGACGGAGGCCAAACGGACCTTCTTCAATATCTATCGTATATTATATTTTCATATCCCTTTGTAATAAAAGATGTTATGAGAAGAAGAAATTTTGGAAGGAAGTACTAAGGAAGCGGCAGGACTCGGAGGTGCAATTTTCATTTCATTTCATTTGGTTTGGGTGCAACGCAACGGCCTGAGTGCCCGCGGAAAAGGCCGTTTTGCACTCATGGGTCCCCATCCGAGTCATCATGCATCATGGCCGGTAGGAAGGCCCGAGGCCAGGTGTTTCCGAGTCATAATGCACAAATTACTGGTGGTGGCTACCGTTGATGGCCCTGCATATACAGATATACAGGTATGCTTCATCTTCGGATTACTCCGACTACTAGCAGTAGAATTCCGACATCGCCCAGTCTCTTCTCTTCGATCTCATATCTCGTCTCATCTCATCTCATCTCATCACTCGCTCGTCCCGCCTTAACGGGGTAATGCCAAGGGGTAGTAACGGAACCAAAATGTTCAAATTGAAATGGACACCAACAAACACAAGCTTTATTCATTCACGTGGGTGTACACACTCACTTGCGATTTTAAATCGGAAACTCTGTGTAAAGGAGGACTAGAATGTCATTCAGTATAGTAGTGCCCATCTCAAGCTACGATTACGATGGAAGATGCGCTCAATCTCCGAGATGATGAGATACTTGATAGACCGCAATGATAGGTACTGACACTGACGAGGAGTTCCTTTCCAATGGGCGCACATACAATAGTCGTGCTACGAACATTCCCAGGCACTCTAATATGATTCATTTCATTTCATTCCTCCATAACATCCAAGATCCGGGAGTCATCATGATCCATCCCTTCTTCCACAAACAACTCACTCCATTTGGGGTAGACCCGCTTGTACAGCGACATGCAGACGGTATCCATTTGCGTTATGGGCGCGTCGAAATGCGCTTTGAAGTAGCCGTGTGTTCCGAGAGATTCACGGACATGGCCCGCTCGGCCGTATTTGGTATACAACTGGATGGGTTTATAGTACATCACGTCTTCTATATGTGGATGCCAGTGGATGGACTCAGCGCGGTCGGCTAAGATAACGCCATGGAGCTCACCCTGATTAAAAAACATATATCGAATTGTGGCGGTTTTCTTGTGGATTTTGAAAGGATGTCCCGATAGAATGATGCGCTTGGCGTTTATTCGGGTCGGATCAGGGTTGAGTTGAGAGCCCATCGCGACAAGGGACGGAGCTCGGGTAGATGACGTCAGACTTCTTCGCTTAAGACACAGGTGGGACCCACCATTCGCATTCGTAGATTCCCTCAATAATGTGCAAGGTTGATTCCCAAATAGGATTGGCCCGTAGAGAGTAGCCACGTAGGTGTCCCCGTGTCGCAGGTAGCGCTCAAATTTATGTACGTTGTTAACACCTCGTGCACCCCCTTGAGTGTACTGGCTGTAGATGGGCTTGACTCGTAATCGTCGAGGTCCCACACAAAGTATAAGGGGGTCCTAAACCGGAGTCACCTACGACCGAAAACAGAGATGAGAGGATCGGTGGCTGACCTTGGAGCGCACGGAACCTTCATATTCTGTATTCCGCTGAATTGCAAAATGAACAATTGATTTCTTATGTTCATGTTGCAGAAGGCTGAAGGCGATAAGGGGACGACCAGCGCTCCACTCAGCCGCGTCTTTAGGGACGTCCTTGAGATATACCGTCACTCTCGTCCCGGCCTAAGAAAGCAGTTGAGGAATGTCAGGATCCACGCCGGCCTCAGCATGATAGACCGACCGGTATTGCGCCTCCCTCTTCCTCGGCACGGCGACGAACCCCACGTTCTGTTCGCTTGAAATCCTCGAACTGAAATATTCGTGCATAATCTCGTGGTAAGTTTTCATAGGAATCCCATGGGCTAGTGCGGAAAGATCGCATCCCACGGAAGCGTTGAAACCTAATCCTGGCCGGGGTGTCCCTGGGCGTATCAACCTCATCAGGGAACTCTCGATCGTCCCGCTCTTCCCGCTGTCGTCCGCGCCAACTCTCTAACCTTTGCATTTAAGTGAGAAATGAACCTTGGAAAAGGTAATTCAACCGACTGTTTGTTTTCTTCTTCCTCTTCAAGATCTTGGAATGCGACATCCTTGCCGCTATCTTCCACCTCCATTTCAACCTCAGGGTGGTCAGGAACTTCAATTAGTTCTTCAGCATTCCCATTTTCTGCGCCCTCATCGCCATCTCGCCTCCCTCCATCCTCTTCATCATCCCCGTCGATGATCCACGCAGCCTGGTATTCACTCGTTCCTTTCGGAACGCGTCGAATTGTACGAGGAGTTGTGCCTGGGTTCGCATCAGGTAATTGCGTATCCTCAGCAAGTTTCTGAGGTAAATTATTTTGCATCTCTTCCTCTGTCGGCCAAGTCTGTTCGTTTTCCATGTCGTCAGGGTCATTACTAGAAACAAGAGAGTCTGCTTCCTCTGGATCCGGCTCTGAGAGAACGGTAGGCTCTACGACCATGGCAGCGAGATCTGTATTCCCCGCAGAAGCAGGTGAAGTAATCTAGGTGGTTGCTGAGTCGAGAAAGATAGATATTGCAAGACAACGCACCCTCAGCACTTGGAAATCGCCATAGTTTGGCAGATGTACCAGACGGTTGGGAGACAATTGAGTGCCTCGCACTGTGCCTGTGAGTGTGAGATTTCCGTCCGTCCAGTCCACAGACTCGGCCAGAAGCCACGAGCGTCCCTGTCTCCAACGGACATCTCGCGGCTTACCCTCTGACAGCACTCTGACCGCGCTCAACTGGTCTGAGATAGTATTGAGATCAAAGACTCTGGGTTGTTCCGGGAAGAAATATTGCATGAAGGACAGGAGAGACTTGAGAACCCCAGAGCGAGCTTTAGGATCTATATGACGTCCGGGAGCAACTACTGGCACCACATCAGGAAGACCTTGAGATTGGAGCGCCCTAAGTACAGTTTCACCCCAGGCACCAACCTCTACGGCAGGGGAGAGAACGAAGACAATATAGTCAGCTACTTTACAAGCATCCAGAGCGGCGTAAAAGTCCCCATAAGCTAGCTGAATAAATTGCAGAGATGTCTTGAACCGTTCCACCCTTCGGAGAGACGATACATGAGGGGAGAGAAGACGCGCAAAAATGAAGAAGCGGGCCAACGAACTTGATTTTCCAGATACATTCCTGATCTGCTTGGGTAGGGTGTTCCAAGGATCGGGAGAACGCCGATACGACATCGTGCGAAGTGACGTCTTCGCAGAGCGGCAGCACGGCGACAACCCGAGGCGCGCTGTCGACTCCACCAAAGATACGAACGGCGGAAAGCAGAGAGTGCCGCTTTCGAAGCTGGATTTGCTTTGCGTGATTTCGTCTGTTCAGTTTGGATTGGGCGCTGGCATTGGAAGGATGCACGATTTTGGCAGCCTGTTGAGAGGAGACGCGACCTAGGAAACGGAACGAAACATCGTGAGTGTGCATAAATTTCGCATTTGTTTGAACGCATAAACACCGCTTTTCAGCATTGTGGATGCCCATGGTCGTTGTTTCGCGCATTTTGAGAAAGTTTACCTTTTGATCGCTCTTTTAGGGACGATTTAGTCGCATGCCTAGACTTAAATGGCTTGTTTGTCTAGACGAAGAAAGTCAAGGGATGCTTGCATTACTGCCAGGCATAGGCCCACCTGTTTGAGCGTAGGTCTATGATGGAAAGGCTCAGACATTTGTGAGATGTTCCTCCCTTCCGTGCTGCGATTATCAGAGCGTGATGTGTGACAGCCACCCGTCACATAAATGTATTTTATTCTACCGAGTGTCATTTAAGCTAAAGCTAAAGGTGTGCGTGGTCTACACGCTCCATCAAATCAATCAAAGCGCGTGGCACCTTGGCGGTTAGATGGAATTTAGAAAGCGGTTCGCCATCTCGAATCCCAGGAATGTTGCGCCATTCGCGAAAGGCGAGCTGAGACAGAACACCAGCGCTCAGCCACCATCAAAAACGGGGCAAAGTCGTGTAAAACACACCGAATCAACGTGGGCCCTAGTCCTCGCGTAAATGCACTGATACCGTCGGTCTTCCACACCGTGCGTACGCAGTGCAGCGTAGATCGGTACTTTTGCCCATCGGATGGGGAAAACCCGTCCGTTTGCATACGAGACTTGATCATATCTATGGGGTATATCACAGCCCAAAGCTTTTTGGAGCTCGGCAAATCAGAACACCTGTCCCCTTCATCTGTACTAAAAAGATCAACTCACAGCATAGCCTGCCGCCGCGCCATACAAGATCGCACTACCCGGGCTTATCTGCTCTCTCCGAATGTCCTTTAGCGCCATCTCCCGTTGCACTAGTTTCTCATACGCCCAAAAGTATACGCCGTACCCCATTGCTTCGCGCAGGAATGTAACGTTTTGACCTTTATAAATACCTCGGATCCCATATTTGGAGGCTATCTGTTTTATGGCATCGAACGGGCCGCGATAGATGGGGTTCGTGTTCGACTGAGTTTGCAGCCCTGACCGCGGAAGCTGAGAAGAACATAAGGCCGTGGACATCGAGGGCACGCACGTATTCGTATATGTTCTACCGGTCCGGAGACAAACCCGTTACCTAGTCCTGCCAAGGCTCCTGCAACCAGAAGTTGTGAAGAGGTTAAAAGTGAGCTTTGAGTTTGAGCGGCGTCTTGTCCTGCCTGGCGGTTGCGTGCAGTGAAATAGCGCTTGGTATACTCGAGAACGCCGAATTGTATAGAAACGCAGGCCCCGATACCTAGCAGTGGAGTCAGGGTACCCTAGTGTAGTGTTAGAGGGTGATGTGGTTGACTAAACTCCGAAACCAACCTTGTAAAAGGCAAAGGGACCCTCATTCCTTAGGATACCACCTGCACAGTGAAGCATGCCTCTGTACGTCCCTTTTGCTGAGGTTTGCATACGCTATTCGGTCAAGGTCAGGCAATGGAAATGCTCATTTCGTGGGCTGACATACCACTTTGACGATGTCAAAAGGTTGGCCAACTAGAACCTAGCATCACAAGACAACCCTTCAACGATAAATTACATCCATCAAAACAGAGGGTTTGACCTGCGCAATGCCTCCCACTGTTCCCGCTGTGAGGTCTTTGACCGTCTGAGACATTTTGTTAAAGATGAACCGAACCGTCAAGTGCGACGTGGGTAAAGTGCAACCAACCAATGATGACAGATGAACACGAAATTTACACGGCGGGTGTAGATAAGATAAGATAGTGACCACGGTCTCGGCTGAGACCCGCGGAAACGAGCACAGCAACAGCTGGCTGGGTATCACAGCCTACATCTTGGCTTTCCTCCCTGGCAGAACTAGTCGTTTTGGTCGGTTAAACTGACCCTTCAAATTTGAATCTGCCTCCCTCCATTTTTCCTGGCTCTCTTTCGTCTCCATTGTCCACGCCTCGGCGATTGCTCGTGCTGGTGTGTGATCTGGTGGTGGTTGAGCTTCTCGCCCGCGCCAAGATGTTTGGGTGGTGCCCTTGTTGTTCTGTGGGGGAGGTGGTTCAAAGGGCATCTACAGCAGGGGAGGCAGGTCAATGGGCGCTGAGCGAAATGCACGTAGAAAAGTCACATCACCATGCCATCCGGGGTCATGAGAGGTGCTCAGCGCAGATGGCTTCGTTTCGGTCTGTTTATAAAGAGAACATCTCGGAATTGAGGCAAACGGGTCGTGTCTCATCGAAAAGATGTCACGCACAGATCAAGAGATTTATGGCACCGTATAAGAGCGATGTGCGAATTGTCCGTTCTCTGCCATAAGAGGAAGGTTGAAAGGGAGGAAAGGCAATTGGAGGAAATGTCAAAGAAGGAAATGTCAAGGGGAATTTCTCTTACTTACCGATGTGCATCCAACAGTAAAACGTATGAAAGAAGACGGTGGTGAGTACAATGAGGCTGGATATTTATGACATGACAATGTGTGAAACAAGATCTGAACTGAAACCATGGCATCCACGGGTTTTGCATGCCGCAAGCGCAATATGAACCTGCAGACTGGCGCCGAGCGGATTGGATGCGCCGACGCTATTCCCTCTAAGGATCGGACGGCCCAGTGACGACTCGGACGCAAAATGGAAGGGCCGCCGTCTAGATGTCTTCCTCCATATGCGGATACATTGAGCAAGCCAAATCACTGTCACGCGAAAGTGGAAAAGGTTAAGGTCGAGGAGATCTGGGCGATATAGACTCTGTTTCCTAATCACATATGCGCGTTCAGCCCGTTAGATCGCTCGCCAGGAGCATGGGGACCGTCAATGCGGAGGAGGCACGGTCGCAAGTACTGTATCCCATTGAAAAAGCCGGCAAGTGCATGCCTTTCAGTTTCAGTGCGCTGTGATGCCATCTGCCTTTTCAAGTCTAGTCCGGATTGAATTGTCTTGGAGCTCTGTCCGGACATGCTCCGCATGGCACCGTAGGGCTGGTGCATCTCAAGGGGCGCGCTTGTTCCGTGTAAGTTCAGTTCCCCGACCGGGCCGCGATGTCTTCGCCGACCTGATCCGCCCGTCGGAGCCTCCATGGGGCCATTCGATGACCGTATCGGATACAGTAGCCGTCGGTCGCACACCGGCTGAGTCAATCACACAACTCATGAGCGAAGGGTATGTCGACACGCCAATTCTGGTATCTCTTGTATTTTCCTGATTCTTCGTGACGCCCCGTCAGACATGTTAACTTCCTGGGCGGATCTCCGCTGAACCGCCTATCGTGGTTGCGGACTTCTTCCACATTCATCAATACGCTCCTCATCTCAACATCGACTCGGTGGGTTGCATTTCAGGACAGAAAGCCTCTGATAGCTTCACGGGAGGGAGAATCTCGGTTGGCGTTGTTGACCACTACTGAGGTTGAACACTTTTTGGGCCCGAAACCGCACCTTGGACAAAGGCCGACCGAGTCGGAAGGCGCGATTGCCGTCGTCGATCTGCCAATTCTTGAGGCCGCCAGGTTCAGGGGCGCACCAATTGTCTTCCTTGGCGTGAGTGAACCACAAGCAAATGTCTACTGCCCGACCGTCCCCCCCGAAGAGTTTGCAAAGTCGCTCATCGGCATAGCTTTCTTTTCGATCGACCTCAGCGAAGTAAATCAGATAGAGCTGGATCGCTTGATGCAGACATCGGCCGCAGCCACAGGTGGGTTTAATTTGTCCTTCGAGGAGCCGCTCAGCGCGATGCGTGGGATGGACGAATTCCATGCGGGCGTATTTGCGGAGGCGAGGAGCATGGTGGATTGGAACTTCCGAAATAAAGTACGCGATGGTCAGCATCGCTTCGTCGTGTTCCACCGCTCATCCGCCACTTTACTCAGTTCTGTGCTTCCTGTGGTTCACGCGTATACTCTATTTGGGGAGGATGGAAACTGTCATGTACAAGCCTCCTCTCATCGTCCGATGATACTGGAAGGAAGCCGTGTCCCACGCAGTTTGTCTCCCTCCTTTTTTTGTTGTAGGTTCTCCGACGGTCACCGCTCTTGTCAGGAAGGGACTGCATAATATCACCCATCCACGGACTGACGCGGTTGTCATAACGGCGATACTGAACGAGACGCAGGACAAAATCCTCCTCGGCCGAACTGTGGGTCGTTGAAATTGCCGTATCGTGTAGTTTCCCTAATTATCTGGAAATCAGAAAAAATTCCCAGCGAAGTTCTACTCCACACTGTCAGGTTTCGTAGAACCTGGAGAATCATTCGAGGATGCTGTCAAACGCGAGATCTGGGAAGAGGCTGGGATTCATGTGCGAAACGTGATATATCACTCGGGACAGCCTTGGGTTCGTCTTTGTGATCTGCTCAGCGTCGGACTGGGCTCACACAGAACTAGCCTTTTCCTGCCAATCTCATGGTTGGGTTTTATGCGATCGGAGATCCGTTGGAACCTATCAGGACAGATCTCGACAATGAGCTCGAAGGTTCGCATGGGAGGGTGTCGGTGCCTAAATTCGCGCAAGCTTAATCTAATTCTAGATGCAAGGTGGTTCACCCGCGAAGAGATTCTTGCCATACTTGAACACAAAGATGGTACCAGCTTTACGAGAAGTGATTACAAGCAGATGGCAAGTATGGACGAGAGAGACAATGTCAAGTCTGTCGGCGACCCCCCGGGTGGTGTCCAAGACGGTGACAGTCGGAACGCAGCTTTCAGGATCCCGCCGAGAACAACAATTGCTGGTGTGCTGATCTCAGATTGGGCGTTCGGAAATGTTCCTGCTGAGATTGGATTGAAGGGAAGAATGTAAACTTTGACCAAATGTAGACAGAAGGATTGTACCATTCTGGATTAGTATTGTACCACATCCTGTGGATAGAACGTCACCGGCCCGGTCACGAGTTGGCTATCATGCTGTCCCTTGCCTTGCGCGCGAGATGCACGCCTTCACTTCTCGCTATCACTCCCTCCCACACCTCTTGTATTAGTATCAGGCATCTCGCTAGTTGGTCGCCAAGGCGTTCTCGAATCCCACATCCCAATCCTCTCCGCTCTGATGTCACCGGTGGCGCCCGCTCATTCGTGGCATACTCTATCGCGATAGCGTTCGGGGCTGGTGTCGGGTTTATAGCCTACGAAAACTATCAGCCATTCAGACATACCGTATTGGCCGTTGTCAGGTGCTCCCGTGTTGCAAGTGAGTAGCACTCGTCGTGAACTGTGTTGCACTCGTGGAATTCATGAACGCGTCATAGAGGCGGCCGTTTTAGGAGCGATTGATTACAAACGTACATTTGCCAGGACATATGTGTCCGAGGAAGAGCGGCTTGAGGCATATTCTCAGTGCCATTTGCGGAGTGCAAAGCGCGTCCTTCGAGCGTTGCTCGCAAATGGTGGTAAGTCCGTCATTATTCGTCATGCCGAGGAGAGGTTGAGGCCAAATCACTTCAAGGGGTATTCATAAAGTTAGGACAGCACATGGCATCCCTGTGAGTTCTCCATCTTCAGGCCTCCCTCGTGGTCATTTTCATTCCTACGACAGTGTTGTGTTGCCGTTGGAGTGGACGACCACCATGCGCCCTCTGCAAGACAAATGCGATCCGACGCCATACGAAGATGTCAATGCGCTCTTCCTATCAGATATGGGGCAGCCGTTGTCCGAAATCTTCGACTACTTCAATCCCGAGCCGATCGGTTTCGCCAGTCTTGCTCAGGTACACATTGCTCACCATCGGGTATCTGGGAAGACCGTAGCGGTCTCGGTGAGCCGGTATGGGAACGCATATTTCTTCACATCGACAATCATCATCGCAGCTGCAACATCCTCATTTACTTGAGTTCAGCGAGATCGATATGGAAATGGTTGAGTTGACGCTCGGTATCTCCTTATTGGTCTCAAATTGGATCCCGGACTGACGTAGCTCATTCGCAGGTTGGATAAAGCGGTGGTTCCCCGAGTTTGAATTTACATGGCTAGGAGAGGAAATGCGTGAAAACCTTCCCAAGGAGCTGAACTTCAGTAATGAAGCCAGAAACGCAAGAAAAGCAGTGAAGAACTTTGAAAACATCAGCACATCCTTGTATATCCCCGAAGTGATATCTGCAAACAAGAGGGTGCTCATCATGGAATACATCGAGGGTGCAAGGATAGATGATCTCGAATACCTCGCCGCAAATAATATCGACCGCAACAAGGTCTCTCTGGAGCTGTCGAGAATATTCTCGCAAATGGTGTATATCGATGGGTGGTTTCATGCCGTGAGCTCATCCAGTTGTCAACTCAGTGATGCAACTGACTTGTCACTTAGGATCCTCACCCAGGTAATTGCACCCCTGTAGATCTTATTCTTGTCACTCAACCCAAACCAAAGGGAACCTCTTAATCAGACCAACCCCTGCGCTCTCCCGGTCTCCTTATAATTTTGAGATTGTTCTCCTTGATCACGGATTATACTTTGACCTGGACAGAGCCTTGCGAATCAATTACAGCAAGCTCTGGTTAGCTTTGATTGCGCCTGCTAGCCCAAAGAATAATGCCGATCGACGGAAATATGCCCAGCTAGTAGGAAACGTCGATTCTGATCGAGTCAGTTCATGCTATGTTCGAGTCCCAGTTATGCACTCATTGCTTTCCAGTACCTTATATTTGAGGCAGCTTTGACTGGCGAGTATAGCCTGACGTCCTCCAAGCACGAATTAAGCATTCTTTAGGTCGTGCGAGCATGGGGGATACATCGGACGAGCCACATCCAGAAAACGAAAGCGAGTCGACTTTCAAGCGTGCGTCGAGCATGATGGATCAATTACCTCAGACGGAACAGGAGGTGGAGGCGATGCGGGACGCTGTCATGACAAAAGAGGGGTTGCTTATATCTGTTTTCGATATTCTGCGGAACGTTCCTCGGAGGGTGTTAATGGTCTTCAAGTTGAACGACCTTACACGGTATGATTCAAGCTTGTAACATATGACATGTGACTATGTTGACAAGCTAGCCCAACAGGAGTCTTGACCATGCGTTATCCACTACACATTCAAAAGTAAGTTTCCACAGGGCATAGTGCCAGATTATTCACGTGCGACGTTCAGGTTCGTGTCTTCGTCATTGTGGCCAAATACTGTGCAACGGCCGTATGGGAGGATGAGCGACGGGCCATTTTCGATGGCATGAGAGGAAGTGGGCTTCTATCACCTAGAAGATTGACCGAATACTTTGCTTCTTGGTGGTACGCGATTAAAGACCCCAGCCCCTTCCTATCTTCTCACTTTAGCATTTTTCAGGAAGTACGAGAAGTTGTACTGCGGACTCGTTGTCTCAGAGTGGTATATGGACATCCAGGCACAAGCTCGAAAGTTTACTGCATGGATCGGGGGTTTATGGCGGACAGGATTCGAGGGCGCTCACAAAGCTGCCGCCGGATTGGCTTGACTGGACTCTGCATATTTCGTACTCTAGAAGTACCATATTTAATCAAAGTAGAGACTGTAGAGGTTCTACAACAAGCAATGCAGAGAATTATCATGGTGTAGCTCGAGCTGATCGTGTAATACGATAATCATCGTAAGATCTGGAGTCAGTGTAAAGAGCTGTTTACTACAGGAGATCATCAATAGTTTTTGATGCTTGCACAAGGCTCTTCCACTGTGAGCGGCTCTCAGCTACTGAAAAACGACTCGTATGATGGCCACTCACCTGTTCAACGGTCAATGAGATGCCTTTTTTCCCAGGCTTCTCATCACCCTCAGCCCCATAATACTCTCTTATATCAACCAGAGTGTTTCCTTTTACCTGATGAGCAACCAACATATCCGGAGGTGAGAAAGAGGAGGCTCACCTTTGAAGCTTCGAACGGTGACGCGTTTCTTCTTTCCCAGATCCACGTACCCCTCTCCTTCACTGTTCTTCAAAACTTTTGTTTGAGTGCCCTCAGGGTCCGTGTCACCCTCGTCACTGCGTGAGGCAATTCTTGGCTGCCATGCGACGTGAACCGCACTGACCACGTAATGCATGAACTGTCGCATACCTTCTTCACGGTCTTGACGGCACGTCGTTGTATCTCTTCCGAGAGTTGTGCATCGTCGTCGCTATCAGAAGATTCCTCCTGTGTGGTTTTGCGTTTACTTGAATGCTTAGATTTCTGAAGCGGCACGGGAGTGGATATGAATATACGCGTTGAGAGTGGCTCGAGTGTGCACCTGTTCTGATGGCTCCCTAGACTTTGAGCTACGTTTTGAACCGCCGCTCTTGGAAGTTGATTTTGAGGACTTATGAGACCTTTCCATGAGGAGAAGACGGCGAATTGAAGGTGAATGGAGTCACGTGAATCCACAACGTACGCGACAGGTCTCGTGATTTATTCTCCCGTGATCTTGAGAAAAAATTTCCCGATATGCACATTTGGGCCCTACGCGTCATCGTTGCGAACGGACCGTGTGCTCTGTTTGCGGCCACATCTCATCCATCCTCAACGGCCATCCACTTTACACCGTTTCCTTTACGATCTGTCACTCCTTTTTGGAGTCTTAGTTAATGAAGATCCTTCACAGATCTAAACGGGCGCTGCCACCGGCAAGTCCAGGTTGTGTCAGATCCCACAGGCTAATCTTAATTTTATGCTCGCGTCTGTAGCTCCCGCAGGTGGCAGAGCTCATCAACAAATTGTCAGATACTCCCAATGAGGATCTCCACGATGTTTTGGGGCAAATTGACTCATGGAAGTGGCCACGATCCGACCTGAATGCTTGGATCAAGGTCTTGAACAAGTTTGACGCCATCCTGGAGGAAGTGATCCAGGATTATGATATTGACAAACTCCAAGTGAATGTCTTCACACCTATGACGAAGAAGACCGTCTCCGAAATCTTGCGCTTTGAGCGCCTGCTATTGGAGAACTCCACCAATCGGAAGACTTATGCCTCCTACGACGTGCGTACCCACTCTCACTCCCCTATTCTCGAATAGTTTGCATTTACAACCCTTTAGCGCATAAATAGTCTTTTGTCCACATCCGATCTCGACATCCTTATCCTCGCATTGAACCTGTTGCTTCGTCCAGCGCAGCAATATTCAGCTCAACCTGCCGTCACGCGCGCTCTGAGCATCTCTACTCATCGTCTTCAATCTTTGGGCAAGCGCTGGTCAAACTTGCGTGAATACGATGTCAGCCTTGTCGACCTTGTAACAGATCAGGGCAGGCCAGTGCTTGAAGCACTGCCCATTGAGGCTCGAGAAGTGCAATTCAAATTCTACAATACTGGCAAGGCCAAGCGGTCCAAAGATCGGGCCAATGAGATGGAAATCGATCTTCCTGAGACTTCTCAGACTTCTCCGCAACGTCCCTTGGCACCTGTCTCAACAGCATCATCTTCTCAGACCGCAGGGTCGATCACCCTTTATTTCGACACCCAGACACTTAGCTCGAAAGGGGCCATGGACATCCTTGCAGATTGCATCGATACTTACAATGTACCAGAGGAAGAGAGGTTTGAGCTCATGTGCCGCATTCGTGCAGCCCAAGCGTTACTCCCAGGTAGCGAGGAAGAGCGTGAGAAGCTCGTCATCGCCCGCCTCTTAGCTACTGCCATCTTCGTGCACACACACCCGGAAACGCAGACGGCATCTGCCCTCTTCTTATATGAACCTGATCTTATCCCACACGTGGCCGAACTACTTGCGCTCGATAGGAATGTTCCGATCGGTATTCAAACTGCTGCTGTGGCTACATTGGATGCTGTGGCGAGGTACCGCACCAAGGTGCAAGACGTTTTGGCCGCGGTTAACGCAGGTGTAAACCACGGCACATTGATGGCGTTGCTCCGCAAGACTGTGGCCGAGGTCGCCACCGCTGAGTCAAGTCTCCCCCATTCCTTTGTGGAGGCCCTTCTGTCGTTTGTGATTTTCCTCGCATCACATGCCGCTGGGGGAAACATGGTAGTTGGCGCGGGTCTCATCCCCCTTCTCATCCAAATCATTGAGAATCGTCTGCCCCAGCGCCTCGCGGTGGTGTCGAAAACCATGCAGCTGGTGGATAACGTCCTTTACAGCTTCGGTAATGCTTTTCAGCTGTTTTGTAACAATCGCGGGGTCGAGGTTCTTGTCGATCGAATCGAGGTGGGTTACTGTAAGTTTTTGCAGTCACTGTATACTCTGCTGACTCTGTTCACAGTATGAAGTGGATGAGGACATCAGGACACTAGGTCAGCTGGAACTCCCAAACGATATCCCGAGGTCATATGGTAAGCCCACCTCTTACGAGAGCTGTGCAAGTATATCAAATATAAATAAAGGTCAATTGCCCGTTGTGCGAGCTGCGGCGTTGAAACATATCTTACGCTCAATGCATCGCATGATGCAGTCATCTGGAACTGCTGAGGGCCTTCGCGGCCTCATTGATTCATCCCTACTGAAATCCATCAAGAAGATCATCGAGCACCGCAGCCTTTTTGGTCCTAACGTCCTTCCAATTGGTACTTTCGTTGCTCTGGTCGTGTGATATTCATTGATCGAGCGTTCATTAGCCATCAATATTTTGGCCACATTTGTGCACAATGAGCCGACGTCTTTGACAGTCATACAGGAAGCGGGTGTTCCCGAAGCATTCTATAAGGCCGTCGAGGCTGGATTAGAGCCTGTTATCGAAGTATGTGAACGACTTTTCTCCCTTTTCGGCAAGTTTGATGCTTGTCCAGGTGATCCAAGCTATTCCCAATGCAATCGGCGCCTTATGTCTTAACCAAGCTGGCCAAGACCAGCTCACGGCGCGACCCACTATCATTCCGGGCTTGTTTTCGATATTCACCTCGGAGCGACACCAACGCGTTCTTCAGGACAAAGAGAACGCTGTTCTTATCGGGTCGGCTGTCGACGAGCTCATTCGCCATCACCCTTCGTTGAAATCTGCAGTTTTCGAAGCAATCAAGTCTACCTTGAGCAAGATCGAGGACCTTGGGAATACGTTCACCCCTTCTGAGAGTAATGAATCCTGGTATAAGCTCATACGGACCATGGCGTCCACCGCTTCGGCGCCCACAGACGAGGATGTTTTCATGCGATCCACTGACACCGCTCCTATCGATGAAGCCGCCTCTGAGTCTACAGGTAGGCCTAATGCCTTGATCGTCTCTCTCACAGACGACCTACTGGATGAAAACGCCACTGGGAGGTCCCATGAGAACATCATCGTCTCATACCTAGACGTGATATGCAGGGTAATTAAGTTCTTGATCATAATGTGACCGTATGACCTGAACTTATGCTTCAAAGTTTCTGGAAGGCCTCTTCCAGCACACGTCTCACTGCAAGGATTTCATCTCGAACTCGGATGGCCTCGTGTTATTGGGCAGACTTACTGCGCTCCCTTGTATACCATATGATTTCGGCGGCAGTGTTGCGTCGGATTCGTTGGTCCAGGTCATCCGTACCATGTTCGATGCTGCTTCAAATGCGACCATGAACTCCCTGACCGGCTGGGTTAAAGAATCTCTGCAAGAAACGTCCCCATTCTGGAGTTCGCCAAGCAAGAAGTCAAGGTTCATTGAGCTACTTGATCTAGCAGGTATTTCGCTAAGCGGCGCGGATTTTTATATGATATTTGTCTGAACCACTGTCTTCAGGTCAATCCCACTCTGAAGCCAACCGAACCTTCCGCACTCTCATTACCTTGCTGGTTCGGGTGATATTACTCTCAGATATTTACGCTACTGCGGGATATGCCCACGGCCGTTCCGCTGGAGGCCTGCTGCAGACTCTTATGAGCACGGGTGCTTCAGAGATCTTGCCTGACCTCGGAGTCCTTCACAGGACTTGCATCTGGGAGAACGTCCTCTTGAAGGCTCAGGTACCTGAAAGGGAGTCAGAGCTTGAAGGAAATTCTTTATTGTCTTCTTTGCAAGGACCTGGTGAACCGTCATCAAGCGAGCCAGCCATTGCTGCTAATGGCGCCAATACATCGTCTGCGACGGTTACACCAACAGGAATTTCTGGGCGAGAAGGATCTCGTGAAAGTGATCCACGAGAAGAGAATGCCAAGGCTTTCAGACATCTTGCCAACCAGATCCCTGGAGCATTGTCTCCATTCTTCCAATGTAATCCATTTTCGCTAGGGATTCGTCTGTTATACTGAGCTCGGAATTTCGTACAGCGATCGTGAAGCTGTTCTCAACTCGTCGCAACCCAGACGCAGCGCAAAAACAACAGATTCTCGAATCAGCGTCCACCGTCGCCAACATACTGCTTAAGCACCTGGAGCCTATTGAGTCCGGTGAGTAAGATCGGTTTCTTCTATGTCCCGAAGCTAAGTTCAGTAGAGGACCCCACAGAGTCTTTGTCGATCAGCTCTTGCTACACATCTTTGCTCGGCCTTGTAACCACCCTGATGGTTGACGGTAAGACATCTCAAATCCGTTGCTTTACCGACAAGTGACACTCGATATAGAGCGGACTGCTCAGAACACGCTTCATACGGTCTTGTTTGACGCTTTCTATCGTAAGGGAGGTCTCGACGCCATCGTGGCAATCTGCCGCACCTTCATACGTACCATTTCTGAGCACTCTCAGACAAAAGCCGAGGATCGTACAGAAATTGCCAACCAAGCTTTGGGTCACGCATATGGCGGGGTCAAAGTCGCTTTACATCTCCTTCATTCCTTGACCTCGTCGAAGCCCATATTTGAGTCAAGTCAAACTGTCCTTCTCTTAACTCGTGACAAAAAGGACACGGACCCTGATTATTTTGAGCCCCATAATTTCTTGGTCAAAACTAGGGTGGCAGTGCTTCCGATCGTTCGGGAGCTCTGGGAGGCTCCTTGGCTGGTATCATCCCCGCAAAGTTTAATCAAGTCCGTGGTGCAGGTTGTTCTGGAAATCCTCAACGGAGACGGGGAAGAAAATCCGCCGTACATCTCGCCCCATTCCGTTCCGGGTGCAAGGTCTCTTAATATGGGATGTCCGTCTCTCTTCCGGTTCG